>Ga0247808_10000158_pt1 | contig 42025 bp, 75 predicted proteins | sample UWRJL089202R1_FD_179914 | JGI IMG/M metagenome (GOLD analysis project Ga0247808, IMG submission 179914) | Plant litter microbial communities from Arlington Agricultural Research Station in Wisconsin, United States - UWRJ-L089-202R-1 | ecosystem: Environmental > Terrestrial > Plant litter >...
CGCCGAGTATATGAGCTTTAAGCACGACAAATTGTCTTTTGATGATTGGTGTAACTCTACGCAAGGCAAAGTACACTTAGCTGAACTAATATTAAACGATATCGATGAAATGGGCGGAGTAACATCGGTATTATCTTCCAGAACTTAACTAACCCAAAAACGATAAAATAAAAAGGAGATGAAAACGGAAAACAGTACATCAGGCTTAGAGGCGTTCGGCGCTTTGGCATTCACATTAACATTTGGTATATTAGGTAGCTTATACAGGGCTTACATAGTATTACAGGCCGCCACATGGTTTAACTTCCCTTACGCACTTACATTGGTGCAGTGGTTTGGTATAATCGAAATATTTGCAATTGCAAGGTTTAGTTATAATAGTTCAAAGCCGCAGTCTAAAACCCCATACCTTGACATTTTGGTTTCATATATATTACTTACTTTGGTTTGGGGAATACTATTTATCGCTCACCTTTTTATTAAATAACCATCATGAAAACCACACTCCACTCCCCGCGACCCTACACACCGCCAAAACTTAACCCGCCAGTATTCGAGGAAAAGCTAGTTAGCATGGTGAAAAAACACATCGCTTTTAGCCAGACGGTGGTTAAGGTGAAGTAAATTAGTAACAAATTAAATAACAAATATAATGGAAACACAAAAGACCCACTGGCGTAAAAACTTAGATCCTCGCTACGTGTCAGGTGAAGACCTTAAAAACTCATTACATGGGCTACGTCCCGAAATGGTGGTATGCGTACACGAAATGAAAGACGCGCCAACCTTTGACCAGTCAACACAAAAAGAGACAATCAAAACATCTCTTTGGCTTAAGGACTTAACAATAAATAAGGTTATTTACAAGCCGGTTATCCTTAACGTTAGCAATGCTAAAACTTTTGCAAAAGAGTTTGGAAGTGACTTTATAGAAGATTGGTATAATAAGCCGATTGTTTTATTCGCGCAAGCAGATAAAAGATTTGGCCATGTTGCCCGGTTTAAGCATTACTTCCCACCAGCCACCGTTAGCGATAAAGAAGCGATTTCCAAACTTACAACAGCTACTAATCTGGAAACGTTAGGCACTATTTGGGCTGCATTAACTGCCGATGAAAAGAAGCTTCCAACCGTTATGAAACTAAAGGATGAACTTAAAGCGAAGTTATCATAATGAAAGTATACAACAACATCATACAAGGTACAGAAGATTGGTTTCGCCTAAAATGGGGCAAGGTTGGCGGCTCATCATCTAAAGGGCTATTTGTTCCATCTGATACCTTACTAATCCAATTACTGGCAGAACACACAGAGGAATTTGAATTAGATGAGGATAATTATGTAAGCGGGGATATGCAGCGAGGCATTGAATTAGAGCCTTTACACCGCTCTGAAATTGAAAGGTATATTGGTGTTTCATTCAATGTACCGGGGTGGCTAGAAAGCGACGAATGTGCTTTATTGGGTATATCCCCAGATGGTATTAGTGAGGACTTAACCGTAAGTTGGGAGGGTAAATCGCCAGGTGCAAAAAAACATATATCCACTGTTTACGCCAATCAAATACCATCCGATAACATACACCAATGCCTGCACTATTTTACTGTTAACCCTAAATTGCAGATGCATGTGTTTTCATCATTCCGGCCCGAAAGCAAGTACCCTTTGTGGCCTAAGAAGATAAGCCGCGAAAGCATAATTGATCTGGGAACAAAGGCCAAACCACAATGTAAAACAGTCCAGCAATGGGTTGACATAGCAATGCACAACGCTTTAGAATTAGAATCGAACTTAACAATAGCACTAAAAAAATTAGACAAAATTTAAACATGGAAATCAAAGGAACAGTAAAAGCATTAATTGCGCCGGTACAGGTCAGCGAAAAATTAAAGAAAGCGCAGTTGATAGTTGACTATGCGGAAAACCCTCAATATAATCAAGTGATATCATTTGAAGCTGTAAATGACAAGTGCGCCATTTTGGATAACCTAAACATTGGTGATGAGGTTGAGGTTTCGTTTAACCTTAATGGCCGCGAATGGGTTGACAAAACCGGCGTTACTAAGTATTTCAACACTTTACAGGTTTGGAAAGTCAGCGTTTTATCATCTACTGCGGATAACGGATCTGACCTTAGTTTTTAACACCTTATCCTTTCGGTGGTGGTTAACCGAATAATTATGAACCTGACAGAAAAACAACAAGTGATAATTCAACATTGCAGAAGTAACGGCACTATATCTAAAGTAGATGCTGTATACATGCTAAAGTGTTTTTACTATACAAATGCCGGTAAGTACGTTGGCGAAATATTGAGTAGAATGGTTAAAAGTGGTAAACTAAAAAGAATTAAACCGGGTCTATTTGAGTTGGGAAAAGGCAAGTCAGATGTAATTATAACTAATCAACCAAACTTATTTTAAATGCCATACCTCACCAAACCAACCCGATACACCGCACGAGGCGAGGAAGTAACAATCATTAAAAAGTCGCACCCTAACGTTTGGCTAGTTCAAAACGTTAGGGGTGTGATTCATAGTGTTACTTCCGATGCGGTGAGTGAGGAGATGGTTGTGGATGTGGTGATACAGGTATTTGAAGAACCAAATTTATTTAATCAAAAATGAAAATAAACGGAAAAGAACTAAGTTCACATGATGGTGGTAATACTATATATTACGACCATATACTTATAAAAAGTTTCTCCAATCCTAAATTAAATGTTTATTCTACGTGGGATGAATGGGTTAAATATTTAACAGATAACCCTGATTTTTGCGGTTGTAAATATCATGAAATTTTGAAAGGGCATTGTAAATGAAATACATGGGTTCAAAAGATAAATATGCGAAATATTTACTGCCGTATATATTGCAAGAAAGAACAAAAAATCAATGGTATGTAGAGCCTTTTGCTGGTGGTTGCAACATGATTGACAAAGTTGATGGAAATAGAATAGCAAATGATGCAAATCATTATGTAATAGCTTTGTTTAATCATTTGCAATGGGGAGGTATTCTACCAGAATATACAACTAAAGAGCAATATAAGCATGTACTTGATAATAAAGACATGTACCCATCTTGGATGGTGGGATATGTTGGTATTTGCTGTTCGTATTCGGGTAAGTGGTTTGGTGGATTTGCTGGTAAAACAGTAACAAGGAACGGAATTAGAAACTATCAAGAAGAAGCAAATAGAAACCTCTTAAAGCAGGCGATAAAAATAAAAGACATAATATTTAAATCTCAAGAATATTTTGATTTAAAAATACCAGAGAATAGCGTCATTTACTGCGATCCTCCATATGAGGGGACAACAAAATATTTTACATCATTTAATCATGGCTTTTTTTGGGATTGGTGCAGGCAGCAAAATAAAAATGGCCATAAAGTATTTGTAAGTGAATACAATGCCCCGCCTGATTTTAAATTACTTTTATCCATTGAAGCAAAAAGCAGTCTTTCAGCAAATGGAGTTATTGGAGGTAGTAAAAAAAGCATTGAAAAATTATTTACCATATAAGTGTTAACCAATCACCACGCAGAACAAATAACATTATTATGAGCGAACAATACCAATGGACAGAGGGCGGCAAGGGGTTGCTGTTAGCGTTTGAATTGCTAATACGTGAATACGGGGGGAGGGATAAACTGGCAAGCGAAATAGAGTCCGAAGAAATAAAAAAAGAGTGGCGTAAATCGCATGTATCAGGCAACGCGGATCGATGGACTTACGACGAATTGCAAATACTAAAAAGGTCAATTCAAAAACGAGTTTATCCGGTAATAAAAGGAAGATCGAGGTCAGCAGTCAGAAACAAATTGCAATTGCTAAATATCAGCTCGAAGGGGCTACACTTTTAACTTGCATTAGTGGGGGAAAGTTTGTAAATTGCAATAAGAAAAGTATTATGTACTGGTATAAGAAGTAAGGAGCTTATATTTGTACGATTTTTATAATTAACAACCTGAGCAATTCCTTACTTGCCAGGTTTTATTTTCTAAATGGATATCACATGTCAAAGATGCGGATTAGTCAACGACTATACCGTTAAGCAAGCAGGGCCGCACCAATCGGCCTACTGCAATGGATGTAACAATTACATCAAACACCTCCCACAAAATAACCCTGTCGATATTATGCCTTTTGGCAAGTTCAAAGGCAGGGAATTAAAATCATTAAAAACTACAGAGGAATTAAAATACCTTGAATGGTTTGTTCAGATGCCGGATCTAAAGCCGCGAATTAAAGAAGCTGTAACAAACTATCTCAAAACGGTATGAAGCCGGAAATAGGCAAATGTAAGCTGCTATTAGATAGCGGGCTTAGTCTTATTACCGTAAAATCCGATAAGATACCAAATATACCTTGGAAAAAATACCAGTCTGAAATTATATCAAAGTCAGATTTTGAAGCTGCATATAACCTAAGTAATACAGTTGGGGTTGGTATTTGTACTGGTTTTAATGGGCTGGAAGTAATAGATATTGACCTTAAAGTATTTTCCACACTTAAAGAACAGCAGGATTTTTGGACTGAGTATATACAGTTACTAAAAGACCATATACTGGACTTTGAAACAAAGTTTGTTATTTACAGAACTATTAACGGTGGCTACCATATTCTTTACAGATGTGAGAAAATAGGAGGAAATCAAAAGATAGCAAAAGTAAAAGGACATACCGAGGCAGTAATTGAAACCCGTGGCGTTGGTGGTTATGTATTTGTTTACGAAAATAAGATATCAAAAAAGTCTTATACAGAAATACAGGAAATTTCAGAACTTGATAGAGAAGCTTTATTTGGAATAAGCAGGTATTATAATTACGTTGAGGAAGTTGATAAGATAATACCAGATAAGATAGAAAAGGAATATGTTAGCGAAGTTAGCCCATGGCAGGATTACAATCAGAAAACGTCTATTTTGGACCTGCTTGCTGATGACTTTGAAATTGTAAAGAACATATCCGATAAGTACATTATAAGGAGAAATGGCGCAACTTCTCCACATAGCGGTTATGTTTATAAAAATAGTGGTTGCATGTACCTTTTTAGTACTGGCACCATATTCCCAAACGAAAAACTAATTAGCCCATTTTCGGCCTATACAATCAAGCATCATTCTGGTAACTATAGCGAAGCCGCAAAAGAACTTTATAAAAAAGGGTTCGGTAGCAGGATAATTAAGCCGGTGGCTAAACTGCAAATTGAACCGCAGGTAAATTATAAGGATTTGGAATTCCCTTTAGAGGTATTCCCTAAAGAAATCCAAAACTATATGATACAATGCCGTGACACTTTGGATAGTTCAATTGATTATATGGGTTGCTCTTACCTTTGGTTAGTATCTGTAATTATAGGCAATAGCGTAAAGATACAGGTAAAGCCTGGATGGGTAGAGCCTGCAACCATGTGGATGACTATTGTGGGGAAAGCTGGTATAGGTAAAACTCCATCTATTAGCAACGTTGTTTTTCCCATTCAAAAAGCTAATAACAGGGAAATAAAGAAATTCGTTAAGGAGTACGATAAGTATAACGAATTTATGGAACTTGATAAAAAAGACAGGCAAAATACAGAGCAAATAAAACGGCCCCGAAAAACACAATTCATAGCCGATGATATCACCCTAGAGGCATTGGTTGATTTACATGAAGAGAATAAGAATGCAGTAGGCGTATTTAAAGATGAGTTAGCCGGATGGATTAAGGACATGAATAAGTACCGCGCCGGATCTGATTTAGAATTTTGGCTTAGTACATGGTCTGCAAAGTCTGTTTCTTTAAACCGTAAAACAGCTAAATCAGCATTCGTGCCTCACCCGTTAATCCCTGTTTTGGGCGGTATTCAACCGGGCATATTTGATAGCTTCTATAACGATGAGAATAAGGATAACGGGTTTATTGACCGTATGCTATTGTGTTACCCTGATTTGATGGTTGAGGAATATAACGATAATGAATTATCTTATGATACCATTAACTGGTATAACGATTACATAATTGCTTTTTACAGCGATGTTAAATCCAAGGTAGTTCAGTTAGACGTAGACGATGAAATTAAGCCTATTATAGCTATAATGGATGCCGAGGCAAAGGTTGAGTGGAAACGGATATTTAATAAGATTACAGCGCAGCAAAACGATGATGACGAAAACGAATATATGAAATCAATGCTACCTAAGCAAAAAAGCTACATACCCCGTTTTGCCTTGCTATTCAACTGCATGCATGTATTTGATAAATCTGCTGATATATCTAATTTTAAGGTAATTAACAAGGCAGCTATACTAGCTGCGGAAAAGCTATCAGATTACTTTATTAGGATGGCTAAGAAGATTAAAATCACCTCTAATGAAGTATCAGATATTAAGAACATGATGCGTATTACAGCTAGCCTGCCAAAGAATAAACAATTTATGGCTATGTATGAACTCAACCCAAATTTAAACAGATCAGAGGTTGCCGAAAAGCTAGGTGTATCTCGTAAAACTGTACAATCATGGGTAAAGGAGCTTAAAGGCGAGGTGTAACCCAGTGTAACCTAAGGTTACACCAAATGTTACACTAAAAACGCTTGTAACTAATTGAAATATAGGTATTTAAATAAAATTGTAACCTAATGTTACTGTAACCTTTGGTAAAAAAGAAGAAATTTTAAAATAAAAAAACAGAAATTATTTTAGGTGTAACCTGTAACATTGGGTTACACCTATTAAAAAACGGCCTTTTAATATACTACAGGGCACATTTTAACTAAAAACATGTGTAACATTAGGGTTACACTAGGTTACAGTTAGGTTACACTTTATTCACTTTTACTAACAACTTTGAAATTATATGATTATGAAAACGATAGAAAATGAACTAAGAATTGGTAACTACATATTGGATGACTTTAACGAGATACATAAGGTAGAACACATAGAATCTAAAAAGTACAATGAATGGAATGGAGGAGACCCATCTCTGGTTGTATTTAGCAAACCTAATGTTGATGGTATGTATAGTTGTGACGTGGTTACAGGCATCCCCTTGACACCAGAAATATTGGAGAAAGCGGGATTTGCATTAGCGTCAGATAACCGCCCTGATGGATTTCTAAACTATAAGCTACCAAATGGTATTTGCATTAGTCAGTCGTGGGGTGTAAGTGACTATTTTGGTTTGCAGGACGGGGATTGGTTCATGGGTGACAATTACACTATAATTACAAGCCTACACCACTTACAGAACTATATACACGCTGTTTACGGCACCGAACTAGAAATAAACCTTTAAAACTAATTTTGAATTGATATGAAAACATTAACACTGGAGTACTTAGCACCTTATTTACCATACGGTATAAAGTGCCTCACATACAATAATCAAATAGAATATATATCTCTTGAGCCCATGCCAGATCCCGATTATATATGCGTATCTGATTTTTTAAAAAACACGAATTTTAAATTAATACTCCGTCCATTGTCTGATTTAGACAAACCTTTGATTGGTATTAATGAACCAAATTTCAAGCCGTCTTCTCGTTATGATTTACGATTTTACGATGGGGAATGGTGCGAAGAATACTATGCTGAATACGGTGAAACACCAATAGCCTACATTCCAGTAGGCGGGTATAATTCATGGCCTTTTAAATACCACTTTGACGTTTTTGGATTAATAAGTCAAGGATTAGCGGTAGACATTAATACTTTAACCCCATGAACCGCATCCAACGCGCCAACGCCGAGCTACTATTCTACGCGGGTAAAGATCAGCCTAAAGTGGCTAAGGCCAAGTATAAGCCGAAAGAGATTGACCTGACACCAACACTCGACTTTATAGCCAACAGGGAACGGGTAATAATGGATGACAAAAGTATCGAGTGGCTTACCTCGCATGGTTATAACCTAAAGTAATAGGCTATAAGAAAAAAGAATAGGGAAAAGATGAAAAAAGTTTTGCAGTTTCAAATAATAGTCGTACTATTGTATAAGCAAAACGGAAAACAAAATGAAAACTTTAAACATCAACGGTAAAAATCAAAAAGTAAACGCGATATTAATTGGTGGTGGCGGCGAAGCATACAAAGCAAAAATAAACGGTTGCATTATCGATGCAAATATCCAATGCATAAGCAGCATATCATTTACAGGCCGGTACAATAAGTATTACACACTAGACGGTGTAAAGGTTGGGGATAACGAAAAAAAGGTTTTAGAATCAGTAATAACAAAATACAAAGTAGCCCTTTAAGGGGCTACTAATCGATAGGTTATGACAATAAACAACAGCCGAGAATTTGACATTAAGTTTTTTAACCGTCAAATCAACCAGCCATTATACGTTCATATTGAACAGCACAAAACAGGTAAAAACATAGATTTTGCAGTTATGGATGATAAGGAAATTACCGAACTTATTATATTCCTAACCAAACAATTAACATTTCAAAATGCAGACAAATAACAGAAAGTTATAGCCTATTACTTAAAGTTATATGACAAACAAACATGGTGGCTATCGCCCCGGTTCAGGCCGTAAGGGTACAGGTCAACCCACCACAACAATCAACTTCCGAATCCCAAAAACAGACCGGGATAAGTTGAAGGAGTTGCCGATATCGAAACTGTTTAAAATTTGGTATAAAGAACTAATAAAAAAATAAAATGACAAAACTACATAAAGCTAAATTCCTTGAGGAAAGAGGTATTGAATGGAATATTGGGGAAGGGAGAACTATGTTTGCTCTTGTAAAAATGTCTACACCTAATGGGGATGATTGTTCCGAATGGTTAGACGCGTCCGATGTTATTGATCAGATTAAAGAACAAGAAGCTTATTTTAAAAGTTGCCGATAAGTAAGTTGTTTAAAGAATGGTATTTAAAATTGTTGCAAGATGAAAAAGATTAAAGAAAGCGATAAGGTATCTTTTGAGTATTACACTGAAACAGATGTAAAAACTGGTACGGGATCTATAGTTTGGATAAACGAAAACGATTGTGTTGTGAAAGATAACAAAGGCAAGCGTCACATGATGCAGGTTGGATGTATAACTTTAATTTAAGGAATGGTATAAAACGTTAATGAAATGAAATCAGAAGATAAAGTTTGTAAAATAGACCCAAAGGCAGTGGGGCACTGGACTCCCAATAATAGGTACATAGTCTATGGTTCAGGCAACAGAAAATTAGGTTGTCAAAATAGAGAGTCATGGGCATGGGCTGAAGCGTACAGAAACTTAAAGAAGCAAGCATGACTACCAAACCCTGCAACCGATGCCACGAACCCAAGCCGATAAAGCAATTCAGCAAGTACGCGCAATCTAAAGACGGTTTAAGCTACTATTGTAAGGTTTGTGTATCATTGCAGAATAAGAATGATTACAACAACGCCAAACGGAATGGGCCGGTTTGGTTTATAATGGATTAGGAAAGAAATGAAAATAACAGATTTAGAATTTACGCCGGTATCATTTGGACTACCAGAATGCGGTACCGAGTGCGTTATAAAAATAAACGGTATGTTTGGAACTGCTGAATGGGGGCATAACTACCAATGGAATAATGAGGATTACGTAGACGGATTTCATCAATCCGATGTAGAGGCGTGGTTAGCAATTACAGATTTATCATGTATACCTACTTTTAAACCATGACAGTAGCCGAATTAATCGAAGAACTCAACAAGGTTGAGGACAAGGACACACAAATACTTGTTTGGGATGATGAACTAGGAGGATATTGTAAGATGGTTTGTATAGCAAAGATTAATAATATCCTTACTAATGATTTTTATCAAGTTATTTCTTTAAATAATATTGAAAGATGACCATCCCCGAATACCGCGCAACAATACCAAAACACCGCAAGCATGAAGAAGCGGACCTGCATCTATCATTCTGCAAATGGGTTAAAAAAAACCACCCGCAAGATCAGTTTGTAAGACACGAAAGGGAGCAACGGCGCAGCGGCTTTATGCAGGGCCTTTTTAAGGCGTATAACAGCGATTTAGACAAGCTTCCGGACTTTGAGGCGTTAATAACAAATGAGTTCGCCACAGGGCTTTATTTTGAGTTTAAGAAGCCAGGAACAAAACTAACCTTAAAGGATAATGTTACTATCAAACCAGAGTATGCCAATCAATACAGTTTGCATTGTTATCTTTGGAGCATAGGTCGCGCGGTTTGGTTTGTTAGTGATTTAGATGTAGCTAAGACTTTATACACACAGTTTAAGCAGGGCTTTATTGAGGACAGGCAAGTGTTTAAATTACCGGTGTCAAAGTCTGATCAATCAGCCGATGAATTTTTTAATGAAAGAGGGTTATGAAAAATAAATTGTATATTTGATTTGCTAATATTTGCTAATAATGCTCGATCAACACAAACGCTTTGCCGATAAATACTTTGAAACGCTAAACGGCGCATTATCAGCACGTTACGCAGGTTATGCCGATAGCGGTGCGGCTGTAGAGGCATGTAGATTACTGGAAAGGCAAGATGTATCCGAATATTTGGTAATGTTAAAGGCCGCATATTCTGAAAAAACAGGTGTTACGCGTGAGAAAGTATTGGCGGAAGTGGCCCGTTTGGCATTCTCTGATATCCGTAATTACTACACAGGCGATGATAAACTAAAGCCTATTAATGACCTTGATGATAACGAGGCGGCTGCATTGGCTAGCGTTAAAACCTATGAGGAATATTCAGAACGCGAGGCGGTAGGTATTAACAAAGAAATCAAGCTTTACGATAAGCTGGCAGCTTTGGAGAAACTTGCTAGGCATTTAGGGTTGTATGAAAAGGACAACGAGCAAGCACGTGCTTTAATACCAACATCTCTGGAGGTAAAAATTGTACCACCTAATCAGGATTAATGGATGCAACAATTGTATTTCAAAAAACGTGGGAGGCTATACATCAGTTAGATGAGAATGGTAAACGTAAATACAAATATATCATAGAGGAGGGCTCAAGCCGCTCGTCTAAAACCTATTCACTTCTACAGGCTTATTATCTTTATTCTCTTCAATACCCAAACAAGCGCCTGTCTGTATGGCGTGATACTAAGAAAGATTGCAGGGACACTATTCTAAACGATATGCTTAAAGCGTACCGGGATTTTCCGCAGTATAACCGGGTGGTGTTCAATAAAACCGAAAGTATTTTTACATTCCCTAATCATACTAAGATAGAAATACAGGGAACCGACGACGAAGAAAAGGTACACGGTTACCAAGGAGATGCTATCTGGATAAACGAGCCGTATAAAATCAGTAAGGACACATTCGATCAGTTGGATATGCGTACTACCGGCTTTGTGTTTATCGATTGGAATCCAAAGAAAGCGCATTGGATAGAAGAACTAAAAAAAGACAAACGAGCGATAACAATTCACAGCACTTTCAAGGATAATCCATTTTGTCCTGTCGAGCAAAAAATAAAAATCTTATCCTATCAATCGGTTAAGTTTTCACACATCGGTTTAACCATTGGCGAACAGGAAGCTAAAGGCTATGATGTTTTAACCAATAAGGCATTATTCACAGAACGGCAAATAAATGAATTAATCAATTGCCGTGAAAACGAACATAAAGGATCTGCTAATGATTTCAACTGGTCAGTTTACGGTTTGGGATTAAAGGCTGAAAAACCAAACAGGATATTTCAATGGCAAGAGATTAGCCCCGATGAATATAACGCCATCAATGCAAAGATTTATACCGGCGTTGACTGGGGCAAGGTTGATGCATGGGGCATACTTGATGCTAAATATTATGATGGTTCATTGTACCTCAATGAAGTTAACTACCTATCCGAAAATAAACTCCGTGAATTGCTAAAACCTACCGAGATTGCACAAATACAGAATAGCGAAGAGGGATTTGTAACATGGTACTTTAACAGGTTTGGAATACCTAAAGACCGGGAGATAATTTGCGATACTAACAGGCCATTAAAAACAGGTGCATTGAGGCGTATGGGGTACACCCGCGCAATTCCTGCCGTAAATAAATCTATATTGGATGGCATTGATGTATTGGGTGAATTAAAGGTTTACTACACGTCTACATCGGTTAATTTGAAGTATGAGCAAGAGAATTATTCCCGAAAGGTTGACAGGTACGGTATCGTTTTAGAAGAGCCGGAGGACATGGATAACCACTTAATTGACCCCGCTAGGTACATCGCATTATATTTACAAAGAATGAGAATAATAAAAAATATATAAATTATTATTACATTTAACAAATTTTATAAATGGCCTGGTATAATCCCGCATCTTGGTTTAGAGATATAGATCCTTTTATCCATAAAGGTAACGGCATCAACAGCGAATATTTTATCCCACTTGGAGCAGAGGATTTTTTCTTTGCTTTAGATAATGAGCGCGATTATATGCGGGCATATGTAGAGTGCGCCCCGCTAAAATCTATTATCAAACGCAGGGCATCGGCTTTTAGCAGCGGTGTTATTGAGGTGGTAAAAACTACACCATCCGAAAACTATGTAAAAGATCCCGATATTTTAAACCTGTTAAACAACCCAAACCCTATACAAACCCAAACCCAATTCTTTGCACAGCAAAACACGTATATTGACATTCACGGTTATTGCCCTGTGTTAAAGGTTTCGCCTACTGGTTTCCCTGACGTTACTAAAACTATTTGGAACATACCACCGTGGCTGTTTGAAATAGACTATACTGGCAAATGGTTAAAGCAAAATACCATCGAAGATATATTTACAAATTACAGATTAAATTGGAATAAAGGGCAAATAAGCCTAAATTCTAAAGATTTATTCTTTATTTTCGATGATATTATTGGTACGCAGGATGACAGTGCATTGTTACTTCCAGATAGCCGTATGCGTGGCCTTGAGTATAATGTATCTAACATTATCGGTGCCAACAAATCGCGTAACACTTTAATCAACAAACGCGGTGCTATTGGCATACTTAGTAATGACAGCAAAGACAGCGTTGGCGCATTGCCGTTAGACCCAAAGGAAAAAGAAGAGTTACAAAGCGACTTTAAACGGTATGGGTTAACCGGCCAGCAATGGCAGGTGATTGTCACAAATGCCAATTTGAAATGGCAACAGATGAGCGTACCCGTAAAGGACTTAATGTTGCTTGAGGGAGTTGAAGCGGATATAAAAGAACTAGCCCGCGCCTATGGTTACCCTGTAGAGATGTTAGGCATCACCGAGGTAAAATATGAGAATAAAAAATATTCAAAAAAAGAACTATATTCGGACACTATAATCCCAGAGGGTAAGAGCCGGATGGAGCAATTTACGAAGGGCTTAATTAATCCGGAAAAAAAGGTTAAGATACAGTATAATTTTGATGCTATAGACGTACTACAGGAAGAAAAGTTATTGCAGTACAAAGCAGAAGAGCAGATCAATATTGTTTGTCAGCAGCAATATGATGCAGGGTTAATTACATTGAACGACTGGCGGATAAAGCTAGGTTACGATACTTTGGAAGGTGAAGAGTTTAACACTTATAAAAGCACTCAAACAGAAACACAGCAAGCATTAACAGTATGATGCACGAAAAAATAAAAGACCTAAAGCTAAGAGCATCAACTCTTACAAAGTCTCCTTCTTATGTGGATAAGGATGGCAATTTAGTTATTGTTGACCTTAAACAACAAGTTGATGTTGAAAGCAGAACCATAAAAGGTTATTTAGCTGTTTTTGGAATACCTGATAGTTACGGCACGGTTGCCGTAAAAGGATGCTTCGCTAAATCCATACAGGAACGTGGCCCGAAGTCTACGAGTAAGCAAAAGATTGCACACTTATGGATGCACGACCCTTGCGACCCTATAGGCCAATTCACAACGCTTGAAGAGGATGATTATGGACTGTACTTTGAATCTGTACTGGATGAAGTGCCAAGCGGTGAACGTGCATTAAGGCAGGTAAATTCTGGCACTATTAACCAGTTCTCATATGGTTTTGATTACGTATGGGATAAGATGGAATACGATGAGCAGCGCGATGTAATACTAATGTTTGAGGTTATCCTTTACGAGGGTAGCCCGGTAACATTTGGCTCAAACGCGGAAACTTACGCTATAAGGTCAAAAGAGGACTTTGAGAAACAAAAAGACCTTTTGGACTTTGATACCGATGATTTTATTAAATCTATACCCCGCAATAAACAACTTGAATTAAGACAATTGATAGCAAGGCATACTTCACTTGCCGTTATTAAGCCGGATGAGTTACGACAAACTCCACTTAAAACACACAAGCCGGATGAGCAAGTCGCTGAAATTGGTGGTTATAAATTAGACACAAATCAATTTTTAAAATGAAAATCAATTTTAACAAAGAAGGATTGACCGGCGATAACTTAAAGCTAGTTGAAGACCTTGAGAAAAGAGCGGCAGATTTACCTGACGCGCCAAGCAAACAAGACTTGGTAAAAGAAATCAGATCCGCTTTAAAAGGATTTGTAAAACCTGATGGCGAAAGCGAAATCGACATGAATTTATTGTCTGACATGTTAGGCGATGATGACAGCAAATCGATTAAGGGATTGCGTTCGGCTTTAATCAAACAGGGTGAAACCATCACAGCTTTGCAGGAACGCTCTGTAAAGATGGCAAATGAAAACCCATTAGCCGCTGCGCTGGAAAAAGCATTGCCAGAGGTTGAAAAACGTATGGCCGCAAAAGGTAATGACAAATCAGAGGTTAAGTTTAACATCCGCGCCGCCGCTGTTATGGCATTGGGTAACACGATTGATGAAACCGCTGTGCCGCAAGACCTGATTGAAAGCATGGCAATGGATGCATTTGTCAAAAAACGCCGTGGTGTACAATACATCTATGACATTGCCGACCGTAACGTTGTATCCGAACTTACCGAGTACCGAACTTGGCTAGAAGAAGGTAGCGAACAGGGTGCGTTTGCAATCGTTGCAGAAGGCGGTTTAAAACCATTGGTGTCTACCGCTTTAGTACGTAATGTAAGCAAATACAAAAAGATTGCCGGTAAATACATAGTAACAGAAGAGTTTACCAAATTCCGCAGGGAAGCATACGCAATCATACGCCAGCTTATCAACGATAAAATGGTGCGTGATTACAACGCTATTTTGTCTGCCGATTTGACTACTGCTTCTGCCGGTTACACAGGTTCAGCGTTTGATGATACCTTTGCCGCGCCAAACGATTACGATGCTGTAGGTGTAATTGCTTCGCAAATAATGGCGTTAAACTTTATCCCGGATACGCTGGTATTAAACCCTGCCGATCTTTGGAGAATCCGTTTAACAAAAGACAGCGAGGGCCGTTACTTGTTCCCGGTTGTTACTACAGATGGCCAAACCAGCATGTTAGGTTTTAACATTATCACATCTACCTACCAGACCGCAGGCCGTTTTAAATTGCTTGAAACTGGTTTGTACAAGATTTGGGAAGAGCCGATCACCGTGCGTATGGGTTATGGTATCACCGTAACAACTGCAACCGTATCCGGCGCAACAGTAGTAACAAATGTTGAAAGCGATATCGACACTAACAGGATGCGCGTTATTGTTGAAACTTTCTTCAATGATTACCTTGCGACAAATCACATCGGCTCACTTGTTGATGCCTCATTTGCAACCGTTAAAGCAGCATTATTAGCATAAGAACATGGCACAAGAAATCACAACCCAAACAGTACAGGAGTTACCAGAAGGTAGTAACTTAGTACGTCCTTTCGATAAGGTTAAAGTTTACGCAACAGACAAAGCAAAGTTTGTAGCGGCAGGAACTGAAATCGAAGAACACCCATTGCTAGTTGAAAAACTTATTGCATCGGGTAAAGCAACAAAGGACAAACCTAAAAAAGGTAAAGAATAATGTCTATAGTACAGGTCAGCGACTTTAAGGGCGAAATTAATATAGCCAATACTTCTGATATGTTTGTTGCGCAGAACGTGCAATGGTTTATCGACAAGTATGAGCCAATATATTTCACCCAATTATTAGGTGCTGACCTGTATTTGTTACTCAAAAATGGTTTGCTTGAAGATCCTATTTTGACTAAGTGGACTGAACTAGTAGCTAATATTAAAGGGGCTGCGAACTTCATTTATTGTAAGTATATAAAGAATGAATTTTCGCAAACCGTAGGCACCGGGGAAGTAAAAACCAAAGGGGCGAATTCATACCCATACAATCCAAACGTAAAGATAGCAAGGGCATGGAATGAGATGTTAGACTATAGCCTTGAAAGTATAAAGTACATCAATGATAACCCTGTGGATTACGGCGGGTATTACATAGAGAACTTTTACTATATGGAATGGTACAACACTTATTGCGACAGGCCAGAGATATTTAAACGGATGAATACATTTGGACTATGAGAGCAAAGCCTATCTATATTGTAGATCAAATAGGTGAAGTTGTCGCGAGGACTAACACCGCCGTACTTGCAGAATTACAAGCGGTTTCGCCAGGCATCATAGGATTAAACTACCAATACGGCTACTACAAAGAAGTTGTAAAGGTGCTAACCCAAATGACAACGGCAGGAGCAGACGGGCATAAGTACCCGCTTGTTTGGCTATACATGCCTATTACGCTTAGTAAGGGAGCGCAGCCGGGATTAAATGATGTATCACCTTTGCGTATCATATTCGCTATGATTAACAGCGATGTAAATATGAGGGTAAAGGACAGGTACGAAAACAACTTTAAGAAGATACTATATCCTGTGTATCTGGAATTTATGAACCAGTTAAGTTTGGATAGTAGAATTGTTAACGTTGACCAGGGCTTAATTGCGCACACGCAAACCGATTTACCGTACTGGGGTGGCGATGCCAATGCACCCGAAGAAGCAAACCCGTTTGGAGACTGGGTAGACATTATCGAAATTAGAATCACAAATTTACAAACGTACTTAAAAAAATGTTAAAATAATGGGCGTTCAAAACTCAAAAAATTGCAGCAAAAGTTTCGGCAACACCGGCGTTGGTGATTGCTGGAATGACATTGGTATCCCTAGAGGTATCATATTTGTGCCTATCGGAAAGGAATATACATCGGTATCAATTGCTGCATTTAAAGCAGCTTTGGCACCCGATTTATTAGCCGATAACGCAGCACTAAGGGCATACCCGATACAAAATATCGTGGTAACTACTGACAACACGGCAGATGCAGCAGTAACTACCTTTGCAGGTGATGGATCAATAGCTATCGGCTTTGAGCCTAACCAAGACATGACCTTTCAATGGACACAGGGTGGCTTTTGCTTATTGCATGCTTTGCGTAAATCTAAAGGTCAAAACCGTGCTTTCTTTGTAATAGATAGCAAAGGGCAGTTAATTGGCACACAGGGTAGCACAGCAGACACCGTTAAAGGTATTGTTGGGTATAACTATACCAACCCTGCTAAATGGCCTGTAGGCACTGATAACCCTATCCCTATCTACAACACACGGTTATCTTTCAGACCAGAACAGGTTAACGAAGATATCGCCATTTTGAGCTTTGCTGATGATGGCGGTTTAGGCTACCTAACCGGTTTAGTAGGTTTACAGGATGTAGTATTGACACAAGGCGCGGCACGTGCAGCAGGTGTGCTAAAGGTAAAAGCTAAAACCGATTGCGGCAGTGTTGATTTATATGATGTTTATGACGGTGAACTTGCGGTAGTTGGCGCTTGGAAAGTAGTAAACAAAGCAACCGGCAACGTGGTAACAATCACAGCGGTAGCGGTAGATACTAACATTCACGGCTGGACTATTACGGTAGATACTACCGATCCGGATTACACAGCAATAGCCGGTGGTTTATTGGTTTCACTTGCAGGCCCAACCGAGTTGGATGCATTAGACGTAACAGGCTATGAAAGCAACACCCTTGCACAGTAAAAATGTTAACGCTGAATGGGCTAAAAAGCACACGAAAGCGGAATTTGTAAAGCAACATAAACATTTGGATACCGAGGAAAACCTCAAAGCTATCCACGATGAGCTAAACAAAAAGTAACCGAAAGCCGCTTCTAAATTGAGGCGGCTTTTTTAGTATATTTGAACATGGGTACAATACGCGGACTTTTACGGGGTGTTAACAGGTTGCAAGTACCCATACAAGTTGTTAAGATTATCCAGAGCGATTCAAAAGAAATTATCCAGCTAAACCAAAACCAACTATTTAAGAGAGGCGAGGACAAATTAGGGGTACCACTCCCCGATTATAAATCAAAGGTATACGCAGCCGAAAAGGTATTTAAGAACCCTCAATTGCCGTTTGGACGCCCAGATTTAAAACTTACAGGCGCATTTTACAGGGGGTTTAACCTAACTGTGGGTTATAGTGGTATATTTACGCTGGATAGCAGCGATAGTAAAACAGCGAAATTAACAAACAGGTATGGTATATACATATTCGGACTTTCGGCAGAGAGCAGGCATATTTATGCAACGGGTACTTTCTACACTAAACTTAAAACGTACATCGGCAAAACAACGGGGCTTGTATTTCGATAGCTGTACAGAACTTCCGCTATATAATCTGATTAAAATAATCGTTACAAAAGATCTTAAATGGTTAATAAAAGAGGGTAACCCCACAAATTTAGAAACCGCATGGGCTAATATTTACAGCGAATACTGTGAGATCAGCGGCGACCAAACAGGCGGCTATGTATTGGATTTAAGTAAAGAGATATCGTATTTAACTAATAGGTTAACGCATGTACAAAAGTTAGTTGATATGCTGTTAATCCGCAGAAATGAGGACTGGATAAGCATATTACAAAACGAATTAGGGTTTAAGTTTTCGTATAGTGATCTTGAAAAAGACCTAAAAAGAACGGTAACTCTTGCAAAAAGTGATTTGGTTAAGTTACAAAAGAAACAATCAGAATATGATAGTTTGAATAAACCAGGCAAGGAGACAACCGAGCAGGACTACACAAAGACATTGCAAGTGCTATCTAAATTCCAAGGTTATCAGGTACGCGCAAAGGATATTACAGTTTCGGAGTATGTTGAAATGATAAAAGATTATAATTCACAAGATAATGGCAGGCAATAGCGAAAAGATTGACGAAATAATTGACCCGAAGGCCCTCGCGCAGATAGATCAATTAAAGGCTGGACTAGTAGAACTGGACAGGCAGTTTAGCGACACTTTGCGGGGTGCTATAGCGTTGAATAATGCAACAGGTAACGCTAGAAACTTTAGTCAATATACACAGTCGGCAACGGCAGCAGCGCGGGAAACTGCCAAACTACAAGCCGAACAAGTAAAGCTACAGCAGCAGATATTAAGGTTAGAGGCTGAACAGGCCAGACTAACCACCGCTAATAACAGGGCGGCGCAAAGTACGCTATCATTAACGGAGGCCCAAAGGAGAGCGGCAGAAGCTGCGGCACGTGTTACGGCCAATACACAACGCCAATCGGGAGCATATCAGCAATTGCAACAGGTTTATAATGCCGTAACGCTTGCAGCCCGTAACGCTGGTGTACAGTTTGGTACAAATAGTTACCAATTCCGCGAACTATCCCAACAGGCTAACGGATTGCGTGGCCGTTTGGATGCTATAGATCAACCCTTAGGCAACTTTCAGCGTAATGTTGGTAACTATGCCAATGCGATAACTGGAGCGTTTAGCAAGGCTTTTAACGGCATAAGAAATCTTGCTAATATTCTACCGGGGCTTGGTTTATCAGGGGCTTTCCTACTGATATTTGACGGTCTAAAATTATTGGTTGAGCAATTAGGGTTCTTTGATAGTGCTGTTACATCTACTGAATTAAGGATCAACTCCTTTAAAGAAGCTCTAAAAGAAGGTGGCGCATACAATATAGCTGTTAAGAATGTTTCTGAATTGCGTGAAAACATAAAGTTAGCAAAAGAGGGCTTTATTGATAAGGATGCAGTACTAAAACAATATAATGAAACTATTGGAAAAACTACCGGCGAGGTAGATAATCTAAACGCTGCCGAGGCTGCTTTAAATAAAAATGCATCTGCCTATATACGCGTCGCATTTTTAAAGGCTGTAGCTAATTCTGCTTTAGAGGCATCAGCTAAGAAAGCAACCGAGGCGCAATTAGCAAGCGTACAGGATGCGTTTGAAGGGGCTGGATTTGGCGATAAAGCTAAGGCGGTATTATCGGGTTTGACAGGATCTTTAACTGGTTCGTTTGATGCTACAGCAATTGCGGGTAAAGCCATTGAGTTAAAAAACAAGCGTGTTGCATCGGCGCAGGATGAAAGTAATAAGTTATTAAAGATATTTACTGACTTTCAAAAACAAGCGGCTGAACTTGCTGCAAAGTCCGGCTTTAACTTCTTTGACACCAAAGTAAAAGACGGCACAAAGAACAGGATAGAGGAACAATTACAGGCTGAAAAACTCGCACAGGACACCGTTTTGAACGACGAAGAATCGTTTATACAGGCGCGTTTGGATGCTATTATAAGGTATAACAACGTATCTGCAATGCTTATAGAGCAAGGTGTAAGGTTAGGTGTATTCACCGCACAAGAGGGCAAAAATAAAATATTGGCTATCGATAACGAATCCTTTAAGAACCGCCAAAAAATACAAAAAGAGGGGTTAAAGGAATTGGCCGATTTGGAGAAAGAGTACAATACACAAATAAAAGCCGCACGTGTTGCCGAAGCTAAAAACCAAGATGAGATTATAAAAAATAGTCAATCGGTATTCTTACAGCAGCAATCGCAAAGGTTGTTGGCGTTGGATAAGCAACGGTCAGAAGATATCGAAAGCGCGTCTCAACTTTATTTGTCCGGAGTAAGAAGTAAAAAACAATTCGAGCAGGATAAGGCGGATATAGAAAGTACGTATCAGCAAGAGGCTTTGCAGGTGCAGTTAGACAATATACAACAGCTTATTAATCTGCAAAAAGAGTTCGGTTTAGATACCTCTAATGAAGAAGAAAAGTTAGCGCGTCTTAAAATAAAGCTTTCCGAAGAAGTAACCAAAAAACGTTTAGCCAATAACGAACTGGAAAAAGAAAGCGAGAAACAAAAGAACGCTTTAATAAAACAACTATCAGAAGAAGCGGCCCAAATAGTATTTACGCTTATTGATGCAGGATTTACCAACCGTAAGAATGCTATAGAGGATGAAAAAACAAAGTTAGACGATCAAACCAAATCGCAGATTGATGCAGAAAACAGGTCTTTAGATAGTGCATCCCAGAAAGCGGATAAAATTGCTGTTATCAATGCTAAGGCGGCGGCACAAAAACAAGTACTGGATAATCAGCAAAAAAAAATAGATCAGGAGAAAGCCAAATTCGATAAGGCGCAGGCGATAGCACGTATCATTGAAAACACCGCAATTGCTGTAACATCGGTATTGCCCAACTTTATTTTGGCCGCTTTAGTTGGAGCGATAGGGGCGGCGCAGATTGCCAATGTGTTAGCTACACCGATACCCAAATATGAAAAAGGTACTAAATCAGCTAAGGGTGGTTTATCTATATGGGGGGAAAAAGGTATGGAGTTAGCGATAGAGCCAAGCGGTAAAATGTATACTTCGCCAAATAGCGCAACACTTGCCAATATCCCGGCAGGTACGGAGATTATCCCGCATATGCAATTAATGGGCATGTTAAAGGCGCAAAACCTACGCGTTAAGGATGCTGAACAAATAGGATGGAAAGAGGTTGTACAGGCTATTAAAGGCAAAAAGAATGAGGTTAACGTGTCACCACGGATTAACGGCTGGGTACGGGAAAACGCTAAACAACAAAGATGGAATGAGTATAGGAATAATCATTTTAATTAGTATATTTAAGCCGAGGTAGTTTTCATAATCATATCGGGTTTAGTTAAGGTTGGTGACATTGATTTGTTACCAACTTTTTTTGTATTTTTACAAGCAATGGCAAACGTTCAACCCAACAAATTCCGCTTTACCTTTAACATTAGGGGCATTGAAGAGGTTGAAATAAAAAACGCACCGAAAGGGTGGGAAGAAACCACCATAACTTATAAGCGTTCAGAGAAGTACAGAGGTATACTCAAAAGTTTATCATTGCCGTTTGCGTTCCTGTTCAAAGGGGCAGCGTTACTAAGGCGCGAGTTTTACATGTATGGCATGTTGGCAAGCGTTAAAATGGACGTTGATAAGCTAAACACATCTACATATCAATACAAAAATATCTACGCTGGTAAGGCTGATTTTACGGCCTTTGAGGATGAATTAAAACAGGTTTCGATACCTTTCACGCAGGATGATATATCCATTAAAATATCATCTAATTCTGGAATTAAGTACCAAATACCTTTAGACGTTCCCGAAGCAATACCCGTACTGTTAACACCCTTGCCGCTAAAGGAGAAAGCAGATTTTATATTCACTACAGCAGAACCGGGGATTATAAACGATGCTTACACGCCGCTAAGTGTTGTAAACAATGAACAACACGCTCTTATTGCCAGCGTTCAAAGTACCCCATACCGTAAAGATATATCGCCAAACTTTGGCACTAATCCCGATTGGTTTTACAACGCACAGGTAGCGGGTAATGTTTCCATAAGTGGTCGCGTTAAAGGGCAGGTTGTATCGGGTGGTAACTTAATCAGGTTAGGAATTTACAGCAGCGTTTCTGGTTTATCTAAAACGATATATGAGTACACGGCAGGCACATTGGTAGGCCACCCGTTTGAGGAAACGTTTAACTTTGTTATCCCTGTTGCCTATGCAGAACGATTGCTAATGTATATCGATGTTGTGGGCGGTACAGCAGGCGGCGCGGTAGGCATGGAGATTACCGAGGGGGAATTAAATCTGTCATACTATACCGAAACAGCGGCAACGGATTGCAAGGCGTTAAGAGGCGTTTATGTTTACGATAAGCTGATACAATTAATGAACGGGCAAAATACTGGCGGTGCATATACCCCATATCCCACCCGAAGCAACCTATTAACGGGAATGCTTAATAAAGTTGTATTTACATGCTCTAATGCTATCCGACAAATACCAAACGGTACGCAAATATTGCCCGGCGATCCATTATCTTTTGGCAGTAAGTACCGCGTAGTAAACGGGTCTATACTTTACGGAATTGTAACCTATACCGAGGGCCAACAATTTACAGCTACAGAAATAGAAACCTTTAGCAGTTCATTTGATGGTAGCGTTGTATTAGTATCTTTTGCGGAATACCTTCAATTCACATTTGATGAGTTCTTCCAAACAATTTACTCCTTTATGGGCGGTGATTGCTCTTTTGGTCTTGATATGGGCGTGGCCTGTATGGAAAATCTATCGTATGTATATCGGAGTGGCCTACAGATTATGAATGTAGGCAAATCTGCTAAGAACGTAAAAGTTACACCGGCTATAGATCAATTATTTGGTTCTATAAAAGTAGGTTATGAGCCGCAACAATATGACACCTTAAACGGTTCGCAAGCGGTAAACTCCATACAGCAATACAGCAGCGTATTGCCAATTAAAAAAGAATTGAACTTGGTAAGCCCGACAATTACCGAGGCTTATTTTATTGAACAAATACGAATTACGCCCGTAGATACGGCGGCCTCACGTTCTGATAACAATAACATAGCCTTATGGATAAAGGATACAATGGATGGGGATTATTACCAACCACTGCGCGGTGAGGGACTAATAAGCATTACAGGTGTTGATGCAGGTACAGCGTACTATAACTGGATACTATCACCAAAGCGTAATTTACTAAGAGGTGGCAGATACTTAGCATCTATATTTTACGGGCTTCAAGGCTATAAAATAAAGTTTGAAACCGCTGATAAAAACTTCAACCTCGTAACTGTTGGCTTAGACGGTGTAAGGGTTGCGGAGCGTGATGATATATCTATTACAAACCTTCCTGCACCTATTTTCATGCCCTACAAGGCAGAGATAACCACCGATATAGATGCTAATGCAATGGACTTTTTAGAGGGCCGGGCATACGGTTATATTGGTTTTGATTTTAGGGGCTATAATCTCAAAGGGTTTATAACGGAGGTGTCCGTAGACGCTGCCCAAAATTCACAGCGGGATTATACGCTATTATTAACCCCTGATAACAACTTAATAAACCTTATAGATAAGCCTGTTAAAGTTTTAACAAAGGGATAGTAAATAAAAATGTATATTTGATTATGCCTAACACATTCCGCATACCATTACTAAATTCATTCCGTTGGGTAAAGAAAAACCCTATAACAGATAGCCGTTATAACACGCTGCCGTTTGATTATGAGGTTGACCAGTACAACCCAAACGGGTGCTATTTCGCTAAATGGCAGACAAACGACAGGGCGCAAGTGCAATTCCTGTCTGATTTTACATGCGAATTGAAGTTTTATAACTTTTATACCAATATATTTTACATCGGCATACCAATTTTAGAGGTAAATACATCAATTGTAGGCCAAACTTTTAAATGCTATGAGGCAGAGATTGATTTTTCAGACTTTGATGAGGGTGAATATTATGCAGAAATAACCTATAACGACGGTACAACTGATATAATCTGGCAAACATCACCGCTTGAAGTACGTGAATTGCATGCGGAAACGTTGCTTTATGAGTATAAAAACAGCAGAAACGACAAAGATATTATCTTTGAAACTGGTATAAAGTTTAACTTTCGTGTAGAGGGTTCAATAACTAATTACCTGCCTAAGAGTAATAACGAACTGTACGTAGATCAGGAATACGATGTAACGCAGGAAAATTCAATACCATTCCGTAACTTTACTAACCTGATTGGAAGTGCAAGGGGATTACCTAACTGGGTAATAGACAAATTAAACTTAGTTTTCAGCGTTGATGAAAAACAAATTGACGGTGTTTACTTTGAGAAAGCGGATGCGGGGAGTAGTTTTGAGCCAACCCGGCAGGATGTAGGGCGCAATAAAGACGGTTATTGGTCTTTGCTTGTAGTCCCAAACGAAAGCTATACGATAGATGAATTAACAACTGGGGAAACGCCTATAGATAATGATTACAAAGTGGTAAGAAAAAACGAAGCATATAATAGTACGGGTGCTAACCTTACTATTTCGGGTATATTCAAAACTAAATCCGTTTTGGATTACATAGGTATTACCAATAAAACGTTTACGGCTTTTACTCTTAATATAGGGACTACAAACGGCGGATCTGAAATAGCTATTTGGTATGTTCCCGCAGATGTTACATCCGTTAAAACAATTCGCCACAAGTTTAACGCCATTACAGATATATACCTAACAGGAATTACAGAGCAAGGTGGGTTAGATTTGGATATAGATTTATGTTATGACCAGTTAGACGCTACATCTGTTATTCCTAGTGGTGGCGGCGGTTTCAATTTACCTATTGGGTTTGTTGGTGAATACGAGGAAGTTAATGACGGCGACTTTGAAATATATTGGGACGGTGAAACTGGTTTAGGCAAAGTTGGTACAGGTTACGAGGGTTGCGCAATATCTGGCACAAATGGCACTAAAAACAGATCTGGTAAGGTTTCCATAGGTTGGGACATTGAAAATACCACAGAGCGAGACACAGAAGTGGGCAGTAATTTAATAACACTTACCAAAGCACAATTACCAAATGAGGGGCTGTTATTATTTAGAGATCAGGTTAACCCATCAAACGGGGATATACCAACTGATACAACAAATGTTGCAAGGGCCGGTACTAATGGCGGCGGGGGCATACCTTATGAGCTAAGGCGCGGTAATACTGGCGCTTTCGTTGGTTTATCTTCTCCATTAGGTGAGGGCGCAGCTATTGATATAACCCCTGCCGGATTGATTACACTTAAATTCGTAAAAATAGCATGAAGCATCATTTTGAGGTTAACCGTATTGCAAGCAACGATAATCAGGCTATCTTAATTGATGACAAATTACGGTATATATTAGCCTATAACCTCATTGACTTTGATGATGACGACTTAATAAACAAACGTGCTTTAGTTGGTGCTATACCTACCATTGTACCCCCGTTTGCTACAGCTATACCCGCAGGCACAGCCATGGCCGGTTACTTCCTACCCGTCCCTAGTGGATTCAATGAACTATCGCGCATTGTATGGATTGTAACGTTATCAGCCGACCTTAAACAGGAATGGCCGCTGCAAGGTAAGGATTTAGTTTACTCTGGCGGTGACTTTACGGGATGGACGTTGACACTAACGGGGCCTGATGATGGTTTGTTTAACACCCTTTACGATGGGGTGTTGACGGTGGTTTAAAGAACCTACGCCCAAGTCATATCGTCTCTATTGTACTTTTCCAGCCTAGTTGCCTGCCTAATTCCATATTCTGCACCGCAATCTAAACAGCCAGATATTTTGCTTGTAACTTCGCTACCCCTTATATAGCTATAAATTTGCACCACTCCTGTTTCACACATTCCGCAATGGTAATTTTCTAACGCATGTTTTACTGCGTGTTGTTTTATTTCTCTTTTCATCCCTAATCCCTCCTAAAAAACCGTAAATACTTATCGTAAATTTTAAGCGTATCGCGACCAGTACCGTTCAGCCGGATTGCCTCACATCGGTACACTATAAAATCCGGCTGTGATTTGTTTTCGATTCCTACAATACGGTAGCCGGGGTTATAGTCCCAAAGTTTATCCGGCTCTGTCGGCCTCACATAAGTATGCCCGTCTGTTTCCCAAATGTTGGGGGTGCGGGATTTGGTGCAAGACGTTACAGCCATGCAGATAAGACAAAGGCAGAAAATTATAAAGGCTATCCTTACAAATCTTGCGGGGATATACGGCAACATTCCGTTGCTGTCGGTGGCGGTGTAGATTGGTTTCATATCCTTACTATGTCCCTTCCTTTGAACTTTAGGCATAAATCTTTCATTGTATATTTGTTTACAGGTATGATGGTTTTTAGTTCACCGTCAAATGTTACCGTACTACCCAAACGTTCGGCTAACTCCGTTTCTACTGGCAAGTTATCATCGCTATCATGATACCCCTTTTCTGGTATGTCATATAGACCTGCGGAATTTAATGATTGGCAATAACCTTTGTTGGCTGGCCTCCACAAAGTAAATGCGGAATCTGACTTGCTAGTGTGTTTTAGTGATATTATATAGTTCATTTCTCTTTGTTGTTAAGGGCGGTTTCGTAATGTGATACTTTATATAGGGCATGCAGCCAATTATCATCGTTCTCTGCCATTATGTTATTCCAATATATTAGCATCTTAACTAAGTACTTCTTTTTAAAAGTTTTCATCCCTCATCCTCCTTAATGCCTAATGCGGCGTTGATGGCGTGTTGGGCCGCTTCCTTAGCCGTTTCAATATCGCCAAACGTATAAACATTTATTATTAAATTGCAAGCCTCTAACAATTGCGGGGCGGCTGCGATTAGGTATGCATTGTACTTTGATTGCTCACTATCAATGCTCCATTCAGGAGTGTATGCTACGTGCGGCTGTATTCCGCTATCAGAATAAATTACTATTCTCTCATTGTCCCAATCTTCCCCTGCTACCCAAGGGGCGGCATGTCCTTTAAATTCTTTCATCTCTTTTTATTTTGGTTCGTTAATCTTTAAAGTACCTGTTGTAAGCATTTGACCAAGCAGGGCCAGCAGCTTTTTCTTGCCCAATAATATTGCCGTCATCGATTACACAGTACCAATGTCCTATTTTTTCAATTTTAGCATTAGGATAATACTTTAAAACTACCAATCGCTTTCTTTGATGGATTTTCATGGTTCGTTAATTTCGGCAAAGTGGGTGACGTATTTAAGTGGGACATCTGTTTTAAAATCCAGCCATCCTAGTTCATCATCTAACCAAGCAAACTCGTGTCCTAGGTGTAACCTTGATCTAATCCTTACAAGCATCTTTTTATTTGGCACTTTCGGCTTCTCCTTTTCGGCATCCCGCCAGTTGATGTTATTTTCCATATCTACTTCTCCTTTCGATTAGGTCGTGTGCTTCTTTAGTTGACATACCCATGTAGGTTAGCTCCCGGACTTTTTCTGTTAATATTTTTCTGTCCCGCTCTGATTTACGCCACCCAATTTGTTTAAGTGTAGCTATATGTGCTTTTTGTTTGTTTTTATTTTTATATGCCATTATCTTACTGCTTTAAATATTACACCTTCACCTTTATGCAAATGCCTCAACAATGCTATACTATTATTAGCACCTAAACATTGATTTCCTTTAAAAGCTACCCAGTGACTAATTGGCCTCCGCTCGGTGCGGACTTTCGGGCATTGGTAGGGTTTCATACTGCAAAATCCCCTTTCATATCATTAATCATCGCTTTGCATATACGATACCAAATAGCATGGTAACGGCACGCCTCGTTAATTAATCCGAGTTCTAAATACATAGCCTCGGCCCATATTGCGCTTTGTGCCATGCGGGATAAATCCCAATAGGTTAGTTTGCATTTCATTATGAGTTCTCCTGTATGTAAGATTGTAAAACTTCGGTTAGGTTTTCGGTTAGATAGTCGGTAGGGTCAATAAATCGCTCCGATAATCCGTCACATTCTAAATTACGCTGCGAGTAGTCGTAAAATTCTATCCGGTTTAAATCGTTAGCATTTATGTAATCTATTAACGCATCTTCACTTATCTGCATCTCTACATTGTTTTCGCCCTCGCTCGCTTCGTCCCAATACTGAACTGTGTATATTCCGTTCTTTACTGTGTGGGATAGGATGTCTATTTGTGCTGTTTTCATTTTAGTAAGGTTTAGCGGTTAATATTACGTAAAGTATACCTGGCAATGCTATGATTGCGATTAGTAAAAATTGGCGGTTGAAAAGTGTTTTCATTTTGTTTATCTGATTTGTTACACCAAAGATACGGTGCGTGTTTCACAATTGCAACTTTATTTTAAATTATTTTTTCTTTAGCCATTTATCTGTTGGCACATACCCGAATTTAGCAAATAGTTTAATGTAGGTATCGCTTGTTAAGATACCTTTATTGTGGCGGTGTTTGATTACCCGCGCTTGCCCGTCTGCCTTAAATTCCGGCGTTCTGCTGATCTTGTCAAATAGTTCTGATGTAGTCATATTGTTGTTTGCGTTTCAATCGTTTTTCTAATTACTACTAAATGGTGGTATGCTGTTTGGTAAATTAAAAGCTCCTTTAGGCTTTCAGCATCCTTAATATCGTTTAGATGTGGTTGCCCCATGCCGTGCATAGTCTTATTAATTGCTTTTTCTATAGCATTATGTAAATCAACCATTGGGTGCTTAGTCTTCATATTGAGTATTGAATTAAACAGCTTTGGTTAGTAAGACCAAAGCTGTTTGTTTTTTAAGTATGATTGCATCGCACCGTTTTTTATTTCGTTTAAGAAATACTCTAGTTTGGTGTTCCATCCTTCAACTGGTTTGCCATCTTTTTTCCATTCTATTAAAACCTTAGTTTCTGTTTCTGCATCAAACCTTACTACTGCTGTTAAGTTTCCGCTTTTGAATGTGTGTTGTATTTTAGTAGTTTTCATAACTTTTCCATTTTGTTACACCAAAGATACAACACATATTTCAATTATGCAACAATTATTTTATTTTATTTTTTGCGGTGTAAAAGTTATCTTTAGCCATGCAAAAACAACTACGCATATACCTAACCTTCATAGCGGTAACCCTATCCGCAATGGCTTACGGGCAAACAGCGAGGCAGGACACAATAGCCGATAGCACTACGGTTGTACCTACGTATCAGATTAAGATAAAGACCACCAACTTAGGGCGGATGCCGTATTTATCTATTCCGTCATTGGCCAAGACAGATCTGTTGCTAACTAGCAAAATGGCTAAGAAGATTTACGCCCCTTTGTCAAGTACTGGTAATTATGTGAAGTTGTTCCCGCTAAGTTCTACGCTATACCAAACAGGCCAAGTAAACATCACAGACGGCGGCGCAAAGTCTGAAATGACAGGGTATAGCTATCACGCTACTATACCGGGCGGTACTAATGCGACTTATGCGGCGAATGTTGCTCAAATAAACCAAAGCACCTATCAATCACAAATTCAAGCGCAAGGTTTTAATTTTACCAATGGTACGGCAAGTAATACCATGCAGTACAACACCACGGGCGACACAGCTTTAAACGTTGGCGGTGTTTATGACTTTAGCGGTGCCGTACTTCATAACGTACCCGCAGCATTACAGGATAACGATCCTGTTATATTGAGTCAATTAACGGCAGGCTATGTCCCCTCCACCCGCACCATATCAACAGGTTACGGATTATCTGGCGGCGGTGACTTATCGGCAAATAGGACGCTATTGATTGATACGTCTTTAATAGCTAAAATTATTTCCAATAAGGATATTGTAGCTAATTCCTACACCGCACCAAACATATACGGCGGGACGGCAGCGGCGAGCAAACTAACTTACACGGCAACAACAGGCACAGGTACAAGTGGCGGCGTTGCACATCAATTTAACGGCGGCACTAACGGCGGCACAACAATAGGCAGGTTTTACAACGATGGTAAATTTGCGTTCGGGTCTGGTAGCTCTACACAGTCATTAGGCGAATTTAACTATACTACTACACTAACTACCAGCCAGCGCACAACGCGACACTTATTGAATCTTAACTTAGCGGCTAACGGGGCTAGCGTATCCGAGGCTATTTTCGCAAATGCTAAATATACAGCCACATCCAGCTTTTATAATACGGGGGCTTTTAGTGGCGTATACGCGCTAGCTGAAACAGTAGGCGATGGCAGGTATGCACAGATACAGGGTGTTCTAGGCGAGGCAAGATCAGGCGGCAACCTTACAACCGTTAACTCGGATGTTCAATCGCTATACGGTGGCCGGTTCTACTCTCAAAATTTAGGGTTGGGTTATACGGGGCATTTAGTCGGGGTTAAGATCGGCCAAAACGTTAACAATGGGGTATCAGACGTTGACTTTGGTTTATATATTATGCAGCGCGCCAATACGGGGACGGGCACAACAACTCGCACGGCTGCGGTACAATTAGAGGGTATTCTCGACGGTATAGATTGGGGTAATAACGACGGGTCTGGCGGTAATAAATATATTAAGGGGTTGTCACTTCGCAGCTTAGAAATCAACAGCAGTGATAGTTTGAAAATTACAGGGCCTTTATATGCAACTGCTAATAGCACATCAGCTGGATTTCGCGTTAATAATACAGGGGCTGGAAACTTGGCACTATTTCAAGCTGTTAACGTCCCAGTTGCTGGTATAACGCCATCTGGGAGGTTTACAGGTTCTGGTATGTCAAGTCTTACAAGCATTGCAAAGGGGACTATAACGTTTGGGACAACTATAACGGCGGCAAGGGATACGGCAGACACATCTCCATCTTTTGTTGTGAATAACGTGAATGCAAGTAATACGGGATCTATAATTCAATTACAATCGGGTGGTAGTTCGGTCGCATCCGTAACTAAAAGCGGTATAGGTGTTTTTGCAAAATTACAGGTTGCTAGTACCGATACATATTCAACGGGTGGTTTTTTGCCTTTGGTATTTAATACAACAACTTCCAGATTTGAAAAGGGGGCAGTTACGGGTACGGGTAGTTTTGTGCTGGCAACTGGGCCGACATTAACCAACATCAGACCGGCTACAACATTTCAGAGCGCAACAGGAGGGACAACCGATAGTGTTGGGTTCTGGAATGCGCAACGGCACGTTAGTAAGGCTTTGGTTGCAGGGGCGGGGGTTAATATTACACAGACCGCTAGTAGTGTAACGATAGCCACTACAAGCGGTACCCCTGTAGAAATATCAGGAACATCCCAAACAGCGTCTGCTAATACGGCATACATCCCGCATAATGCATCATTAACTACTATTACACTACCTACTACAACCGTAGTCGGTACTTTATTCCAAGTGATAGGAGAGGGTAGCGGCGGCTGGCGTATACAACTCGCATCCGGGCAAGTAATTAAAGGCGTAGGATCATTTAGCACTACGTCGGGCGGTACGGTATCAAGCACCGACCGCTATTGCACTATAACTATACGTTTGGTTGCCGCTAATACATTTGTCGTAACTACCTCACAAGGCACATTAACACCTGCATAACATGAAGAAGCTAATTATATTTTTAATCGTAGTAAAATTACTACCAGTACACGCAGGTATAACCGCGCATGGGCAAACCATCACGCAGCGTTTATTAACGCCTACTGGCAGCGTTGTGTCATTCGGGCCTAACGTTACCTTAGCTAACAATACAGGGACTGAAACCAGCCTATTAGGGGCTGTAAAGGACACTATACAGGCGAATACATTAGTTCCATACCGGCCTTACCGTTTTGAGCTAAATTGCATATTGACTACACCTGCATTGTCTCTCCCTAACCTTACATTACGTATAAAGATGGGCGCTAATACTATTGCTATGGTAAACGCTACCACTGTAAGCGCCGGGCAAACCAACGCAGGGGTTAGAATAAGGGGAACGGTGTTGGCAACCAGCTTGACAACTCAGGTAGCATTAACTGAAATTATACAACCTAACGGGAATGTCATACCTTTGACAAACACGAATGCTATATTTTATACTACTTTAACCACCGACATGACTGTACCCCAAGCGTTGGATATTACCGCGCAATGGGGCGGGTTAATTGTGTTGGGTACAGCAAGTATTAAAAGCGTATCGTTTTACAGAGCAGATTTTTAAATTAAACATATATGAAAAAAACAGTTTGGAATTTCCTTTGGACAGGCGTATTACTACCATTGGTTAAAGAACACGGCCCAGAGTTTATTGATTGGCTATTCTGGAAAGTGAAAGGGAGTAAGCCTGGGGTTATTGAATTATCTAAGGAATTGCAGGATAAAATTGCAACCACAGATGGGTTAACTAAAAAAGAAAAGTGCCTACAGGATCACGCGGGGCAATGTGGTCAGTGTGACGAGCAGGGTAATTTCACCGCTTGCTAAATGAAACAGGCAACCGCTGCGATGGCTATTATATGTGGTACTGGGGTATTATTTTTAATGATACGCAGCGGTTGTTTTAAAGACTACGGGTTGCAATTATTTACAGCCGAGCGTATGTTTACCCGCGCTATAATTGGTGGTCTTATATGGTTTAATATGCCGGTTAAAAGAGTGCATAAAATTATAGCTACCCTTGGCGTTTGTTATTGCATCACCTATAATATATTCATGCTCTATATTTTTACACCAATTAGCCATCTTTTTAACGGTATTTCTTATGCCTTTAATTTGATATGGTTAATTATAGGTTTAAGTTTGTGCGTTTATCTTTATTTAAATCGTAACAGGGTATGAAATTTGTATCAAGTAGGTATATGATACTTTTGATAATCGCATTCTTTATATCGTGTGGCACAGTGCATAAAGATGCTGCCCCGGCACAGGTGTTAACGGATATTGAGATGGCGGCAATACCGATAATTACGCCGGACACAATTCAGAAAGACACGCTACCCCCGAAAGCAAGTCCACAAAGCAAAAAAGACTTTGAAGTACTAAGTACGAAAACAGACAATCAACCTAAACTACCAGTTGACAGCATTGTATCATTAAATTATCAATGGCAAAAAGCGTATCTTAGGACTGTAAACAGGTCAGTTAAACGCTCTGATAGTTTGGCCGTCTTAATTAACAAGTACGGAAAACGGGCCAATGAATATTTTGATAAGGCGCAAAAGGCACAATATTATATAGAACAAACCAAACACGCGGAAGTCAGTTCAAACTGGGTTTTTTATGTAGGTATGTTTACATTATTATTCTTTGTTATAGCTAATACTGTATTGACCTATAAGATAAAAAAACAGACCGCATGAAATGGCATCTACAAAACCTAAACTATCTATTTCTATTATACAAAGTGAATTCCTTTGGGTTGCTGTAGCCTGTTTTATCTTTAAATTCTACCTAAACACAGAGGATGCAGAGAAAACATTTAGCACGTGGATAATTACCATTAAGCAGCTAAACGGTTCTATTATGTGGATAATGGCTATCTTGAGCGGCAAGAAGTTTTACGATTTATCAGCAAGATTAAAAAAGGCCGTGCCAGAGAGCATGAGCGATTTGGAGAAAATAGATGGAGCAGAGTAGTTACATTTTAACAACTATAATTTTAAACGTTGTTATAATTTGTGGTTGGATTTGGTTAGGTGTAGTAAAGTATCAGGAACGCCGGGCTTGGCATACTTACGCATGTTTGGTATATGCAGCCGCTTACTGCGTATTAGTATGGATTAATTTTGGGGTGTATGAGGTTAAATCAGATCCGCTGATTGCAGCTAATTACCTAAAGGTATACTTTGCTTACTTGCTGCAAGTTGGGGCGGTGGTGTCCTTTATATTGAATAGCTACACCAAAGATAAAAAATAAAGCCCGTTCATCGGGGTGATGAGACGGGCTAAAGTGCCGAATAGGATTATTCGACTAACCTAAACGGCAACCTCTTTAACGAATAGTTTTTTAGCATCCATAATTTCTGTTTCGTTTGCTTCGTGAATTTGCATAAGGGTGTCGCAAACGGACATTAGGCCAACGAATGCATCCTGTTTATTTCCAGTTCCCGCATCCGAGAATGCTAGTTCTATTTTAGCTAATTCTTCAGCAAAATAACCAGTAGATTTAATTTCGCTATAGGTATTTTTTACCCATCTATCTGTACCATAAATTTCGCCCTCCCCCAGACGAATTGCATCTGCCCAATCCCCGTAGTAATCTGGATTATCGCAAACTATTTCACGATCTTGTTTAAAAAGATTAAAACCAGAATTAGCCGCAACTAAATTACCAACAGCGCATGCCTTGCAATTAAAATAGTCAAGAGTATCATTTAAATAAGCGTTTACCAGTATCCCGATGGTGCGGTCGAATAGTTCTTGATTTTTCATTTTGTCGAATTTTAAATTGTGAATTACAATATTACCAAACCCTAATTACAATTCCTACACTATTCCAAAATATTATACCCATCAACAACACAAGTCCCATTATTCCCCCTAACAACAAGCCCATTCATACCCTTAGCGGGGCGGGACGGATAGCCTGATTTACCGATGCAATGGATGTTAGGCTGGCTGATGTACGGTTTGCCAGTAACGTTCTCTACAGGGCCGCTAAACGTGTTATTTTCTATCGTGGTATACGTATGCCCCCAGCAATCAATCTGGCCCTGTATGATCTTATTATTAGCTATCAGATGCCCTGCTGCCTTACCGTCTGCAATGTCATTAGCGTACCCATCGTAAAAGTAACCCATACTAACAGCGCGGCGGTAATGGATTCCGGACGGTGATAATCCTTTGCTGAAATCAAACTTGTTATTACGTACGGTTATATTATTAACCTGCTCGGCGATGTGGTGGCGTTCAATGTCGATAGCGGCGACCTGGTATCCGTTGCCAGTAAAAGTATTACGCTCGGCTAACCCGCCATCGGTGCAGCACATCATTATGCCCTCACGAAATATATCTTTAAAGGTGTTATCTAAGATCTCTACATCGCGGGTGATACGTAAGCGCAAACCGGGCGTGTATAACCATTGCTGGGCATCTCCAATTAAAATACCGTCACCCCTAAAGCCCTCAAATGTGCAGTGGTTTACCTTTATACCGTTCCCGTTGCTTATCCATAAGGCATGTGAATTGGCAAACGAATCTTTGTATTCGCTCTTGAAGCTTATCCCGCTTGCCTCAAAGTTATCCAGTTGAAATAGTTTCCACCACGGTTGATAAAATAACGGGGTAGGCTTACTCCTTGCCGTGAGTACAATTGTTGCTTCATCGCCGTATATGGGAGCTGTTATTGGTATTACACCGTTACTTACGCCAAATCCTTTGATTAGGTATGTGCCTTTGCCAAAGTCAACTGGTTTGCCACTTAAACAGGCTTTGCGCACCGGGATTGTATCATCCGCTATTCCATCTCCTTTAGCTCCGTATTGTTTGGCTGTTTGCATGTAGTTAAAAAAACAAAAAACCCGCCAACTTGTTTTGGGGCAAGTGTGGCGGGCCGATTAGGTATTACCACACACCTAATCAGTAACTTTGTTGTAAGTAATTCCTCTCGTATAATTATAAACGTAAGACCCCCACTGATCTGCCATTGCATTTGCTATGCCTTCAAATGTTTTTGAAGATTGCTTCTGACTTATTGACTTATACATAAACTTTTGCCCTCTTTTTGCACCGCCTGTATTAGAAGGTAAAAAAGGAACAAATTCCTTAAGAATGTTTGTGTGAATAAGATGTGGTAAATTTGTCCACAAATAGGTTTTTTTGCTAAATGGATCACCAAATTGATAGGGTTGTATTATCTGGTCTGGTTTGTCAAGTCCAACTATTTTTAATGGCTGTGGGTTTTCTAATGCAATAAATGGGATTGGTGCTTCTTTTAATTTATCAAAAAAATATTTTGCTTCATACGCTTTTTTTAATCTTTCTTGATTTACAACGCCCCCTGCATGCATCCACCTTGCCCCGGCTTTACTCATATAAGTACACGGAGGGTGTGCTATCATTAAATCCCAGTGCTGTTCATTATGCACCGTATAAGCAACCTTAATAGCATCCCCTCGTATATGCCATTCTGGATGTCCGCCGCTGCATTCTTGCATGTCGCATGAGTATGCTTCGTAACCTAATTTTCTAAACGCTTTTGTAACTGTTTGCGATTCCTCGCATGCGATAAGTACTTTCATTTTGTGGTAATTTATGTTCGGCACTATTGCCAATCCAAACATACAACATTATCCAATATGTTGGTTATTCTAAATTGTTATAGTGGCTTTGTTTTTATTCACAAACAATTCGCTATATTTACCATTATGCTGTTATCGATTATTATATTTTCCGTTACTCTACTGTGTTTATTAATAAAGTGGTTTATGCCGGAAAGATGGAGCAATAGTAGTATATTTTTTATGTGGCTTGCTGCAATAGCATTGGCGGCGGCTGTTTATATGGGATTGACGTATGCAGCTAGATAAACTATTCACAGCCTTACGCAGCATTGCAAAGAAGCTATCACAAAAGCAGGTTGACAGCGTTAACGCAATACTGGATAGCTGTAATAAGCACCTTATTTCAGATCCGCGCTATATCGCTTACATACTTGCAACAGCCTACCACGAAAGCGGTTTAACACCCATTGAGGAACACGGTAAAGGCGAGGGATTACCTTATGGTAAGATGCTTGATATAGGACAAGGCCCGAATAAAAGAGTGGCGTACACGTCACCTAATAAGCTGTACTACGGCAGAGGGTTTGTTCAGATAACATGGAAATCAAATTATGCCGACTTTGCCAAGTTACTAAAGGTTGATTTAGTTAACCGTCCTGAATTGGCCCTGCAAACAGATATAGCCGCTGAAATTATTGTGATAGGTATGCAGCGTGGTATGTTTACTGGGCATAGGTTAATTGACAGTTTTAACAAAACAGAAAACGACCCCATAGAAGCCCGGCACATTGTGAACGGTTCTGATAAGGCTGTTTTGATAGCGGGGTATTATTGGAGAATTTATAACGCGATAAAATAATTATGGGATGGATATTAATTAACGGCAAAAAGATGCACACGTCATGCATCAAAGAAAATGTTTATTTATGGGGTGCAAGTCCTTATATTAAAAACGGGGAAGTTTATAAAATAAAATAAAATGGCAGACGAACCACAAATACCCGGAACTGAACCGGCTAATATTATTGATGCGAGAAATGTTACTCCATCGGAAACAATGTTCGGTTTTTCCGGCTTTACATTGCCTACCCCAAAATGGGCAAATGCCGCGTTTGATGTTTATCTTATCATAACTACGGCATTCTTATCATGGATTGTTGCAACTGGATTGTTTAACCCTCAAACGACAAAGGAAATTGTTTACTTCATAACATTACTATGCAACCCAATTGTTAAAGGGTTATCTAAAATGTTTGGGGTTCATGTTGTTGAAGACAAATAGTTAACGTTGGGCAGACGGATGGGAAGTAGTTACCATAAGTCCTCACTAGTAAGTATCCCGGTTTCGTCTTTATCGAACATTTTGTGAATAATCTGACCTTCAAGTTTAGCTATAATAAACGCTTCCGCTCGGCTAACATACCTATTTAAATTTGTAATAAATCCTTGGCGGTCACGGTCAGCTTTATCTATCAATAACTTTACAGTAGATTCCAGTTTAATTGATTTTGACAAGGCCGATAATGTGGCATAACAATTATGGTGTCTACGCCCAACTACCACAAATCCCTCTGTTATATTATCAGGCTGGTGTACATGCTCACCCCCATCATTGAAGTGTATGGCTGCCGCTATTATAAATTCTTTCTTTTCCATCTTATAAGTTAATTTGTAATTACTGATTAAATTTGTGGGGGTGTGGGGAGTTCTTGCCAGTGGGTAACAGCAGATGGTATAACAAACAGTCTACTCCCTAAATCCCACCCACTACCATCACTTAGTAATTTTACAATTTCAGTTGCTTTATACTTTCCTGTAGCGAAAACACCTAAAACATTTTTATTTGGTTCCGGCAATCTATCGGTACACTTCACCCACTTATCCTGCTCGTTACTAACGGGGTGGAGGATACCGAGTCTATCTTCTGCTCTGTTTAAGCCACAATCAGCGCAAAATTCTTTCTCGCAAATTAGCTCATCGCAAACAATACATATTTCCTCCACCTTTTCATCGCTTACCTGCTGATTGCGGTATTCTTGCATGGCAGCGATAAGGGTTGAATAGCCAATAGATACTTTACAATCAAGCGCCCGCGCTAGCTTTAAGTCGATTACGCCGTGCTTTTCTAATATTTCCTCTGCTTTTTTCATTACTACTGTTTTTTCTTTGGTTCAATACCTATCCACTCGGCAAAAGTCAAACTGCTATCTGCGTGTAGGTAATCCTGGTATCTTTGCGCCGACCTACTAATTTTGAATTTTGATAACGGGGTGAATGTATCAAGGTAAACAACCTCTGATTTAGGGTGACATGGCAACGATCTTTTATGCTTATCGTCGTGAAATGTTACACCGATATAGTTACCCATATCTTCTGTAATTGTACCTATGCGGCCCGATACCGTAACGTCCCGCCCAATTTCTGCAGGTACCTGGTAGTATTTGGTTATGTACTCTATCGACTGTTTTGGGTTGTTGCTCATGGTTTCTTTTTAAATAAAGATGTGTTAGGCTGTGTTGCAAAGGCTGCAATTAATATTAACAAGGCTGGCGACAATGCTATTAGTACATCAAAAATCATTTTCATCTTTCCTTAATTTTCGCCCATTGATGGGCTGGTTGTTAAAAAATATCGTCGTCATCGTCATCAGCGGATATCTTGTCGTGGTGAGACGGAAGAGCAGATATCGCCAACGACTCCTTATCCAGATATGATTTGATATTCCAAACCTGAACTGGAGAGATATTTAACCCCTTAATTTTTGCCTTGGCGGTTGCTTCATCAACCGGGTTGATTGCATAAATAGCGGTACCGCCGTAAAACTTTGTAAATGCCGGCTGGCTCTCCGTTTCGGGTACGTCTACACGCAGCATGTTCACTCCTGCAATGCTTTGCTCGGTACACTTGCCGGCAATTTGCTGATGGCCCATCAGTTCAACTACGCACCATAAATCGAATTTTTCTGTCTGTTGCATATTTATTGTTTTTAATTTACTTCTTTAATTTTTGCCCATCCGAATGATAGGATGTCGGCGGTTGAATATTCGCGGAAGGGGTATTAGGCCAGCGGCTCCGTATGGCAATAAATATGGCCTTCTTCTAAATATAGAATTACGTTATTTATACCCTCTAAAACGTCAGTAAGCTGTACTTTAACCTCTGGAGTCACAAACGGTAAAATAGAATTTAAATGGTCTGACTCTTGACCTAACCAACCTTTTATTTTTTCAATTTCCATAATTTTTATTTTTTAAAATGATTAATAATTCAACTGGAGTGTTGCTTCGGTCTGCAACTATGTTCAAATTAATTAGCCTATTCCATAGGTGTTCATGCGGTTGTATATTTTCTTTAGCGCAACGCTTAATGTAGTTTAATTCGCGCTTGCTTAACATCGCCTTTACTTTATCGCCTGGATTTGTCATAAGTTAAAATTGTCTGGGTTAAACCAATTGTCAAAACTGGTAATTGTATCGTTACTTGTTATATCATTCATTAGCCGAGATTGCCTTGCAAATCGGGTTGCAATTAGTTTTACCTGCTGTTGAGTAAATAATTTTTCTTCACCTTTCGGGAAATTGGTTTCGGCGGGGATGGTATATTGTTCCCACATACAATTACCTCTTTCACAATTGCAGTTATAGCAATCCATTTTATTATTATTGTTTCCCATGATTATTGTTTTTAATGCATATATCAGCCCAATCCTTCATAGCTTTAAGTATAACTACTTTAGTTACACCTTTTATTTCTTGCCAGTTACCTGTATATCCGTCTAAAATATCCTCCGCCGTCTTGCCTTTTTCAACGGGTTTTGTTTCGGCGGGGGTGGTGCGGTAAATGCGGCGGGTGGTGGCGTTACTGTTGACGTACGTATCGTATTCTTCAGTACGCAAGTCGCTCCATCCCCTTGTATGATTTATCCGCCACACCTCCACCGCGCTATATCTTCCCGCTGCGGCTTTTTCTCCTGATGGGGTGTAAGTGGGTAAATATACCAATTCTGATGAGCAAGCACCCATCCCGTTATCGTCGACGGTTATTTGTTTTGTGGTCATAGTGTTATAGGTAATCTTGCCAAATCGGTGTTTCTTGAAATTCGCCTTTGTATGGGTCGTCGGCATTAGATAGGTAATTAGCGTAATCATCCGCTCCGCTATCAGCTAATATATGGCAACTAAAGTTTTCAATTTCGTTGTCTCCATTACATCTACGGTTGTTAAGTATGTCATTGTCCGACTCGTACTTGGCGGTTTCTTTGTTTATAGCAACTAAACTCCATTGTTTGCCATAAAACATTAACCCCTTTGATTGTGCGCGTTTCATTGCCTTTATTACTTGAGCGAACGCTTTTGCTTGTCCTTTTGTTAATTTTTTCATCTCAAATCCCTAATTATACTGCCCGGATATTTCTTTACTAAGTCCTCAAATGCTCTTTGGTGGTCAAACTGGTTTGCACTGCGCCTAAACTCCAAACGCTTCCAACCACACCAAACTTTCTTCGCCACTACTAACTCCCGTTCTTCGGGATAACGCCCTAATCTGCGGGTGATGCGGGTGCTTTGCATGGTACTCTTTTTACGGTTACTTTAGTCGGTGTATTTTCATATTCGTACTCTATGCGCTCATTACCTTTTGTGTGATTCCAAACCGATAAAGCGGACCTGAAATTGGGCAATTCATGGCGTAGCATTGTCTTAGTATCTCCAACTGCAAATGAGTGGAAAGACCACTTAGTTTTTCTGCGTTTTTTTTGTTCTTCCATATACCGCCAAATCCCCGCTCCAAACGGTAGCGAGGCGACAACCTGCAAAATTTAGCAGGTAAAACAGGGGGTTAAATAGTATCGTAAAACTCATTAATTATTAAACTTTCGTTTTTTAATTCATCGTGTGCGCATAGTTTTACAGTTTTACAACCGTCATATTGAGTTATATCAATTACAGTAGAAAGGTTAACGTTTGATTTACGAGCTAATTTTGCTTTTTTAATTATTGCCTCTAATTGCTCGATTGATGTGGTAAGTTTCATAGCTGCTAAGTTTTTGTGTGTTGTTTAATAACACGAAGTACGGAATTAGTTTTCACATTTGCAAGACTATTTAAATTTAATTTACATTTATTTTTTATTTAAAATAAATTTGCATCCTATCTAAACATTCCCGATACTTGTAGAAATAAAAAAAGGAAATGAAAACTTACAGATATAGATTAAATGATGTTATTGAAAATATGTACGCCGAGTATATGAGCTTTAAGCACGACAAATTGTCTTTTGATGATTGGTGTAACTCTACGCAAGGCAAAGTACACTTAGCTGAACTAATATTAAACGATATCGATGAAATGGGCGGAGTAACATCG
>Ga0247808_10000159_pt1 | contig 41966 bp, 25 predicted proteins | sample UWRJL089202R1_FD_179914 | JGI IMG/M metagenome (GOLD analysis project Ga0247808, IMG submission 179914) | Plant litter microbial communities from Arlington Agricultural Research Station in Wisconsin, United States - UWRJ-L089-202R-1 | ecosystem: Environmental > Terrestrial > Plant litter >...
GCAAGAAGGTGAAGTTGTGTAAAGTTGCGCGAGCAACATCCACACCAGCGAGCTTGGTCGGCTCAAAGACGGCTACCGGTACGATTCGACCAGTACGACCTGTACTCCATTCTACTGCGTGAAGAACGGTCTGCTTGACCTCTGATGCGAACTTGAAGGCAACAGCCCAATTCGGGGATGTTGAGGCTTCACCGAGTGAGTCACGAGTGGACTGATCCGCCACCTTGATAACAACGCCGTCCGTATCGAATCCAAATCCTCGACGCTCGGACTCTAGGCGCTCAATGAGAGCCATGATGGACTCGGCGTGGTCTTCGCTCACAGTCTCGAAGAAATGCTCGATGGAAGTAAGGAAGCCCTCTTCCTCCAACTGCCAAGTCGGGATGTCTCCACCGTAGGCGACAAAATCAACATACTTTCCAACACCGTCAACATTCTTGCGTCGGATGATTCCCGTAGCGGTGTTGCGGGGGTTAGAGTAGTCACCACCAAGCTCAGACTCGTTGAGAGCGGCAAAGTTCTCATGTGTGACGATGATCTCGCCGCGAACCTCGGTGCGTGAGCGCCCGGTGTCAACGTGGTCGGGAAGCTTTCCAGCATTGATGAGGTCTTGGATTGCGGGAGTGATGTCCTCGCCGTAGATTCCGTTTCCACGAGTCACTGCCTGCTCGAAATAACCATCTACGCCATAGATGACAGAAGCAGCACCACCGTCATACTTCAGCTCGACTGTGTACTTGCGAGCCTCGGTGTCTGCGACGAACTTCTCAATCTCTTCACGGGCAAAGACCTTACGAAGCGAAAGCATCCGCTGCTTATGCTGGATCTTTCCGTCAGGTACGTAACCGTGACCAACGCCAGCCGCAGCCTCTTCGATGCCAAGCGAGTCAAGCTCCGCCACGATAAGGTCGAACTCATCATCTGTGATGATTGACTCGCCAGCGTAGTATGCCTGTGATGCTTCATCGCGCTTGGCAGAAAGCGCGGCAATACGGTCATCTTTGTTGGTCACTTTAGATTCTTCTTTCTTCGTCGCCTAAATCTACCATGTTTGCGTGCCAAACACAATAGCTTTATTGCTAGAAGATGACGATTCCGAAATGCACAAGAACGGGATTCAGGAAGAAGATGAATAGCGCAGCGGCGCTCGCCAGAGCCAAGATGGGTCCCATAACGAATAGCTCTATGGTGCCACCGGTCTTCCCGTTGATGTTTACACCTATTGCGCCTCGGTACATCGGAGCTAGCCACTTCACCCGCGAAGGAGTAAGCGCATCACCGAGGCAGTGAAGGTTTACGCCAGCGAACATCGCAAAACCCAAACCAAATAGAGGAAGTGCGTCATTGATACCGTTGAGGAAAGCAAGAACGATAGCTCCGACTACAGCTACACCGTAGATGACGTTTCCAAACCCGAAAGGAAGAATCAACCTGATGATAAGCGAGATGCTGACAACAAAGATGATTCCTACCGCTACCTGAGCAACTCCATCTCCGAACAGTTGCAACCCGATGCCGATGGCACCACAAACCAGAGCAAAGACGAGCGTGTGCGAACCCTCGCGGTGCCCACCGACAACTTTCCTAAAAACATGAGAAAGACCTCGACCAAGAAAACCGAATTTCCTAGATACAGTCGAATTAGGCTCATCGAAGTCAGGAAGCAATGCAAACGCCGTAGCAATGATAGTGAGAACGAAAAGGGTGTATGGATCGCGCAAGGAGGCTACGGAATCGACAAAATCTGCGGGTAGAAAGTCTAGGCTTCCATTGGCTGCTAGGGTTGCTATTCCATATGTAGGAAAGGCGAATCCGGCGACGGCGAGGTTGGCATGTTGGGCAGCGAGCATGGGGTGATTCTACACGTATTCTGAAACAGAACGCAATTCAGCGTATAAGATAACCGAACCAAGACGAAGGCATGGCAATGAATAAAAGAGTGGGTTTTCTCGCTATAGCTGTAACGGCAGCACTAATGCTCACTGGTTGCACTCCGACCAAGACAGAGCCGAAGGTAATCCATTACCCCAGCTATCCCGAGCAGGAGTCAGCCGAAGGAAGCCGTTATGACATCACATCGGGTGCAGATTCAGCACCCGAAACTTTCAGCAGTGAGACTGTCAGCGCGAGTGAGGATATTGATAACGTAATTGCCGACCCCGCTGGGCTTCCGAGAGAATTGGTTGAATCCGTTGTATTCGATATTGCCGCACCCGTTGACGGTCAGCCTTTCATCGTCAAGACATCATACAAGAGCGAGTCCGAGGGATACTTTGTTGGCGTATCGCAAGATGGTAGCTATACCGAGCCAATCAGCTACTTCGATGAGCCGGGAACTAAATATGCAGTAGTGGGCACATACCCCAAGGCGGAAACGGTTGGTATCAAATTCTTTGGGACGGGTAAATGGGATCTAGAAATCTCGCCGCTATCGCAACTGCCAGTGTTCGACAAGGAGCTAGAAGGCTCTGGAAGCTTTGCCTTCATAGTCAATGGAGACACTCTCAAGATAACGGTCGAGAGCGAAAGGGCTGGTCTGGTTATTCGTTCATACGGCTACGACAACAGGATTGTATACAGAAAAGGTGGCGGTGGCACCCAGACTGATGACACAGCACTACCCGGCAACGGAGCGGTGATAATTGTTGAGAATACAGGTAGCTGGACTCTCAAAGAGGCTAAGGAGATAGTCGTTGAAGAAGACAAATAAGGTTTTCGCATTACTGGTATTAGCCGCTATAACACTCAGCGGTTGCGCAAGCTCCACACCCGAGCCTGTCCCAACCACCACGAAAGAGCCGGAAATAGTCAGACCATCATATGACTCTGAAGCAGCTAGCAAGCTACCTTTCACTATCAACGGAGTTGGAACGGAAGATATCACTATTGACTTCCCAGCAGGATATGCCGAGCCTTCTATAGTCACTCTGAGTTCTACAGGGGCAGTATCAATCAGCGAACTGAACTACGACCAAAATGAGGTTGGTGCCCTACTCAGCATACGTTCAGATGAAGGCGGTTCGGCTATCACCGTCAAATATCCCACAGAGGATTCACCAGCAAGGACTTCCGACTTCCGGGTTGAAGCAGACGAAGATGTCTCGTGGGCGATCAGCGCTGAGGCGCTTGGTTCCGTCAGAAAGCTCACGCAGACAAGCGTAGCCGGTACCGGTTCACAGGTCTTCATGCTTGATGTAGAAGCCAATGTTCTCGACTTCGTAACAACCGGCTCGGGAACAACCTCCCTTGCCATTGTCGAGCTAGATGACACAGAGGCAAAGAAGTTGCAAGGTGGGAAGAACACAAGTGCCACACAGTCATCCTCTACCGAGGTAAACAAGAGCCTCAACAATTTCGCTGGCTATATATTCGTAGTTACTTCCGAGAACCCAGATACGCAAGGATGGGAAATCCTGTTCTCACAGCAGAAGAACTACGATGGTAAACTTGTTGCTGGTTACTGAGCGTTACTGACTGTCAGAGGTTATGGCTATTCTTTAATCACGAGCACAAGGAGTGATTGAATCGTGTCCAGCATCAATAGAGTACCCTGCCTTAACACAGAGGCACACGGAGTTACATCGCACATCGCCGGTTCTGCCGCAGCCATCGCCTGCCAGCAAACCGGTGGTCGTAGTACCAAGATGGCTCACATTGTCAAGCCTCCGCGCCTAGTTCACAAGGGAAACAACATCGGTAATGTTTCGGTGTTGACCAACATCGATCCCGAAGCTCTGGCATGGAGCGCCAAGAACATTACTCGTCAGACCCCGCGCGATGTCGCCTCTCTCATCGAGGTTGCTTCAAGCAACGCATTCCTCCGCGAGAACTACCGCGACTTCGTTCGTCCATTCGTCACGCTTATCCACGATGATGACTACGCAGATGAATTTGGCGAGAACTCACTTCTACCCAATCCCAACGACCTAGGTTTCTCCTACAGCGAACCTAACGAGCAGGCTCAGAAGATCATCGACCAGCCTTCCGCTCCCGGTTTCAGCAGATTCGTTGAAGCGCTAGCTAGCGAGATGGACTCTGATGCAGAAGCCGTAACTTCGGCATACACGGTTATTACGGGCTACCTCAGCAATGAAGACTATGCCAAGGTCTACGCAGTGGGTTGCCTTCGCGCTGAATACCTAGACCTTGCTGAGCAGAAGACCGCAATCGACAAGCAGCAGAAGGAACTCGCGGCTATCTTCAATGAAGAAGTTGATGACGGTGTTGTCACCACCAAGCACGGAGTCGGTTTTGCCGATGGTGAAGGTGTGCAGTTCACTCCGAAGCGTACCTTTAACTATGACAATGCCGCTCCACTCCCAATCGCTGAAAACCTCAGTGACGAAGAGAAGGCTGCGATTGCAGAGGACAACAAAGATAGATTGACTCCCGAAAAGTACAAGTCGATCATCAAGAGTTGGGACCCCAAGTATCACACGATGGCTGAAATCGAAAAGATCCTATCTAAGGAAGATTTCGAAGCTTTCGTCACTTACGGTTCGACTGCCCTATCCGTCAAGTAACACTAGTAAACTAAACGCTCGCCATATCTCTGTGGCGAGCGTTTAGTTTTTGGTTGCGTTTTCTGGGTAAGGTGCTACGATGTTCACTCAACACGAGCTTGCTGAGGAATTTGATGGCACAGAGGCAAAACCGCGATTTTGGCGAACTACGCGAAACCGCATCCACAGATGAAGATTTCTACCGCGCAGTCGGTGAAAAAATGGGAAGGTCGCGCTCGACCACAGGAAAGCGTGTTGCCGCAATCGGTGTATGGGTTGTAGTCATCGCATTCATGCTTATGACCGTCCTGAGCGCCTTCCAAGTCAACAACAACCGTGCGCAGAACGTCGAGCTTCGCTCGATGATGGAGACGCAGTACAACCCCTCATTCAAAACTCGTTACTCAGACCTCGGTAAGGAAATCATCGATGCTTGGTACAACACCAATCCGTCACCTGCTCCGGTTCAGCTAGCCAATGGCATCACATGGCCACACGCCAGCGTGAGCGACCTGACTGACTATGAATCTGATGCCGCTGCCGCTGACTACAAACCGTCTATCGCGGTTCGAAACGTCACTTACATCGGAGGTCGCCAGCAGGAGTCCCCGGATACAGGCGGTCTTTTCTACGAGATCAATATGTACTCTGCTTATGTTGATGGAACCCTCAGCACGATTTCGGTTACTCTCGCCATTCCAAGTCTTGATGATTACACGACTCTACCCACACTTCTCAATGAGCCGTCAATCTTCCCGAACAACTCGGCACTTGGTGCGACTATCGCTGGCGATGCTCCTAGTTGGAGAGATGTTACCGCTACCGACAACTTCAAGGCACAGCTTGAATCTTGGGCTGATGCCTACACCACCAACAACACCGGAACACTTAAGCAGATTACCGGCGACAACAGTGGCAGCAGCTACATCGGTGCCCTTTCAGCGAAGCCTTGGGAATACGTAGATAACTCAGTCAGCATCGTGTGGCTGAAGGAGAACAACGGAAACACCAATGAGGCTGTAGCTCAGGTAACTTGGAAGATGAAGCTTCCTGACTACACAGTCAAAGACCCGAACGACCCCGAAGCAACCGTGACACGCACTGGTGCAACGCAGACTCAGCGCCTTGAAATTCTAGTAAAGGCACCTGCTAGCGGTCTGCCGTTGATTGTGGCTTGGGGTCCGGTGGGAAGCTACTTGGTTCTTACCGAAAACACCAACAAGCTCACCGAAGAACAGTTCAAAAAGATCATGGCTTCAGTCAAGACCGTCAATTCTGGCTCAACACCGACCGGCACCGGAAGCACCGGTAACGACGATGAAGAGGAAGAGCCAGTCGTTGAGGAAACTAACGAACCCGACACTACCGACGAGAATCCCGTAGACACACCTATCGGAACTCCGTCGCCTACACCCACTCCCGGTGGGTAGTGGCGATTGACGAAAGATAATTGGAATCTAGGGTAGGATACGGATAATTATGGCAAACGAAGAAGACAAGAAGAGTCTCGCAAGGGGCTTCATCGATTATGTAATCAAGAGCAATGAAGAGGCGCTTGGTCACGGTCCTTATGGAACCGAGTCCGATAGTCACGTCGATGCCAAGCCTTACGTCGAGTATTACCAGAACGGTATCTTCGAAGGTTATGATGGTTCTATCTGGAAGTATTACAAGTTCCCGGCAGACGTGCAGACCGAGTGGTTGAAGAATCCTGAGAACATTATCTACAACCAGAAGTTCTTTACTCAGGCTATAACCGAGTTCGGAAGGTTCCTTGACTCACAGTTGGAGAAGGTTCGTAACGACATCCGCCGCCCCTTCCACATCCAGATTACTCAGTCTGAGTCCACCGGTATTCGTATCCCATCTGAGGAAGATGATCGCCAAGGTCGCGTAACACAGAGGACTCGTGACTACCTAAAGCGAATGACTGACGGATACAGCCGTCCCATTTGGCATCAGTACATGGGTGTAAGGCTTATCCCCGGAACTCTTTTCGGTGACGCATTCGGTATCACTGAAAAGGTGCGCCGCTACATCGAGATTATGACCAACCCCGGAGAGATCGACCTCGCATCGATGAGCCGTGACCTCAATGACGTTGACAACATCATGTTCGGTGCTGGTTTCACTGAGCTTGACTTTATTCACAACCCAGAAGACTTCGAGCAGCTAACCGCTTGGTACGGAGTATCTGACTCTCAGTACAACCTTTCTAGGTCATTGCAAACCACTCGTATGAAAGAGCCATTGTCCGGTATGTCGGTCATCGTTCCGAAGTACAAGGAGATTCAGCTATTCGCGCTAAAGCCTCGTGAGGGTGTAAACCTCAAAGACCCGCTTGACCCGGATGCGGCATGGGCTAAGCCTCTTTACCGCCCTACCTCTGATGTTGTTATGATTAGCATTCGAGGTCAGATTCGCGCGCCGAAGATTGCCGAGAACCTTCTAGAACTCAAGAACATCAAGAAGAATGAAGCCGGTCGTCGTCTGGGTGATACATCTCGCCATGAGGTAGCAGGTATGATTTCGGATCTTGATGCCATCGAGCGCGCACGCTACGTCATCAACGAGTACAAGCTTCCTATGCTTGACAACCTAGAGATTGTCATGGCTACCAAGGTCAAGAGTGACGGTGAGACGAACCCGTTGTTCAACAGCTTGAAGAGCTACGACATGGAAGCTAACCTTCTCGTTGGTCGTCAGCCGCTCGGCATTATGGCTTCATTGCCTACGTACCCCCGACAGACACTCAGAGTTCCTCGTGGTAACACCAAGCGACCAGAGCTTTCTAACGTCATGCTGCCCGGTATGCTTGCCATGAGCGGTCTTTTCCGCAGCACCAAGCCCTGTGCCAACTTCGGCATCCTTGTAGGTTTGGCAACTGCTGGTCACTCCTATGAAGAGATTATGACCGAGGTTGACGGAGCATCCAAGAACAACCGCGTTCCGGGTATGCTCATCACAGGTCGTCCGGGTGCTGGTAAGACTCAGCAGCTTCTACAGATGACGATCCAAATCGCCAACATGGGTCTTCCCGTCGCCTTCTTCAACCCGAAGAAGGAGGGAACGCTAAAGCCGACCTTCGACCACATTCACGGAATTACTATCTCAATGGAGCGTAACTATCTCGAAGAGAACCCCGGTCTTCTTGACCCGACGTTCTTCTTGAAGAACCGCTCCGATGTTGCCGAGACTATTACCGACGCTATCCTTTCAGCAAACCGCATGTACGAAGACAGAGGTGCTGAGGCTAACCAGAGAAGGACGAAGCTTGGTTCTGAAATCAAGGACAGGGCTATCGACCTCAGAAACAAAACAGCCTACGACATCCTATTCGGTAACAGCGCTGTCGGAACTTCTCCCATCTCTGATGTGAATATCTTGAACTTCATTTCCGACAGGATTAAGGTTAGTTCGTTCTGGAAGGCGTTCATAGCACCGAGCGCAACCACGTCCGAGCTACAGAGACAGATCACCAGCGGTAAGTCATTCTTGATGGAGTGGGGAAGCTCAATGCGCCTTCCCGATTCATCGAAGACACCTAATGACTACACTGACCCCGAGATTGACACCGTTCTTTCCATCAACGTTACATTCAAGTATGCCGCCGAGGTTGTTGGTGGCGGTCAGGGTGGGGCGATTGTGGTTGACGAGTCGTGGGTATTGAAGCAGTCTCGTGAAGCAATGTCTATCCTTACCAAGGGTGGTCGTGAATGGCGACAGGCTAACATCATGCTTATCATGGGCACACAGAGAATCATTGACTGGATTGATGCTCGCTCAGAGAAGGCTTCGGGTACTGGCGGTGGCGCAAGCAACATGTCCTCGTACTTCGACCGTTATCTCTTTATGGCTATCAACGAAGCCGATGAGAACGAGCTTTCAGCATACTTCGAGCTTACGGGTCTGCCTGATAATGAGGCTAACCGTAGATGGATCATCGAGGCAGGACCGCGCAAGGACGGAAAGCTCCCGAACGGTTACTACATTGACAATATCTACAACTGGGCTGGTGGATTGGTCTGCGGACCGTGGCCCCAGTACGAACTCAACTTGGGTCGTACCGACAAGGAAGGTCTAGCGATGAAGCAGCGTGCAGCGGGAACGCAAGCGCAGCAGTCATTCGCTAAGGCAGCGGCATCGAGTGGATACGGTGGAGCGCTTCTGGATGTAATGAGCGAAGATAAGGATCTAATTTCTGAGTTCTCTAAGGAAGAGACTCAGTGAGATGTATCCTTGCAAAACGTCCGAGCAGCGGCAAGCATTTGCTAAGCTCAGGCGTAACAAGAGGATTGGCTAGGTAGGGTAGAGTGGCAAAGAAAGTAGCCTTTGTTGGTTTCGGGACAGTACAAGATACTGACTCCCAGCGCGTCGCTGACGTACTAGGTGTTGAAAAAAATCAGCAGTTGGGATTTTTCGATTCAATCAATGATGCCGCCCAATTCGTAGTTACAAAAGTTGAGGGCAAGATCACTGCGATTGAAGGCTCTGAGGTTTATGTTTCCGCCGATGCAGATGACGACACCATTTCTAAAGCACGACGCATTCGTTCTGTCGGAGTAGCCGTCAATTTGGACTGGGAGCCTTTCAAGAGGAACTTCTATTCCGATTCCGCACTTCGTTCATGGGTAAGCGATGGTGAGTGGATAGAGGATGACAGCGCTGAGCAGCCGTTCGTTGTGCCCTCATACGTCGATGAAACTGAGCAGGTTGCTCCCGCACCTGTTTCTGATGAAGACTTCCCTACACAGCCCTACACACCAGAGGATGTTAGAGAACTCGCCCTGCCGGACGCATACGCGCCAGAAGAGCCGATTCCTTCGTTTGCGCCACCCACATTTGAGGCACCTGTAGATATTGCGCCGCTTCCCGTCATACCGATTGAAAATTCAGGTTACGCAGACGCGCCGCAGTATGCCGAAGAGCCTACTTTCGAGGCTCCGCAGTTTGAACCGCCTCAGTTTGAGGCACCATACGCACCTGCTGATGGGTACGCTGCGCCTGTTGAATCCCAGTATTCCAACGAGGGTTACGCTACTCCCGAATACACTGATGAGGCTCCGCAGTTTGACCCGCCTCAGTTCGAAGCTCCGCAGTTCGAGATTCCCGTGGTTGCGGAAGAGCCATCGAGCTATTTAGAAGATGCTCAGGAGCAGGCACCAGCACCCGCTCCTATGGCGAGCTTTTTGCAGGTGCAGCCTGTTCAGGAAGAGCCGCAGTACGAAGAGCAGCAGTATGCCGCTCCTGATCAGTATGCCGCTCCTGAATATCAGGAGGGTGGATACGAAGAGCCTCGGTATGAACAGCCCTATGCCGCCCCAGCGCCGGAATACCAGAACTACGAAGCTCCACAGTACGAAGCTCCCATAGAGCAGTATGGCGCTCCACAGTACGAGGCACCGGCTCCACAGTACGAGGCACCCGCCGAGTACACGGAAGCGCCGCAGTATTCGCCGCCAGCTACACCGCCGTCATATGCACCTCCCGTGCAGGAGCCAGCGCAGTATGGTGGTTACACTCCGCCTACCCCAGAAGCTCCGTTCATCCAGCATTCTCCGTATGCCGCTCCTGAGCCGACCCCGTACCAGCGGGAGCGTGCCATGTTCGAGCACACACCAGCAGGACAAAGCAATGACTTCGAAAGCCGCACTGGTGGAAAGATTGTTTATGTAACGGGTTCACACGGTGGAGCCGGTAAGACGACTACCGCATGGACTCTTGCATCACTAGTAGCCGTATCCATGAAGAAGGCTGGCAATGAAGACACGTCAGTCTGGCTCATTGAGTCGGACTACCGCAACTCAAAGCTCGCTCAGAGACACAATATCGACCCTGACCGCACTTCTGGACACCTCGCGTCTATGCTTGAATGGCTCAACGACCAGTCTGGTATCGTAGACAATCTGCCTGCTCGCAAGGCTCAGGCGATTGCCAACTCCACTCACCGGCTAGAAAATGGCTTGAACATCATCGCGTGTCCTTATGACACAACCAAGCGTGACACCAAGTACATTCAGCAGGCTGTCTTCCAAGCTGCTCAGTATGCCCGTATGCAGGGTGGAATCGTCTTCATTGACGCTGACACCATTAGCAACGATGACATCATGGACTCCAAGCTTGCGAAGGCTGCTGACCGCGTTGTTATTGTTTCTGACGCTGGTACCGAGCACATTGATGACCTCAAGCGAGCAGCGCGCATTCTTACCACCCCGGTTGTTTCTGGTGGGCTTGGTGTTGCTATGCCAGCAATCACAGTATTGCTCAACAAGACCGGTCCGAACGAGTTCAAGGATGTTGAAGATAGCGGAGTTCTAGCCCCACTCGCTCTGGGTGGCTACTTGCCATTCATCCCAGAGTGGGCTACAGGATGGGTTGGATCTCTTACCAACACGGATACGTTCCAGAACGCTGTTGTTTTGTTCGCTAGATTCTTCAACGGAATTGTTCCGCTACAAGAGCTTCACCAGTGGGCAAACTACCGTGCTACCGGTGTATCTAAAAAGAATGGCGGCGGCTGGGTTCGTAGAATCTTCTCGTCTCGAAAGGCAAAGTAAATTGACTAGTTTTTCGATAATGAGATTCAAACCTGTGAATTTGCCTATAATTGTGAATAGTCGTCCTGTTGGTCTAATGAAAGGTGTAGGGCACAATGTCTAATCTACTAAAAACTGCGTATGCAGCCATCCCCCAGTTCAGTTGGAGTCCTCCTACTGAGCTAATTGATGCTTGTACCAAGATCGGCTTCGTATTGGCTGTTATCTGGGTTCTATTCATCCTCTTCCAGTTCGCCCTGCCTTCTCGTCAGGGTGGTGGACGTAAGCTCAGCCGTATCGGTGTTATGGGATTCATCGGTGCAGCAGCATTGATCGTTCTTCTCTTCAACATCGCTAATCTTCCTGATATCGTCAACTGGATTATCGAAATCGTCAACTGGATTGCCGAACTATTCCTCACTATTCAGTAACCCTACCCAACTGAACTAGCAGGGAAAGCGCCGGAGGGTGGTAATCAGTCGAATTGGCTGGTTACCACCCTCTAGTGTTCTACAATGAACGAAACATGAGTCGAGAGAAGAAATGGTCGCAACATCATCAACGCCGGAGTCAAGGGCACTAGCTAACGGTGTAATGAGCCTGAACTCGGTTTTCGTCGTAAGAAATCGTAAGCGTCGTCTATTCAAGAAGTCATCCATTAGGCTCTCTTTGGCTGAAATGGTATGGATTGCGATTGCCACACTATCGCTCGGTCTTATCATTTTTGGAATCGTCACGGCGGTTTCTGGCATTCCCGGTGTTCGTGATGTCGTCTCCTACTGGCTTGAGATACTCGCCCCTATTGGTGGATTCATCATCGGTCGCCAAATCGCCAGAACCAGCCCCTATCGACGCTATAGCGGTGAAGGGCTTAATGAGTACCTCTGGGTACAGAGAGATAAGCTCGGCAAGGAGATTGGTCGTGTATTCGGTCGTGGAATTGCAATCACCCGAGAGTGGGCTACTGTCGAGAATAGGAAAATCCCGGTCAACTGTGTAGAGTGGCTGGGTACGGCGCGAGCTACCATGATGCCTCGACCGGCTAACAAGTTTTATACCCCTTCTCAGGACGAGAAGGCGGACTTCGTGTACCTTAGTCTTGTACCGCAAACTGAGTCAACGAACTGGGCAAAGCGTTACCAGCAAAAGCGCGCAAGGAACTGGGAGTAATTCGTGATTCGTAAGGTATTAGCAGGTATCAAACGCCACCGCCTTTTCGTCTATCTATTCGTTGCGGTAGCGATACTTGGCGTTGCCGTAAGTTCCACGCTTACCAGTGATCCGAATACAACTATGACGGCTACCAGCACTACTGCCGTATCTGACGACAAAGTTGCTGCTGATTACTACAACATATCTATATCCGAGGTCTTACAGGGAGACTCAACTAATGAAGGAATGCTCCCGGCTGCGACCAGTGATGACTACGATAGCGTTCCCGAGCTAGAAGAGGCGTTGGAGGACGGAGAATCTGGTCTACAGGGTCTTAGCTATTTCGCCTTCGCTAGATGGTCTACCGTCACTTTGCTTCCCGTACCTGCTGTTGGATTCGCAAATATCGGCTCCCTCGTTGTGGCGGCTTTCGTATCGCTAGCCAACCTTATGTTCACGGTTGGAGCAATCATCATGCTCGCTATCGGATTGCTCCTTCTTCTTATCGTTAGCATCAATGTTCTCTCCGCTTTCATGCCCACAATCGACTGGTTCTTTGCCAGCCTCACGGGACAATGGCTGTTTGGCGGAGGTGGAACTGATGCCATATTCAGCGGGGCTTCGCCTTTCTTTGTAGCGGTAGCTCTGTTCGTTATTGCTATCTTCGTTCGGCTATCGCCACTGGCTCGTAAGGACGGATCTCTTTTGGGTGACCTCCTGATATCAGGATTTGCCATCGCCGCGCTCATGCTGGTTTCCACTAACTCCGCTAAAAACTGGGATAATTCAGGAACATACGCAGTAGACGAATTGAACGGAGAAGAGGATACTATTCCGTTCGGCAAGGGAACTGAATCTGACGTAGACACAGCAGACCATGACAGCTATGCCCCGTGGTCTTTCGGCTTCATGTTGACCATCGCCAGCGACACCGTTGATAACGTAACCACTTTCGCTGGTGGTCTTATTTCAAGTATCACAAACTCAATCGGATCAGTAGCCACCAGTGGAAGCGCTAGCACCGCTGATGGTTCTGACTGTGCCCTGTACGTTGACAACGGTATGCACTCCTTGGCTACCACTATGCTCACCAACGGCGTTTTCGGTGACCAAAGTGTGAACTCTGTCATCGCCTTTGACAGCCTTGTGTACACCATTCTCTACAAGCCAGCAGCAGATGCATCCTACGGCTCTACGCCTTCTGGAAGCATGACATGGTGCCGCATGTGGGAATCTGCCCGAGGTTCTGACTCGGTTGAGCAAGCTCTAATCTCGCGTGAAGCTGATATGTACGGCTACGCACTTGATGATGGAGTTTACCTAGACGGCAACGGCGATTATGTTGATGGTGTAGACAAGAACGCACTTTCTGGCTTCTTCGGAACTAATCTTGCCACTGCAAAGGGAACAACCGCATTCAAGTTCTTCTGGGCAGCATGTGAGTTCTCAACCGGTGGTTCTATTCACATCAACGATGCTTGGAAGAAAACTCTAACGCCGGAGGAGAAGTCTGATGACAAGCCAGACGGAGGAAAGGGCGACGAGATAACCGAAGAGATGTGTGAGAACGTCCTTACCGCCAATGATGGCAGCGGTGGATGGGCGTTCGGTGCCAAGAACGACGGCGGCGATGCTATGAAGAAGCTGAGCCACTTTGCATGGACTCAGGATGACGAAGTGTTTACCTTGTTCTTCATCGGATTCTCGGTACCTGCCGATATCAGCGAACAGCTAAGCAACTCCGATGTAGAAGGAACAGAGGCTATCGACTTCTTCAAGATGGTCTACGGCTCCACTGCCGGAATGGTCTGGCCTGCCGCAATTGTCGCGGTGGTTGGAACAGTTATGATGAGTATTGGTCTGCTTCCGATGCAGATCGGTGCCCTCATCCTCCAGATGATTTCGGTTCTGGCGTTGATAGCCATGCCACTCATCCTGTTGGTTCTTATCCTTCCGATTAGGGCTGGTCGAAGGGCATTCTTTACTGTTGCCAAGCTATTCATCTCAGCGAAGCTTGTTCAGCTTATCTTCGTAGTGTTTATCGCTATCGCTCTGGCGCTTATCAACATGATGAATATTGCGTTCGACAGCGTTCTCAACTCGACGCTCGGCAACGTTAGTGCGTTTACCGGTGATGGTACGCCTCTGGGAACTTTCGTAACCGCCATTCTCCACGCGGTTTCCATCGGTATCGCATTCTTCGGAACCAAGAAGCTACTCCGTGATGTCTTCAAGGCTGACGTAACCACAATTCGTGGTGCAATGTCTGTTGGACAGAACATGTCGTCGGCTGCTCTCAATGGTGCGCCTCTGCGCGAGATGGGCTTCGGTCAGTTGAAGGGTATGCGCCCAACCCCCGGATTTGGCAATGCTGATATTCCGGGTCTTAGCCCGAACACTGGTGACAACGAGCCGCGCCAGCCAGAAATCCCACAGCGCGACAGCAACAAGGAAAAGCAGGAAGATCCGAAGACCTCCGCCGAGGATGTCGCAAAGCAGGCAGCAGAAACCGCTGCTGGAATTGCGGCTACCACCAACGCTCCTACGACCCCTCCGGGCAGCGCACTCGAAGTATCACCGGACAAGGCAATGCCTGTCGGCGGCACCATCGGAGACGGAATGGCAACCGAGGAAGGACCAAATGGGAAGAACCCAGAGGCTCCTGTTCCTACCGACGCGATGCTCAGCGAAGCACAGCGTCAAGAGGCTGCGGAGAAGACCGAGAGCATCAGAAACGCCGCTGGTGTCAGCGCCGAAGATGTGGACGGATTCATCGCAGAACGCGATATCTCAGACCTCGAAGGCGGACTGGACTACGGTATTCAGAGCGGTGACGAGCAGGCAGTTCGTGACAACGTTGATGCTATTGGAGCTTCCGAACAACTTGAAGGAACTGCATCCAACACCGAATCCAACGAGGCTGCTCGTCAGCAGTTCTTCGACAATGGGGTAACCAACGAAGAACTTCCGAGCGACCGTGGCGACAATGCCGGAGAAGCCAATGTCAAGGCTGTAACTCTTGATCGAGTTCAGGGCGATGCTGGCGGCATCGGAACCGTGGACAACAACTCGGCTCGTGCGGATAACCTACGTTCCGCCATTGGCTCTGAGTTCGAAGCTCCGGGCATGGTAGAGGACAACTCTACCTCCGGTGCAGGAGACGGTGGATTCGGCGCAGAGGGTCTTACAAGGCGCATGGACAACCTTCCCGGTGAAGTAGGTGGGGCTGTTAGCTCGGTGATGGAGGGTGCCTTCGAGCGCTTCGATGCACTGGGGCGCAGCATAGCCGACTCCGCTGAGATGCAGTCCAGCGCCATCCGTGATGCAAGCTCCACACAGGTACGCGCAACTGAGCAGCAGACCGAAAAGCTCGACAACTTGCAGCAGACTATCGCCGCATGGTTCCCTAATCGCGGAAAGTAAAACTCTATAGTTGCGTCAGGTAGTTCCGTGGTGTACTATTCTGGCGCAACTAAGGAGAACGTGCTTTGACTAAATTCCAGCCAATCGCTGACGCGGACACAGATATCGATGATCAGGATGTAGATGAATCGGAATACGCGGAAAACGCGGAAACTGATGTAGACGAATCTACTGAATCAGAGTCCGTATCTGATACTGATGTCGAGGACTCCGCAGATGAAGTCAAAGAGAGTGAAGAGCCTCTTGCAAAAGAGGAAAAGCCAAAGGCGGAGGTCGTCAAGTCCAAAGTGAATGCTGACTCGCCGTATCAAGTTCTCTACCGCAGATTCCGACCTCACAAGTTCGCTGACATCATCGGTCAAGACAACACGGTCAAGGCTCTAAGATCGGCGGTAATCAATGGAACGGTTGCGAACGCATACCTCTTCACAGGTGAGCGTGGTACGGGTAAGACCTCTACGGCGCGAGTTCTAGCATCCGCGCTAAACTGCCCCAATGTGGGTTCTGACGGAGAGCCGTGTGGTGTCTGCGACCTCTGCGTCAATGTTCACGCCGGTAATGGCTCCGATGGAGTTACAGAGCTTGACGCTGCAAGCAATAGCTCGGTTGATGACGCACGCCGTATCATCAACGAGATTCAGTTCGCCAGCGCAGCCAAGAAGAACATCTACATCATCGATGAGGTTCATCTTCTTTCTAAGCAGGCAAATGGAACGCTTCTTAAGACTCTGGAAGAGCCACCGCCGAACGTTGTATTCATTCTCTGCACCACCAACCCCGAGCGGTTGGAGCCAGCTATTCGTTCCAGAACGACGATGATGCCATTCCGTGAGCTAGATGACACGACAATGCAGAAGCTCATCAGCGATGTCGCTAAGGAAGCTGACATTGATATCACTGCCGACCAGATTGACGGAGTTGTACGACGTGGGCGTGGCTCGCCACGCGATGCGCTGAGCGCTCTCGAAACTCTCTCGCTGAACACAGATGCGAAGGTAGAACACCAGAACCACGCATCTAACATCACAAAGGCAGTTGCTCAGAAGGATGTTTCCAAGATTATCATTGGTATCGCCAAGGGAATCGATGGAGGTCTGAGCGTCAACGAGATATCAACAAGCCTTCTCTCTTACTGGCGTTCGATGCTACTTGCCCTCAACGCCCCCGATGTTCTTAAGCTGACTGACAAGGAATTTGACGAGGTTTCGGATATTGCTGAAACCGTTGGTACGGACAAGATTATCTTCATGCTTCGCTCGCTCGGTGAGGCGCACAGCAGACTTGCTCAGGGCGACCCGCGAGTAATGCTAGAGACGACTATGATTCAGTTCGTAGTTCCTCACACCGATGTTGCCGCAATCCGCGATATCGGGCGCAAGCTCGATGCCCTTTCTGACGATGTTGCAGAAATCAAGAAGCGACCGACAGTTTCGCCTTTCGACTCTGCCGCCTCGCCGGTTGCCAAGGATAGCTGGCCGGATGCTCCAGAAGAGAAGAGGGCGCGCTCTTCCAAGGCTGATGAGGAAGATGAAAAGCCAAAGGCTGCTCAGCCGGAGAAGGATTCTAAGTCTGAAAAGAAGCGCATCATTGAAGATCCTGACGACCTTATCGATGCCATCTTCGCGGCTGCGCCAAAGAGTCTTCAACTCGTAATCCCAGAGCTAGAAGTTCTAGTAAAGGAAACTACCCGCGACCTTCTCGTCCTTAAGAGCAACAGAAAGAGACTCAGCGACTCCGAATTCGATACTCTTAGTGATGCCATCGGAAAGGTAGACCCGAGAGAGTTTGACATCGATGAGGAAGAAGCCTAATCCATTCCAATAATCGGGAATAGGTTAGTCATAAGAAGTATGATGGTCGATAAGTACGCACATTCATTATTTAGGGGTTTAATTGGTTACGTCGCTTTCCCGTGAGGACAGAATTCTTGGCAGTGTCAAGCCTTTCCGGTTGTCCAGCGCTACCGAGATATCAACGCTTCGCCGCGTCTTCACAAGAATTTCTGGTCTGAATGTAGGACAGTTCGCTGAGAACGGCTTTGGGTTCCCTTTCATTCCGTTCCCTGAGATTGATGAGAACAAACCCAACCGCACGAAGCTTTCTCCGGCAAACACCGCAGAGCGTTTCTTGTTCCACCCTATCTACTGGATTGACCCCCGACTAACCGCTCCTACCGATTCCGAACTCAGCGACCCTGCTCGCTGGTCAATCAGAATGTTCTATGAGCTACTCTCTTTCGGTCTTCTCAATCCCGAAACATTGCAGTGGCTCAACCCTGCAATCGTCAAGGGTGTTAGCTACACCCCCGCAGACATCAACAGTCTTGTTAATGACGCGCCCTCCGTTCTAGATGCGGTTGTATTCCGTGACGAAGACCGTCTTCCCAACTACTCTTCTTCTGACGTTCTAGAAGCATCAGACACCGCATTGGAGAGAATCCGAGCCATCCAGCAAAGGGAAATCAAGAGAATTCGTTCGCTTCGTGCCACGGCGGTTGCGGATACAGAGCTTATACTTAGCGGCAGAGACAACTGGGCAAGGATCTTTGATCGCTTGCAGGTTGTCGCTAATGGAATTGACGGCGCTCGTAATCAGGGTATGCCGATGGCTAGCTTCGTTGACGAGATTTACTCAGCGAAGATTGACATTGCCCGATACCTTTCTTCTGCCGATGACGCAATCTTGGGTCTTTCATATGAACTAGCAGATCAGGTTTCGTACTCGAACGACTCTGTTATGCGCTTTGCGGCTATTGCCGCCCTAGCCAAGCGCGGCAAGGGGCTTATATCGCGCGCAGAGGCGAGCATGGACGAGCAGCTAGAAAGCCTGTTCCAAGGCGGCAACTCATCGGCTCAGGCATTGGTGAATCAGGTTTCATCTATGTACAGCGATATGATTGATAGACTATCGCTCGCGTACCGGAACAACGATCTGGCGCGTCAGGGCAAGCGTGTAATACGCAGTCTTGACGAGCAGATGTTTGACGAGACGCAGAGAACTCAGCAGGCAAGCGAAAGAGATTTCAATTTCTAAGGTTCTCTATTACTAGGAGGATGCCTTGAATTACTTTTTCGCCATAGTGGTAGCAGTCTTTGTGCTGTCTATGCTTATTGGGGCAGTAGCCACGAGCGGAAGATACGTTCTGCGAGAGAGGTCGCGCAAGAAGCGTGGCGAGATCATTGGCGAGCTTGTGTGGAGTGAAATTGAGTATGAAGGAAACTTCCGAAAGTTTGAGGGAGCTAACGACCACGTTCACTCCGGCGATTTGGTCGGATTGGTTACCCTTATGGAGTCCATTCGATCTTCCAACTGGCTCCACAAGGATAGGGGGATTATCTCATTCGTATGGTCGAGACTAGAAGATAGTTCTATTCACCTCTACCTTGGTATGAGTGCGGAACATTACGGCGATGGCGCACAGGTTCGTATTGCTGCACAGTCAGTCGGAGCTAACGCGCGTAGGCTTGAACAGCAGCCATATGTACCTGTCGAGGACATCTCTATTGCGCTCAGGGGTAAGTCGTCACCCCTCGGAGCAACAAGCGCAGTAAAGGAGGGCGGTTCTGTTGCTAAGGCTCTATCCGCTTCTCTTGAAAGACTTGACAAGAATGTTGCCGTTTCATTTGTGGTAACCACTGAATTTATGACAGACGGTGAGAAGAGACAGCTTGCTGGATTTATCACGGCTGACAACATCGCGTCAGGCGGAGAGTCTATGCAATATGGAATGGGAATTCAGACTCAGACGATGAGCAACCAGCCCATCAGATCAACCATCATTGCTTCCACCTCAGTCCCGCCGCAAGGTAAGCGTTCATTGTCAACTATGGTCTTGAACAGCGCTGTAAACTCTATTGCAACTACTGGATGGCAGTATGTTGTCCGCCCGTTCTCCGCCTCTTCAATTGGGCGTTCTGGAATCGTTCTCTCTACTATCTCGGGAGCGCTTTCACTTATCTTCACCATCACACAGGCTATTCCTTGGTTTGTCGGTGTGCCATTGGTTCTTGCATCTATCGTTGCTGGCTGGTTCGCTCTAGTCAAAGCAAGTCCTCTCTCTGTGGAACTTGTAAAGCAAAGGCTAACAATGGGAGAATTCAACCTTCCTCCCTATGTTTTCTGGCTGTGGAATCCGCGCTGGTTCTTTGAGAGTAGAACTCTAGGTCTGCGATACGGTGGTAACTCGGTCGATGTACACGAAGCGGCACCGTCCACCAAAAGAATCAACTATCTCAACCCCATAGCACTATTCGAGATTGTTAGCTTCCCGCCGTCATTCAGCCGAGGGGGTGGCGACGTTCATGCCAATTCGTCTCTTTCGCGGGGTATTCCTAACTACATGGTTGAAACCGAGTTCCCTATCTACTACGGAATGAGCGGCTCTGGTCAATTCATATCTCTTGATGTGCGTGACCTCCACTACTCTATGTACACCGCTGGTGCTCCGAACTCCGGTAAGACAAACTTCCTACAGGTCATATTTGCGGGAGTAGTAAAGGCAGGATTGGAGCGAACCAATGGTTTACAGATAACACCAATCTGGGCTGAGACAAAAGGCGAAGGTGCAGCAGATGCTTGGGAGATTGCCAGAAGAAACAAGAGGGCTATCTTCATCGAAGCGCACAACCCACGCTCTGAGTGGAGACTGTCGCTAGAAGGTCGTCGTCTTTCCGAGGGTGCATCGGTTCAGGAAGTAAAGGCTAATATTGACTTCCTAGTTTCTGGTATGCAGTTTGCGTATGGAGACGGTATCCGTGCTGCATCGCGTGAAGTTCTCCAGAACTCGCTATTGATATCTATGTTGCTATCTAGCAATGATATTGAGTACCTTGGTATGGAAAAGTACATCAATGCGGACAAGCCGAACATCATGGAGGCTTCCAGAATCCTTCTGAACGGAGAATCGACCCTTGATATCGGTCTACGGATTCTTGAGTTACAGAATGAATACACAACTCGTGGTACCGGCGACGAAAGAGAAATAGCGCTCGCCGCCGCAATCGGAAATCTCAGCCGATTCTTTGACCCTGCAATGCGCCGCCAGTCACAGAGTGGATCTGTTCTCGGTCCTGCTTTGAACAAGATTTCTCAGATGGCTGAGGCTCACGTACTCTGGTCGCCGGATTCACGCCCACCGGTTGCCGTCTCCCAGTTCCCGTTCCACTTCGCACCTATCGTGTTGAATATGGGACCGTTCAAACTTCCCGATGGGAACTATGACACCACCGTAGGCTCTTCCGCAGCAAGAAAGCTCCTACTCATCACCAATTACATGCTCTGGAACACCATCAAGGCTAAGTGCTCAGGTTGGCAGGCTCAGGGTAAGAGAATCCCGATGTTCTTTGATGAAGTAGCTGATGTTGCTGTCGATTCTCAGAACGACGACGTAAGCAATGTTATTGCCGAAGCTGGTAAGGAGGGTCGTTCTAGGGGTGCTTCTTACTTCTTAGGTTCACAATCTCCTTCGCAGATGCCATTCCAAGCAAGAAGCGCCGTTCTGGGAAGCCGAACTAAGTTCTGGTTCAACCTCCACGAGTCCAATGACCTTAGAGCGGCAATTCAGGAAGTTTCCTCCGCATCGGAAGAGCAAGATATCTACAGCACTAATGATATCCATAGCCTTCCGAACGGTACCGCTGTCGGAGTGATGCAAAGAGGCGACAAACCAACGCCGCCGTTTACTTTGCGAGTTCCGCTGGCTACGAAATGGGGCGAGTTCCTATTACGCCCAAATACGACAGTTAACGACGCAATCGTGGAATACTACGAGTGGCAGGAGCGCGAACGTCGTGCAAAGCTACCGGGTGGTCAGGTTGCTCAGTAACCTTGTGGGGGAAGCAAAGGCACCGGATATAACTCCGGTCTATCAGACGCGCCGTAAATCTTCAGGGATGGTGGACAGGCTTGACCCGTTCTATGAGGTTGACTGGCTTGATGCTTTCTCGACTAAATGGACTCAGGTTGCCGTAACTAGGCTCTCTTACAGCTTTGATAATCTCGGCGCTTTGTACCAAAGCTCCGAGCCTGTTTTCGCCCCTATTGATGCGGCGGAGTCGAAGGTTTACACATCTGTTGGTATTAGATGTGTCGCCTCGTTAGCTCAATTTCACCAACTCACCACCTTCCAGCTTGCCTCACTGCTCGACGTAAGAGCCATCGATGTTGATAGGGCTATGCGCGATCTTTTTTCCTATGGTGTGGTCGAGAACGCAGTACCTAAGTGGCTAGAGAGAGAAGCACAGGGAAGAAAGCAGAGCGGCAGCGGATTCCTATGGAGACTGTCTAATGTCACTGAACGCCTAGAACTCTGGATGTCTCGACTTACAGATATAGAGGCTAAGCTGGTTGCTCAGGGCAGAGACATAGCGGTAGGCACAAATAGCTCTCGTAGTGGTTCGTCTATCCGACACAACCTCTCTGCTAGCGAACTTGTTCTTCGGGCTATGGAGTCATGTCCAGCAGTTATTGGAGCTTGGGGAGAGACTGCTACAGTTGGAAAGCTCTTCCTGAGTGATGACATCAAGAAGAGACATGACCTGAGAGAAAACATTGGTGATGCGGCTTTGGTAACGAAAGACGGTGCAATCATCGTTTTTGAAACAAGCGGGGCTACCAACCTTGACGATAAGGGTGGCGACAAACTAGAGCTAAAGGCTGCGGCTTGGGCATCTATCGCAGCGTTGAGTGATATGGATCTAAAGATAGTATTCGTGAACATCAACAGCAGCGCGAGGATGGCTAAGTTCGAGGAACGGGTTACCAAAGGTCTTGACAAGATTGGTAAGAGCATCACGAACATCAATCTACAGAAGAAAGGTGTTGAGTCAGTATTCACGGCTAACGCCTATGACTGGTTCCCCATGCCCTTGACCACATCCAAGGGTTTCTCTTCCCTACAGGTTTTCCACCCGAAGTCAAAGAGGTATTACGATCTAGCCCCAGCGAGAACACAGTTCAATGTTGAGTCAGATGCTATGGTAAACACAGTTGCAGCACTACACACACCAAGTTGGGTTCTACGCCGACTTACCAGCGAGATAACAAACACCAAATAAGGAGGCATTCGATGTTGATAGCACCAGACGAAGGCTTCCCGTGGGACAAAGTAGAGGCTGCGAAGAAATACCTCTCTACGGTAAAGCCGTGGTGGGGAAGATTTCTACAGCATTTCGTGGTGGTTCCTGTTGAGGTAATGCCCGATACTGAGGGCGTTCTTCCTTATGGATCGACAACCGCAACAGACCGCGACTTTCGTATATACATCGACCGGCTCTTTGCACTTAGCGTTCCTCTTCACTACTTAGCCGGTGCTATAGAACACGAGCTACAAAGGCATACCCGTGATAGCTGGCAGCGATTCAGGTTTCTCAAGGAAGAAGCTTGGCGAGAAGAAGCCGTACCCGCTCTCGACCTAGAAATTAATAGCACTATCGACCGCGAGCAAAAGAGTCTCACCCTTGATCAGGTCTGGGACATATGTAAGGACTCGGCGCTGTTCACAATACGCGATCTCGACTACTGGAATGTAACCGCGCCTCCGGGTTTTGATGATGACGGCTGGATTCCGCGCGTGCTTGGAATGGAAGATGGTCTTAGCGCAGAGCAATATCACCAGATAATCAAAAAGTTGATGGAGACACCGCCGCCCGAAGAGGAAGATAAAGACGATGAGGGTGGAGCATCGGAAGAAGATGACGAGGATGCCGAGGAAGAGACGGAGGATGAATCTGATATTGGCGATTCCGAAGAGTCTGAAGATTCAGAAGAGTCTGAAGATGGCGAGGAAGAGCAAGATGCTGAAGAAGGAGAGGATTCCGAATCAGAAGAAGGCTCAGATGATGATGATGATGATGATGACGGCTCTGAATCAGATGAAGAAGACGGGGATGATCAAGGGGGCGAGTCAGAGGGTGATAAAAATGGAGATTCTGAATCTGAAGACGATTCGGGTAACGATGGTTCCTCAGATGGCGACGGAGAAGGTGGAGATAAGAACGGCTCTTCAGAAGGTCTAGATAACGATGGCGGCAAGAGTGATGAATCGGAAGATGAATCAGATAATGCCGAAGAGGAAGACCAATCTGGTGAGCCTTCCAACTCTGACGGTTCTGAGAATTCAGAAAGCGGCAATTCACAAGGTAGTGGCTCCGGCTCTGGTGGTACACCTTCCGATTCCCAATCTGGTGAAAATGAGGTCGAGGGTGACGGAGGTGATGAAGGTGGCAATACACAGATGAGTGACTGGGAAAAGGCTCAGGCAGTCCGCGAACTTCAGAACTCTGAACTCGGTAAGATGTGGCAGAACTCTATAGAAAACCCTACAGACCCGATAGATCACCCAGCATGGAAGCCGAGTGATGAGCTTCCTGAATATGAGCTTCCCGACAAGCCTTCCGCTGGTGAAATGAGCGAAGCTTTTGGAGAGTTGAGTGATGACATAGGTGAGTTTGAGAAGGAAATGGATGCAATCTCACCTTCTGGCTTTGGTGATGAGATAGGGAACAACCTAAGAATTTGGCGCGAGGATTACCGCAAGGCGAGAGGTTTGAATTGGGACAGAAGGTTTATGAAGCTCGCCAATGCACTGTTGAGCAGTACCCAGATAAAGGGACAGTCAGACCTTTCGTATTCAGTGCGTAACCCAAACCAAGCAGCAATTGGTCCCATTCTGCAAGGTCTTCTCTCATACTCACCAACGATATATGTCCTTCAGGACGTTTCGGGTTCTATGCACGAGGGCAAGATGGCAAAGTCTATGACGGTATTCTCGGATCTATGCAGGAAGGTTCTGAATAACTATGGAGATAAGGTCACATGGTTCTCGGCAGACACAACACTTCGTGATGTCGGTAGAACGTCACGGTGGAATGAAGACGTTCGACAAGCTTGGTCTTGGGGATTCGGAGGGACTCAGGACTTCGGACAGATTATCGACTTGATGATGAGAGGAAAGCTGGTATTCAGAGGAAAGAAGTACCGCAAGCCGGATCTGGTAATAGTTTCCACAGACTGCCTTTTCCCTTGGTCGGATGTGAAACCGAGGTCTGCTGCTAAGCTCCTTGTTGTGAATGTTGGCGATCTTCCTAGCGCAGAGATGTATCTCCCAGACTGGATTGACAGACGTAGGGAATTTGTTCAGGTTGATTAACTGAACTCCGCATGATATTCTCTGGGTTCGATATGGGCGGTGATGTGTGAGTTCTTTGAATCTATTCGATGACTGGGTAGACGATGGTGCGATCACGCATTCTTCGTCAACCAACGACAACACTTCGAAAATCACCAGTCGGCTTTGGAAGCTATGGTGCCTACGAACGGAACGGGAAGACGCGAAGAGTGTCCACAAGGACTTCGCAAAAGCGATTAGGGGTGCGGTGGGCGAAGGCACCAGCGAGCAGGAGCTTGAACGAATCGTAGAAGGCGCTGCTCGCACCGAGCCTAGAAGCCGCGACCCCCATGACATTAGGCGTGTTACCACGTCAATCACTAACCCCAAGACTCGCAAATTCGCGCTCGCTGCGCTCGAAGACGGACTAGAAATACAGATCAACCCCGCTTATACCCAAAAGATGTCGATTTCTGAAGTAGAGAATGTTCTGGAAACCAACCGAAATGACTGGGGTAGTGAGGATATCGATGCCGCTATTTTGATTACAGAGCGCTATACCGACGAGACTCTGATAGAGATAGCGGATAAGGTGGCTCTGATAGTTGGTCAGGTGGCTCTCTTCCCGTCAGAGATAATCAGGAACTTACGGAAGATCGAAACCGGTAATTACAAGGTCAAGAAAAACGACCGGAGAAGCTCTTACGGTGCCGGTGCTGTCGAATCTGAACGCATGGAGGATATCAACTTTCACGCTGACAGAGCAGCCGACGATGCATTCAACAGAGGTGTCCCTTCTAGCCTTCTACTTCCCTTCCATGCACAGGCTCCAAAGGGCTATTGGGCTGAGGTATCAAAATTGCGTAGGGCTAGTAAAACCACGCATGATGCCATATACTCTTCCCTAGAAGAACGGTTCGGCTGGCATCCAAGTATGCGCGAACCCATTGCAAAGGGTAAGAGGTAAACATGGCACGCTCTCTAGAACGACTACGCCAAGCAGTCGAGCAGAGTCAGGACGATTATGTCCAGAAGCTAGATCAGCAGTGGCTAGCTACCGTACCCGACCAATACAGAGGTCACTCGGTCAAGGAAATCGTGGGCGGCACCAACAACTCTGGCGATGAAATTGAGGCGGGATGGGGAGGCTCTCTGAACAACGATGACATCGACAAGCTTGCCGACTACCTTGAAGAGCCGACGAAGTTTCTGATTCTTCGAGGAACTGCTGGCACGGGTAAGTCAACCATTGCCGCAACCATCGGTCGTAAGCTCATCCACGATCACCAGTTCTCCGCTGTCTTCGTCAACTCGGTTTCGCTCATCACAGACTTTTCTTTCAGGGAAGACCACAAGAACCCAGTCAAGCATTTCGCTGAATTTGATCTTCTTGTCATTGATGACTTGGGAGCGGTGAATGAGGGGTTGACCCCATATCAGCAGAAAGCACTCTGGAACCTGATTGAATCAAGGTGGAGCGCGCGCGGCAAGTACACGATTATCACTACCAACATGGCAATTCAGGATAATAATGAGGGTCTTGGTCTATCTACGTGGATTGGTGAATCTGGATGGGATAGAATCGCTAGCGACTTAACCCGAGTGAATATGTCGGGTGTGTCATTCCGCATCTGACCGAATGGAGCATTACGCTGTGGATCACGAACTAAGCGAAACAACAGCACCTCCGGTTACGGTTGATGAAAAACAACCAACGTTCATGCCTCTGGCTAACTTTGATGGATTGTGGGCTTCCAAAGCATCTGGTGCTGATGAACTCAGGGATAACCCTCGTCGTGTTGCTGTTGACCTTCTTAAAATCTTCCTAGCCAATAAGACACCGATAACCCTGTGGGGACCGGTCGGGGCAAGGAAAACTCGTTCTATCCAGTCCCTTGCAGACGAGGTTGACGAGAACGGCGTTCCGTATCAGGTCATCACTATTCAGCCATCTACAGAAGACCCAACCGTCATTCACGGGATGATGTTCACATCTCTCGATGAAGCCAGCGGTGAGACTGTGATGAAGCGCTCACTACCGGCAGTTGTGGATCAGATCATCAAGTATTGGGAAGACCATCATGGGCTTACAATCCTGTTCATGGATGAGATGACAACCTGCCTTCCAGCCCAGCAGCACGCTTTGCTGGGTCTTATGACTCACGGACATTACGGCGACAAGAATATCCAGCCGTACATTAGCATCGCTATGGCGGCTAACCCCGAGGGAACAGTCTCTACGGTCAACGAGCTAGGAGAGCAGGTCATCAATCGAGGTGGGCATATTGCTTGGTATGGTGATGTCGATCTTTTCTTGGAAGAGTGGAGTTCCGGCTTCAACAACCCCGCAAACGCGCCAACTTCCACCGTTCAGTGGTTCATACAGGAGCTTCTTGTCAATTCGAGTAAGGACGCATTCAGAAGCTCAAACTGGAAGCCAGAAGAACTCGTTCCTTACGAGACTATGGAGCACACTGAGCGTTCTGTAACCGAACTTGGACGAATGATTGAGCTTATCGATGGTGTGTTCGCAAATGCGCGACCTGACATCAGGAAGTTCTATATCATCGAAGCCACTCGTGCCCTTCTTGGCAATAGCTGGGCTGACAAGATGAGCATTATAGCTGAACAGGAATCTAGGCGATATTCACCAGAAGATGTTCTAATAAAGGTTCGAGACATGAGCCTAAAGATGGATACAGCCGAGGAAAGCCCTATCGCCAAATCGGTTCGTGAGAAAGTTCACATAATGACCGATGGCAAGATCATCGACCATGCCGCCTCCATCAAACTCATGGAGGGTCTAATGGCTCTTGTCACAAAGAAGGGATTCTCGCTCGACGCTTACATAGCGGCATGGGCTTTCGGAACCCTCTCACAGGACGACGGGTTCTCAATGGGGCTGCACCAGTATCTATACAAGCTAGCCACTCAGATAGGCGCACAGGGCGTTAGGGGTGGCGCTCTACCTGCCGGAGTCAGCGTTGTCCCAAGCTTCGTATCCAAGGAAGTAAAGGACAACATCAGGGCTAGCGTCGAGGCTGCGAAAGCTGCAAAGGTCGGTCAGTAAATATGACAAGCTACAAGCTGGTTCAGTCATATGAGGCGAGAAATTTCCTCTCCCATTGGAGCTATACCTTTGGATGGGCAGCGATACTTTCCTCTATCTTGCTACCCGCGCTAGGGATATATCTCGCAGCGGTATCTATATCATTCGGTCTGAAAAGACGAGGTTCTTTCCACGCATTCCCCTTCGTTTCGCTAATTGTTTCGCTATCACTGCTGTTTGCTCACATGTATCTTTGGGCGCTCGTCATTGATGCCATCTGAGCCAGAAATAGTTGTTGTGCGGCGAGTCGTGCTGTGGTAATCTGTGCGCATATAAGACATGAGGTTTAGAGATTGACTGAGAAGAAATTCGTGCATCTGCACACCCACTCTGACTTTTCGCTGCTCGACGGCGCGATATCTGTTTCTGATATCGTCAAGCTTGCTGCGGAAGACGGACAGCCGGGTGTAGCCATCACTGACCACGGTTCGATGGCTGGTATTGTGCAGCTTCTAGAAGAGGCGAAGAAGCGCGAGATAACACCTATTCCGGGTCTAGAAGCTTACTACGTCCAAGACGTAGAAGAGATCAAGGAGCAGAAGTCAAAGGGTATCTCTGTCAACAAAGAGCGATTCCACATGATTCTGCTCGCCGTCAATAATGATGGCTACAAGAACCTCATGCGTATCCAGTCTGAATCCTCGATGGAGAACTACTACTACAAGCCCTTGACTGACGACGCTCTACTCGAAAAGTACCACGAGGGTATCGTTGCTACCAGCGGTTGCCTCGGCTCGCCAGTCAACAAAGCTCTGCTCGCCGGAGACTTTGACCGCGCAATGGCTATCGCCGGTAAGCACCGCGATATCTTTGGAGCAGAGAACTATTTCGTAGAGATCCAGAACCACAACATTCCCGACCAGCTTCGCATCCTTGATGATCAGGTTCGACTAGCAAAGAAGCTAGGCGCTCCCCTAGTTGCTGCACAGGACTCACATTACGGTCACAAGGAAGATGCCGAAATGCACGAGGCTCTTCTTGCCATTCAGACGGGAGCTAAGCTATCTGACGAAAGCCGGTTCAAGTTCGAGTCCGAAGAGAACTATTTCCGTACCAGCCAAGAGATGTACGAACTTTTCCCACAGGATCAGTTCCCTGACGCTTGCACCAACACGCTTCTCGTAGAAGAGCGCGCCAGAGAAATCAACATTCCTCTACACAGCGCCGACCACTACCTCATCCCCACCTTCCCGACCACCGAAGGACGCACCGAATCACAGCAGTTGCGTGATGAAGTAATCATCGGAGCGAAGGAGCGCTACGGCGTGGGCAAGGACAAGAAGCTTCCTGCTGTCGTAACCGAGAAGATCGACTACGAGCTTGATGTAATCAACAAGATGGGCTTCAACGGATACTTCCTCATGGTTTCCGACCTCATCAAGGCTGCGGAGGACATGGGTTACCTAGTGGGTCCGGGTCGAGGCTCTGCACCGGGTTCTATTGTCTCCTATACCACGGGTATCACCAAGGTTGACCCGATTCACTATGGACTCTACTTTGAGCGGTTCCTCAACCCCGGTAGAAAGTCCATGCCCGATATCGATATCGACTTCGAGCCGACCAGCCGTGTGCATATGGTCAAGTACGTACAGGAAAAGTACGGATATGACCGAGTGGCAAAAATCGCCACCTACTCGGTGTTCAAGCCGAAGTCCGCCCTTCAGAAAGCTGCACACATCCTCGGTTTGAGCAACAAGGTTGGGTCAATCGCATCTGGTCTATGGCCGGGAACAATCGACGGTGTGGAGGCTACGCTGGCGGCTGTAATGCAGCCAAGCAGCCCCGAAGAGGATGACCCCTACTTCCACCACTGGCGAGCAGGTCGTGCTCTACGAGAATTCTCTACCAGAGACGACGAAATCAAGGAGATGTTCCGCGTCGCCCTTGGTGTTGAGGGTGTTCACAACAACCACGGTACCCACGCTGCCGCAGTCCTCATCACGCCTGATGCGCTCACGAACTATGTTCCGCTGCACCGCGCTAAAAAGGATGACGACAAGGTTCCGGTATGTGAGTATGACAAGAATGATGCTGAGGCTATCGGTGGTCTTAAGATGGACTTCCTCGGTCTTATCAACCTTGAAATCATCAAGAAGACCCTCATCTCTATCAAGCGTGACCTCGGCGTAGAAATCGACATTGAGAAGATTCCGCTTGACGACAAGAAGACGTTCAAGATGCTCGCCGCTGGTGAGACTGACGGCGTGTTCCAGCTTACCTCTCCCGGTATGCGAGACTTGCTTCGCAGAGTGAACCCTGACAGCATCGAGGATCTCTCGGCTGTTATCGCTCTTTACCGTCCGGGTCCGATGGGTACAGACCTTCACCTTGCATACGCTGAGGCTAAGAATGGTCGCAAACGAGTCGAGGTTCCTCACGAGTACATGCACGAGATGTTCTTGGAAACCTACGGAGTTCTCTGCTATCAGGAACAGGTCATGGCGCTCTCGCAGCACTACGCCGGATACTCAGCTACTCAGGCAGACGACTTCCGTAAGGCTGTGGGTAAGAAAGACGCAGTAGCCCTACGGAAGCAGGAGATTCCCTTCAAGGAGGGTGTTGTCGAGCGCGGCTATGGACAGAAGGTTGCAGATGACCTCTGGGCTATGATTCCTCCGTTCGCAGCTTACGCCTTCAACAAGGCGCACTCTGTTGTGTACGCATTCATTGCCTACCAGACGGCATGGTTGAAGGCTAACTACACGGCACAATATGCTGCTGCTTGTATCGACACCCAAGACCGTGACCGCCGCACCGCTCAGGTTGCATCCGCTCGTAAGATGCACGTAACTGTGTTCCCGCCGAACATCAACCAGAGCGACACTGACTCGACAACGACCAAGGATGGTATCTGGTTGGGTCTTTCCGGTGTTCGCAACTGTGGTGGTAGCACTCTCACGAACATTCTTGCCGAGAGAAACAGGAGCGGGGCGTTCTCTTCGGTCGGTGACTTTATGGTTCGCATGGCTGGTTCCGGTGGTATCAACAAGCAGGCTTTGTTCCACCTTACCGCTGCTGGCGCATTCGACACCCTCATCGGCTCACGGCACGCCCTTCACTCGAACCTAGAGAAGATGCTTGCGGAGAGCAGGAGCACGTCTAAGTCGCATCGCGCAACAGTGGGAATTTTCGACCTATTCGATGACTTGGTTAGCGAAGAGCCGCTTTCGGAATTCAACCTAAATGGCGAGGACTACACGATTGCAGAGAAGATTGCTGCCGAGATCGAGGCTCTTGGATTCGCCGCTGGTGATCACCCGTTTGCTCTCATCAAGAACATCATTCCGATTGCTCAGGAAGAGGGTAAGATTGACCCCCGCGCAGTCGAGGTTGGCTCCAAGACTCTTAGCGAAGGTGCTCAGGTATTCCTTTACGGAACAATTACCGCACACAAGGTAAGAAACGGTAAGGGTGGCGGTCGTCCGCAGCATAACTTCCTGCTGGAAAACGACAATGGTGATTTCATTGATGTTGTCTGGTACGGCGGTAGTGAGTCCTCACTTGCCAACGGTCAGTTCGCGGTTGTCGGCGGAACATTCCAGACGCGCGAGCTTTCTGACTCTGAAGGTAACCCTTATGAGAAGTCCGAAATCCGCGCCACGAGTGTTATTGGTAGCTCCATTGACGACATTATCAATGGAACCAACAGCGTTATGGCTAGCGCCAACTCTGATGACCTACAGCGAGCATTGACAAACCGCAAGAGGGCAGAGCGCAGAGTGGGTCGCGGTGAGACAACAAGCGTTATTGAGCCTGAGCCGGTAGAGGATGTAGAAAGCCGTAATGCCGAATACGAAGCTCTCATTGCATCGCGCCGTAATCGTCGTAGAGGTGGAGAGCCGGAGGCAGAGGTTGCTCCTGTCGAGGAAGTAATCGTTGAAAAGGCTAAGGATGAAATCACCGAAGCGACTTACTTTGCAAAGACTGACGATGAGGTAAAAGACCTCATGGATGCTATGGAAAGCATGGTTGAAGGTGTAGTCTTCATCACCATCGTTCACGGAAAGAAACGTTACGCCTCAGAGGAAGGCTCGAAGATTAGCCTTCGAGGACTAGAGCGTATCGCCAAGATTACGGGTACAGACTTCGAATACAAGTAGAATCCCGGTGGGCATAAAAGAAGGGCTGGATATCTGATATCCAGCCCTTCTTCTTACTGTCCTTACCGACTAGTCGGTGTATTCGTCGTAAGACTCCGACTCTGAACCGGAACCAAGTGACTCGCCCGATACCGCGCTTGCCTCTTCGAGGTCGGTAACATACTGAATCTTCGGGCTGTAGAATGCCTGACAGTAACCCGCCTCGCCTGTACGGACAAGAGCTAGCCAAACATCCATGATGTGATCGGGTTCAGTCTCGTCCTGTAGCGACTTGCGGTTAAGCATAATAACGTTGTCAGCGGTCTGCTCCAAGTCGCCAGACTCTCTCAGGTGGTGAGGTCGTGGCATTCCATCATCATCGTTCTTGCCTGAGTCACGGTTGACCTGAGCCGCCATGATTACAGGACCGTCGATTTCCTGAGCGAATATCTTGAGCTTTCGTGAAACCTGACCGATTTCAGCCGTTCGGTTGGCAACCCCCTCGACAAGAAGCTGGGCGTAGTCGATATAGACCACAACCTTTCTATCAGGGTGTCGCTGCTGAGCCTGCCAAGCACCGGCAATGATGGTGTCAACACCATGAGTGATATCAGCGGTGAACATGGGGTAGAACATGGCGGCACCTAATTCAGCCTCCGCGCGCTCTAGCTCTTCTCGGTCTTCGGGCGCGAAGCTTTCGCGCTTTGTCTTGCCGTCGAATAGGTCGGCAATATCTCGCTGCGGAACCATAGAGAGAGCCGAGAGCATCTTGGAGTTTACCTCCTTGAATCCCAGTTCGAGAGAAGCGAATACAACCACAAGACCCTCGGCTAGGTTGGCTAGGATTGCATTGAGCATAACGGTTGTCTTGCCAACCTTCGGTCGAGCCGCGATGATGGAAAGGCTTCCCGCGCCGAAACCGCCCTGCAATCTAAGATCCAGAGACTTGATTCCCGATGAAGCTCTCACGGAGACGGCTAGCCCATCCTCAGCTATATACTTCTCCATCTGCTCACCGAAGCTCTTGATATCCGTGGTCATCATCGACTGGTCGGATGCAAGCTGACGAAGGCTAGACGCAATTTCATTGGGGTTCGGCTGTTCAACCGAGGCTACCTTGATGGTGTCCTTCATTCCGCTGATTAGCTCGCGGAGACGCTGCTTGGCAACCAAAGTCTTAGCAGCCTCAGAAACCTCATCAGGCGAACGGAGAGTTGCGGATGTTTGGAGGATAGAGAGGTAGCCGTTAACGGTCGGAACCAGAGAGTTAGACTCGCGGTGCAGAAGAACTTCGTCCGTTACGGAAGATACGTTGATGTTGCTACCGTTGTTGTACAGCGAGCTAATTGCACGCGCTACGAGCCGGTGATCTTGGTCGAAGAAAAGATCAGCGATATCAACACCCTCGGATGCCTGTTCTACCTTCCGCCACCATACAGCGCCTTCTTGCAAGCATGTTCCCAGAACATCCTGTTCCGTTTCTGCTGCTGAAGGCAGTTCAATGATGTTGCTTTTACTATCTGCCAACGTAATTCCTCTTATCGCTTGGGTGACACTGTATCAATAAAGCTCGCGTAAGTCTACATCTCTTGTTGGGAAATTCAAGTGGCAATATCAGGAATGGATAACGAAAGAGTGCTAGACAAAACTCTCCTGTTGTGTATGATGGTGCCACTAAACATCGAAAGCGTGTGTAATGAGTAACGAAATCCTAAAGGTAGTAAAAGACAAGCCCGACCTTATCGAGATCCTTGATGAGAAGCTTGCCGAGAAGATTGCATTCTTGCTAACCAAAGACGACTCTGTAGAAAATCCCGTTCTTCCTTTCAGCAAAATTGCCGCTGCTAAGGATGCCCTGCTGGAACTAGGAGACTCAGTTCCGTGGATTGCGTCTTCGGTAGAAGACGCTATCTGGGCGCGATCTAACCAGTGGCTCATTCAGCCCGAACCGAGTGCTTGGCTAGTCAATCACTACATGGTAATTCAGGCACCCTACGCACTCACTCTTTCTGACCAAATCAGTAAGATGGACAAGACCTATAACTACAGCGCATCTCTCTCTGGTTGGGTTGTAAACCTGAAAACAGCAGACCTCGACCAAATCGAAGCCGTTCTATTCATCTACGGAATCTCTGTATCGGTCAACCTTTCTGACGCTATCGAGGGACGCGCAGAATGGCGAAACGTAATCAAGCAGTTGGTTGCCGAGTCAATCGAAGAGGGATTCAAGCTCCCAGACCCCGCCATCTTCACTACGAATCGTGAATACAAGCCGTGGCAGCAGGACTCTATCCTTGCAATGGCATATCAAGGCACGAGCCTTCTTACCGATCAGGTGGGTCTGGGTAAGGGCGGTTCCTTCGTAGGAACATCACTTTCTCTCAATCAGTTCAGGAACGGTACCGATATCAAGCACGGTGAGTTCCCAGTCGTCATTGCTGTAACCAAGTCGATGAAGGATGAAATTGGTGAAGAAGTTCTTCGTTGGTGGGGTGAGGCAAAGGTAGAGATCATTGCCGGAGCCAAAGCAGCGCCCATCGAAAAGGGCAAGGATTTCTACATCATCAATCACGACATCATCGCTAACAGGATTGATGACCTCATTGATTTGGAGCCGGTTGGGTTCATCGCTGATGAATGTCACGTCTACAAGAACGACCTCTCTAAGAGGGCAGAAGCCGCTCATAAGCTTTCCAAATACATCATCAAGGAGGCCGAGAAGAACGGCGTTGAGCCGTTTATCATCATGGCTAGCGGTACGCCATTCCTGAATGCCCCGATTGAGTTGTGGAGCCTTCTTGAAATTCTAGGTATAGCTCACATCTTTGCTGCGTTCGCACGCTCTAAGCTCAAGCGCACCACGATGGAGATCAAGAACCCGAAGTTCGACTTCAAGCGACCTGCCGGAAGCAAGAACCCAAGAACTATCGAGGTTCCTCTAACTGACAAGGGAGCGTTCGAATACTACTTCTGTAATGCAGCTTTCGATAAGTTCTTCATTTGGCAGAACAAGGGAGCCGCTAATGTCAAGGAGCTTCACAAGCTGCTTATTGACACTGGTATGGTTCGTCGTCGCAAGTCTGACGTTATGCACCCGCTACCCAAGCTCACAGAAAGCGTTGTCAAGCTTTCGATGACGGAGAGCGCATGGGCTGAGTATGAGCGTCTGGACGAAGAGTTCCGCGACTGGGCTATCACCGAGGCTAAGGAGCTTGCCAAGGAAGAGGGCATGAGCATCGAGAAGGCTGTGGGAGTTATTACTCGCAAGCTGGACAATGGCGAGGCTATGATGCGGCTCACTAAGATCAGGCAGTGGCTCGGAATGGGCAAGGTCGATGGCACCGTGGAATGGATTCACAAATTCATGGCTGGTGATGAAAGCGTCACAGGCGGCGATAAGACCCGTCAGAAGGTCATCGTGTTCGTCCACCACCAAGACCCCCGTAAGGCTCTCATCGAGCACCCTGACCTCCAGCAGTACGGTATCTTGACGATTCTGCCCGGTGGAGAGCAGACCGGAGACAGCATCCAGAAGCACAAGCGACTCTTCCAAAAGGATGACCGTTACAGGTTGATGATTTGCAGTATGGCTGCTCGTGAAGGTCACACCCTCACGGCGGCTAAGGATGTCTACCTGCACGAGATTCCGTTTGTTCCTTCGTGGGTTGTTCAGATGGCGGGACGCTGCTGGGCGAGACTGTCCGAAGACTTTGAGCCGCACGATGCCAACATCCACTATGCCGTAGTTGATGGTACGGAAGACCCCCGATTGCTACAGATGAACCGTATCAAGAAGGCTACTTTCAACGCTGTTATCGACGGTGAAGGACAGGATGATTCGATCACTGAGATGAAAGCTGAGTCCGTAGAAACCTTGGTTCGTTCTATCCTCCGAAAGACGAAGGAAATTGGTGTAGCGGCGTAGTCAAAGGACTACAATGTACATTGCCATGAGCGCACCGACATGGATGCAACGCATCCGCAAAAACAGAGAATTAGCTGACCGCAGAAAGTTCTGGGAATCAATCGTACCCAGAACAAAGCTCATTTACGTCGAGCAAGAATCCGGCGTACTCGGTTTGAATGTAGAGACTTTCCAACTGCGGGATGGATCTACTTTTGAAGATGTCAGGAAGCGCATTTCAGCAATACGCAACGCTCTAGAAACGCAGTCGGCGTGTGTCTGTCCTGTCGGAGTCGTTCTGGATTCGGGCGACGAGAACCTTGGGACAATTAGCCTCGAAGGGTTTAGGATTGTTTGGTCTGACAAACAGTATCTCCCCTCGATATTTGACGAGAGCATCTCTCAACACGAACGAGACTTCATTACCAGAATTGAGCTAATACCAAAACTCAGCGAAGATGAGACAATCGGCTACTGCCCTCTTCTTCACGCGAGGATGGTAACAGACGGCAATTCATCAGAAAAGGTCGTTGTAGTGTCTGTCGTAAGTAAATCTGGTGGTCGTATATCGGACTTTGACAAAATGAAGGGGTACATTAAAGAGAAGTACCATGCTCGCCTTGTGGAGTTTTTCAACGACGGGGAGTTTGATTCGTCTATGATTGTGTCAATCGTCATCAGCGCCAAAGACAAACAGGCAGATACACAGGAAGTTTCGTTCATTACCACCGGAACAATACCTATTGCTAAGGGAATCAAAAGCGCTCAGAAGATAATCAAAGTTATGAAGGAGGTCTGATGCGCGGTCGCGGTATATTCGGACCTTGGGAGCTTTGGCGCAAGATAGCGCTCGGCGGTGTTATCGTAGTTGGTGTATTCCTCTACGTCGCCCTTATGATCCCTGTGGGGTTCATCATGCTCGGAATCCTTCTCGGTGCGGCATTTGTCTGGAAAGACCTTTCTATGACAGATGTGAATAAGGGTATGTACATAATGATGACATTCCCCTTCCGCCTAGCCACATTCTTCGTTTCCTACAAGATGAACGTGCGACAGCTTCTTACTCTCAATACGATAGCCTTCGGAGCGCCGACCGATGACGAAGACCATGAGGTAGCTGCTGGTCTAGCACCTTGGACAAGACTTTCTTCATACTGGATAGCGTTCGGTTCTCTTGTTCTTGCTGTTATCGACATTTTCCTTGTTCCCGCCCACTACCCAATTTGGGGTATGGAATTCCTCATCCCGGCTTTCGTGGCTTACCCCATAAGCGCGGTTGGTTGGTTTGTGGCTCTTCAAACAGTGTTTGCAACAAGACGCATTCAGGGTGACAAGGAATCTATTGCATCAGTCGAACCTCGCCCAGCGGTACTTATTAACAAGAGCCGCGCCGAACTTCCGTTTATGGAACTGCTGCCAAAGGCGCTCGCGTATGGCAGCGGTCCGGCTTTACTGCTTCTTCTTGTAGGAGTTTTCGTCAAGCTTCCAATCTGGCTTACCGCCATTATCGTTCTAGCTGCATTCGTATTCGGGCTTGCGATAGCCGCAAGCCGCATTATGTCGAGCGCATACATCGTGGGTTGGCAGGAAAGAGAAGCGCGTCGTCAGTTCTGGTCAAGCGCCTTCGAGTTCATGCGCGACAAGATTCCGGGCTTCAACGTCGAGATGCAGCTTCCGACGCTGGATGAGCATGAGAATACCCAGCTACAGCGTCGCCTCGCGCGCGACCGCATTGCTCGTGCTCGCCGTAACGGTGCCGCACGAAACGGCGGCTCGGGCGATATCGAGGTAAACAGCGAAGACACCGAAGATGAGCCTTATAACCCACAGGTAAAGATTGCAACATTCGGATATCCACAAGGTTCTACCTTTGATGACTTCAAGGAGGTTGCTCCCAGAATCAGCAACGCCCTCGGTGTTGACCTCTGCGCAATCTCGCCTATTGGTAACATCACTACGTCAAATGAGGAAGTGCCCGGAACTGTAGGTTCGGCAGGTTTCCGCGTCTGGTGGACTGAGACTGACCCGCCGCCATTGCTCTCACCGGATATTGACCTGTGGATGCGTGAACTGCTTGTTCGCTCTCGTGTAATTCCGGCTCTGTCTAAGGTTCGTGGACTTGGTTACTGCACCATGCTCACAGTCTCCATGATTACCCGCCCCGAGTCCAAGCGTCAAATCATGGAGGTTCGCGTTATCCCTCCTGTTGGTGTCAGCGTTCAGACATTCTTCGCCAACCTAGAAACAATCAAGTCAGCCCTCGACGTTGAATGGGTTCGCATCAAGGGAAGCGAAGACAAGTCATCGTCAGGTGGAGCGGCAGCGGCTATCTCTATCTTCATCGGTGATATGCCCACATTCAATGACCGCACGGATACAAGCTTTGTTCGTCCTCCGGCAGTTGTGCGCGACATGATTGACAAGATGGACTGGCAGTATTACTGGTCAGTTTTGAAGCTACAGGGTTCCAACGGATTCCCGCAGCTAAAAGACCGCCAGCCCACAACCCCTATTGTTGACAAGCTCATCTTCTCCATCCCTAGCGGTATGGCTTTCGAAGAGTTCCCCATCAAGATGTCTGCTATCAAGACCACCGCTGGATACTCATTCATGGAGATTCAGCAGGGTAACGAGATCGAGACTCGTGGTATGTCCAAGGAAGAGCAGCTACAGGCTGAGCGTGATCAGCAGTCAATGTTCACAATCATCGCAAGCCGTGAAGACCCATTGAAGCGAGTATTCAACTTCACGGATTACGCAGACCAGATTCTTCCCGGTCGCACACCCGGTGAGGCGAAAATCTCATGGTCGCCGGGTGTTATGGCAGATGACTCGCTTGCTATCTACGACTGGGACGCAGAAGAGCCTCACCTTCTAATTGCCGGAGCATCAGGTTCCGGTAAGTCCGTTGTTGCATCAGCAGCAATCTTACAGCTTGCCAATAACAACGGACCGGGTGAAGTCCGGTTCTGGATGGTCGAGCCTAAGAACGAAATGCAGGTGTACCGCGACATCGACATCGTTGAGCGATTTGTTGACTCATGGACACCTGACGAAGAGTTCATCAAAAACGCAGCCGACCTTATGTGGGATGCGCGAGTAGAGATGGACAGACGCAACCGCGTATTCACATCACACCCGAAGTCTCCAAAGAAGCTCTCCAAGGCTCGTGATATCGCTAAGCTGGAATCTGACCGGGACGGTACTCCAATTGAAGATCACCCGCTCTATATGCCCTACATCTTCGTTATTCTGGAAGAGTGTGCAACTCTATTCGCAGAATCCGCTAACGCCGAAGAAAAGCAGGAGCAGAAACGACTTCTCACCAATACAGCCGAAATCGCTCGTAAGGCGCGTTCAGCAGGTATCTACCTCATCGCTTTGACTCAGTATCCCACCAATGCATCTATCCCCTCGGTTATCCGCCAGCAGATGCGTAGAATTGGACTGAAGTGCCAGAACGACATGGCATCGAGAGTTGTTATTGAAGAGAACGGTCTAGAGAAAATCAAGACCAAGGGTGTCGGCATGATCTCTCAGAACGGTCAATACCGCTCGTTCCGTGGATTCTGGGTGAAGGACGGCGACCCCGACGAGGGCAAGCCCAACGACATCCTTGATATCATTGCCACGTTGCCCAAGAATCGCGGCGCGGGTTTCGGTGGCGGAGGCTCTGGCTCTGCTGCGGCAATGCCCCGCATCGTCCTTCCTAAGCCTTCTCAGACGGTCTACAACATCTGGGACTCCAACTATGGTGGAGCCATCAGTAGCGCTGTAGACGGCGAGAAGAAGACCCGTGATACTACATTCCAAGACCTCGGCTATCAGTCGCCGCAAGATCCCAATGCTTCGGATGAGGCATTGGAGGATGACGAAGAAAACGCCACTGTATAGATTTAGCCAGTTGTAAATCGACTTGTTACATGGTATCTTGTAGCCCAAGAGAGGTAAGAATGACAAAGATTATCAACATAGCCGACCCGCACGTAGACGCAACCCATGTGGGAGGCTGGGATCAGGCAAAGGGAATCCACTCAAACTGGATCGAGTCTTTCGCTAGATTCAACGATGTTATCGATGCTGCGAATAAGATCAAGGCTGACTTCTTCGTTGTTGACGGCGATATGTTTGATACGGGAAAGCCCACCGCCGAAGCCGTTGCTTTGGTTCGTGATGCCCTCTCTAGGCTCCACAAGGGCTGTACTGTTATTCTTCTTGACGGCAACCACGACCAGCAGACTGTCGTTGCCAACCACCGCACACCTGTTGCCGCTTACTTCGGTGACCTTCCCAACGTAATCGCGGTATCGACTCCGCAGCTATTGGATGTCAATGGTATGCAGTTCGCGGCAGTGCCGTGGCTTCGCGTAGCGGGTAAGTCTAAAGTCAAGAACATCAGCGATGAGTTGAAGTCTGTAGTGGAGTCTCTCTCTAACCGCGTCAAGGGCGGACCGGCTATGTTCGCCGCTCACCTCGTTGTTGACGAATGTACTTTCGATAATGGAATGGAAAGCCGTGGCTCTGAGATGGGTATGGCTACATCACTACTAGAGGCGCACATTCCAACCGCACTTATTGATCAAGGAAGCTGGTCACTGGCACGCCTTGGTCACATTCACAAGAGGCAGCAGCTTTCCGAAAAGACTGGATACGCTGGCTCGATCTATAAGGTTTCTTTCGGTGAATACCGCGAGTCAAAGGGTTACGACATCATCACTATTGATGACAAGAACAACGCGACCCTAGAGTTCGGTGAGTTGAAGGTCAGAAACCTAGTCAAGCTCGACCTTAGTTCAACAGGAACGGACAGCATCAGCGATATCGAAAAGGTCAATGAAGGCGACATCGTTCGTCTGGTAGTTGACCATGATGGTGCTGACTCCCTTGATATCAAGAACGCTAAGGCTCGTCTGGATAAGCTGGGAATCTCTAATAGCATTGCCCGACAGCCGCGACCAAAGCGTGAGGCTTCGGCTCGCGCTACTGGTGCGGCGGTAGATACAAGTCCCATCAACGCACTTCTCCTTTACCTAGACCGTCAGGGAATCACAGACAAAGACGAGCGTGACGCTATGGTTCACGAACTCGGAACTGTCATGGGAACTGTTGGGATTAAGTAATTGTCCGATATTGTTTTCGGTCTTCTTGTTGAGGACAAGCAATCACTCTCCGCCACCGAGCTAGCGGAAGAGCTAGAATCCGCAGCCCGAGGCGAGGAATGGTCTTGGGTTCTCTGGGAACTCAACCATGCCTATTTTGGGATTATTAAAGGGTCTTTGAGACTCAAGGGTAGAACATCTCAGATTGATGACATTACTGTTATCTCGCTGGGGGAGGCTATTGATGAAAGCGAGGACAGCCGCGCGAAATGGCTTATTCCAGCCCGAGCATCTAGCGGTTCCGTACACGAGCTAGCTCACCGAAAAATCAAGAATTTCGTTTCGGAGGTTTACGGGGAATCTGTTGCCGCTGATGGTGAGGTTCCGTTTGTCAAGCCGGTTGAGCGCGTGCTTACCCCAATCAGTGCTCGCAGAAAATTCAACGGAGAAATGCCCAGTGGTGCTAAGAGATCGATGGCTGGTATTTCAGCAGGAAGCGAAAATCCAGCGGAAAAGCCCAGCGTCCCACCAGCGCCGACAAGTGCTCCTAACGCAGATGGTGTAATTGCCAGAAAATCACGTCGAGGAAGCTAGGAACTACTAGCAACGAAGGCTGAGTAGACAAACAGCATGTTAGTATTCGTTTAATCGAGCGGCTGGAATTACCCCGTTTCGTTTAGCATACTTCGGAGAGGTCAACATGTCCAACGCCTACGATTCATGGCAACAACCAGCGCAACAGAGCGATGAGAACCCCGAGGAAGGCAAACTAGCTTGGGATATTGAGCCTGTCGCGGAACCAGCAACTACAACGCCGGAGCCGGTTGAGTGGATTGCTCCTGAAATCGAGCCGGAGCCAGTTTGGGAGCAGCCTGTAACTGAAGATGTTTATAGCGTCGCGCCCTACGTTCCTACGCCCTTGAATGAAGGCTACGCCGAGGCTCCATTTGTCTACGAAGAGCCAGAGCCAGAGCCAGAGCCAGAGCCAGAGCCAGAGCCAGAGCCAGAGCCAGAGCCAGAGCCAGAGCCAGAGCCAGAGCCAGAGCCAGAGCCAGA
>Ga0247808_10000160_pt1 | contig 41932 bp, 40 predicted proteins | sample UWRJL089202R1_FD_179914 | JGI IMG/M metagenome (GOLD analysis project Ga0247808, IMG submission 179914) | Plant litter microbial communities from Arlington Agricultural Research Station in Wisconsin, United States - UWRJ-L089-202R-1 | ecosystem: Environmental > Terrestrial > Plant litter >...
GTCGCACCGGAGGTGGACACCTGGTTCGTCGGGGGCCATTCGCTCGGCGGGGTGCGCGCGTGCATGTATGCGGCAGACGACGATGTCGCCGGACTGGTGCTGTTCGGCAGTTACTGCGCGTCCGCCGTCACCGACCCCGACCTGCCCGTGCTCAGCCTCTCCGGCAGCGAAGACGGGCTGAGCACACCCGAGAAGATCGACGACACCGCGAGCCTGCTGCCCGAGGACACCACCTTCGTGCGCATCGAGGGCGCCAGCCACGCCTCGTTCGGCGCCTACGGCGCCCAGCCCGGTGACGGCGTGCCGACCCTGTCGGCGGCCGATTCTGCGCGTGCCATCACCGAGGCCCTCTCGGAGTTCGTGACAACGAACTGACCGGACCCGGGCCCAGCGCCCACGGTTGCCCGGCCCGTCGGGCGGGTCCACTATGGCCGCAGCCGGACAGTGCGGTCCGACGGTCAAGGAGGATCCATTCATGCACGCCCGCGTCGTCTATGACACCACGTTCGGCAACACCCGCACTATCGCGGAGGTGATCGCCGCCGAGTTGGGCCAGGGCACCACAAGCCTCAGTCTCGGGGACCTCACCGACGCCAGTCTCGACGGCGTCGACGTGCTCGTCGTCGGCTGCCCGATCAACGGCTGGAGGCCCACGGAGCGGATGCAGGAGTTCCTGCGCAACCTCACCCCCGGTTCCCTGACCGGCGTGCGCGCAGCCGCGTTCGACACCAGGGTCAAGCTCTTCATCCACGGGGATGCCGCGGGCAAGATCTCGCACGCGCTGCAGGATGCCGGCGCCACCATCGTGGCCAAACCGCACGGCTTCATCGTGCAGGGAACCGAGGGTCCTCTGGCCCCGGGCGAAACCGGGAAGGCCGGCGCGTGGGCCGCGTTCATCGGCGCCGAACTGCGCGCAACGGCCTGAGGGACTGAGCCGTTGCAGGCAAGGGACTGAGCCGTTGCAGGCAAGGGATTGAGCCGCTGCACGCAAAAGGCCCGTGCCGAAGCACGGGCCGTTCACACAGGGGCCTGTCGACTACGCGGTGAGCGAGTCCACGTAGTCCTGGTTCTCTTCGATCCACTTCTCGACGATGGGGCCGTAGTCCTGGCCGTCGTAGTCGACGAACATGGCGGCTTCGAGAGACTGGAGCCGGTCGAGATCCATCTTGTAGCCCGCGAGCCACTTCTCGGCCTGCGGGAAGTCGGTGCTGAAGTCCTTCTTGCCGTAGGCGTGAATGGACTCGGCGACGCCGAGGGTGCCCTCGGGGTCTTCGAGGTTCTTCAGGTCGAAGGTACCGTAGGCCCAGTGCGGTTCCCACAGGGTGACGGCGATGTTCTCGCCGGACTTCTGCGCGGCGGTCAGCTCCGTGAGCATGGCGGCGGTCGACGAGGTCTGGTAGTTCATACCCTCGAGGCCATAGGCCGGAATCGTCTTGTCGGTGACAGCGAGGGTGAGGCCGGCGCCGGGCTCGATCCCCACGATGGTGTTGTTGAACAGGTCGGCGTTATCGGCCAGTTCAGCAATCGTGTCGATCGGGGCATCCGCGTTCACGGCGATGGTGTTCTTGGCCTCGTCGTTCCAGGCTGCGATCTCGGTGATGTCGTCGCCGTACTCGTCGAGGTACTCGGCGTGCGTGTTCGGCAGCCAGACGTCGAGGTTGAGGTCGTAGTCGCCCGAGGCCAGGCCGGAGTAGACCACGGCGACGTCGGCGTACTCGAGTTCGACGTTGTAGCCCTTCTCGTCGAGAATGGCCTTCCACAGCTCGGAGGCTGCGATGCCCTCGTCCCAGCCGTTGAACACGGCGATGGTGAGGTCCTTGTTGTCGGAGTTGTCCTCCGACACGGATTCTGCTTCGGCGGCCGCGCAGCCGGTGAGGGCGAGCATGCCGATGGCTCCGGTCGCGAGGAGCTTGAGTGAACGGTTCTTCATGTGTTCCTTTCGTGCCGCTGGAACAGCGGCTGGTGCAGGGTCATGTGGGGCGAGCGCCCGGTGAGGCGGGCCCGTCAGGAGGGAACGAGTACGCCGGGCCGCTTGGCGGACTCGTGCGCGACCTCGTCGCTCGGGGTCGGCCCGGACTGGACGGGCGTCGGACGGTGCTTGCGGGCGGAGCGGAATCGCCCGATCGGGGTGTTGCCGGTGCCCAGGGCCGCGGTGATCCGGTCGAGGAAGATCGCGAGGATGACGACGGACAGGCCGGCCTCGAAGCCGAGCGACACATCGATCCGGTTCAGGCTGGCGACAACCTGCTGGCCGAGTCCACCCGCACCCACCATGCCGGAGATGACGACCATGGAGAGCGAGAGCATGATGACCTGGTTGATACCGGCCATGATGGTGGGCATCGCCAGGGGCAGCTGGATCTGACGGAGGATCCGCCACGGTGACGCTCCGAACGCCTCGCCCGCTTCGACGACCTCGCGGTCGACGCTACGGATGCCGAGCTCGGTCAGGCGCACACCGGGAGCCATCGCGAAGATGATGGTGGCGACGATCCCGGGCACCACGCCGACGCGGAACAGGATCAGGGCGGGGATGAGGTAGACGAAGGCGGGCATCGTCTGCATGAAGTCGAGGACCGGACGGATGATGCCGGAGGCCAAGCTGGATTTCGCCGACAGGATGCCGAGGGGCACGCTGAACAGGATCGCCAGGATGCTGGCGACCAGCACCAGGGCGAGCGAGTCCATGGCGTTCTCCCACTGGTCGACGCCCACGATGAGCACGAGGCCCACGATCGTGCCGAGGGCGAACTTCCACCCGCGCACCATGAGGCCCAGGACTGCGGCGACGACGATGATCGCCCAGAACGGCGGGGAGGACAGGGCGAAGTCGACGAGGTCGTAGGCGCCGTTGAAGATGGCGCGCACCAGGTCGAAGAAGAAACCGAAGGTGTCGGTGACGAAGTCGATGAAGCCCTTCACCCAGGTGCCCAGGGGAATGCGGAAGTCGGCGGTCGCGGTGTTCACGAGCGCGGTGTTGATCGCTGCTGCTGTGCTGCTCATGGCTGCACTCCTTCCGGCGCGGTCTCGCGCAGGGTGTCGGTGATGACGCTGAGCGGCACGGTGGGCGGCGGACCGGCCACCGGCACCTCGCCCGTTGCCGTGGTGACGTTGCCGAGCGCGGCCAGCAGGGTGACCCGCGGGATGACGCCGATCAGGCGCTTACGCTCGTCGACGACCGCGATGGGCAGGTCGCTCTCCACGGCCAGCTCGACGAGGTCGACCAGCGCGGTGTCCGAGGACACCGTGGTGGCGTCGGTGATGATCTCACGCATGTCGGTGTCGCCGCGCTTGACCTGGCCGAGCACGTCGCGGTCGCGCACGACACCGGCGAAGGTGCGGTCGCGGCGCAGCACGAAGATGGCGGAGGTCTGCAGGTCGCGCATGGTGCGCAGAGCGGCCCGGGGACCGGCGGTGGCCGTGATCACGGAACGGGCGGGTTCCATCACGCTTCCGGCGGTGAGCACACGGGCCCGGTCGACGTCCTGCACGAACTGGGCGACGTAGTCGTTCGCCGGGTCGGTGAGGATCTCCTCCGGGGTGCCTATCTGCACGATGCGCCCGTCGCGCATGACCGCGATGCGGTCGCCGAGGAACATGGCTTCGTTGAGGTCGTGCGTGATGAAGATGATGGTCTTGCCGAGTTCGGCCTGCAGCTCGATGAGCTGTTCCTGCATCTCGCGGCGGATCAGCGGGTCGAGGGCGGAGAACGCCTCGTCCATCAGAAGCACGTCGGTGTCCGCGGCCAGGGCACGGCCGAGGCCGACGCGCTGCTGCATGCCGCCGGACAGCTCGGAGGGCAGGCTGTCGGCCCAGCCGTCCAGGCCCACCAGGCGGATGATGGTGCGCGCCTTGGCGAGGCGTTCGGCCCGGGGCATGCCCTGGATCTCGAGGCCGTACGCCACGTTGTCGATCACCGTGCGGTGCGGGAGCAGGGCGAAGTGCTGGAAGACCATGGAGACGCTCTGCCGGCGCACGTCGCGCAGCTGGGCCGCGGGGATACCGGTGATGTTCGTGTCACCGACGGTGACGGTTCCGCTGCTGGCCTCGAGGAGACCGTTGAGCATCCGGATGAGAGTGGATTTGCCCGAGCCCGACAGGCCCATCACGACAAAGATCTCGCCGCGGCGCACCTCGAAGGAGGCGTCGATGACGGCGGCGGTGCCCAGGTGGGCCAACTCGTCGCGGCCGGCGCCGCCCTGGAGCTTTTTGACGATCTCCTGGGGCTTGCGGCCGAAGGCCTTGTAGAGCTTGGACGCCTTGACGGCGATTCCCGGTGTTACATCTGCTGCTGTGTGCTCCGCCTCGCTGGCGGATTCTGGTGCCTTGACGGCGATGATTTCGGTCACGGATTCTCCGGAGCACGCCGAATGGACCGCCTGCGCGGTCAAACTGTACGGGGCTCGCTGTGTCGGACGGGTAGGCCGAGACCGGCCTCGATGCCGATAGCGGCATGGGCTGGAGCGACCATGGGATCGCGTCCGTCTGGGCCTCACCGTACGCACACGGCCGTCCCAGTCGGGCTGGGGGCTACGCGTTCGCGTCCTGGTGAAGGGTCGGAAGACCGTGTGAGAGCCTAGCATGCGAACGCATGCAAGGGCCCCGGACGAGGGCAGTTTCGGCGATCGTCCGGGGCACCTAAGTGCAGGTCAGGCCCGCTAAACCAGCAGGCCTGGCGTCAGCGTCTGGCCAGCTCGGGCCGCGGCGCGGCGGCCTCCTCGTCAGGCACGGCCGTGGCTGCTTCCGTGGGCGCGGCCACACCGTGCGCCGACATCATCGTCGCCTCGTCGAACGGCGCGTGCCGGTCGAGAACGAGGTCCACCTGGGCCCTGTCGATCTCCTTGGTCCAGGTGCCGATCAGCACCGTTGCGACGGCGTTGCCGGTGAAGTTGGTCAGGGCACGGGCCTCGGACATGAACCGGTCGATGCCGACGATGAAGGCCACGCCGCCGACGAGTTGCGGAGCGTGCGCCTGCAGCCCGCCGGCCAGGGTGGCCAGGCCCGCTCCGGTGACGCCGGCCGCGCCCTTGGAGGCGATGATCATGAAGACCAGGAGGCCGATCTGCTCCCCCAGCATCAGCGGCTGGCCGAGGGCCGTGGCGATGAACAGCGACGCCATGGTCAGGTAGATGGCCGTGCCGTCGAGGTTGAACGAGTAGCCGGTGGGCACCGTGACGCCCACGACGGGCTTGGACACCCCGAGGTGCTCCATCTTGGCGATGAGGCGGGGCAGCGCGGCCTCCGAGGAGGAGGTCGAGAAGATGAGCAGGTATTCGCGGCCGAGGTATCGCATCAGCTTGAAGATGTTGACCCCGGTGACGAGCTTGAGCAGGCCGCCGAGGATCACCACTATGAAGATGATGCAGGTGAGGTAGAACGCGGCCATCAGAGTGAACAGGCTGATCACGGCCTGAATGCCGGTGGCACCGACCACGGCGGCGATGGCACCGAACGCACCGATCGGGGCCAGCCACATCACCATCACCAGGATGCGGAAAATGAGGGCCTGCAGGTGCGCGATGCCGGTGAGGATGGGCGTGCCCGCTGGTCCCATCTTCTGCAGGGCGAAGCCCACGACGAGGGCCACCATCAGGGTCTGCAGGATGTTGCCCGACGTGAGCGAGGACAGCAGCGTGGTGGGCACGATACCGAGCAGGAAGTCGTGCGTGTCGGCCGCTTCGGGGGCCGTGTAGGTCGCATCCTGCAGATTGAGCCCTTCACCGGGATGGATGAGGTTGCCGACGATCAGGCCGATGCCCAGGGCGAAGGTGGACATCACCAGGAAGTAGCCCAGCGCCAGCCCGCCGATCTTGCCGACGGTGGCCGCCTTGGCGATGGATCCGATGCCCAGCACGATGGTGCAGAAGATGATCGGCGCGATCATCATCTTGATCAGCAGCACGAAGACGTCACCGAGCGGCTTGAGTGCCACGGCGAAGCCGTCGGGTCCGCCGAACAGCAGGCCGACGAGGATGCCCAGGCCGACCGCGACGATGACCGCGATGTAGAGGTAGTGCGACTTGTCCAGTCGCTTGCGCGGTGTGCCGGCCGGTCGGCCGCCGCGCGGAACGCGGGGTAGAGAGAGTGCCATGTCAGACTCCTTTGTCTAGGTGGTACCGGTGTGTCTAGGCTGTACAGGATCCGGCGGGCGGCCCCGACAGCGCTGGTGGTCACGCGGTGGTGAATACACACTGCGGGACCGGGGGCGTACCGTCACTCTTGCGGTCATATTGGTCACGATGACGCGCACGATGGGTTTCACCGGCGAAGGGACGAGTGCACTGATGCACGGTTGGAGCATTGCGCGCCGTCTCTTCCTGGCCCATTTCGTCTTCATCGTGGTGCTCGCGGTGTTCGTGGGGACAGCGTCGTTCGTGGACGCGCGCGACCGCGGGTACACCGAGACGGCTGACCGGATGCTGGCCGTGGCGGCGGCCATCGCGGACAGCCCCCTGGTGGTCACCGCGGCGCAGTCCCCGGATCCGACCGCAGCCCTGCAGGCGTACACCCTCGAGGTCAGCGAGGACGCCTCGGTGGACTTCATCACCATCATGAGCCCGGCGGGTATCCGCTGGACGCATCCGGACGCCGCCGAGATCGGTCGGCCGTACATCGGTGAGACCGCGCCGGCCGCGGCGGGGACGCCGTTCACGGAGGTGACGAGCGGCACCCTCGGGCCGTCGGTGCGCTCCGTCGTGCCGATCATCGAACCGGACGGCCGGGTGGTGGGCATGGTGGCCGCCGGGGTCAAGACCAGCAACCTGCAGATCGCCCTCAACGCCCGCCTGCCGGCCATTCTGGCCCTGGCGCTCGCGCTCCTGGCGGCCGGCTCCCTGGCCACCTGGCTGCTCGGCCGGTACCTGCGCCGGGTCACGCTCGGCTGGGGCCCGGAGGAACTCGCCCAGCTCTTCGTCTACAACGACTCTGTGCTGCACTCGGTGCGGGAGGGCCTCGTGCTGGTCGACCGCAAGGGCGACCTGGTGCTCTACAACGACCAGGCCGCCGAGCTGCTCGGCATCCCGCCGCGCCCCACCTCGCGCACCGCGCCGGCGCCGGCCATCGGCGACCTGCCCTTGCCGCCGAGCCTGGCGGACCTGCTGCGGAGCGGGCGCACCGTGCAGGACGAGATCCATCTCACCGAGACCCGCGTGCTCGTGGTGAGCCAGGAACCGGCCGTGCCCACGCCGAGTCGGGCACGCGCGCGCGCGGCACCCATGGGCACCGTCACCACCATCCGCGACCACACCGATCTGGAGTCGCTGGGCACCGAACTGGCCTCGATGCGCACCCTCTCGGACGCCCTGCGGGCACAGACCCACGAGCACGCCAACAGGCTGCACACCATCGTGTCGCTGATGGAACTCGGCCGCGCCGACGAGGCCCTGGCCTTCGCCACCCGGGACATGGCCGTGAGCCAGCACCTCACCGACGAGATGATCAGCTCGGTCGACGAGCCCGTGATCGGAGCTCTGCTCGTGGGCAAATTCGCCCAGGCCGGCGAGCTGGGCGTGCACCTGAGCGTGGATGCCGCCGGCACCCTCGCGGATTCCGGGTTATCGGTGCACGATCTCGTCACCGTGCTGGGCAATCTGGTGGACAACGCCCTCGACGCCGCGGCCAGTGGGCAGGTTCCACGCCGCGTGGACGTCGCCATCCGCAGCGCACCGGCGGAGACAGGACCATCGGCTCTCGTGATCGAGGTCGCCGACACCGGACACGGCGTCGACGCCGATGAGCTGGACGACGTCTTCAAGCTCGGCTACAGCACTAAAGAACCGGGCACCTACGGTCGAGGCCTAGGTCTCGCCCTCGTCCGGCAGGCGGTGAACCGGCTCGGCGGAACCCTCACCGTGACCCGGCGGGTCGGGGCGGTCTTCACCGTCACCATCCCGCTGCAGGTGCCCGCCGGTACGACGGAGGCCGTGCCGAATGCCTGACGACCCCACCGCACCCACCGGGAGCACTGGTGAGCCCAGGCCGATCCGGGTGCTCATCGTGGAGGACGAACCTCTCACCGCCGAGGCGCACGCGGCGTATCTGCTGCGGCTGCCCGGATTCGAGCTGGCCGGCACCGCGGGAACCGGACAGTCCGCCCTCCGGCAGCTCACCGTGGCAGCGGCGGCCGGCACCCCGGTGGAACTGGTGCTGATGGACATGAACCTGCCCGACCTGCACGGCCTCGATGTGTCGCGGCGGCTTCGCGCGGCCAAGCTGGACTGCGACATCATCGCCATCACAGCGATGCGCGACCTGCAGGTGGTGCGCGGTGCGATCTCCGCGGGGGTGGTGCAGTACCTGATCAAGCCGTTCACCTACGCCACCTTCGCGCAGAAACTCACCACCTACCGTGAGTTCCGCCGCCAACTCGGCGAGCGCTCGCGGGTCACCAGCCAGGCGGATGTCGACCAGGCGTTCAACAGCCTGCGCACCCCCACTCCCGTCACGCTGCCCAAGGGACTGGCCGAGGGCACCCTGGCGAGCGTGACCGAGCTTCTCAAGTCCCGCTCCACGCCGGTATCCGCGACGGAACTCACCGACGCGCTCGGCATCTCCCGGGTGACCGCACGCCGCTACCTCGAACACCTGGCCGACGACGGGTCCGCTCTGCGCTCCCCCCGGTACGGCACCCCGGGGCGGCCCGAGAACGAATACACCTGGCGACGCGAGTGACCGTCGTTGGGGCTGGCCAACCGGTTGGCGCAGTACTTCAGTACTTCAGTCGCCCCGTCGAGGAGGTTTTCCATGTCGAAGATCAGTGAACGACTACCGGTATCGATCCCCAACGCGGCGGTGATCGGTGCCCTCCTCGTGGGAGCAGCCCTGGCCGCGCTGCGGGCCAACGGCGTGGGCGCCGTCATCCTGGCCGCCACGGCGATCGGATGGGCCGGGATCGCCCTGTACGCCCGGAGCGGCCGCGCCGACGACCGGAACCGGGTGGGCAATTTCAACCCGGTGAACGAACGGGACCGCACGATCGGGCGGAACGGCTTCGCGCTCGTCGGCGCCGCCGCGCTGATCCTCACCGGCGGCGAGCTGCTCGTCCGGGTGGTGCTGGGGAATAACGACGGGGCCACGCTGGTGCGATTCATGATCCTCGCGGCGGTCTGGTCCATCGGGATCGCGAACTCCGCGGAGAAGACGTGACGAACAGCCGGGTGGCCTGAGTTCGGAGGCATCCATCGGACTCAGTCATCGAGCCTCTGCGCGCGGGTTAGAGTGGAAAATCCACGGGAAGGGTTCGCCAATGGTTGTGCCGCGCGAACACGGTGTGGCGCCCGCTCAGAACGATGTGCCCGCCGCGCGCCACACGCTGGCCATCCTCACCCACCTGGCCGCCCAACGCGGTCCAGTGCCGGCCTCCAGCATCGCCCAGGTGCTCGGGCTGCCCCGGTCCACGGTGTACCGGCTGCTCGGCGTGCTCAGCGAGCTCGGTTTTGTCCTGCACTTTCCCGAGGCCAGGCGGTACGGCATCGGGCTGGCTGCCTTCGAGCTCAGCAGCGGGTTCTCCCGCCAGGAGCCCCTGGCCCGGCTGGGCCGGCCGATCCTCGCGGCCCTGGTCGACAAGATCGGCGAGAGCGCCCACCTGGCCGTGCTGCACGGGCGTGACGTGATCTACCTGGTCGAGGAGCGCGCGCCGAGGCGGCCCGCCCTGGTGACGGATGTGGGCGTGCGGCTGCCGAGTCATCTCACCGCCAGCGGGCGCGCTTTGCTGGCCACTCTGCCCCTCCCCCAGCTCCGAGCGCTCTTCCCCGATCCGTCGGCCTTCGTGCAGCGTTCCGGCGACGGTGTCGAGCATCCGGCGAGCGCCGCGGGATCCGACGGTGCGCCCGGTACTCGGCCCTCCGGCTCCGTGGGCAGCTACCGCGAGTTGAGCCGGCTGCTCAGCCAGGTGCGCGCCCAGGGGTATGCCGCCGAGGACGGCGATGTCACGGCGGGCATCGCTTCCGTCGCCGTGGCAGTGCGTGACCACAGTGGCTGGCCGGCCGCGGGCATCGCCGTGACGTTCTCCCGGTCGAGCGTGCCGCCGGAGCGGTGGCCCGCGCTCGCGGCCGAGGTGGAGCGCTCAGCCGCCGAGCTGGGCCGGCGCATCAATGGGCGAGCCGGCACCATCCGTGATCCTGCAGAGAGGAAAAAGTGAGATTACGAGGACGGAATCGCTCGCTGGATCCTCATTATCGAACTATGTCCTCATAACCGTTCGTCACTTGCGGCAGCAAATTATGGATTCCGGTGAACCTTTCGGGCCGTCACCTCGTTGTTCAGAGTGGATGACCATCATCCGCAACGGAAACGAACGAGGGTGACATGCAGAAGAAGACGAAGATCGGGCTGTGGATTGCGGGCGGAGTCGTCGTTGTCGGCGGTGCCGCCCTGGCATTCGGGCCTGCCGTGTACGCCGACTACGCCAACCGCAACGCCGACGCCGCACCCACCATCGCCGCCGCGACCCCGAACTCGACGGACGCGGCCACCTCCGCCGCGGTGAACGCCGATGACCTCAGCGGGACCTGGAGCATCGGCGCCGACTCCTTCGCCGGCTACCGCGTCGACGAGGTGCTGCAGGGCAAGGACGTGACCGTGACCGGACGCTCGGCCGACGTGACCGGCGACCTCACGGTCGACGCGCTCTCGCTCACCGCCGCCACGATCACCGTGGATGTGGCGAGCATCGCCACCGACGAGAGCGCCAGGGATGCTTATTTCCGCGATACCGCCATGGAGGTCGGCGAATTCCCGACCGCCACGTTCACACTGACCGCGCCGGTCACCCTCCAAGCCCCCGTGGCCGGCGTCCCGCAGACCGTCAGCGCCACCGGGGATCTCACCCTGCACGGCGTGACGACGTCGGTCACCGTCGAGCTGCAGGCCGCACTCACCGACACCGGCGGACAGGTCGTGGGCACCATCCCGATCACGTTCAGCGACTACGGCGTCGAGGCACCCGACCTGGGCTTCGTGTCGGTGGAGGACACCGGATCGATCGAGTTCTCCCTCAACGTCACGCAGAATTAGTCCAGCCGAGTTCATCGTGAGCATCGTGCAGACCGGGAGGCGACCGTGACCGAACCGCAGGCGGCCCTGCTCCGGGCGCTGCACGATGCCCACGGTCCGGCGCTGTTCCGGTACGTGGTGCGCCTGACCGGCGACTACGGCTTCGCCCAGGACGTGGTGCAGGAGGCGCTGCTCCGGGCGTGGAAGCGACCGGCCCTGCTCGACCGGGACGATGAGGCGGCTCGCGCGTGGCTGTTCACCGTCGCCCGCAACCTCGTCATCGACGACAGGCGGAGCGCCCGGCACTCCCGCGAGATCAGCTCCGCCGCCCTGCCAGAGACGGCCTCCGCCGACGGCACCGAGGCGATCCTCGATCGCTGGCTGCTGACGGATGCCCTCACGGCGCTCTCCCCCGAACACCGCACGGTGCTCGTGAGCGCCTACTACCTCGGCCGGCCCATCGCCGAGATCGCCCGCCGCGAAGACGTGCCGGAGGGCACCGTCAAGTCCCGGCTGCACTACGCCCTGCGAGCGATGCGGCTCGCCCTACAGGAAAGAGGGGTCACCGAATGACCTCCACCCCCGACCGCTTTCGCGAGTGGGACGCCGCCTACGTGCTCGGCGCGCTGAGCGCCGAGGACCGGCACGACTTCGAGCGCCACCTGCCCACCTGCCCGGCTTGCTCCGCAGCCGTCGCCGAGCTGGCCGGCCTGCCCGGGATCCTCAGCGCCCTGCCGGCGGCCGAGGCCGTGGCCATCGCCGAGGCCGACCCTGCCGACGGGGCCGACGTGGCGACCGCAACGGCGTCGGTCGAGGCCTCCGACGAGCGTCTGCGCACCGCGCTGCACCAGCCGGGGCTCGTGCGGCGCCTCGCCGGCGCGGCAGTGCGGCGTCGCCGGCGCAACCGCATCCGCCTCGCCCTCACCCTCACCGCTGCCGCCGCGGTCATCGCGCTGGGCGGCGGCGTGCTCGGGGCCACCCTGGCCACCGCGCCGGCGCCGGAAGCGGGATCCGCCGTCCCCACGGTCAGCGCCCCGGCGACCCAGGTCGTGGCCATGGAGCCGCTTGAGCCCAACGCGCTCACGGCCGCCGTCACCATCACCGACACGGAGTGGGGTACCCGGTTCGACTGGTCGTGCGTGTACCTCAACCAGCTCTGGAAAGACAACGGACCGCAGGACTACGACATGGTCATGACCGACCTGAGCGGGGCATCCAGAGTGCTGGCCACCTGGACGGCGACCAGTCCGAGCACCGAGAACCTGGCGGCGTCGACCGACCTGCCCAGCGACCAGATCCAGAGCATCGAGATTCGCGCCAGCCGCAGCGGCACTCCGCTCGCGCACACCGACCTGTGAGGACATCTCCCGTGAACACCACCATGCCAGAACCCCTCCCCACGCTCGCCGTGACCGGTTCCACCGGAGTGCTCGGCGGCATGGTGGCCCACGCCCTGGCCGCCGCCGAAGTGCCGCAACGACTGCTCGCCCGCACTGTGGAGCGGGCCCCGCAACTTCCCCGCAGCGTCGCCCTGCCGTTCTCCTACTCCGACCGTGCCGCTTCCGAGCGAGCGCTCGAGGGAGTGCACACGCTCTTCATGGTGTCGGCCGCCGAAAACGCCGAGCGCCTGGCCCAGCACCTGGCCTTCATCGACTCCGCCCGGGCCGCAGGGGTGCGCCACATCGTCTACACCTCGTTCATCGCCGCGGCTCCGGATGCCACGTTCACGCTGGCCAGGGACCACTACGCCACCGAGGAGTACATCCGGTCGTCGGGGATCGACTACACATTCCTGCGCGACAGCCTCTACCTCGACTTCATGCCCGCGCTGGTCGGCGCGGACGGCGTCATCCGCGGGCCGGCCGGTGCCGGTCGGGTGGCCGCCGTCGCCCGCGCCGACGTGGCCCGCACGGCCGTGACGGTACTGAACGACGTCACCGCGCACCGCACTGCCACCTACGACCTCACCGGGCCGGAGGCGCTGACCATGGCAGAGGTGGCGGCGATCCTCTCCGCGGCAGGCCCGTCGTCGTCAGCAACCGTGCGGTACCACGACGAGACCGTGCCGGAGGCCTACGAGTCCCGTCGGCCGTGGGGCGCTCCGGACTGGCAGGTGGACGCCTGGGTGTCGACCTACACCGCCATCGCCACCGGGGAGATGAGCGCGGTCAGCGGCGCCATCGAAACGATCACCGGCGTCGCACCGATGAGCCTCACCCGACTGCTCGCCGGCTGAACCGGTCACGGCCGCGGGGCTCAGAGAGCGAACAAGTCCCGGCGCGCCACCGCCTGCACCGCCGCCGACACGGCGTCGAGCAGGGGTGAGGAGAGGTTCCAGCGCTGCCAGTACAGCGGCACGTCCACCGGATGCTCCGCCGCGAGTTCCACGAGCGATCCGTCGGCGATCTCCGCCAGGCACTGCTGCTCGGGGAGCACGCCCCAGCCCAGGCCCAGGAGAACCGCCCGCGCGAAGTCGTTGGAGGCAGGGATGACATGCCGGGGCGCCTGGCCGGGCCGGCCCGCGCGGGCGCGGAGGAAGGCATCCTGCAGGTCGTCGTTGCGGTCGAAGGTGACCACGGGCGCCACCGAGAGCCCGGCCAGGCCGTCCGGGAGCCGGCGGGCGATGAAGACCGGTGTGGCCACGGCGCGGTACCGCATCCGGCCGAGCGGTTCGGTGACGCAGCCCTGGATGGTCTCGCGGCTGGAGGTGACCGCGGCCATGACCGTGCCGGAGCGGAGCAGCGACAGCGTGTGCTCCTGATCCTCCCGATGTAGGTCGAAGGCCACGTCGAGGTCGTCGGCGACCCCGGCGAGGGCTCCGAGGAACCAGGTCGCCAGGCTGTCGGCGTTCACGGCGAGTGACACCCGCACGGCCTGCCCGGCCGGCCCGGCGTCCCGCAGCGCCCGCACGGTATCGGCCTCGAGCAGCTCCACCTGGCGGGCGTAGCGCAGCACAAGGGCACCGGCATCGGTGAGCGCCACCGGGGTCGTGCGCTGCACGAGGACCCGGCCGCAGGACTGCTCCATGGCCTTGACCCGTTGCGACACTGCCGATGCGGTGATGTGCAGGCTCCGTGCCGCCTTGTCGAAGGTGCCCTCTTCGATGAGGGCCAGGAGGGTGCCGAGCTGGTCGAGGGAGAAACGCTGCATAAGTTGAGCTTACGCATCATGAGAAACAGTAGCTGGACTGAATCCGGTGATGTTCGTAGCCTAGATCCCATGACCCCTTCCACCACGCTCCTGCCTGCTCTGCTGGGCCTGGTGACGGGACTCTCCCTCATCATCGCGATCGGCGCCCAGAACGCGTTCGTGCTGCGGCTCGGCATCGAGGGGCGCAACCGGGTCATCGCCCCGGTCGTCATCATCTGCGCCCTGTCCGACGCGGCGCTCATTCTGGCCGGAGTGCTCGGCATGGGCGCTCTCGTGCAGGCGGCACCGGTGGCCATGGTTGTGGTGCGGATGCTCGGGGCGGCCTTCCTGGTGGTCTACGGCCTGTGGGCCGCGCGACGGGCCCTCCGCCCCGGCACCCTGGTGGTGACGGGCGCCTCGGGCGGCACCGGGATGCGGGTGGCCGTCGGCACGGTGCTCGCCCTGACCTGGCTCAACCCGCACGTGTACCTCGACACGGTGCTGTTCCTCGGCTCCGTCGCATCCCAGCAGGGCCCGGCCGAGCGCTGGTGGTGGGTGGGCGGCGCCATGCTGGCGAGCGTGCTGTGGTTCACCGTGCTGGGCTTCGGGGCGCGGCTTCTGCGGCCGATCTTCGCCCGGCCCGGCGCGTGGCGGGTGCTCGACGGCGCCATTGCGGTGGTCATGCTAGCCCTCGGCATCCGGTTGGCCCTGGATCTCTGAGCGGCACTCGGCCTGCGGTGGGTCAGTCCTCGCCGATCTTGTCGTCCGCCGGCTCGTCCGAGTCAGGGACAGCCGAGTCGGGGACGTAGGTCAGAATGTCTCCGGGCTGGCAGCCCAGCACCGAACAGATGGCGTCGAGGGTGGAGAACCGCACGGCCTTGGCCCGACCGTTCTTGAGGATCGACACGTTGGCCACCGCGAGCCCGATGGCCGCCGCGAGGTCGGTCACCGACATTTTCTTCTTCGCCAGCTCCACATCGAGGTTGATCACGATACCCATCAAATGACCTCGGCGAGCTCGCTGCGCAAGCCGATGGCAGCGTGCAACAGTCGCCGCATCACAACGACGAGCAAGGCGAGGGCGGCACTCACCCCGCAGGCGGCGGCGGCCAGGAGTGCCAGTCCCCAGGCGCCGGGCACGGCGGCCTGCACGACCAGGGCGACCGCTCCCCCGGCCGAGACCACCGCCGCCACCAGCAGAGCGCCGATGGCGATGTCGACCCACCGGTCGGCGGGCCCGCGGTCGTCGAAGAGCGTTTCCTGGCGGATCATCGCCACGAGCATCCAGACACTGACCAGAACCGCCTCGACGCAGAGGGCGCCCGCAACGATGAGGGTGACGACACTGACCACCAGAGCACCATCTGCCATGGTGCCTGCGATGAGTCCCGAGGCGGCCTGGGCGGCCAGCGCGCCGGCGAACAACACGATCAAGAGTGCGCGGAGCGCGCCGAGTACCCACCGAGACATATGCCCCTCCATATCGAATAACGTGCATTTCGTATCGTTATTCGATACGTTAACCCACGTCAGGTTACAGCAATCGCGTTCCCACGGCCACTGAGCCGGTGGAATCGCCTCCCCCGAGGAGTTCACATGAATCAGAACGAGACACCGTCCAGCCAGGGTTTCGACGCCTGGATCCGCTACTTCGAGGCCAATCTCGCCCGGCATGACCGGCTCGACGCGCTGATCCCGTGGGATTCGGTCTCCACCCTCCCCACGCCGCACATCGCCGCGATCGCCCGGTCCCTGCAACGCTTCGAGCTGGGCGAGAGCAGCGATGGAACCGGCCTGCTGTCGAAGGCGCGCCGACGCCACGATCGCGAGTACGACGCGGCGCTGCGGCTCTTCGTGGCCGAGGAGCAGAAGCACTCGGCCCTCTTCGGGGCCACCCTGTCGCGGTTCGGCGCCGAACGACTGACGGCGCACTGGTCCGACGGCATCTTCGTCGTGCTCCGCCGCATGATGGGCCTGCGCACCGAGATTGCTCTGTTCCTCATCGTCGAGACCGTGGCGATGGAGTACTTCGTCGCGCTGAAGCACTGTGCCGACCCGGTGGTGCAGGGGGTGGCGCGGCGCATCCTCACCGACGAGGTGGAGCACGTGCGGTTTCAGATCGATCAGCTTCGGCTGGGCTTCGCGTCCGTTCCGCGCCCGGCGCGGGTGTTGGCCGCGTCGCTGGCCTGGGTGCTCGCGGTCGGCACCGCGACGGCGCTGGCTATCGACCACGGCCCCGCCATGCGCGTCTGCGGCCTCCACCCGGTGACATTCTGGCATCGGGCCCTGCGGCACTTCGGGCGGGCACTGCCGCTCGCGTTCCGGCTGAACGGCGATCAGACGCCCTTCGGCCCGAGCATGCAGCCCAGTGCCGAGCGTCTGGGCCGGGTGGGCCGGGTGGGCCGGGTGCCGGCGCGGGCGTAGGCGGGTACGCTTGCCCCGTGCTCTCCAAGGACCTGATCCGCCTCTACCCCGAGCTGTACCACGTGGCAGCGGATGGGGCGTGGCCGTCCATCGAGCGGCACGGACTGCTGAGCACCAGCGCGCTGGTCACCCGCTGGGGCGTGCGGCAGGGGGCACCGCAGGCCGCCATTCTCGCCAAGCGGCGCGGCGAGTCGATCGAGCTGCAGCATCCGGACTACGGCACCGCGGTCATCCGGCACCAGAAGGCGATCCACGAATCGTCACTCGCTTCGGCGCTCGAGGACCTCACGCCGAGCGAGTGGTACACGATTCTCAACGACCGGGTGTTCTTCTTCCTGCAGAAGCGGCGGCTCGAGGAACTCCTGGCCGCGCGGTCCTACCGGGATGACGCCCACACCGTGCTCACCGTCGACACCCGCAGCCTGGTGAACGCCCATGAGAACGACATCGAGCTCACGACGGTGAACACGGGTTTTGCGCAGCGCTTCAGCGCCGAGTCACGCGGGCGGGACAGCTTCCGGTCGATCGAGGACTTCGTGCATCCCACCCGGGCGCACGCGTCCACCAAGGTGGTGGATGTGGCCGAGCTGGCGGTGTACCGCGGGGTGCGGGACATCCGGGAGCACGTGAAGCGGGTCGAGCGGATGCGCGATGGCACGGTGCTCGAACGCTTCGTCTAGCCGCACCCACGCTGGTCGAGCCTGTCGAGACGCCGCACCCGGTCTCGACACGCTCGACCAACGCGTGGCCGGCGCAGACAGCTAGGCCGCGGGGACGACCGAGGACTCCAGGCCGTTGCGGCGAGCGACCTCGCCGAGCCAGCTCGCGCTGGGCTTGGGGGTGCGCGCGAACGTCTGCTTGTCCCAGGCGATCAGGCCGAAGGTGGGCGTGAAACCCGAGGCCCACTCGTAATTGTCCAGCGCCGACCAGTGCAGGTAGCCGAGCAGGTCGATGCCGTCCTCGATGCAGGCGTGCAGGCCCTCGAGGGCACCCTGGGTGTAGGCGATCCGGCGGCTGTCGTCCGCGGTGGCGATTCCGTTCTCGGTGACCATGACGGGCACGTGGTCGGTGAGTTCCCACGCGGCACGCACGCCGATGCCGGCGGCCGGCGGGAAGAACTCCCACCCGGTGAGGGTGGTCTCCACGTTCTTGGCGACCGGGCGGGGGCCCTCCGGTCCGATGAAGGTGCGTGTGTACGCCTGCACGCCCACGAAGTCGTCACCCTTCACGTTCTCGAGGTACCAGTCCTCGCGCGGGTGCCCGTACTCGACGAGCTTCTCGGCCGCGCCTTCCTCGTGCACGGCCACGAAGGCCTGGGTGGCGACGGTCCAGCCGGTTTTGAGCCCGCTCACCTGCGAGAGCACCTCGCGGGAGCGCTGGTGTGAGAGCAACAACGCGTCCGCCACCTGCAGGTCGGGATCGGGCAGCCCGTGCGCCACCAGGTTGGCGGCGTCTTCTCCGCCGGCGAGCATGGCGGCGATGTTGGGCTCGTTGATGGTGCACACGTAGTTGACGCCCTCGGCCACGACGGGCAGGGCGAGCTCGGTGTAGCGGGCGAACAGGTCGGCGGCGTCCTTCGCGCGCCAGAACCCGTCGTTCTCGAACCAGCGCGGCACCGTGAAGTGCATCAGGGTCACGATCGGCTGGATGCCGAATTCGTGGCAGGTGTCGACCATACGGCGGTAGTGGTCAACGGCCGACCGGGAGGTGAAGCCGCGCTCGGGCTCGATGCGGGCCCACTCGATGCTGAACCGGTAGGAGTCCAGGCCCAGGTCGGCGAGCAGTTTGATGTCTTCGCGGTAGCGGTGGAAGCTGTCGGCGGCGTCACCGGAGGGTTCGACCATGGTCGTGCCCTCGGCGTGTTCCTTGGGCCACCAGTTGCTGTTGACGTTGTTGCCCTCGATCTGGTGGGCGGCCGTGGCGGCGCCCCACAGGAAGCCTTGGGGGAAAGTGAGCATGGAAGGATCTCCTTGGGTTGCGGTCGTGCTGTGTTCGTAAACGCGGTGTACAGGCGGAAAAATCAGCTGGTGGATGCCCAGAACTCGTCGAGAAGCGCGGCCGTGAAGCCGGGGTTGTCGAGGTTGGGCAGGTGGCCGGCGTCGGGGATCACCCGGTACCGGGCGCCGAGCTGCTCGGCCATGAGCTTCTGCGCCGGGATGGGCCAGGCGTCGTCGGTGTCGCCGTGGGCGACGAGGGTCGGCACCCGGGTGGCCCGCGCGGCATCGGTGGAGTCCGGGGTGGACTGCAGGATGCGGATGCCGCCGAGGATGTTGTCGACCGAGGAGGCGATCAGGCGGTCGCGCACGAACTCGTCGTCGGCGGTGAGCGGGCTGCCCGCCGGGTGATCGAGCGCCCAGACGGCCAGGGTGCCGTGTTCGGCCACCAGGGCGGACTCGCTCTCGTGCGCACCCGCCCGGCCGCCGGGGCCGGAGCAGAGCATGGTGAGGTCGGTGAATACCGCCGGGCTCCGCAGCAGTGCCGCCCGCGCGACGAGGCCGCCCAGGCTGTGGCCCACCAGATGCACGGGGCCGCCCTGGCCGACCTCGTGCGCGACCGTGACGGCATCCGCCGCGAAGTCATCGAGCCGGTAGTTCTCGATGCCCACGGGGGCGGCGGAGTCGGCCTGGCCACGCTGGCTGTAACTCACGACTTCCCAGCCGTGCGCGGCGATGAGCGGGAGGAGCAGTCTGAAGTCCTCCTTGGAGCCGGTGAACCCGGGCACCAGCAGGGCCACGCCACGGCGAGGGCCCTGCGGCCGCACCCGGAAAGCCGTCAGCGGGCCGGCCGCGGTGTCGACGGCGAAGTGCTCGAGCTCAGGGGCCAGGTCCAGGGCCCCGAACGGGGCCGTCACGCGACGACCTTGCGCGGGTTGGGGATCGCGTCGAGCAGCCGGATCGTGTAGTCGTCCTGCGGATTCTGCAGTACCTCGGCGGTGACGCCTCGCTCCACCACCGCTCCCCCGTTGAGCACCATGATGTTGTCGGTGACCACCCGGGCCGAGAGCAGGTCGTGGGTGATGTAGAGCAGGCTCACCCCCCACTGTTCGCGCAGGTCTTCGAGCAGGGCCAGCACGCCGGCGCGCAGCGACACGTCGAGCATCGAGACGGGCTCATCGGCGATGATGACCTGCGGGTCGCTGGCCAGCGCTCGGGCGATGACCACGCGCTGGCGCTGCCCGCCGGAGAGCTGGTGCGGCAGCTTGGCCGCGAATTCCTCCACCGGGTTCAGTCCGACGATGTCGAGCAGTTCGAGCACCCGGCGACGGGCGTCGGTGCCGGTCAGGCCGGTGAAGTTGATCACAGGGCGGGTCAGCGCGTACTCCACGGTGTGCAGCGGGTTGAGCGCAGAGTACGGGTCCTGGAAGACCATCTGCACGTCGCGGTGCAGCCGGCGGAAGTGCCGGCGGTTCAGCTTTCCCACGTCGAGGTCGCCGAAGCGGATGCTTCCGCTGGTGGGCTTCTCCACCGCCGTGATGAGCTTGGCGATGGTGGACTTGCCCGAGCCGGAGGCCCCGACCAGGGCCAGTGCGGCGCCGGGTTCGAGGGTGAACGACACGTTGTCCACGGCGCGCACGGGGGCCTCGCCGCGGCGCGGCGCGGGGTAGATCTTCGAGACGTTCTCGACGACCATGGCGTGCTGGTCGGTGCGCCGGGTGCGCGGCGAGACCGTGGGCGTGTGGGTCGCGCCCTCTGCCCGCTCAGCACCGTCGGCCTTGCGCTGCTGCCGGTCGGCGAAACCGGGCAGCTCCACGATCTCGGCCCGCGGGTCGGCGTAGTGCGAGAGCAGCATCCGGGTGTACTCCGCCTGCGGGTTCTCCAGGATCTGCCGGGCCGGCGCATCCTCGACGATGCGGCCCTCGTGCATGACCATCACCCGCTGGGCGGATTCGAGCACGATCCCCAGGTCGTGGCTGATCAGGATGGCGGTGAAGTTCTCGCTCTTCTGCAGCTCGATGATGGTGTTCATCACGGCGTGCTGCACCAACACGTCCAGGGCCGTGGTGGGCTCGTCGAAGACCATCAGCTCGGGTTCGAGCGAGAGGGCGAGGGCGATGGAGACCCGCTGCCGCATGCCGCCGGACAGCTCGCCAGGGAACCTGTCGAGCACCTGCGGGGTCAGTTCGACCTTGCCGATCAGCTCGGTGGCCCGTTCCGTCCAGCGGCTTCTCTCGACGTGTCCGTGGGCGCGGAAGATGTCGACGAAGTGATTGCGGATGCTGCGCACCGGGTTCAGCGCGTTCATGCCCGACTGCAGCACCATGGCGATGCCGCCGTGACGTTGCTCGCGCAGCTGCTCGGCGTCGAGGCTGGCGATGTCCTTGCCGCCGAAGAGGATACGGCCCTTCTCGATGTGCGCCGGCGGCTTGGAGAGGCCGGTGAGGGCGAAGCCGAGGGTGGACTTGCCCGAGCCGGATTCCCCCACCAGGCCGACGAACTCGCCGTGGGCCAGCCGGAAGGAGACGTTCTGCACGGCCTTGGTGGCGTTCTCGCCGTAGCCGTAGTGCACCGAGAGGTCGTGCACCTCGAGCAGGGTGGTATTGCCGGCGGGAGGGGTCTGGCTGAACGGTGTCGGGGTCATTTCTTGGTTCCTTCCCGGAGGCGGGGATTGCTGATGCCGTCGACGCCGAAGTTGATCAGGGTGAGGGAGGTGGCCAGCAGCGCGATGCAGAGGCCGGGAGCGAACAGGAGCGCCCACTGCCCGGTGAGCAGGGCGTTGGAGTTCTGCGCCCAGAAGAGCATGGTGCCCCAGCTCACCACGGTGGAGTCACCGAGGCCGAGGAACTCCAGGCCGGCTTCGGCGAGGATCGCCGCGGTGGCGGCGCCGAAGAAGTTCCCCACGATGAGCGAGGTCATGTTCGGCAGGATCTCGCGGAAAACGATGCGGAAGGGCCGTTCGCCGCTGAAGACGGCAGCCGTGACGAAGTCGCGGGAGCGCAGGGACTGGGTCTGGCTGCGCAGCACCCGGGCGCCCCAGGCCCAGCCGGTGATCACGACGACCACGATGATCATGCCGATGCCGCCGCCGGAGAGGTACGCGGCGATCACGATCATGAGCGGCAGGCCGGGGATGACGAGGAACAGGTTGACGATGAAGTTGATCACGTCGGCGCCGAACCCGCGCACGTAGCCCCAGCTCAGGCCGATCAGCACGGCGATGATCGTGGAGAGCAGGCCCGCCACGAGGCCGACGAAGATGCTGATCTGGGCGCCGTAGAGCAGCTGGCTGAGCACGTCTTCGCCGGCGGCTGTGGTGCCCAACCAGTGGGCTGCGCTGCCGTCGGCGCTCCGCTCGAAGCCGGTCTCCCTGGCGCCGTACGGGGCGATCAGCGGCGCGAAGATGGCCAGCAGGATGAACACGGCGAGCATGACGAGGCCGATGCGGGCCTTGCCGTTGCTCCACACCGTGGAAGCAACGCGGAGAACGACCTTCCAGGGCGACGGCGCCGCGTCGATCGGGGTGCGGGGCGCGCGGATGGCGGCGGTGGTGGGAGGCAGTGAGGTGGTCATCGTCGGGTCCTCGGGTCCAGCACGCCGTACAAAATGTCGACGAGGAAGTTGGCGATGAGCACGCTCACGGTGATCATCAGGAAGAGTGCCTGCATCAACGGGTAGTCCTGGTTGGTGACGGCATTGAAGAGCAGGTAGCCGATGCCCGGGTAGCCGAAGACCTGTTCCACCAGGATCGAGCCGCCCACCACACCGCCTAACGCCAGGCCGAACGAGGTGAGGTTGGGCAGGATGGCGTTGCGGGCGGCGTAGCGTAGGGCGATGGTGCGGGGCTTGAGGCCGTTCGCCTCGGCGAAGGTCACGTAGTCGTCGCCGAGGGTGGAGATCATGGTGTTGCGCATGCCCAGGATCCAGCCGCCGAGCGAGGTGATCAGGATCGTCAGTGCCGGCAGCACCCCGTGGTAGAGCGCGTCGCCGAGGAATTCGAACGAGAGGTTCGGCGACGACGTGGGCCCGTAGGCACCGGAGGTGGGGAAGAGCCGCAGTACGTAGCCGGCGAAGAAGAGCAGCAGCAGGGCCGTCCAGAAGTACGGGAAGGCGCTCATGAACGAGCCCACCAGGGTGGGCACGCTGTCCAGCCAGGTGCCGCGCTTCCAGGCCGCGAGCACGCCGAGCAGGGTGCCCAGGATGAAGGCGACCACGGTGACCAGGCCCACGAGCACGAGAGTGTACGGCAGTGCGGCCGAGACCAGCTCGCCGACGCTCTGCGGGTAGAAGGTGTACGAGATGCCGAAGTCCAGCGTCACCACCTGGTGCAGGTAGGCGACGTACTGCTCCAGGATGTTGCCGGTGGGCACGCCGAGCTGGGCTTCGATGGCGGCCTTGGTGGCCTCGGTGACGGGTCCGTTCTGGGCGAGCTTGGCCAGTGCGGCATCCGCGGGGGTGCCGGGCATCAGTCGCGGCAGCAGGAAGTTGACCGTGACGGCCGCCCACAGGGTGAGGGCGAACAGGCCGAGCTTGCGGGCGACGAACACGCTGCCGCGCAGCAGCGGGCTGGGCGCGCGCGCCGCATCCGTCGGACTCAGACCCGCCGGGGCGAGGCTCTCGGCGCCGCGTGGCGCCGCCGTGGTGCTAGTCATCATTGACCTTCTTCAGGTGGGTGAGAACGAGGAGGGGGGTGGATTCGTAGGTCTTGGGCGACGCATACGGGTCGTCGGCGCTGGGCCAACCGGTGAACTTCGCGTCGCTGAACAGGCCCCAGGAGCCGCCGTAGTACAGGCTGATCGACGGGATCTGGTCGTAGACGACTTCCTGCAGCTGGTTGGCCAGGTCGGCCTGCACCGCGGGGTCGAGGGCAACCTTGTACTCGGCGAGGATCTCGTCGACGGCCGGGTCGCTGAAGCGTTCGAAGTTGTTGCTCGCCTCCTCGCCCACGGGCTTGACCCATTCGCTGGAGAGCAGGTTGTTGAAGTCACGGAAGGTGTTGCCGGTGCCTCCAGTAGCGCCCATGGCGAGGTCGTACTCGCCGTTGCGGAGCGCCAGGGTGTACGCGGCGGGCTGCGGCGAGGCGACCTTGACGTCGACGCCGATCGCGCCCCACTGCTTCTGCACCTCCTGCACACCCTTGAGCCAGTCGTTGTATCCGGCGGCGGTAGTGATGGTGAGGCTGAGCTGGGCGCCGGACGCGTCCACCAGCTTGCCGCCCTGTTGCGTGTACCCCGCCGCGGCGAAGTAGTCCAGCGCCTTCTGGGTGTCCTGGGTGATCAGGCCGGAGTCCGGGATATCGGGGTTGAGCACATCCGCCTGGTTGGGCAGCAGGATGTTGGTCTGACCGGCCGGGTCCATGTACCCCTCGGCGGCGGCATCGCCGACCATGCCGCGGTCCAGCGCCGTGGACAGGCCCAGGCGCACGTTGACGTCGTTGAACGGCGCCTTGGTGAGGTTGGGGAACAGGGCGATGGTGCCGCCCGGCGGGAACCAGTAGGTGTTCTGGTTGCCCGCATCCACCCAGGCGCCCTCGACGTCGCTGATGAACGAGTATGCCCAGTCGTAGCCCTTGGTGGCCACGTCGAGCTGGGTGTTGGTGGCCGGCAGGATCAGGTGCTCGGCGGCGACGGTGTCGGCCTGCCAATAGTCCTGGTTCTTGTCGACGGTGTACTGCTGCGGGGCGAAGTTGCCCAGCGTGTACGGGCCGGTACCGACAGGGTCGGGGTTCCGCCAGGTGGTGGGGTCGTCGACATCCGCCCAGATGTGCTCGGGCACGATGAGGGTGGTGGAGGCGATGAGCTGCGCGGCGGGCACGTCCGGTGCGGTGAGGCGCACCGTGACGGTGTCGTCGCCGACCTCGAAGGTGTCGATGTAGCTCCAGATGCCCTGAAGGTCGAGCGACGGGTTGTCCTTGAGGAGCTGGAACGTGAATCCCACGTCGGCCGCGGTGAAGTCTTCACCGTCTGACCAGGTGACGCCGTCGCGGATCGTGAACACGATCGTGGACGGGTCGGGCTGGGTGTACCCGGTGGAGAGCCACGGGTGTTCTTCGCCAGTGAGGTTGTCGAGCACGATGAGCGGCTCGTACATGTAGAACGCCGCGACCCGCTTGTTGATCATGAACGGGTTGAAGTTCTTCTCGAACAGCGGGGAGCCGTTGTCGGCGGCGACGAGCATGGTGTCGTCGGGGATGGACGGGTCGGGCGCGCTCTGGATCTGGATACTGCACGCGGCGAGCGTGGAGGCGGCGACGGCCATCGCCACGGCGGCGAGGGTGCGGGCCAGCGGCCGGGACCTGCGCCGAGATCGAGTGGGTTGCATCATTACTACCGGTATTCCTCAGTCGTCGTTGAGCTGATCGCGTCGGGGGGACGCGTGATCTGATTCGAGTGTATGCGCATACATTCGTGGAATGCAAGCAGAATCTCTGGGGAACCGGTGGCGCCTGGGACTCAGACGCGCGGGCAGCTCTGCCGCAGCACGACCTCGACGGGCAGAGTGAACGCCTGCGGTTCGAGGCTGGGGTCGTCGAGCCGGGCGGTGATGGCGTGCACGGCGGCGCGGCCGAGCTCCACCATCGGCTGGTGCACCGTGGTGAGGCTGGGGCGGGAATGCCGGCCGGCGGTGATGCCGTCGAACCCGGTCACCAGAATGTCGTCAGGCACCCGGATGCCACGCTGCTCGAGCACATCGAGCACACCCAGTGCGGTCTCGTCGTTGGAGCAGAGGATGCCACGCGGGTGCGGCCCGGCGAGGATGCGCGCGGCCGTGGCCCGGCCGCCGTCGCGGGTGAAGTCGCTGCGGAGGATCCGCACGCTGCTCTCGGCCACGCCGGAGTCGGCCAGGGCGTCGCGGAAGCCGGCGAGGCGTTCGGCGTCGTCGGGCGAGTCGGTGGGTCCGGCGATGTAGACCACATCGTGCACACCGTGGGACTGCAGCACGTAGTTGGCCAGGGTGCGCATTCCGGGCCCGTTGCTGGCGCTGACGTGGTCGAACTCGTCGGCGCGTTGGGCACCGGCCAGGATCACGACCGGGATGCGCCGGGCCACGTAGGCGAGCAGTTCGTCCGGTACCGTGCGGGCCAGCACCGCCAGCCCGTCGACCCGGCCGGCGATGTCGGTGACCAGGGCCTCGCGGGTATTGCCGCGCCCGGCAGCCACCATGAGGGCGAACCCCCGGCGCCAGGCCTCGATCTCGGCACCGCGCAGGACCTCGTCGAAGTAGAGGTTCTCGGCGTCCGGCGCCCCGGCCGGATCGTCGTCGACGATGGGCACGGTGTCGCCGCGCGCCGAATCGACCGGCTGGTCCGGCACCGTGTCGTCGTGGCCGGGGAAGAACAGGCCGATCACATTCGTACGGCGCGCGGCGAGCCCGCGGGCCGCGGCGCTGGGCACGTAACCGAGGTCGTTCACGGCCGCGAGTACGCGTTGCCGGGTGGGCTCGCGTACGGTGTCGGGCGACCGAAAGACGCGGGAGACCGTGGCGATGGAGACGCCGGAACGCTCGGCGACGTCGTAGACCGTGGGTACCTTCGCCACGTTGTCTCCTCGTCGCCTCGGGATTGCCGCTGAAGTTGTCGCGGAGCCGCCGCCGCTGCGGGGTGTCCTGCCATCGTACGGCCGCTACCGTTCCCGTTCCGGACATTTGCGTCCGGCGCACCGGCCGCAAGTGTCCGCTCGGGCAACATTCGTGGCCGGGAGCAGCTCAGACGCCGCTGCGGGCGACCAGCCGGCCCGTGCGCACGGCGTCGAGGAACAGCTGGTAGTCCAGATCGTTCTGGTCGGCATACCTGTAGGCGAAATCGGTGACGGCTCGATCGAACTTGTCACTGCCGCCCAGATAGGCGGCGATGGCCACCGGATCGCCAGAGCGGGCGTGCGCCCTGGCCAGGGTCCAGCCGCAGGCATGCGCATAGAACGTCATCCCCATGGGAACCATCGCCTCCACGACCACTGACCACTTCATGTCCCGCAGCTGACGCCAGTACAGGTACCGGTCGGCCTGCATCCCCTTCGTCCAGCCCAGGAAGATATCGCTGGCGGCCTGCATCATCCGCTGCCCCTGCACCACCCGTTCACCGGGCTGGTCGTACACGCTGCGGGGTAGGTGGTCTTCGAGAACGGATGCGGTCGCCTCCTTCACCTGCAGGAACAGCGGAGCCTGCTCGTCGCGCCCCTGGAGCAGGGCGATGAAGGCCCGGTTGCCGACGCTGCCCACACCCACCACTTTGTGGGCCACATCGACCACCTCGAATCGCTCCAGCAGCTGGCGCCGGTCGTCCTGCAGGGTCTGACGGTACGACACCAGTTGCTCCCGGACGGCGGCCTCGGCTTCCTCCGCGCTCAAGCCGAAGGTTTCGGCAAGGTCCCGCACCGGGATCACGATCGGCGGCTGGCTGATGATCCGGTAGCGACCGTCGACGAACTCGGCGAGTTTGGCCAGCGCCTGCAGGCTGTCCCGTGAGCGCGCTTTCGCCGCGTTCTTCAGGGCGTTCTTCTCGAGCGTCTTCGAGGCTTTTTTGGCCACCTTGCCCTTCTGGTTGGCCCTGGCCATGTCCATGGCGTCCATCAGCTCCTGCTCGGACATCCGGGCGTACCAGATGTCCAGGGTGCCCATGCCGGAGAACTGGGTCATCGCCTCCCGGTAGGAGCGCACCGCCTGCAGCGTCACCTCGCGAATGTCCGACGAGGAGAAGCCGTTGTTGCGAGCGGCGATCGTGAAGCTCGCCGTCATGCGCAGCACGTCATATTCGAACGGGCCCGGCAGCGTCTCGTCGAAGTCATTGAGATCGAACAGGAGGTGGCGTTCCGGGGAGGCGAAGATCCCGAAGTTGGACAGGTGGGCGTCCCCGCAAAGCTGCACGATGAGCCCGGCCCGCGGGGTGTCCTTCAGGTCGGCGGCCATGATCTTGGCGGCGCCCCGGTAGAAGGTGAACGGTGAGACCATCATGCGACCGTGCCGCACAGGCACCAGGTCGGGCACCCGGGTGAGGTTCTGCTCCTCGAGGAGCGCGACCGGGTCGGGGCGGTCGTCCGCCGGCTGCCAGCCTCGATGGCTGGACACCGGCGTGGCCTTGCGTGCGGACTTGCCGCGGGCGGTCCGCTCGGCCACGCTCGGATGGTCGACGCGGGATTCTTCGTCGGGCTGCGCCTGTTCGGACTGCGCCTGTTCGGTCATCTCGGCTCTCCTCCTCGGCGTCGGAGCCTGCACCCGCGGCGGAACCCACCGGCGCGCGGAGACCCATGCTTCACGCCACGATTGCCCGGGTTGCGGCGGCTGTCAACGCTCTCGCGCGGTGGAGTCGGATGGCGGGTCGACCGGACGTGCCTCGACGAGGGCGCCCTCACCGGGGATGCCGACGTCGTACGAGCGGGGCTGCGCGGAGCCACGCCGCCATTCCCGGTAGCCCCGGAACGCCACGGGCACGCCCCGCGCGACCGTGAGGTCCGCGCTGTCCATCACCTGCAGGTGCACGTGCGGCTGGGTGGAATTCCCCGAATTGCCGCACTGGGCCAGCGGCTGGCCCACCCGCACACCGTCGCCTGCGACGACCCGCACCGAACCGCTCCTCAGGTGCACGAGCGCCACGAAGCCGGCACCGTCGGCCAGGGCGATGACCACGTGGTTTCCGGCGATGGCCGGCACGCCCGCACGGAGCCGGCTCGCCTGCCCGAGCGCGTAGGGCACCAGGCTGAGTTGCGAGCGACGGGCCTCGTGATCGGGCTCACCGTCGTGCGCCGCGACGACGATTCCGTCCGCCGGCGCGAGGATCGGCCGGCCGAAGCCGACGAAGCGTTCGGCCGGTTCGGTGCCGAAGAGGGTGCCCCAGTCCCTCACTGCGGCGCTACGGCCGCGCTCGTCGACGCCGATGAAATCGATGGCATAGCGCTCCCCCAGCAGATCGGTGCCGTGGCTGGGGATGCGCCGGGCGGGGCTGTTGCGTGCCAGCCACCGCCCGGCGAACGGCAGCGCGAGCACAACCGGCCGATGGGCCGGGTCGCGCCACTCAGCCCCGGTCATCCGCCCAGAATAGACCGGCCCGGTCGTGATGAACACGACCGGGCCGACAGAGGTGGCGCAGTGAAGCTAGTTCGCGACCTGCTCGCGACGCGGCAGCACCCAACCCGGCCGCACGAAGTGGCAGGTGTAGCCGTTCGGGTAGTTCTGCAGGTAGTCCTGGTGCTCGGCCTCGGCCAGCCAAAAGTCGCCGAGGGGCTCGACCTCGGTCACCACCGGGCCGGGCCAGATGCCGGATGCGTCGACATCCGCGATAGTGTCGCGTGCGACGCGCTCTTGCTCGGCATCCGCGAAGAAGATCGCCGAACGGTAGCTGCGGCCGCGGTCGTTGCCCTGCCGGTCCTTGGTGGACGGGTCGTGGATCTGGAAGAAGAACTCCAGCAGCTCGCGGAAGCTGGTGCGCTCGGGGTCGAAGGTGATCTCGATGGCCTCGGCGTGGTCGCCGTGGTTGCGGTAGGTCGCGTTCGGGGTGTCGCCACCCGTGTAGCCCACGCGGGTCGAGATAACGCCCTCGCGCTTGCGCACGAGTTCCTCGACGCCCCAGAAGCAGCCGCCTGCCAGTGTCGCCGTCTCAGTGGTTCCGCTCATAGTGTCTCTCCTTGATCGTGGACGCCGTGATCGTGGACGTTCCCTCGACACAACGTGCCGGCGCCCCGGCCTGTTCCTGGCTTCCGCCACACACAGCGTGCTCTCAGTTTATTGGCCTGCGCAGAGATCGCGACCGGGTACGAAAAAGCCCGGCCGCATGATTGCGACCGGGCTTTTTCTTGTGTGGTGCACCCCCCCGGACTTGAACCGGGAACCCGCTGATTAAGAGTCAGCTGCTCTGCCAATTGAGCTAGAGGTGCGTATTTCAGGCGGCAGGACTTCCCCCGCCGACATGAGACATTACCACCAGATTCGCGCCCGGCGCCAATCGAGGGTTGCCGCCCGGCGTGTCGCGCTCGAGTCACTATTCTGGGGAGCGTGATCGAGACCCCGCAGCCCACCCTGTCCGATGACCTCACCCTCGCGCTCGAGCTGGCCGACGCCGCCGACGCGATCTCGATGGCCCGCTTCGAAGCGCTCGACCTGGTCGTCACGACCAAGCCCGACCGCACCCCGGTGACGGATGCCGACCAGGCCGTCGAGCGCGCCATCCGCGACCTTTTGGCCGAGCGGCGCCCGGCCGACGGCATCCTCGGCGAGGAGTTCGGCACCGCGGGATCCACGACCCGGCAGTGGATCATCGACCCGATCGACGGCACCGCGGGGTTCCTGCGCGGCATCAGCATCTGGGGCACCCTCATCGCGCTCGCGATCGACGGCGTACCGGTGCTCGGCGTGGTCAGCTCCCCCGCCCTCGGCAAGCGCTGGTGGGCCGCCACGGGTGGCGGCGCCTGGTCGACGGATGCCCGTTTCCCCGATGCTCCGCCCGCCCGCCTGGCGGTGTCCGGCGTGCAGGACCTGGCCGATGCCTCGCTAAGCTACGGCAGCATCCAGCAGTGGGATCAGGCCGGCAAGCTCGACGAGCTGGTCTCGCTCACCCGCCAGGTGTGGCGCACCCGCGCCTACGGCGACATGTGGTCGTACATGCTGCTCGCCGAGGGGCACCTCGACATCGCCGCCGAATACGACCTGCAGCCGTACGACATGGCCGCTCTCGTGGCCATCGTGCAGGAAGCAGGCGGGCGCTTCACCTCGGCCGACGGGCAGGACGGGCCGTTCCACGGCAGCGCCCTGGCCACCAACGGCCACCTGCACGCCCTCGCCCTCGAGGCCATCTCCGGCCCGAGCGCCTAACCGCCCGACCGACACCCCATCACCGCGACGAGCACCGGGATCGATCCGTGACGACAGCCGCCATCCGCCGCATCGGCGTCACCCTGCTGGTGCTCGGTGCGCTCACCGGCCTGAGCGGCTGCAACGGACTGGGCGGCCTGATTCCGGGCGCTGACGACCTCGACGACGGCACGACCGGGCTCATCCCGGATGCCGGCACCGACGTTTTCAGCCTCGCCGTGGGCGACTGCCTCGACGGCCTGGACGGCGACCTGCACGCGGGCGTGGCGACGGTGCCCTGCAGCGCCGGTCACGATTGGGAGGTCTACTCCCTCACCGCCCTGGACAGCACCGAGTTTCCCGGTGACGAGTTTCCCGGCACCGACGTCATCGTGGCCGAGGCTGAAGAACGCTGCGGGGCCGCCTTCGGCCCCTTCGTGGGGCTGCCGGAGGCCGAGGCCACCAGCTCTGACCTGGGCTACACCTACGTCACGCCCACCGAGGGCGACTGGGCCGAGGGCGGTCACCGCACGATCGTGTGCCTCATCGGCGACATGGCAGGCCCCGTGGCCGGAACGCTCGCCGGCGCCGCGCGCTAGCCGCACCGAGCCGAGGGGTCGCGTCCAGCCCCGAGCGTCAGGCCCCCAGGCCGGCGGGCTCGTCGCCGGCCGCCGCACCTGCCGACTGCCAGAGTTCGTTCTGCAGCAACAGCGCGAGTTCGCGCAGGAGCACCACGTCCACGGCCTCCTCGGTGCGCGGCTCCTGGTCGTACACGCACAGAGCGCCGATGCGTTCGCCGGACGGTGCCTCGATCGGAAACCCGGCGTAGAAGCGCAGGCGGGGGCCAGCGACGACGAGGGGGTTGTCGCGGAACCTGTCGTCGAGGAGGGCATCGGGCACGATCAAGGCGGCCGGCTCGAGCACCGTGACGGTGCAGAAGGAACTGCTGCGAGGAATCTCGGTGGTGCCCAGCCCGACGACGGACTTGTGCCATTGGCGGTCGCCGTCGAGCACCGTGAAGGCGGCAGCGCTGGTGCCCAGCGACCGGCTGGCCAGCTCGACGATGCGGTCGAACCGTGCCTCAGGCGCGGTGTCGAGCAGGTTGAGGGACATCAGCGCCCGGTGCCTGGCCTCCTCGATCTGGTCGGGGGTGCGTCCCTGTGCCTCGGCCGGCGGCAGGGCATGCGCATTGCGGCCGCGCGGGTCCAGTGGCAGGGCCATGCTGCCGGCGAGGGCATCCGCCCAGAGGTCGTAGTCGGATGCCGACCGGAACCGGCCGGCCGTCGAGACGGGCGTCGCCGGCAGCGACACGAAGGTGACCCGCTCGCGGCCCGCGCAGAAGTCGGCGCTGGCGGCGTTCAGCACCAGGACCTGAGTTCCCGCCCAGCGGCCGAACGTGGTGTCGAACACGGGAGCCGAGGACATCGGCTCGATACCGGCCAGGAAGATCTCGATACCCAGGGAACTGGATTCCTGGATGCGGTCGACCAAGCGGCCCAGCCCGATGACCCAGGATCGCGTCGAGGTGAGGCGCGCCGCGTCACCGATGCCGAGGGTGAGGACAACGGCGTCGTAGCGCCAGAGGTTGGCGAAGTCCACGTGATGCGCCGCCGAGTGCACCATCATGCTCGACTTCGCGCTCACATCGACATCGGCTCCGCGGCCGGTGCGGGCGGTGAGAGCTCGCGCGAGGGCGCCCGGCAAGGCCAGCGAATGGCTGAGCACGCCCCAGCCCACGGCGGAGCCGCCACCGACGATGAGGATACGGTCGCTGTCGATGCCGGGCGAATGGGCCTGGGGGGCGTCAGTGGGCCTCGGGATGCCGGCGAAGCGGCGTTCGATGGCGGCCGCCCAGGCGCGGAGTACGGGGACCATCGCCCACCGACTGAGTTCGCGCACGGGACTCCCTCACCGGACGAGGCGGCGCACCCCACCCCGGGCGCACATTGCATACAAGTGGCTCTCATCTTACGCATCCGCCCCATGTCCTAAGATTCTGTAGTGTCCCCAGTTACCTCCTCCCTGCGCATCGCCCTGGTTTCCCTGCACACCTCCCCCGGTGCCGAGCCCGGATCGGGTGACGCCGGCGGCATGAATGTGGTGGTTCGACACCAGGCCGAGGCCATGGCGGCGCTCGGCCATCAGGTCGAGATCCTCACCCGGCGCTCCTCCCCCGAGATGCCCACCATGCGGCGCCTGAGCCCTGGCGTCACGCTGCGATACCTCGATGCCGGCCCGCTCCGCTCGGTGCCCAAGGGCGACCACGAGGGTTTCATCGATGAGTTCCGTGTGCGAGCGAGCTCCCTCGGACCGTGGGACGTGATCCACTCGCACCACTGGTTCTCCGGCATGGCGATGCTGCCCCTCGCCCGCGAGCTGGGCGTGCCGCACGTGCAGAGCTTCCACTCCATCGCGGCCGACGAGGCCACCCCGCTGTCAGACGGCGAACGGCCCGAATCCGGCGGACGGATGGCCGGCGAGGCCTGGCTGGCCCGCGAATCAGACCTGATCGTGGCCATCAGCGCAGCCGAGGCCGACACCGTCGTGCAGCGTCTGGGCGGCTCGATGGACCGCATCGTCGTGGTGCCGCCGGGTGTGGACGGCGCAATGTTCCACCCCCTCGGTGCTGCCGTCACGCCGGTCGCCGGGGCGAACGCACGCGGCTATGCCGTTGTCGCCGGTCGCCTGCAACCGCTCAAGGGCCTGGACCTCGCCATCGAAGCGCTGGCGGCCGTGCCCGCCGGGCTGCGGCCGGAGCTCGTGATCGCGGGCGACGCCTCGGCCGACTATGACGGCTACATCGACGAGCTCACCCGCCTGGCCGCCCGGCACGGCATCGCCAGACAGGTGCGGTTCGTGGGGCCCTGCAACCGGGTGAAGCTCGCCGGGCTGATGCGCGGCGCCAGGGTCGTGCTGGTGCCCTCGCACTCCGAGACCTTCGGCTTGGTTGCCCTGGAGGCCGCCGCGAGCGGTGTGCCCGTCATCGCCCAGGGCACCGGCGGACTTCGCGAGGCCGTGATCGACGGCGACACCGGCCTCCTGGTCGAGTCCAGGGACCCTCAGGACTGGGCGGATGCGCTCACCGCGGTGCTGTCGGATGCCGCGCTGGCCAGGCGGCTGTCGTTGGCGGCCCGACGCCGGGCAGAGGAGTTCGACTGGCCGCGCTCTGCCGCGCACCTGCTCGAGGTCTACTGCACCCTTCTGCCGGTTCCGGTCTGCGCGTGAGCCTGCTCGACGGCCGGCGCTCGGTTCTCTTCGTGCACGCCCATCCCGATGACGAGACCATCTCCACGGGCGCGCTGATCGCCGAGTACGTGGCCAGGGGCAGCCGAGTCTTCCTGCTCACCTGCTCGCGCGGCGAACGCGGCGAGGTCGTCGCCGGGCCGCTGACCGCCCTGGCGGGAACGAACGAGCTCGCCCGGGAACGCGACCGGGAGCTGGAACGCGCCACGGGCATCCTGGGTATCACCGAGCGCTTCTGGCTGGGCGAGGCGCCCGCTCGAGTCGACGGACTCGAGTCGCGCCGGTACCGCGACTCGGGCATGGTGTGGCTGCGGCCGGGGCTGGCCGGACCGGCAGACGACGCCGCCTCCGACGCCCTGTCGGTGGCGCCGCTCGCCGAGGTGGCCGCGGACATCGCCGCCCTCATCGTGCGGCTGCGACCGGACCTGGTGGTCAGTTACGACGACGGCGGCGGCTACGGACATCCGGATCACGTGCGCGCCCACGACGCGACCCTGGCCGCGAGCGAGGCGACCGGCACGCCGTTCGCCGAGGTGCTGGAGACGCCGGGCGCGGACGGCGAATGGTTCGACCTGCCCGGGCATCTGGGCGTCGTGACGGATGCCCTGCGCGCGCATGCGAGCCAACTCACGGTGCACGGCACCGAGATCGTACACTCCGGGGGCCAGCGGGAGCCGATCGTCACCTCGGCCGGCCTCAGGCTGCACCCGCGCACCTCCCCCGCGTGATGCCGGCGCTCTTCCAGTCCTCCCCCAACGCGCTCTTCGACACCGAGGTGCGGCAGGTCAGCCCGCTCTCACCGGGCTTCCTGCGGATCACCCTGACGGGCGCCCACCTGCACCGGTTCGCCGCACATGGCCTCGACCAGCGCATCAAGATCCTGGTGCCGAGCGGCGCGTACCCGGCCACGTTCGACGACGACCTGCTGCACGAGTCGGAATGGCGCCGACGGTGGCGGGAACTCCCCGCCGCCGACCGACCGGCCCTCCGCAGCTACACGACCAGCGCGGTGCGTCCGGACCTGCGCGAGATCGACCTCGACTTCTACGTGCACGCCCGGCCCGGCCCGGCGAGCAGCTGGGCCGTCGGCGCCCGGGCGGGCCAGCGGCTGCTGGTGTCGGGGCCGAGCAGCAGGCTCAGTAATCGCCGCCACGGCATCCAATGGTCGCCGGGCATGGCCACCCACCTGCTGCTGGCGGGTGACGAAACCGCATTCCCCGCCATTCGCGGCATCGTCTCGGCCCTGCACCCCACGAGCAGGGCCACGGTCATCCTCGAAACCGGCGACCCCAGGGACGCGGCCTGGCTCACCGCCGAGATCGAGGGCCACACCGTGACCGTGCTGCGGCGCGAGCCCGTCGGCGGCGGGCCCACGCTGCTCCGGGCGCTGGAGGCCTGGAGCGTGCGCTCGGGAGCAGCGGCGGCCGCCAGGGGCGACGACTTCTACGCCTGGTTGGCCACGGAGAGCGGCCTGGTCTCGCAGCTGCGCGCGGTGCTGCAGGGAGCCGGCATCGCACCGGACCGGGTTCACTCGCAGGGCTACTGGAACGACCGGGCACGCACCACGGTGGACTGAGTGCGAGGTTAGGACAGGCTAAGCTAACCATTCGCGATGCCCATCGCCAGCTCCCCGTCGAAAGGACATCCTCGATGCGCCCCTCCCGTCACCCGTCGCGCCTGCTCGCCGCGCTCGCCCTGCCCATCGTCCTGGCAGTCGCCGTCAGCGGATGCTCCGCCACGGCTTCCACCGGCACCACTGCCGGCGCGTCGGGCGCCACCTCGACGCCGGACACCGGCACGCACCTCGTCGAGCATGCCCGCGGTGAGACCGAGGTTCCCAACGACGTGCAGCGTGTCGTGGTGCTCGAGCCCGTCCAGCTGGACACCACCGTGGCGCTCGGCCTGATCCCGGTCGGCGCGGCCGTGCTGAACGAAGCGACAGGGGTGCCGGCCTATCTCGGGGCAGCCGCGGCCGGGATCGCCACAGTGGGCACCGTGCCAGAGCCGTCGATCGAGAAGATCGCGGCCCTCAAGCCCGACCTGATCCTGGGCACCGAGTCGCGGCACTCCGCGCTCTACGACCAGCTCTCGTCGATCGCCCCCACCGTGTTCATGGCGAGCCAAGCCGACCCGTGGACCGACAACGTGGCCCTGGTGGCCCGGGCCCTCGGTGACGAGGCCGGCGCCGACGCGCTCCTCACCGCCTACACGGACCGTTGCGCCGAGATCGCCGAGACGTACGATGTGGCCGGCATGACGGCGCAGTTCGTGCGTCCCCGTGACGGCATCCTCACCCTGTACGGCCCCACCTCCTTCGCCGGCAGCACCCTCGAGTGCGCCGGGTTCACCATCCCCGAGCGGGACTGGGAGGGCTCGATCTCGGTCGACATCTCCCCCGAGCGCGTACTCGACGCCCAGGCCGATCTGGTCCTGGTCTCGGCGACCGACGTGACCGACCCGACGCTCATTCCCGAGTCGATCCGCACCAACGCGGCCTCCTTCCCCGGACTCAACGTCGTGGACCAGTCGTTCTGGATCACCGGCGTCGGGCCACTAGGCGGTATGACCGTGCTGGACGACATCGAGCGCATCCTGGCCGGTACCAAGTAGCGGGGCTCGACGTGCCTTACACGGCCTGGGTCGGCACGGCCTGGGTCGGCACGGCGTGGTTCCGCACCGCGTGGTTCGGCATCGGCGTGGTCGTGCTGGTCGCGGCCGTCGGACTCTCCATCGTCGTCGGGGCCAACCCGGTGCACCCGGGCACCGTGCTCGACACCCTGCTCGGCGGCGGCACCGCGGAGTCCCGTTTCGTTGTCTGGGACCAGCGCCTGCCCCGCACGGCGGCCGGACTCACGGTGGGAGCCGCCCTCGGCGTGGCCGGGGCGCTCATCCAGGCCTTCACCCGCAACCCGCTCGCGGACCCCGGAATCCTGGGGGTCAACGCGGGAGCCGCCTTCTTCGTGGCCGTGGGAATCACCTTCCTGGGCGTGACCAGCCCGTCGGGGTATGTCTGGCTGGCCTGCGCCGGTGCCCTCGTTCTCACCGTCGCGGTGTACGTGATCGGGTCGGCCGGCGGCCCGGCGGCCGGCCCGGTGCGACTCACCGTCACCGGCGTCGCCATCGGCGCCGTGTTCGCGGGGCTCACCACGGGGCTCGCCCTCACCCACCCCGACACGTTCGACCGGATGCGCGGCTGGAGCGCCGGAAGCCTCCTCGAACGCGGGATGGACGTCGTGCTACCCGTCCTCCCTCTCGTGCTGGTGGGCCTGGTGCTTGCGCTGGGTGCCGCGCGCGGGCTCAACTCGATAGCGCTCGGACCCGATGTGGCCCGGTCGCAAGGCGTCAGCGTACGGCGCATCCAGCTGGTCGTGCTGGCCGCTGTCACGCTCCTGGCCGGCAGCGCCACGGCCGTGGCAGGTCCGCTCGTGTTCGTGGGCCTGGTGGTGCCGCACGTCGTGCGATGGACGCTCGGCACAGACCAGCGCGGGATCGTGTTGGGGTCACTGCTGCTGGGCCCGTCGCTCGTCCTGCTGTCCGATGTGCTGGGGCGGGTCGCGGTGCTTCCGAGCGAGATGCCGGTCGGCATCGTGACGGCCTTCGTGGGCGCGCCCGTGCTGATCGCGCTGGCCCGTCGCCGATCGGCGACAGCACTGTGACCCGGAACGCTCTCAACCGGATGAGTCCGGCCATCAGTGCACGTTCGGGTCTGGTCGGCCTGGGCGTGGCGGCGATCATCGTCGTCCTGCTCCTTCTCGCTCTCACCCTCGGCGACTTCCCCGTCACGCCGGCCGAGGTCATCGGTGCCGTCACCGGTCGCCTGGACGGACTGCCCCGCATCGTTGTTCTCGAGTGGCGACTGCCGCGGGCGGCGGCGGCCGTGTTGTTCGGCGCCGCCCTGGCCGTGGCTGGCGCCATCTTCCAGACCGTGACCCGTAACCCGCTGGCCAGCCCGGACATCATCGGCCTCGCCAACGGCTCGTTCACGGGAATGCTGGTGGCGCTTCTGGCCTTGGGCGGCAGCTGGCCGCTGCTGACCGCCGGTTCCCTGGTCGGCGGGCTGCTGGCCGCCGTGGCCATCTACCTGCTCGCCTACCGCGGCGGCCTGCACGGTTTCCGCTTCATCGTTGTCGGCATCGGCATCTCGGCCATGCTCGCGTCGGTCAATACCTGGATGCTCTTGCGGGCCGAGTTGGAGACCGCCCTCTTCGCGTCGGCCTGGGGCGCGGGCACGCTGAATGCCGTCACCGCAGCCACGGCGGTGCCGGCAGGGATCTGCATCGTGGTGCTGCTCGTGCTGCTGCCGCCCATCGTCCCGGCCGTTCGACAGCTCGACCTGGGCGACGACAGCGCATCCGCCACCGGGGTCGCCGTCGGTCGCACCCGGCTCACCGCCATCACCCTTGCGGTGTGCCTGGTGAGCGTCGTGACGGCCGTCGCCGGCCCGATCGCGTTCGTGGCCCTGGCCGCGCCCCAGATCACCCGCCGGCTCACCGGCTCCCCCGGCATCCCCTTCGCCCTGTCCGGCCTGGTGGGCGGCGCGCTGCTGCTCTGCTCCGACCTGATCGCCCAACACCTCATTCCCCTGACCGTGCCCGTGGGGGTGGTGACCGTTGTCCTCGGCGGCGGCTACCTCGTCTGGCTCCTCATCCACGAATCCAGGAGGAGAGCATGATCTCACCCACAGGACCCCACCATTCCGCGCTGTTCGATTCCGCGCTGGACGATTCCGTGCTGGCGGCCAGCGGCCTGGCCGTGCGGTACGACCGCCGGAGCGTCATCGACGGCCTCGACCTCATCGTGCCGCCCGGATCGTTCACCGCGATCATCGGCCCCAATGCGTGCGGAAAGTCCACGCTGCTGCGAGCGCTGGCCGGATTGTTGCCCGCGTCGTCGGGATCCGTCTTGCTGGACGGCCGGGATATCGCCTCGTATTCGGCCAAGGACACGGCCCGCCGGCTCGGCCTGCTGCCGCAGGGCGCCGTATCGCCGGAGGGGATCACCGTCGCCGAGCTCGTCGCGCGCGGCCGCTACGCTCACCAGCGCCTGCTGCGGCAGTGGTCGGTTGCCGACGAAGCGGCAGTCACGGATGCGTTGGCCGCGACCCGTGTCACGGACCTGGCGAACCGGCCCGTGGACGAGCTCTCGGGCGGGCAGCGGCAGCGCGTGTGGATCGCCATGGTGCTGGCCCAGCAGACTGCCCTGATCCTGCTCGACGAGCCCACCACCTACCTGGATATCGCGCATCAGATCGAGGTGCTCAATCTGCTGCACGACCTCAACGCCCAGGGCCGCACCATCGTGGCCGTGCTGCACGACCTCAATCACGCGGCACGGTACGCCTCCAACATCGTCGCGATGCAGGAAGGCCGGATCGCCGCCAACGGAGCTCCGCAGAGCACGATCACGGCCGAACTGGTCGCCGAGGTCTTCGGGTTGCCCAACGTGGTGATCACCGACCCGGTGACCGGTACCCCACTCGTGATCCCCGCGGATACCCGGGTGCAGCACGAACCCGCCGGGAGGGCATGATCCACCGGAGAGGTGCACAATGGGCGCGTGCGCGTCGTCGCAGTCGCGCCGGATGGGAGACGGGCGATGTGCAGATGGCTGGCCTATATCGGGGAACCGTTGCGTCCCTCCACGATCGTGCTCGACGCCACCCACTCGATCGTCGCGCAATCGCTGGACTCCCCGCTCGGCGCCGAGACGGTGAACGGTGACGGCTTCGGCTTCGGCTGGTACGCCTCTGGGGCGGCCGCGACCGCCGAACCGGCACTCTTCCACAGCATCGAGCCGGCCTGGAACGACCAGAATCTGCGCGAACTGACTCGGGCGATCGAGAGCCCACTGTTCTTCACGCATGTTCGCGCCGCCGCGGGGCCGCCGATCCAGCAGACCAACTGCCATCCGTTTCGCTACGAGAACTGGATGTTCATGCACAACGGGGCCATCTCGGGCTGGCGGGACCTGAAACGTGACCTCACCCTGGCCATCGACCCTGGCCTGTATCCCAACGTTCTCGGTACGACGGACTCTGAGGTGTTATTCCATCTCGCGCTCACCCTCGGGCTGCGGGACGATCCCATCGCAGCCGTCGGACGCGCGATCCGCATGGTCGAGTCCGTGGGCCACGAGCACGATGTGCGCTTCCCCTGGCAGGGCACGGTCGCCGTGTCGGACGGCAGCACGCTGTGGGCGTTCCGCTATTCGTCGCAGGGTCGCACGCGCTCCCTGTTCCACTCCACCGACATCCCGACGTTGCGTGAGATGTACCCAGACCAGGAGCGGCTGGCGGCGTTCGGGGATCATGCCCGGGTCGTGGTCTCAGAGCCGCTCAACGACCTGCCGGGCGTCTTCGTGGAGGTGCCGGAGTCGACCGCAGTCGTCCTCGGCGACGCCGGCTACCGGCATCACGCGTTTCTGAGCGACTGAGCGACGAGTGAGCGAAAAAACGCCACCCCGAGGGGTGGCGTTCACGCGAGGACATCAACGAGCAGATCAACAGCGTGTGGCAACAACCCAATGGTGGAGATGCGGGGAATTGAACCCCGGTCCATTGCTGTGGTCATGTTTCTTCTACGGGTGTATCCAGTGAAATCGTTCTACTCGGCTCCGGAACTTGCCACTGTCAGCTGATCCGACGAGCCCAGCCCTCGTTTAAGTCCCCCTATACCCCGAGGCTCAGGATAGGAGCAATCTCTCTAAATGACGTCAGGGTCCGAGTAGAGAGCATTCCCGGTCTGACGGTCTCAATGTGGTTCTACTTAGGCCGCGAGGGCGAAAGCGGAACGCGAGACAGTGCGGTTTGAATTGGCACTTATTGTTTTGCAGAGATCGTTAACGAGATAACCCTGCATCCTCGACCCGCTTCTCACAGTTACGCAGGCAATGTCGAAACCGATCATCCCCGTGTTCACGTCGACCCGGTCCACAGTGGGCCCGAGCGAAACGCGGTTGTTGTCACACGCTGTTGAGTTGCCAATCTTGTTTCCAAGACCGCAGTGACGAACATTCCAGCCCGCCACTACGGCCTTTCAGGATACAACACTTTCCCCCCGCCGCGCATCCGGCCGCCGGTCCACCACCGACAGCGCACCCCCATCGGCTCCGCGCCCGATCGTTGATCGAGCCCGTCGAGATCACGCAAGCTGCTGTCCGGCGCGCCCCGCGTCGTTGATCGAGCGTGTGGAGATCCCCTTGCATGTCTCTATGAGCCTGCAATGACTCTGGATCAAATATCTTCGATATTGCCTTGTGGATAACTTGACATTTCCTCACAATATTCTTTGATTCGTGGGAGAATGAGGGTATGGACGAAGAGCTCGTACACGGCTCCACCGCACCGCTGGGAGACACTCCCACCGGCGGTACTCCGCAGGACTGGAACACCAGCCTGGCCGGTCCGGCACCGGTCCCTGTCGCCTTCGACGTTGTCGCTGATTCGAGCGTAAACGCAGCCACCGACACGCCGGATGCCTCGTCCTCAGCAGTCGACGCAGCCGCCGGAAGAACAGCCAGGCGTGCCGCCGCCGCCGGCGGTGCCACCGAGTGGGCAGACGCGGACGGCATCGACAGTGATCAGTCGGAGCCCGCGCCTCCTCGCGCGGGTCGCCGGGGTGCCCCGCAGCCGGTGTGGCGGGACCCCTCGCAGCTCCCCGCGGTGCAGCAGGCTCACACCGGTGCCTTCGGCGAAAAACTGCAGGTCCTCGCCGAGGCCGCCGTGGTGGTGCAGGAGGTGATGGGCTCGATCGATGTCGACGGGCTCACCGATGCGGAACTGGTCGCGCTGACCCAGATGACCGAGCAGGTCGGCCGGCCCGCGGATCTGGCCCGGGTCACCACCGCCACGGTCGTGGACTACCGGGCCCGGACGGGGTTGGGTCGGGACTCGTTGGCGTGGCGGTTGGGCGCCTCGCACCACACCGACCTGTTGACCCGGTTGACCGGGGCGTCGGGCCAGGAGATGAAACGCCGGGTGCGGTTGGGCGAGAAGATCGCCCCACGCATGATGGGCGGCACCGTGCTCGACCCCATCTTCCCCACCGTCGCCGCCGCCCTGGCCGACGGGGAACTCGGTCTCGATGCGGCGGAGGAGATCGTGAAGGGCCTGGCCGACTACAAGGTCCACGGCCGCTTCGATGCGAACCCGGCCGATGTTGATGCCGCCGAAGCCGGGCTGGTCGAATCGGCCACCGGCTCCGTCTACGGCCGCAGCACCGACGGCGACCCGATCACCCGACTGGGCGACTCAGACGGGTTCGCCTACCCCGCCGATGCGCTCCGCGACATGGCCCTGCAGTGGCAGGCGGCACTGAACCCCGACGGCCTCGCGCCCAACGAGGACCTCCTCGAGGCGAAGTCCACGTTCTCCTTCGGCGGGATCCGCAACGGCCTCTACCCCCTCCGCGGCGGCGTCACACCGGAGCTCAAAG
>Ga0247808_10000161_pt1 | contig 41593 bp, 34 predicted proteins | sample UWRJL089202R1_FD_179914 | JGI IMG/M metagenome (GOLD analysis project Ga0247808, IMG submission 179914) | Plant litter microbial communities from Arlington Agricultural Research Station in Wisconsin, United States - UWRJ-L089-202R-1 | ecosystem: Environmental > Terrestrial > Plant litter >...
CCATTAAAAAAGTAGTAGACATTAATGTGGCACACTTTGGTGAAAACCATATTAAGGTAGCTAAGTATATGCACGAGTTGGCATTGGCGAAACATTACAGTCAGGTAGATGCGAAGAAAACATTGGTCAGCAATTTTTCTCAGGAAGGTGACAGAGGTACTACGCGAAGTGTAGGCGCCGTAAATACAAAAAAGAAAGAGAAGGCCGATGCTCCGAAACTCAATACCAGCGCTAACAGCGAAGTGTTGTTCAGCAAATCACTGGAGATTCTGAAGGAAGAATTGGGGCAAACCAATCCAGAATACGCGATCGCTTTAGAAAACGCTGCCGTGTATTACCTCAATACAGGCAAGGTAGATGTGGCTGTTGATTACATCAAACAAGCCAAAAGCATTTGGGTAAAAGTATTGGGCGACAATAATTTTTACTCGGCACGTATTGACTATTTAACTGGAAACATTTTAACCGTACAAGGTAATTATCCGGAAGCGTTGAAATCATACGAGCGTTCAAGAGATGCCTTTAAAGATTTGTTTGACGAGAACCATCCGGATTACCTGGAAGCACAAGGTAAATGTGCACAGGTCTATTATGTATTGGGTGATGTAAAAAGTGCCATTCAGTCTTCGGAAGAAACTGTAGACAAATCATTGGTATACCTGGATAAAATTTTCCCTTCTCTAAGTGAAAGAGGGAAAGCCAATTACTGGGTGAAAGTGAAAGGTCATTTTGAGTTCTACAATACGCTGGCTTTTACGCAGAACGAACACCATCCAAACATGGTGGGCAGAGTCTATGACATTACGTTGAAAACAAAAGCGATCTTGTTGAGTTCTTCATTGAAAATGAAGCAACGCATCCAGACCAGCGGAGACACGGTACTCATCAAGAATTATGAAGAGTGGGTAGATTTGAAAGAAGACCTGGGTGTCGCGGTATCCATGTCACCGGCACAGCGCAAGGCAGATGGAATAGACATTGACAAACTGGAATTGCAAATTGAAAACTACGAAAAGAAACTGAGCAAGAGTTCGGATTTGTTTGCCAAGAATTTTGCCACACAGAAAATAGAAGGTTGGGTAACGTTGAAAAAGGTATTGAACAAAAACGAAATAGCACTCGAAGTAGTTCCGTTCCGTGTGTTTGATAAGAAGTTCAACGATACGGTCATCTGGTATGCGGTAATGGCAGTTTCTGCCACCACGAAAAAGAATCCGGATTTTGTGGTGATCAAGAATGGCTTGCGCATGAACACAAGAGGTATCAGTTATTACAGAAACTGCATCAAGTACGAAATCGCAGATGAACGTTCTTATGACATGTACTGGAAGGACATCAAGCCTTTGGTGAAAGACGACAAGATGACGGTTTACTTTTCAGGCGATGGTATTTACAATCAGTTGAATTTGGAAACCTTGAAAACGCCGGAGAACAGTTACTTGTTGACGCAAAACAATATTGTATTGATCAGTAGTACACGCGATCTGGTCGAAAGCAGAATGCTGAAAACGAAGAGCAAAGCAAAAACAACGGAAGACAAGAAAGTCGACAACATGGTATTGGTGGGTAACCCGCAATATTATCCGGCTGCGGAAACAAAGGCACTCCATACGGTATCACAGCTGCCGGGTGCTGAAACAGAGGTCTTGCAAGTGGAGTCTAACCTTAAATCTTCTAACCGTCATGTGACAACCTACATTGGAGCAGAAGCGACAGAAGGGCAGTTGAAGAAATTGTTTAACCCTGGTGTATTTCATATTGCAACACACGGATTCTTTTTGCAAAACGAAGAAAGCGATGGCGAAGGACTGGATGATTTCTCTGACAAAGCAGTAGAGAATCCTTTGCTGCGTTCAGGCTTGTTGTTGAAGAACGGCGGATCTTTGTTACAAAACGAACACGTGTTCGCTTTCAATAAAGAAGAAGGAATTCTAACAGCCTACGAAGCCATGAATCTTAACTTCGATCAAACAGAATTAGTCGTACTCAGCGCCTGCGAAACAGGGTTGGGTGAAGTGCAATTGGGAGAAGGTGTATTCGGTTTACAGCGTTCCTTCCTGGTGGCCGGTTCAAAATCGGTGGTCATGAGTTTGTTTAAAGTATCCGATCAGGTGACTGCGGAGCTGATGTCTTCCTTCTATAAAAAATGGATGGAAACCGGCGACAAGCGTGGATCCTTTACTTCAGCGAAGATTGAGATCATGAACAAATACAACAACCCGCATTTCTGGGGATCGTTCATTATGATTGGAGCGAATTAGTTGGTCATGGTTAAACGTTTTCATTAGTATAGACGAGTGAAGAAGACGGAAAACGTAAGATGTTTTTCTTTTTCTTCACTCGTTTTTTTTAGAGGAAAGCAAGCGTGCTGTAATGATGCTTTCCATATGACATGTCTCGATGAATTTCATGCAGCATAATACTGTCAGTCCGCTCTTTTTACGTTTAAAATCGAGAAAAAGAAAAATGCGGGTATTGTACTTTACACAGTTACGATACATTTGACGATGGGTGTTATAACGTTGTATAGCAGGAATTTGAAGTTTATCTTCACCGTTGATGAAAAGTAAAATCTACATCGGCACAGGGATACTGCTCTTATGTATAGCGGCATTCACTCATCCTAACATTCCGCTGAATGTGATAGGAGCAAGCTTTCTGGCTCTAGGTACTTTTTGTTTATTGGCCTTATCCTCCGGTGTGGAATATACCGAATCACATTATAGAATTTACACCCGGATTTTATTTTGGAAAACGGGTTCCTGGAAATCGATCAGAGGAATACGAAGAATCTGTATCCGTCAATATTCTTATGTAAACCAATATACGTTGAAGCCCATGAGAGTAGATGATGAAACGTGTAAAGGTGTGGTGGAGTACCAGGTTTATTTTGTACGCAAGAGCGGCAATTATAAAATTTTTTCCAGCAAGACCCTGCCAGAGGCACAGGAGACAGCGAGCCGGCTGGCCATGAGGTACAACCTGTTTGTAGGTGAAAAAGCATTAAATAGCCGGTCCAGGGTTTAAAAAGTATCAGTACCGACCCTTCGGGATTTCGCGATTCATAAATAGACACTCCTGGAAATGCTACTTTTTTTATGGGAACAGAAGGACTGATAATTCTTGGCATGAGGAATTCATACGGTATTGGGATTAAGAATTCTATGGTTATGCCTCAGAGGTCAGAATCAAAGAATTTGCTCATTATTTCACAGGAACTTTCAAATATGCTGTAAAAATGAATTTTTTCTTACCTGCAAACAATCCGGCCGGAGTCTTCGAATTGGATTAATCTAAGAGATGAGCATTTTACTTATTTTAAATTTCATCCGGTTGAAATTGATTTTCGTCCAAATATTTCCCCATTTTATCTAGTACCAGGATCGGCGGGATACCTGTGTATAACTCTTCCGTATACTCAAATATAAGTACAAAGTCTCCGCGCTATGAAACATTTCAAAAAGGCTTATTCAATTAAAAGGAACACTATTTATAGACAAATCTGGGGACTTTCTTTAGGTATTGGTCTGTTTTTATCTTTTTCAATCATTAATTACACTCGTGTACAGGCTCAAAGTTTTCCTGTTACAATTACAGCAGACGGTGCTACTACTTTTTGTGCACCGGGAACCGTGACCTTATCGGCTCCGCTGACGCAAACAGGAACAACCTCTCAATTGGCCCCGGGTGCGGGTACGGCATCGGATTGTAATTGTCCGGCCGGTTATGTGGCAATAGGTATTACAGGACGAACAGGCTTTTGGCTGGATCAATTTTCATTAGTCTGTCAGCAACTTAGTCCGGCAGGTGTTTTATTCGGGGCTACCGTTATTACTACTGCAAATGGATCCAGTGCAGGAGGATCCAATGCCGGACCTAATCTATTGCCTGCGGGTAATGTGATGGTAGGTGCTGCAGTGGATTACTATACTTATATGGGAGCCGACAGTTACATTGAAAGTGTCGGTTTGAAAGGCCATACTCCAGCTTTCATTCTTGCCAACAGCAATAACCCTACAACACCGAGTACAGCTACAACGCTTTCAGGAAATCAAACGGCTACTGGTTCATTGGGTACGCAATATGCGCCCAATGGCAGTGTGATTACAGGAATGAAATCGTTTGATAAAACATATTCTGCCGGTGTGCAATGGATCTACACTCCTATTGCACAAATCATGACCAGCTACTTGTGGTCACCCGGTGGTCAGACAACAAGAAGCATTACAGTGTCCACTTCCAATACCTATACACTGAGCGCATCAGCAGGTTATGGTACAGGTACCGCTTCGAGAGTGGTTACGGTCAATTCAACTCCTGTTATCCCCGGTTCTTTTGTTACCAGCGATCCCGATGTTTGCCGCGGGAACAATAACATTCCTTATTCCATCAATGCCATTGCCAATGCAACGTCCTATGCCTGGAGTTATTCAGGTGCCGGTGCTACAATCTCTGGTGGTACAACCAATTCGGTTACGGTAAATTTTTCCGGAACCTCAACATCCGGTAACATAGTAGTCAATGCCACCAATACCTGTGGAACAAGCAGTAATTTAAGTATACCGGTAACTGTGAACACGGGTGTTCCTGCCAATGCGCCAGGGGCTACCATCGCAGGAAGCAATGCTGTTTGTGCAGGAACTTCAGGTGTAGCTTATTCGGTGACAGCGGCAACAGGAACTCCCGCTGCCAGTTCTTATACCTGGAGCTACACGACAGGTACAGGAGCAACGATTAACGGTTCTGGTACCAATGTCACAGTAAATTATGGAGCAGGTGCCACATCCGGTACATTGAATGTAGTCAGTACAAATGCTTGTGGAAACAATACTACCGTCCGAACTAAAAATATTACCGTAGACGCGGCAACTCCTGCAGCTCCTGCTTCTTTTGTTACCAGCGATCCAGATGTTTGCCGCGGGAATAATAACATTCCTTATTCCATCGCTGCGGTTGCCGGAGCGACTTCCTACAACTGGAATTATTCAGGTAACGGGGAGACGATATCTAACGGAACCACCACGGCTGTCACCGTTAATTTCTCCAATCTGGCAACATCTGGTAACATGACCGTCAATGCCAGCAATGCCTGCGGAACCAGCAGTAATTTAAGTATGGCTGTAGTTGTAAGTACAGGTACTCCTGCCAATCCACCGAGTGCTACTATCACAGGAAGCAACACGGTTTGTACAAGCCAATCCGGTGTAGGTTATTCCGTGACAGCATCAAGCGGAACTCCTGCAGCTACTTCGTATACCTGGACCTATACAATTGGTTCAGGTGTCACCATCAATGGCTCAACCAACAGCATTACCGTGGATTACGGAGCAGGTGCTACATCCGGTACCTTGAATGTAAGAAGTACCAATGGTTGCGGCAGCAATGCTACCGTTAGAACGAGAGCCATTACGGTTAACACCTTGCCGGCTCAGCCTTCTGTCATTGCAACAAACAACGCCACACCATGTAATACATCTACCGGTACGACCTACAGTGTAACTCCTGTAGCCGGAGTTACTTTCGGCTGGGTATACAGTGACGCAGGATCATCTTTTACCGGCACCAATCCAATTACAGTAGCTTACACCAACGGCTCAAGCGGTACCTGGACGGTAACACCTTCCAATGCTTGCGGAACGGGAACCAGCACCAGAACATTGAATGTATCGTTACAGCCCTTAGGCAGATGGTTAGGTACTACCAGTGGTGTCTGGTCTGCAGCAGCGACAACAAACTGGGGTTGCGGATCGGTGCCAACGGCAAGTATGGACGTTGTCATTCCTGCAGGAGCGACGAATATGCCGGTCATTGCAGCCGGATACACCGCAAATGCAAAAAGCTTTAGCATTGAACCGAACGCTTCCTTAACGATTACAGCCAACGGCGGACTGAATGTTGCCGGGGACTTTGACAACAGCGGAACGTTTACAGACAATAACATTTTCACAAACAGCGGTAAAATAACTTTTAACGGATCGCTTACGCAACAAACGATTACAGGGAGCACGACATTCAGTAACGTGACCATCAGCAACGCTGCTGGAGTAAACATAGCGGCAACAACAGGAAATGCAACCACTATAAATGGTATCCTGACATTGAGTAACGGCGTTTTTGCTACCAACGATAAACTGAGTCAAAACCTTTACAATGGGGCCATCGCACCGGGCGGATTAGGAACGGTAACAGGTGCTATCCGATTCTTCAAAACCATTTGGGGAGACAAATACCATTACATCTCCATGCCTGTTCCTACAGCGGGTCTCACCACTGCGCAATGGACCGATAACGTACTCATTAAATCAGGAAGCGCTTCCAATTTATATTCTTACAACGAAGCCACTCCGGATTCCAGTCAAAAAGTAGGATGGACTGCTGTGGCACCAGGTGCAGCGCTTTCACCGATGACAGGCTACGCCTTGTATTTTCCAAGATATACTTACAATACGTTGGTGGACGTGTCATCAACGTTTGACAATACCATAACATCAGTGAGCATTGCAGATTTGAAAAACACACCAAGTACAATACCGGTAGCTAAGCCTACTTCAGACGGATGGAACTTATTAGGTAACCCATTTCCTTCAACGCTTGACTGGACGCTTATTGCAGCAGCTGACAGAGTGGGCCTGAACAATGCAGTGTATGCTTACGACAGCAGAAGAATGGTATACACGTCTTATGCAGGGGGCGTGTCTGTGAACGGAGGAACACAATACATCGGTTCTATGCAAGCCTTCTTTGTAAAAGTGGTAAGTACGGCTATTCCCGGAAATCTAACCATCAGAAACGCGGCACGTGTGACTTCTACCTTGAAAGATGTATGGAGAACGCAGGGTTCAAGCGATAAAAGATTAAAATTAAAAGTGGCCAATGGAAGTTATTCGGATGAACTGGTGGTTCGTTTCAAGGAAGCGGCGACCGAGCAATTTGATTCTGAATTCGATGGTTTTAAAATCATCAACGATGCACCCAATCCTTCTTTGTTTGCTTATACTGCGGAAGCCAACTATTGTTTGAACAGCTTGCCAACCAGTCTGACGGAGAAAACAATTCCTTTGCAATTGAATGTGGCTTCTGATACACTATGTACGTGGACGGCTGACATGAGCGGCTTTTCAAGTAATGAAACGATTATTTTGGAAGACCGATTATTAGGTACCGCTCAAAATTTGTCGGTGTCTCCAACGTATACTATACAATTGAAAAAGGGTGTTTATGCTAATCGCTTTTTCCTGCAATACAGCAACAAGCAGTCCATAGTGACCGGTACCCAAGACGGAAGTACGGCAGACGGAGGCATTGACATCGGTGCAGTACAACAAAATGTAGTGTTATTGTTCACCCATCAAAATCCAGGCGACGCAAACATTGCCGTCTTCGATGCACTGGGCAAAAAAGTGTACGAAGCTCAAAACGTGAGCACAGCATCCGGACGAATCGATATTAATTTGCAAGACATCAACAATGGCATTTACATTGTGAAAGTGCAAACACCTGCTGCGATACGTTCGCAACAAGTTTATTTGATCAAGTAAAGATTCTTCCAAAAACAGAAAGCCATCCGTCATTGACGTGATGGCTTTTTTTATGTAAAAAAAAGAGTGATTTTGTGCTCTGGCAAGTTTCGTAAAAAGGAATAAGTTTTTATCCGTAACTTTTTAACAGGGCTGCATTATGAGCATATAAGCAACGGAAGCAAATTATGGAAAGACTAAAAGTAACGCTTGTTTGTTTGCAGGTAATCATCATTTGCCTGTTGACCTCTTTGTATAGTGAGGCGCAGCAAGACACGACAGCTAAACCTTATGGGGTGAATTATGAAAAATTGCCGCCCTATTGGATCAATTATGAATATGTGCGTGACAAATGTAAAAAGTCCATCACCTTTGAAGCGATGCCCATCCGGTTACCTTATGCCTATTTTCAGAAAGCATTTCCTTATCCCCAGGATAGTGTCTATTCATTTACCGTCAGTGAAGAAGATAAAGAACAGGTAAAAGTTCGCCATGGAGCTTATGCCATCTGGCTTCATACATCCTATACCTGGGAGAGTCATTTATGGAGGGGTCTTATTACGTCCAGAGCTTCGGCATGGCTGAGTGTATTAGGCATCACCGACGGACGCAGGCGTGAAGTCTCTTATGAAGAACTGGACAGCTTGCTGGATCATAACGATTCGCTGCGTTATAAGATTTGTTCAACGCTCAGACAAAAACACGAAGCGTATGTTTTGAAAAGAACCGGACTGGATTTTAATGTGCCGCGGTTATTGGAAAAAGTAACGGAAGTAAAATTGGTGGTGTCAAACCACGGGGAAGAATTCAGAAAAGTGGTGATCTTTAAAAATGACACCATTTCAATGATGGGAGATGTCGTCATGACGCTGAATCAGGAAACGAAGACACAATTGCTTTCACTATTGGGGAAGGATTCTGAGTTAATGACGCGCTATGCAACAATGAGTTTTTTTCCTGATCATGAACTGTTATTGAGTGACAACGACAACAATTACCTTGGTAAAATTAAAATTGCAGGTTGCGGGGGGAATAGTCTGGAATTGAAGATCAATGATGAGTTTGTTTATTTTAACACCTCCGAGTTTTATAAAAACTGTGAAGCTGTGAACGCTTTAATTGTAGCGGCCTTGGGAAACAAGAAGAAAAAACGTTGAGTACTCACTTTGTGAGATGCTTTTTGAAACTTATCTTGCATCAAATGCGGATTAAATTTTAAGGAATGAGTATAGCTTTCTTATGGCCCTATCTGGGTATCGGTTTGGTTTCGTTCCTGTTCGTTCTCCTCTTCAATCAAAAAGGAGAGATCTGGAAAGAGCGTAAGTTCTGGATCAGCTGGGTGATTCTCGGACTGACGCTTGTTGGCTTGCTGCTATACATTGTGTTGAGGGCCTTGAAAGAAGAAAACATGTGATACAAACAGTGTTTCCTTAAAATTATTTTCACAATTGAAAAAGAAGTATTTTGCAGGCTAGATTTTCTATGGCTATGATTCGCATTCTTTGTTCTTTCTTTTTATTATTCGTGGCGTCATTTTCCTTTGCACAACCCGTGCAAACTACCATCATCAATGGTGTGACGATTCAATACAAATTATTTGGACAAGGCAACATTACGGTGGTGTTTGAAGCGGGCATGGGAGAAGGCATGGACAACTGGGGTACGATTCCGCAAAGTGTTTCCAAGTTTGCCAGAGTATTGTGTTACAACCGGCCAGGCATTAACGGTGCGCCGGAAACGAATGAACTGGCTACTGTTCCGGTCATGGCCAATCGTTTGTACCAGTTGATTCAACAGGTATGCAGCGCGCAGGATTCCATTATTCTGGTGGCGCATTCCATGGGTGGCTACCTTGCGCGTTATGTAGCCAACAAGCATCCGAAAAACATCATGGCTTTGGTCCTCGTTGATCCCAGTGCGGAAGGCGTATATCAAAACATGACCTACAAAGAAATGGAAGCCTATAAAAAAACAGGTGATTCGGTCTTTGCTGCACAACCTCGCGGGGCGCGGGAAGAATGGAAACATTACCTGACCAATTATGAATTCATGCGCGGCATCAATACCAGCAAAAAAATACAAGTGTATGTCTTCTCTTCTTCCGAATTAAATTTTTATAAATACCAGGATAAGCAAATGAATAAAAATCCCTGGTCGCAGCATTTTTCAGTAGAAGGCACACACTGGTTTCATTTGAAACAACCCAAACTGATTGTAGACCTCTTGGATCAGGTGATAGAGAAGTTGAATTACAAGCCCTAAGAAGAGAGGAGAAAGGGAGATGTGATTTTTCTTTCTCATCTCCCTTTTCTCCATTATTCATATTTAATTTTTACCTGATCCAGATCGTTTACATCTATCCGGTAAACACTTTTCTTATCAATGGTCAGGTTAAAGGCTCCGGTATGGAAAAACTCTTCCATCGTACTGCCTCCTTTGAGTTCCAGGTCGTATTGTTTGATGTAACCGAAATTCTCGAGTGTAGCGCTGGAACGCTCGAATAAATGAAGGCCCAGGCGGTGTTCAAAGTTATACAATACTTTTTTACGGCTGGTCACCTCTTCCTCCCAGATCTCCGGTGCGGTAACGGAAATGCTGCCGGCATAGCAGAACAGGTCCAGGTCATTGATTCGTTTTTCATCGTTCAGCAAGTTTATATACACATTGGTTCTTCGTGCGGTGATGTTGGTAAGATTGGATTGTAAATAAACCGTAACAACCCTTCTTTCATTGTCAGAATAATCATAGCGGGCGGATTCTTTATGGTGCCCTTCTAGTTTATGCTGGTTCTCATCGATGCTGTCTTTTTTGAAATCATAAACAATGATCAATTTGTCACCTACCACTTTATAGGAAATGTATTTGGCGCTCGTGGTATCCAGTTTGATTTGCTGCAGCGAATCGGACAGGATGATTTTAAGACCCAGCATACTTTCTGTGGTGACAGCAGAATTACTCACTTCTACGGTATGAATGACCGGCAGTTTGTGCACTTCCTGCCCTGCGGCTTCCTGCGCGATGAGATCCACAATGTCTCCCGTGGCTATTTTAAAACGCAGCGCCGATAAAAAGAAAAAAGGAATGAGCAAGATGAGGACGTGCATGCCCCAATACAGGATGCTTGATTTTTTCATGATTGTTTTGTTAAATATTTTTTATAGGCGGCATGAAACTCTTCCGGAGAAATCGCCAGCAATTGCAACAGCTCGAAGGTGGTATGCAGTTCTTGTGTCAATACTTTTTCCTTGCGGTATGCTTTGGCAATGGGCAATGAATTTTCGGCCACAAAGAATTGTACCGCATCGGTGGTCAGAATGCCCCGCTCCACCAGGTAATCCAGGGCGCGGGCCACGACGTGCTTGCTGACGCCGTTGTCAAAGGCGTATTCGTATTTATTGATCAGCGTTCCCACCGGCAATTCTTGCTTGATGATTTTGTCGCAGAGATGACTCACGACTTTCAGGTATAAGGCGTCTTCTGTCATACTATACTTCTTTCTCTTTCAATTTAAAATAAGAACAGGCAAACAAAACCATCGGCACGATGAACATCAGAGAAAAGATCAGAGTCCACATCCAGTGATCCGCCATTTTGACTTCGAAAGAAAAATTTTCTCCGTTGCGTACGCCTCTAAAGATGGAGGTAAAGCGCCAATCTGCGGGCGAAAAGAGGCTCATGGTATTTTCGAAAACAAGCAGGCTGTAAAACACATACAGCATGGCGGTAACGAATCCGAGTATCAGTGTTTTGAAAAAAGAAAAACGGTTGAACAGCACAGCGCCATACATAAAGAAAGCCGTGCCCGTTAAATAAATACTGATGCATACCGGATAGGCGATCCAGGCATCGTCCGATAAGGTGCTGAAGTGAAAAAAGGAGGAAGGATGGAAAAAACGAGTTTGTCTCAGCACCGCGTCGGTGGTTTTCATTTCTTCCAGGTAGTAACTGTATTCTGTACTTCTTATCAGCAGGGTTACAGGAATGTCAAGCAGGTAAAAAATCAAGGTATAGGCTGCAAAGAATAAAAACACATGCACAATGATTTCCGTCAGCCATTTCTCAAGCTGAGAAGCGGGCTTGATCAGATAAAAGATCGCTTCGCCTTTGTTGTTGAAATTCACAAAACTGACGCTGGAGAAAATGACGGCAAAGATGGACAGGCCACTCAGGTAAAGAATGGTCTGAACCGCTTCCCAGGTAGTCACACTGACTCTTTCAGTAGGCTGCATGTTCGTACCTGACACCTGGTCTGTATGGCCTATGTTGGCATAGCCGGGAAAATGGTTAAAGGAAACACACAGCATCATGATGATCAATCCGATGAAAAACATGCCGGCTGCGTAATACAGGTAACGCTGCTTATGCTCTACGATGTGATTTTTTAATAACAGCGACAAGCGTGAAAAATTTAAGTGTTCGCTCATGAGTTGAACAGGTTATTGATGGTAGAAGGATGAATCATAATGGCTTTGTACAAAGCTTCCAGATCGACTTTGGATTCTTCGCCGCTTTCGTTGTAGAGGACTTCGCTGATGCCGGTGAGTGTTTCTTCGGAATACACGACCTTCTCTTTGGCCGATGGATGGATGCCCTGATGAAAGGAGAGTTTTCTTCCGACTTCAGCAAGGGAAGCGTTGAAGAGGATACTGCCGTTGTCAATCACGGAGATACGGTCTACAAGATTCTCAATGTCTTTCACCTGGTGTGTACTGATGATGATGCATTTGTGGGAGGAAATCGCACTTGACATGACTTTTTTGAATTGGCTCTTGCTCACAATGTCCAGACCGTTGGTTGGCTCGTCCATCAGCAACAGTTCGGTGTTGGTGGCCAGGCTGAAAGCAATCAAAGCTTTTTTCTTTTGGCCCATGCTCATTTGATCGAGCTTGGAATCGATTGGGATTTCAAATTCCAGAATGTATTTGTCAAAATCGCTGTAGCTGAAGTTCGGGTAAAAAGGAGCCAGTGTGGCGATGAATTCCTTTACTTTTACCGAGGGCACAAAGAAATCTTCCGGCAGCATAAAGAGTTTGCTCAGCATGCCCGGATGACGCAGTTTGGAAAGTTGTCCGCCTACGCTCACTTCGCCTTTAGCGGGCTTTAGCAGGCCGCAGATGTTTTTAAACAAGGTGCTTTTTCCGGTTCCGTTTTTACCCAGCAAACCGTAAATGTTACCGGCTTCAAAGGTGATGCTCAAACCGTCAAACACCTTTTTCTTTTTGTAGGAGTAATGTAAATTCTGGATGTCTACCATATGTATACAATAAAAAGGTAAGCTAAAAAAGAAAACTGAGATCTGAGATCAGAAAGCTGAATTTAAATTGCATGACGATGAAATACCTAAAGGATAGTAGAAGCCAAAGCATTTTCAGGGATGTAGGATATAATTCAAAAGTTTACAGCAATAAAAGCAGGATAAACAAGAATCATCTTACATCCATGTGTTCTTTTTCTGCTATTTTACGTAACTTGAAGTATAAATTTTTGTCATGAGAATAAGACTCCTACTCTTTTTTGCGGCACTGGTTTTCCAGGCTCACGCACAAAATCCTTCTGCGCAATTTGCCAAGTGGAAAAACAATACGAAGGCTGTTTATACCTTAACGCACGACGATTACGCTTCCTTCTGGATTGACGGAATACAGGAGTATGCAGATACGATAGCTTATAACCGCGGCGTCAGATTTACCTTTGGTGTCATTACCGGTTCCTGCGACAGCGACGATTGGAAAGTGGCGCGCAGGCTGATCAGTCATGGACACGAAGTGATGAACCATACACATACGCATGCCTGCAACCACGTAACGACGGTGTGTCCGTCCGGAGGATGGAATTATGCCAATGAACTCGATCTGAGCACCAATCTTATTTTTACGAATACGAATTCCTATCCGCGCTATTTCATTTGGCCTTACGACGTGTTTGATCAGACCAGTAAAGATTATTTGAAAAACACGTTGCATTATTACGGCGGACGTGGTGGAAACAACGGTGAAACACTGGATGCTTCACAACTCAACGGCAAAGACATCCCGGATTTTTTCAATACCAATTTCAGCATTCATTCTACAACTACTGACCTGGCAGAATTAAACGGCCTCGTGGACCTGGCGATTGCCGAAGGCAAATGGGGCGTGCGTGAAGTGCACGGTGTCAATGACGCTTCTTATGCTTCTATCCCCTTAGCTAATTATAGAAACCATTGCGATTACATCAAATCAAAAATAGAGGCCGGCGTATTATGGAATGCCAACGCTTCGGAAGTGACCACTTACCTGATGCAGGCCAGAGCCTTTGTGCCGACAGTCACGCTGCAGCCGCAATACAGCCGCATCAAAATAGGATGGAACAATCCTGTACTGGATGTTTCGGATTTGCGTTCCCCCGTTACAGTAAACGTTGACCTGGACGGTTTAACGGATTATCTGTATGCCTATCAAAACGGAGAGCCGCTGACACTTGTCAACTACGGTGATTCAGTAGCGGTGAATTGTTTCCCGCATAAAGGAGAAGTTTATTTATACAATTACGATTTGGCTACTGTAGACAATTCTTTTTCTTTTGAACAGTACAGAACCTTTGTAAGACAAGGGGAGCAGGGCATAGCCTACAGCATTTCCACCCACGATGCCGATGAATATTTCTGGTCTTATTCTGACGCAGCGACCACTGTACACGCAAACGGGGATCATGCCACCCTTGATTTCAGCAGCGGATCCGGCAATGGGAAAGTGCGTGTAGCCATTGTAAAAAACGGAAAGGTCAGTCTTCCAAAAACGCTTGACGTCACGGTATTAGCGGTCAATGATGCGAGCTACAGTTGTCCGGCGCCTTCGCAGGTTACGTTCAGCATCACCAATCAGAACAACAAAAAATTTCTATGGCTCGATGCACCGGAAGGCGGAAATCCGCTGGCCTTCGCTTCCACGCTCAATCGCACGAACCCTGCAGCAGCAGATACTTTTTACATTGCCCGTCAGGACGATAGCGTCCTGGTGAATGTTGTTCCATCCTACATGAGCTACAACTCGGTTCCTTCCGGTACGGCAAGAAAAATCAGTGTTCAACAGCCCTTGATCTTCAGAAGCATTTCCTTTGGCATCAGTCAATCGGGTCCGCAAACAGTGGACATTTATGCGGCAGACGGACAAACGAAAATTTTCAGTACGACCAAATCGTTTGCAGAAAACTCGGTGTATACGTTTGTCTCTGTGCCTTTAAACACGAGCCTGGCAGCCGGTGACTACTACATCAAAGTGAGTGCTGGTTTTAGCGATTACTTCCAAACCGTTCCTTTGACCGTGGACGGCTATATGACGCTGTATCAGGGAGGCTATGGCGTTGCCGGTGATGGAAGCATTAATTTATCCGATACTAAAACGGCGAACCAAACCGTTCAGATTGCCTTGTATGCCGTGAAACCGGGTGTGCTTTATCCGGAACGCGTCGCTGTCTATTTGAAACCTGTGGGTCCTTCCGGCACTCCGGCATCTTATACCGGACCTCAAAGTGTATGCGCAGGCACTACACGGAATTATACGGTACCTACGCTGTCTGGCCTGACTTCGGTCTATCACTACAGCGATGGCATTTACGATACCACGGTGACCTCCAACAGCGGGGCTTCCATTGTCTTTAAAGACAGATTTGCCAACGGTATTTTATCTGTTCAATATAAAAATACCTGCGGTGGTCTTTCCTCCGCCTTAACGATACCCATTACGGTGCTAAAACCGGAACTCAGCAATCTTGTTGGGCCAAGCTTCATTTATTTTCCTGACACGATCAATTATACGTACACGAAATCAGCAGGGGCGGCGGTAAGCTGGTCATTAACCGGAGGCGGATTGAGCACCATCAGTCAGACGGCTACTCAGTCTACCTTACGCACGGCTGCGAATCTTCAGGATACTTATTCTACTTCCCTGTCCTATACCGTCAGCGAAGCAGGATGTTCCCAAACCTATCCGATCACGGTATCGTTGTATACCAGACCACCGGTGATTACCCTGCTGAGCCCGACAGAGGCGCAGCAATTTGCGAAGGGCGAAAGTGTTCCCTTGCTGGCTTCGGTAAGCAATACCTTCGGACGTCCGATGACTTGTTATTTTAAAATCATTTGCAGCGGTTATCCAAGTGTTGTGGTGCAGTATCAGGTAGGCAATGCGCCGTATCAGGCTACATTTCTTCCGGATTATTTAACCGGCAATTGTTCCATGACTCTTACCAATTCTCTTACAGGAGGTCTTAATTCCATACAAAGAACCTTTTATATCAGCAACGTAACGGATGCTTCTTCACAAAAGGAATCCCGATTGGTCGCTTATCCCAATCCTACGGCGGGTCAGTTGTATGTGCCGGCAGATTGGTTGAATGGATTGCCTGTTTCCTGCACGGCAGTAGATGCGATGGGTAAAGTAGTGGAGCTGGCCTTCAGTAATCATGGCGGCGAATTGCAGTTTGACTTCAGTCCGTTGGCAAGTGGCTTGTATCGCCTCAACCTGTCTTCCGGCGACAAACAATACAGTGTGAATGTCATCAAGTTTGACGGACAATAGGTCACAGGTCTTAAGTCCAGCACTCATGAAAACAAAAACGAGCCATATTTTCCTTGGTGTTGGAACGGTCTGTTTTTTATGCAGCGCTTTTTTTATTCCTGAAAAAGAAAAAAGTAAAAACTGGTTCAATACCGCTTACCTGAACTGTTTGGAAACACGCCTGCCTTGTGATTGCCAGGAGCAGGAAAGTCCGGCCTACCTGCGCATGGATACGGCATACGGTCAGGCGATGTGGGCTAACGGTATCATCTACGATCAGAGTACGTACAGCTTGCACAAACAGCAAAACGAATACCTGGCGTATGCTGTTAACAATGAAACAGAATGGGTAGTGGATACGCTTCAGGCAAAAGGAAGATTACAGATCATCGGAGACACACTTTATTTTTTGGATGTCAATAAAAAGAAAAAAGCTTTTGTACGTGCGGGGAAAGCGAGCGATGATTTTGATCAGTATGATGCCTACCATGTAGCACTCCTGAATAGGACCTTGGCAAAGTATCACTATCCTTCCTTAGAAAAAACAGTGGGTAACGATTCTTTGTTGTGTGCCTGCAATGCGGAACTGGGTTTGAACCTGGTCTATTCTAAAAAACAATTCTGGATTCTGGAGCAAAAGAAAAATAAAGTATCGCTCTACGAATGGATAAATGCTCCGGAAGAAAAAACAATAGATCCTGTTATTGAAAAGAGATTGGTGAAACAGTTTAAATGGTGAAGAAAGAAATCTGAGATCGCAAATCTGATTTTAATTTTCTGGTCGGACTGACATAAGTTAAAGAATAAAGAAAAAACCTTTTGCCAAGCGCAGAAGAACTATGAAAAATACTAAAACAGTTTTAATCTTCCTGTTCGTCTTCCTCGCCGCCTGTTTCCTGGCGGTACAGTTTGAGGACAGTTACCATGAACTCATTCGTTACTTGTACGTAACGCTCAGCAGCGGCACTATTTCTTTCCATCATCCGGGCAAACAGTTTTCTTTTCCTGATGTTTTCTTCGTGGGATTTTTCGGAGTGTTTGCAACGGTGACCTATTACCTTTTGTCGAAACTAAAAGCAGAAGCCATAGTGATTCATTTGTTCGTGTCATTGATTCTCTTTGCCGCGTTCACCGCATGGGGCTGCAAATGGGATGGCTTTATGAAAGTGATGGTCTGTACCGCTTGTAATGATGGGAAGAGAGCTTTGTATTACAATGACGTAAACTACAACAAACAATTTGTCACCGGTTTGATCGCCGCGCTGCTGCCTTTGCTGATTGTCGAATATAAAAGACGGAGAAAGAAAACAACGCTTTAATCCCGCCCTGAGCCTCCCATGCTCGTTCCTGTAGGTTGTTGGTCCGTTTAACTGTTGCCTATCCATACAAAAGCCCTCCGATAAGAATTATCGGAGGGCTTTTGTATGGAAGAAGAAATGAAATTAATCCAACACAATGAGTTTTCCTTTTCCTAATTCTTTTGTTTCATGGTATACACTGTACATAAAGATTCCTGAACCTAGATTTGTTTTGGAAAGTGTATAGGAATTGCCTGAAATATTTTCTTTCCGGAATACTTCACGGCCTGTCATGTCTTTGATCACGAGATTAAAATTGCCTTCAGAGGACACATCAAATACTGCGTTTTCTTTTGCTGGATTCGGATACACAGAAACCAGTTCGACAGATGAAGAGGCATTGGTTGAAGTCGAAAGACAAGAAACAGTAGATTCAGTCAATACGAAAGAAGCGGTAACGGAACAATTGTCGCCGTCTGTCATGGTTACTGTGTAGGTGTCCGCAGACAATTGACTGATGTTCATTGTGGATTGTTCGTTGCTCCAGTCGAAGGTATAACCAGGCGTACCGCCGGATACTGCTGTAAGGCTGATCTGTCCGTCATTGTTTCCCTGACAGGAAACATTCGTTACCGTGCCTGATATGGACAAGGCTGCAGGTTCACTGATGTTTTCTGTCAACTCTATTTCTTGCCCGCTGGCATCGGTTACGGTGCATGTGTAAGTTCCGGTTATTAAGTTATTCAATAAAGAATCTGTTTCCGTTCTGTTTTCCCATGCATAAACATAAGGCGGAATGCCACCTTGCGGAACGGCAGCCAGGGTAAGGTTTCCCTCTGCGCAGCCCAGGTCTTCGGACGCTGTGGTGCCGCTTAACGGGAAAGCCATGGTATTGAATACCGTATTGGTAGCTATCAAAGGGTTGTGATCGAAGTAGATGTAGGCTGCATTTTTAATTTTTGTAAGGGGTGCGAGATCCTTTTGCGTATGGATGCTGAATTGCACATATCCCTGACTTCTTTCTTCGTCTGTGGTTTTGGCAGGCAGGTTGATGTGTTTGAAAGTCCATTGAATGACGTTGTTTCCAAGAATGGCAACACTGTAGGCATGACTGGCATTCAAAGCGACGAGCGTTTCAATGTTGAGGTATGTAGACAGGGTATCTCTGATGGTGATGCTGTCTGCCGGTGCGGTGCCTTCGTTTTGGAAGCGAATGGTATAGCACAAAACAGAATCTTTAGCGGGAATCCATTTTGCTGCCGTGGCACCTACAGGAAAGACTTCCTTCACATTCGGATCGTAAGATGAACGGATGATAGAAGTTGTTTGAGCAAGATTGTCAGAAGGATTAAAGTCATCAGACAGCAAGAGTTCAGCTGTTGCGGTGGTGGATTTACCACTGAGCGATGCATCAGGCAACACACTAAATACTAAATGAATGACTTGCGTTTTCCCTGGAGCCAAATCCGCGCAATTGAAAGTAAGCGTACGATCGGTATGGTCTGCCGGGGCAAGATCAGCAGACACGAAAGTCGCCCATTCATCGTAGTGAAAGAGCAATGAGCCGCTAAAGTTGAGTATGCCTGTGTTTTCGATGCATAAGGTATAAGTAAACGATCGGCCCACTACAGGTACGCCCGAGGAGAGTACAATTCTTCCGCCGGTGGCATTGGCATTGTACAAGGCGTAATCGTTTTGTGAAACAATGCTATGGCTGCTGCTTACCGTAGCGGTATAATTTCCCGGATGACAAATGGCGGTGAGATGGTCCATCGGCAGCAAGGAAATATCATACGTATTGTAAGGTACTCTTACGCTGTAATATCCGGTGGTATCTGTCAATGCGTAAAGCGGACCCGGAAGTATTTTAACCAGGGTCCGTTTCAAAGGCGCATCTGTAAGATCATACGTACAATTGCTGTTGTAGTCATCGTATACGATGCCTGAAATTTCTCCGCAGTTTGCTGTGGTGATGGATAAAGTGTCTTTTACACTTCCGCAGCTGTTGGCAACCGTAAGGTAATAGGTGTTTTCCGCAAAGCCTTGTATCGTCTGACTTGTAGCTCCGGTAGACCAAAGGTAACTGGCGTTGTTGTAAACTCCGCCGTTTAACAGCAATGGAGTATCCGTGCAGAGGGCTGTATCGGCGCCTAGTTTGGGCTTGGTCAATGCTTCCTCCACAAGAATATTTAACGTATCACTTCCTGCACAACCTAAACTGTTGGTTAGAGAAACAATGTACGTTTGAGTAGCATTCGGCTGGAAGACCGGATTGGCAATGGTGGCATCGCTGAGTCCCGTTGCCGGTGACCAGCTGTAATTGCTGCCTCCGCTGGCCGTTAAAGTGATGGGACTACTGCCCTGGCATATACTTCTATCGGGCCCGAGGTTACCGAATTTGTATTGCTGAGAAAACTGCGTGGTTCTTCCGCCTTTCGTAGCGGCAGCTGTAATGTTGCAGGCGTTGCTGAGGCTGCCGTTGTAGGTCCAGCTGCCCGCGGCGTTTGCGGCAACGGTGGCAAAATAGGTTTTGCCTTGAAAGGCGCCGTTACCATTGTGGTAATAAAGATCCACTGCAGCTAATGGATCTGAAATACCTTCTACTTTGGTTGTGGTGACGTTGGTAATGACAGGAATAGCACCATCGATACTGGAGATGCCTATTCTATTATTAAAAAAACTATTTCCCCGAATACTCACACTGGACTGATATTGAGCTGACGCGTGTGGATTGTCTACCCAAATCCCACAACCGCTGGGACCAATGGAAATGATATTACTATAACCAGAGGTCAACTTACCCACTTCAACAGTAGAGCCGTATTCTATTTTTACACCGACTCCATATCCATTTGCTAAAAGAGTAACCCCGTCTTTTGCCACTCCGATTTTATTGCCATACAAATAGATTTTTTGTGAACGGAGAACATCTACTCCATAATGCTTACCGGTAGACACAACGTTTCCTGCAGCGGACGAATTGCCGCCGATTACAATAGAATCACATCCATTGAAGGATACATCCGCTCCGTTAACGCCAGAAGAACTTCCATTACTATTAGGAATTGAAAGCATGCCTGTAACATCTGTTCCTATGTAATTGCCTTGCATCACCATCTGTTTAACTGCTGAGCAAACAATGCCATTATTTAAATTACCAGAAATAATATTTCCCTGACCTGTACCGGTTCCGCCGAGCGTGAAATTGAAACTGCTATTAAGGCTAAGGCCTTCTTCGTTTGGAACCGCGAGAGTACCTTGGCTGTTGGTACCTATTTTATTACCGGAGATCACAGTATTGGTATCTCTAAATGAGTTGATGCCAAAAGTGCAATTCCCAATATTGTTGTTAAGGACTTTGGTGTTTCTTGTATTTGAAAAATAAAGACCGGAAACAATAGTGCTTTCTGGTAAAGATTGCACATCCATGCCCACATAGTTGTTTTGAAAGGTAACATCTGCTGCATAGACGATATAGATGCCGCCAAAAAAAACATTTGATCCTCCGGGTTTGCCAACGATAGTGCCGTTTGCATGGCCTTCTCCATTTGGAAACAACCTGGAGCTTGCATCTATATTCATCGAAGCGGTTTTATCCATGGTGATTCCGTACAGCTCTGAATTTTGACCATAGAAAACGAGATGCTTTGCTAAAATTATTTTAGGCATCGCACCGGTGTAACCATTGGCGGGCTGCGTAGTGCCATCTATTGTGACGGGCTGATTGAAATAAATATTAGAGTTGGTCGGATAGCTCACCACATGAGGCCCTGCTCCTGGAATATTGAAGTAAATGTAATCTTTCCCTATCGTTTGTTCGCAATAGTCTTGTATCTGTAGCAGTGACCCTGGACCTGCAGCAGCCGTCGTTGTGACCAGGTGGTTGCCCGGCGAAAAATTTACACCCCTGCGAAAGGGAGAACCTGACATGCTGCCGGTATACCGGTATACCGGGCCTGGTATATTGTTTCCGTTAATGGTAAGCAGGAATCCATTCAGGTTGTAATTGTCTATGGTAATGAAAGGTGCCGTAATCACCGGCAAAGGAGAGCTGAGGTAAACCGTAGGATTTGCGCCGGTCATCGTAAAATAAATTTTTAATAAGGTTGCACTGCCTGTATAAGCATTGGCATTCAGGATGGCCTGACGCAGGGAACCAGGACCTGAATCGCTTGTTGAGCTGACGCTGAATTCGCCTGGTCCATATTGAGCCTGTATCGATGCGGAAAGCAGGCTGCAGAAGAAAAAGGTGAGGAGTGTTTTTTTCATAAAAAAAGGTGTAAAAAAGTAAATAATGTTAGCGCCTGTCTTCCACGGAACCATGGCTTGCTGATATATCGGTTTGCAAGACCAAAGGTAAACGAAGCATACGCAGTTGCACACTAAAAGGTCGGACTTTAAAAGGAAAATACTTCGCATCGGTAGTTCTTTTCCGCTTTCTTTTTTCAATTGGCATGTTATTGGTTTTAAAAAAGATACAGCCTATGTCCCATTTAAAACCCATGTTATGAAAACAGCACTCGGATATTTCTTTCTCGCCCTGGGCGCCACCTTTGCCGGCGTGGCCCTGATGGTGATCTTCTTCGCTTTGACGGGAAGACTGGAGGCACTCGATCATCAGGCTACCTATGATCCCTTGCACCGCGCGGCTTTGATCGCTTACAGCATCTTTCATGTCGTGGCGATCTTTCCTTTATTTTATTATGGAATAAAGTGGATCAAACGCGAAGTGCACGAACCGATTCCTCCGACCGGAAAACGCGCGATGAATTGAGCGTTACAACACAGGAAGCCTGCTGCATTTTTCAGCAGGCTTTTTTTATGCATTTCATACCTAGAATAAAGTATTTCTGCTAAGATTGAGAAAACAATTCCCCATCATCCTTGTTTTTCTAAGTGCGTTCCGACACCTTTAAGGGAAAGAATATCGCTTTTTGGTAGTTGATTTTTGCTTTTGATCGATGGGGACTCCGCTTATTTTACCCAGAGAGATTGAGCCTGTAGGTAGCAGTATTTTTATAATATCAAGGCAAACCGCATGAGACCGGTGAGCCGAATAAATTCCATGTTAGTGAAAGACAAGCGATGATGCATTGATCGATTCGACTTGTTGTCGTGCAATTGAGTTTGCCGTATGAAAGTTTTTAAACCGTGAATCCCTATGAAGAAAAATGTATCACTGTTCTTGTTTGTCGTGTTTATACTAACTGTCGGCAGCGCTTTTTATTTAACGAGAAATTCTTTGAACTCGAATGACGCATCTGTGAAAGTGGAAGAGGTGGTGGAGGTGGATTCGGTGGAGGTGCGGAAGTAGGCTTGAATGATTCGCAAAGGTGCGATTAGTAATAAGTGTTTATTTTGTTGGCATTAAGAGTTTAAAAATTGAGAAAGAAGCATTTCCAAAAGAACACCTTCATTAGTCCAATATATGGAACCTTACAATAGTGCGTTAGCCCGACTTAGACTTAAGCATTGTTGAAGGAATGTTCGTGATACAAGTCGATCAAAAACTCTTGACATATTATATTGTGGCTAACTCTTAATTAAAAATAGAAATGACAGAATTAGGTATCAAGAATTTCTTCTCTCTAGCTGACACCAAAATTAAATTAACTGAACAAGTCAAAAAGTATTATGGAAAGGAGATTGCCCCCAATTTTAATTCATTTGATTTTTGGCGGGTTGATGAGAATAAAGTGTCAAGGATATTATCCTTCTTTCTTGACCCTAAACAAAAACATGAACAGGGGGATATTTATTTAAAACATTTTTTAAGGAAATTTAAACTTGACTTTTTTACGTTCGGGGAAGATGACAAGATAGATGTGCAATGCGAGCTTATTACCTATAACGGGAGGAGAATGGACATTGTAATCAGCAAAAATTCATTTGAACAAGTCATTGTCATAGAAAATAAAATTTATGCTAGCACGGCAGATCAAAACAATCAGCTTAAAGATTATCTGAATTTTTTATCAGGAAAGACAGAGCATTATTGCCTAATTTATTTAAGTCCGCAGGGAAAAGTTGTTTCAGGTAATAGTATAAGTGAAGACGAAAGGATTGCTTTCGAGGCACAAGAGAGGTTGCGATATTTGTCATATGAGGAGCATATGATAGATTGCTTAAAAGAATTCGGTTTATTGACGGATAATATTCGTGTGAAGTCCTTCTTAAATGACTTTGAAAAAACTTTAAAAAAAATGTACATGGGCGAAAAGGATATTAATTCGAAACAAGTTGTTTTTGACTTGGTATATGAAAATGGTAAGAATTTAGAAATTGCATTTTTGGTTTCCAATTCATTACAAGAAGTAAAGCGTCATTTAAAAGAAAAGTTTCAACACCAACTGGTAGAGATAGCAACTGAATTAGACTTAGAGATTAAAGAGCTTGAACTAAAACCAAGTCGTTGGAAAAATCACAGAATAAGATTTAGTTATGAAATTGGTGGAATACTATATGGTATAAGCCGGATAGACGAAGGTAAAGACAAAATAAGATTTCCAGAAATCGATATTTTGATTGAGCAAATGCTGAAAGAACGATTTAATGTTTCCCCTTGGTGGCCTATGTATCAGCACTTCTACAGAAACATAGAAAATAATCAGGAATTTTGGATGGATATACAAAACGGGAAAGCCAAACAGAGGGCAAAGGAATTTATTAAGTTGATAAATGATAATTTCAACACGGAGAAATATTAGAAAAGGCACTTTGTTAATACTTCATATGAACATGAATAATTTTATTAAAGACCTTAATCAATACATTTCCAATTATGATATTGAAAAAAGTTTATTCGCAAAAGGTCCAGAAATTAAAAAGCGCGGCTGGCTGACTAAAGACGAGTTTTTGTTAATTTGTTTATGGAAATCGAGACGGCCTAAACAATGGTACAAAAAGAATACACAATCTAGAATAAGAAAGATAACACAAGCTGCTTTTCTTGAAAAAGACGAGCATAAAAAGATGGAGTTTTTAATTCAGTTAAGTGGTGTAAGAATACCGACTGCTTCTGCCATTCTCAGTATTGTTGATCCGAAAAAATATCCGATAATAGATGTTAGATGTGTGTCATCATTAACAAAGTTGAACGCAATAACATGGAGCCATATAACAATAAACTCCTGGATCGATTACTTGAAAGTTATTAGAAGACTTGCCAAAGAAAACAGGAAATCAGCTAGAGAGATTGAGAAAGGTTTATTTGCTTATAACAGAATGCAATTAGATAAAGAGTATAGAAATTTATACTAGTAATTTTTGATTAGAGAATAGCTATAACACTAGCGGCCAGGTTAATTACCTCGATTAAATAATTGTTCTTTTTATTCCTTATAAAAATGCAGATGCAGCTTTATAAAAACAAAAACGCAGATTCCGGCATCACCCATTTCGAGATCGGTGAAGATTATATCCGTGTTCGGTTCGAAGGGAACTCATCGGTTTATACTTATAGTTATGAGCTGAGTGGCAAAAAACACATCGAGCAAATGAAGATCCTGGCGAAGAAAGGAAGCGGGCTGGGCACCTACATCAGTCAGCATTCCGAAGTCAGAGACCATTTTGAAAAAAGATAAAAGACTGTTATAAAAAAAAGCACCGGCATCACCGGTGCTTTTTTATAGCCAAACTAAAATCGTTCCTTAATCATTCCCCAAACTGTCCAGGTCATTGATTCTGTACAATACGGTTTTCGTAACCGCTTTATCCGCATCACGCTTTTTGATGGAGATGGATTCCGGAGCGTCGAATAAATAATCGACATCGGCTTTGAACAATTCACCGCGGACGATTTTGAAATCGGGAGCTTCTGTTTCAGTGGCGGTAGAATCTGCTTTTCCGTCTTTGTACAATTTGTCATTGGCCGAATAATCCACGGTGGATTCCAGGTACACGTTGATGCTGTCGATGTTGTAGACCCACTTGCCGCTTTCGGGCAGCGACAGTTTTTTGACTTTACCGTCTATGGTAATTTCATTGTCGCCGGTAGGTACAGACGTTTGCAAATGTTTATGTGCTTCAATGGTATGCGTACCGTCGTTGGGAATGGTGACTTCCACCGCCGTCGCTTTTCCGTTGTCGATGTAGAGCGTTGTTCTGAACGCACTGCCCGTAACCAAAGTGCCCAGCACCGCACCGATGATCAGGTAGAGGTAAGTAGAGTTGGCGAAGTAAGAAGGAATGTCCTGTTCCTTGCCGGCGTCGGCATACACCTTTCTTTTGTTGTAGACAAAATAAAGTGCTCCGCCCAATACCAGCGCAGCGCCGGTATAGTATACAGCCGGGTGTACGTGACGAAGAGAATAATGCAGGAAGTAACCCAGCAAAGCAAAAGGAATGGTGGCCAGGAGGACTTTAAAAACTAAAATTAAGCGGTTCATAAATAAAGAGTTTAGGTTAAAAATGTTTCACCTGCTAAAAAACGGTATCACGAAGCAAGGAGAGTGGCGCCCTGCTGTAAAACGAAATCCCATTAGAGAAGGAAGTTCAATATAATAAAAGAAGAACGGAGAAACAGAGCGGAAAGGAGAATTTCTGTGTACTCAGTTATGAGTATTTTATCCGCTGGCGGGAAAAGAGTTTAACTCTTTACCAGCAAATATTTTATAAGTTGCGGGCAGCCGAGGTTATAAAGTTTACTTCCGAAGTCATCTAGTTTACTTCCGAAGTAAACTGGTTTAGACCGGAAGTAATAAAGTGTACTTCCGAAGTGATATAGTTTACCTCGGAAGTAATCTAGTTTAGATCGGAAGTTATCTAGTTTAGATCGGAAGTTATCTAGTTTACTTCGGAGGTGATATAGTTTAGATCTGAAGTCATCTAGTTTACGTCAGAGGTGATCTAGTTTACTTCCGATGTAAACTACCCCCCTTTGGAAAACAGAAACAGAAACAGAACGGAGAAACAGTGTAAGGAAATAGAGAGGGCCATTTCCTTTTATACAGGCTATGCGCTCCGTTTGTGGGACAACAAAAAGCTTTTTTAAATAAAGCACTTGCATAACTAACTGGTTTTCCTTTAATTGATTACTGAGCCAGATGACACGATCGAACTCAACGCGTACTCATCAAAATCATTTTTACTATGAGCAGATCTACAGCTGACTTAAAAGAAATTGTTAGACTCGGCGGCGGCATCAGCCTGGATGCGAGCACCAAATCCACAGCAGACCTCAAGGAATTGGCCCTACAAACCAGAGTTTCCGGCGCGACACTTACCATTCGAAACGCAGGCATCAAATCCGTCAACGACCTCAAAGACATTGCACGTCAGGCACCGGGCAGAGTGATCTTTGAAATTTAAATCAGCGCTTCATCCTGCAAGGAACAAACCTTCCGAATAATTGATTATTTTTGTTCATCTTTTACATTCTTTCGTATTCCTGTGCGTTCTACATTTTTATACAGCCTGCTTCTTGTTACATGTACTGCAACAGTAGCGCATTCACAAGTCATCCATCCATTTTATGAAATCGGTTATTTTACCGATCGTGACAGGCAGCCTATTGACGGCTACCTTGACATCACTTACCTGCCAGATACGCGTCAGGATTTCAAGTATACACTGGGCGAAACTTTTTCACCCGGTGCTTACTACGACCTGAACGGAACAAAGGTCAGCGGAAGAATCAAGTACAGCCAGAACGAAGGCTTTTTCCGCTTTACCCCGCCTTCCGGCGAAGGCAAAGGAGAAAAGATCAAACCTGAGATGTGCAAGTCCTATACCATCGGCAAAGACAGTTTCGCCGTGATCAAAAACTTTTCCATAGAACAGGAATTGCTCAGCACCCCGGTTGATGAACCACAGTTTGTAGAAGTAGTCACCACGGTAGGCGATCTGACCTTCTACCAGCATGCGCAACCCGGACAGAGTAAGACGTTGTACACATACATTGTTTGCCGCGGCACGAAGGGCGAGCTGGTCAGCTTTTCGAAGAACAGGAATAAGTTTAAAGAAATGGCACCGGAGTATTTCAAGGATTCACCTTACCTGCTTCAGGCCATTGCCTCCGAAACACTGACAGAAAACGATGTGCTCAACATGATCAAGTACCTGGATTACGAAAGCAAACGCGCCCAAAAAAGTAAAATTTATTTTTCATGTGCCTGGGAAGAAATCAAAGACACGTCGGAATACGGCTACCTGTATTATGCCGACAGTCTCTCCCTGAAAGGAGATACCTGGAGCATGACCTATTTTATCAAAGACGGTACGCCCTTGTACACGGCTTATTACAATTCGCTGGCACCATTGAAGAAAGAAGGTACCTTCACCTTTTATTTTCCCAACGGTCAATTGCGCAAAACCGTCACCTATAAAGACAACGAGATCACTGGTCCCATCAAGACTTACCGCAGCAATGGACAAGCGCATTATGTATACGAAAAGAAAAACGATCACAAGCATATCTACAGTGTAGTAGCTGATGCATCCGGCAAAAACCTGCTGGACATAGAAGGAGCAGGAACGGAAAGCTTTTACGACAGCATTCAGAAACGTCAGGTCACGCGGGCATTCAAGAATTTTAAACTGACAGATTCTTATGTGACAGATACCTTGGGAAATAAAATCTACCAGTCCTGCCGCAACCACGCGGTATTATACGATAGAGCGCTGGAGAACGACGGCACCTTTCAAAGGGTAGAGGCCACCTATCCGGTCACTGCGATCAGCAACAACATACACGGCACCATCCTTCTGCGTGTGCTGGTGGATGCAGAAGGCAAGACCAGCAAAGTCATTCTGGTCAAAGGACTGGATTACGAATGCGATAAGGTCGTGAAGAGTTACATCCAGACGAAGTACAGAGGTCAGGTCTGGTATCCGCTGAAAGTAGACAAGCAACCTGCCCTGCAGGAAATTCTTATAGCCGTTGTGCTCGAGATCACACCGTATTCGCGTTATGGCAATAACTATTACTACAACAACATGTGGCAGCATCAGATGATGTGGAATCAGATGCGCATGATAACACCTTTGCCCGCAGCACCGAAGTTTTATTAGGCTCTTGATGAAAATCCTTTACCTGATTCTATCGTTCGTATTTTGCTGTTGCTTGTTCTGGCAGTCCGCCTGTGCTCAGGAGACCGGCAGTGTAAAAGTGAAGTTCAAAGACTCCCGGCAATTTCAGGAAGTGTACGAAGTACTGAAGTCAAATAAAGGCATCAAGCATGGTGTCTACACCCTGTACTTCAATGCGACAGCCTATGACATCGAGCTAAAGAAAGGCGATCCGCAGCCCGTGGAATTGATCCGTCAGAAAGGAAATTTTGTCAACGGTAAAAAAGAAGGAGAATGGATCACGTATGCCTACCCAAACGTGATCGAATCGAAAGGCGTTTATCAGGACAATAAAAAGACAGGCATTTGGGAAACCAGAAAAGAAAATGGACAAGTGACAGAACGTTTTGATTATACCAACAATAAAAAAGTTGCTCCCGTCATTCGCATCAACGCCGTATATCCCCGTGAGGAGGAAAAGGCCGGAGTGCAAGGAAAAGTGATCGTGAAATTCCACGTAAACAGCGATTGCAGCATCGGGCAATTCAGTATTGAAAAAGGACTGAGTGCGGCGTGCGATCAGGCATCGCTGGAGTCGATGGTCAAGTACAATGAATTTTTAAAGAAATATGGTCCTGCAGAAGGCTGTGAAGCAGGCGAAGGAAAAATCCTTATCCATTTTATATTGCCGGAATAATTAACATCCTCTAAACCCTTTTAAACATGAACATCTTCTCACCAGGTTTTATCCGCAATGCAGAAAAAATCATAGCGGTTATTGCGGTTGCAGCCATCGTTGCCGCAAAGATCCTGCACCTGCCGGCCGCTAACATTTTTATGGTGGTCAGCTTATGTGCTCTCGCTCTCGTGTATGCCAGAGGATTGCCTGATGTGTTAGGAGAAAATAAGGAACAGCAAAACTTTGGACTGAACACAGCTACCGGCGTGCTGTTGAGCGTGGCTTGTGTAGGCATCCTGTTTCGTTTGCAATATTGGCCGGCAGGGAAAAACATGGTAGGCCTTGCTGCCATAGGTTTACCGGTTTTAATCGGTGCCGTGTTTTATTTTAAAGGAAAAGAAGCAAGGGATCTTTCCTCCTATTTCAATCGCTTATTGCTCCGACAAGCGGTATTCGGCGCGTTGGCCATTGCCTTGTACGTGGCAAGCAACAAAGACTTGCTGACGCTTCAGTATCCCAACGATCCTGAAATCGTGCGCATCAAGTCCAACCATTTCGACCATCCGGAAAACGAAGCCTATACGAAAGAGTATATGGAGTACGTGGAAGCGCAGCGGTATAAGCAGCAGTAGGCACGAGCGAGGACGAACAAATAAAAGGGAGTAAGCATTTTGTGCTTACTCCCTTTTATGATTTTATGTTTTTAATTTTTTCTTCCCTTCCTTTTTTTCTTTTCCGCCTTTCTTTCCCTTCTTATTTTTTCTGCCCCACCAAATGATAAAACCGGTTACCGGTAAGAAGGCCAGGAAGAGCGCGCCAATCGTGGCGAGGATTTGGGAAGGCCATCCATAAATGCTGCCCACGTGCAGTGCGTAATTGGAGTTGCGCCATTTGGCAGCCAATGTTTTCTTTTCCTGTAAAGAAAAGGAAACGATTTTACCGGTTACCGGATGAAAATGGTATTCGTCCATTTCATCCCAACCGCTGTGTGTATTGAAACGGAGGTAGACCGATAGTTCAGAGGTGGTATCGTCTTTCTCTTCGGGTAAACTGATGTATGCATCTGTCCAGGACGCACGCAGCGCGGGGAATTGAGCGATGGCAAGGTCAGCGGCTTTAGGGTCAAACGGCTGCGTGACTTTTAAGGGCTCATGTTGTTCCCATACTTTATCCGGTGAAGAACCCAGCATGCGGTAAATGCCGTTGGTCCACCACTCAAAGGTCCAGGTCAGTCCGGTGATGGCCAAAAAAATAACAATGATCCAGGTATAGAAACCACCGACGTTGTGGAGGTCATAGTTGACGCGTCTCCATCGTGCGTCCCACTTGATGGAGAAGCGTTGTTTGAATGCAGCTTTGTTTTTTGGAAACCATAAAATCAAACCGGTAATGGCAAGAATGATAACCGCCAGTGTAGAGAAGCCTACGATGTAATGACCGATTTCATAACGCAACAATAAATTTTGATGCAGTCTTCTGCTCAGCTCAATCCAGTTGTAGAGCATGTCCACCTTGCCCGTTACTTGCGCAGTGTAAGGATCGACGTAGATTTTATCCCAATAGACGGTGGTACTCCATTGCGTGATACCGGAACAACTGTCGCAGTCGAGGTAAGTAGAAAATTCATAGCAACGCGTCGCGTCGTTTCTGATTTCAGATCCATACAATTTTTTACCCGGCACGGCGGCTTGTGCGGCTTGATAGATTTCCTGAAAAGGAGCCGTTTTTGTTTTGACTTCTTTTACATACATCTCATCGTAGTAATACCATGACGTCAACTCTGCGTCCCAGGCAAACAGCGCAGCGGCAAACATGCTGACAAATACCACCAGGCCACAACCCAATCCCAGCCAGAGGTGCAAGACACCGGCTATTTTTTTAGCTTTCATAGCTGCAAAAATACGAAATACTTGTTGGAGGCTCTTTATGGTAAGGTTAAATCGTCTATACCCTAAACAGGGTATTTAAAAAACGAGAGTGGAGAAACAGAGCGGAGAGCGGTTTTTTCACTTCGCTCTGTTTCTCCACTCTATTTGTCCGGCTTTACTTTATTCACTGTTTTCTTAATTCCCTTAGGTGCTGCAAAACGGTAGACCAGGTTAAGGCGTATATTGGACGCATTCAATACGGAACGAATCGCACTTCCCGGATTGGCGGATATGTTGTTGCTGGTATAGATGGCACTGGCAGCCCAGCGTTCGGAATTGTAACCGAGTGAAATGCGATAGAAAGCACTGGGAATGAAACCAAAATTATTTTCTTCACCGTCAGCACGGCTCACCGTGGTGCTGTTGCCTACAGCGGCATTGGCGGACAAAGAGCCGGTAGCGAAAAAATGTTTTTTTATAACCAGTGTATAAGCGTAGCCTATACTTGGTCCGAATTTATAATGACGAAATTGTTTGATGTTCCTGTCGGCAGTGGCTTCGTGCACATGAATGGGAATGATCGAACTGTCTCCATTAACGGTTCCGTAATACGCTTCGGCTCCTAGTAGAAAGGTACCGGCAGATTTCTTTTGCCATTCATTTTGTAAAAATGCAGCGCGGTAAGAAAAGCGACGGTTGTTGAATACATATTGTACAGACGCTCCAAATTCGTTTACGTTCAGATCAGAACGCAAATAGTAAGAACCATCTGTGCTGCCGGTGCCTTGAGGCGAAGCGTAGAAACCTTTGTACACCTGCGCCATTACATCGACCAGCCACTTGCGGCCGTACATGTGTGTTTGCAAATCAAGGTAGGTCGTTACACCCAGTTCCTTGCTCGGGTTGAGAAAGCCAAGGAAACCAAATCCATAAGCCAGGTTCACGGTAATGCCTTTATAGGTAACACCCACGCCGACGTTATAAGAGGAGTTGGGTCTGTAATGCAGTCTGTCTGCACCCGGTACATTGAACAAGTCTATGCCCGTCCATTTTTTAGCGAGGTATACCCGGCCGGTGATTTGATAATGGTAGGGATAAATGTAATTCGTATCCGCGTCCTCGGAAAACGAATCCAGTTCCTTTTGTTGTTCTTTTTCAAAATCTGTTTGTTCTTTCTCAGAAGTGATTTGAGCATGGACTTCCGAGAGCAAAAGAAACAGAAAAATAGTTAAGGCAATACGGTGGAGGTAAGGCATGGGTAAACGTTACGTGTTGTTCAACTTTTACACTTTTACAAAGTATATACCGAAGAAGCAGAGAGGAATTACCAGGCATTTATACCGGAACTTATTATTCTGCTGTAGAAAAAATGGAACACGCGTTGCTTAATTTCCACATCCTGAAAACAAAAAAGCGGAAAGCGAAGTAAACCTCTTCGCTTTCCGCTTTGATGCCGGAGGGCTTTATTAGAACCTGAAAGTCAAATTTCCGATAAACTGACTGAGCTGTTGCGGTGAACCGTTGAAGCTCCAGTATTTTTGATTGGTGATGTTGTTGGCTTTTACACCGAGTCTCCATCTTGGCTGATCGTAAAACAAAGTAGCGTTTAAGAGCGCATATTCTGGAAGAATGAATTCATTTTCAGCATCCCAATAGGAGTTGCTGACATAGTTGGTACCAAATCCTGCACCCAGGTTTCTCAAGGCGCCGCTGCTCAGTTTGTAACTGATCCACAGGTTGACCGTTTCTCTTGGGGCGCCTGCAACTTCTTTGCCTTGTAGCTCTTCCTCCGCTTTGATGTATTGGTTGATGTTGTTGGCATAACCGGCAATGAGGTTCAATCCCTTCACCGGATTGGCAATCAACTCTACTTCATAACCTTTACTTCGTTGTGTTCCGTCCTGAACGGTAAAACCGGTAGACGCAATGTAGCGGGTTGAATGGGTCACCTGAATGTCGTAGTAACTTACCGTTGCACTCAGTTTATGATCGAAGAGATCTGCTTTCGCACCGATCTCCCATTGATTGGCGTTCTGTGGCTTGAAGACAGAGATGGTTCCGTCTGGTTGTTGAACCGGTGACACGTTTACGAAACCGTTCATGTAGTTGGAGAAAACAGACAGACGATCTTTCAACAGTTGGTATACCAAACCAAACTTTGGAGAGAGAGACGTTTGCGCGTATTCATCGTTGTTGTTTTCATTGTTGCTGTAGCTGTTAAAATAACGCAACACATCCATTCTCAAACTCAGCATCACCAACAGTCTTTCGTTCACGCTGGTCACAATAGAGGCGTATACACTGTAATTCACTTGATCACCTCTGTAATAGTAAGCAGCCGAGCCGATCAAATTATCGGATTGTGTTTTCGTGATCGGTGCAAAAGGTTGAGTAGTGACCACGGTATCGTAATCTTTCCAGGCTACTTTTTGATTTCTGTTGTAGTAGTTGATGTCAAAGCCCGCGACCAGACGGTTTCTGATTTTACCGATGGTAATGTCGTGATTGAAATTCTGCTGAAACTGTATCGTGCTGAAACTTCTTGGCCCGTACAAATCGATTTCTCTCGCTACCGAATCATCGCTGATCCAGGTCGGGTAGAACTGGTAGCTGTAATCGATGCGGTTATTGCTGGAACTGAAATTGGTGCTGGACGTGAAATTTTTATTGATCTTATATACTGCCTGCGCAAAATAATTGGTGGCAGTTTGCTGCGCGTCAATGTCTTCACCGCCCAGCGATGTTTTATAATCCAGGGGCATGTCTTTGAAATTCCTGAAGGTGACATTCGACGAGTTGATCAGGTAGTAAGGAACCTGCGTACGGTTAGCACGGTATAGTTCAGCGTCAAAGAAAAAAGTCAACCGATCGTTCATTTTGTAAGAGAGGGAAGGAGCGATGATGTAACTTCTCTGATGACCGATGTTCATAAAAGAAGCTTCACTGTGTAGGGCACCGTTCAAGCGGAGCAATACGGTTTTGTCTTTTGTCAAGGGCGCATTCACATCTACTGTCAACCGGTTCAGGTTATAGCTTCCGGTAGAGTAAGACAATTCACCTTTTAAAACATCCATTGGTCTTTTCGTGACACGGTTTACCAAGCCACCAAAAGAAACAACACTCGAACCGAACAAAGTACCGGACGGACCTTTGATAATTTCAGTGCGTTCAATGTTGACAGGATCCACCATCGTCCAGGCTTCCGAAGCCATACCGTTTCTTACGCTGGTGCTGGCAGAGAAGCCTCTCATCGACACATCCACGCTTCCTGCAGGATTGGAAGAAGGTGTTACCCCGGGAGCATTTCTAAAGGCCGTGTTGTAATCTGTTGTGATTTGCTCTTGCATCAACTCTTTACCGATGACGGTGTAAACCTGAGGGTTTTCCAGATTTTTCAAAGGCATACGCGAAACCTGCTCCGATTCTTTATCGGCAAATCGATTGACGCGGCCTTCAACAGTCACGCTCTCTACGTCTTTGTGGTTTTCACTCAGGCTCACCTCCGCAACGTTGATGGTCTGATCGGCTTTGGCAGTTACCGGCAGTTCCGTTTGATCAAAGCCTACGCCTTGTACCACTAAAATGTAAGCCCCTTCAGGTACGGTGAATTCGTATTGGCCCGTACTGCCCGTAGTGACAGAGTAACCAGTGTTTTTAAGTCCCACGTGTACGTCGGATGCCGGCAAGCCTTCCGGATTGACAATGCGGCCTTTGATGACACCATTGCCCGTTTGAGCAGCCACTTGCTGCACCCACAGGAGGCAGGCAAAAGATAAAAGTAATGTTAGTCTCATGGATTTAAGGAAGAAGAATAAGATGAAAGAAACATCTCATAGTGGGAGCTATTGGGAAAACGGCGAACACCAAGGAAAAAACTGAAAGGCAGAAAAATTCCTTTGCGTAAACACGAGTGTTAAGTCAATAGCTGTTGATTACACACGATGAAAAGCTGCGCAAGGTAGGGCTATGCCACAGCATGGTCAATACCGTATAAAGGGTAATTAGACGAGAAACAGGAACAGAAAGAGAAAAAATAAAAAAATGTCGATTAGCAGCTTGGGCTTCATGAATGCGCTAGAAAGAGGCGAAAGCAAATCGCTCTCCGCTCTGTTTCTCCACTCTGCTTTTAGTCTTCCATTTTGATCTTTTCGATCATCAGGTATTTTTTAAATTTATTGATCAGTTCGTCCATGTCTTTGTCGCGCGATTCTAATTCTGTAAGGTCTGCATCCGAAGCGAGTACTACCGGTTTGAGTTTGTCCAGGTTAGCCTTCATTTGCTGCACCATCGCAGCGACTTGTTCTTTTTCTTCTGTAGGTACGTTTTCCTTCGCTATCTTTTCTTCGGATTGTGCAATGAAACGTTCCACGTAAGGAATCATGTCCCATGGATTATTGGGTGCGTTCCATACAAATTCGATGTTGCATTTGCGGCACTTGTACTTATTGCTTTTCCAGCCTTCCGGACTTTTGCTGGTGCCTACGAGTTTCAGTTGATTGCTTTTTTGACATTTGGGACAAGCAGCATTTTCTTTTACCAGTTCATTCAGCTTCTTGCGCTCGCCTTCTACGATGTCACGATTGGTAGCGTGGATGTTGATTTGATCCACCAGCTTATCACCCGTTTCCAGAAGTTGTGCATATTCTTCGATCGATTGATGTTCCCGTGTCATCGCTTTGGTTTTCTTTTTAAAGAAATTAACCAGCCGGATGAGTTCGCGTTCGTTCGGTTTTAAGTTTAAAGCCATGAACCAAAGATAAGAAACAGAAAGAGAAACAGAAAGAGTAAAATAAAGATTATGAACTCCCTTGTCCCATCCCCTGACAGTCCATGCGATGGTATAGAACGAGATGTTGCCGAAGAGAGGGTTGAAGAGAATTAATGATCAAAAGCGCCGGATAAAATTATTTTAACATAAAATTCTTGTTCTTTTAATCTTTATCGTAATATTGCAATATACAAGTTGAACATGGGCGCAACAAAAACAGATCATTTTACCGATAAACAAAACGACATCGCTACGCTGGCCAAGGCTATGGGCCATCCGGCGCGCATTGCCATCCTGGATTATCTCCTTCGCGTGGACGCATGCATCTGTGGGGATATCGTCAATGAGTTACCTTTGGCGCAAGCTACGGTTTCTCAGCACCTGCGCGAATTGAAAAATGCCGGACTCATTAAAGGCAGCATTGAAGGCAATGCGATTTGTTACTGCATCGATGAAAAAGGATTTTCCAGGTTGCAAACGTATTTCAATACCGTTTCCACAAAAATGGAAAAGAAGAAGAACAAATGCTGTTAACTAAAACGACTCTTTATGAAACTATCAGAAATAAAAGAACTGCTGCCAAACCTGGAAACAGTCAGTTTTAAACTGGCCTCTGGTCAATATGTGCCCGAACATTTTCACGTCACTGAAATAGGTTTGGTATCCAGGCATTTTATTGATTGCGGCGGTACCGAGCGATTGGAGCAAGTAATTAATTTTCAATTGTGGGATGCCAATGATTTTGAACACCGTTTAAAACCGGAGAAATTGATGAAGATCATCTCACTTTCCGAAAAAGTATTGAAGCTGGAAGATCTTCCCATTGAAGTGGAATACCAATCCGATACGATTGGCAAATACGGACTGAAGTATAACGGTGAAGAATTTGAATTGGTAGCGTTAAAAACGGCGTGTCTGGCTTCAGACAACTGCGGCATTTCTGATCAAAAGCCATCGACAACTAATACAACCACATCGTGTGCACCTGGTGGTGGTTGCTGTTAATGTTAATGACATGAAGGCATTCTTTATTCGTTACAAACGACCGCTTGTCATTACGACTGCAGTCGTTGTTTTGCAGCTTTTTTTCGGCTTCGATGCCAAATTTTGTCTCATTAATATGATCTGGCTTTTTGTCTAAATAAACACATGAAAAAAATATTGGTACTCTGTACAGGCAACAGTTGCCGCAGCCAATTGGCAGAAGGCTACCTGAAACACTTTGCAGGCGGAAAAGCGGAAGTTTACAGTGCTGGCGTAGAAACGCACGGATTAAATCCACGGGCTGTTGCCGCCATGAAAGAAGACGGCATTGACATTTCTTCTCATACGTCCAACCTTATCGATGAATACAAAGACATTCCCTTCGATTTTGTGATTACCGTCTGTGATCATGCAAAAGAACGCTGTCCTTATTTCCCATCCCAGGCGCAAAAGTTTCATTATAACTTTCCAGATCCGGCGAAAGCGAAAGGAACGGAAGAGGAAATTTTCCAGCAATTTCGTGAAGTACGTCAGATGATTAAATTATATTGTCAAGAATTTGTCGGAAATAAAATATAGCAGGGCCATGTCAGAGCTTACTGAACCGCGCATTGAGCAATTATCTCCAAAAAACTTGGTGGGCAAACACCTGCACATGAGTTTAGCCAACAACCGCACGGCAGAGTTGTGGCAGAGCTTTATGGTGGACAGAAAAAACATCAGAAATACGATAGGTACTGATTTGTATTCCCTGCAAGTCTATGAACCCACGTTGGACTTTAAAGAGTTTAACCTGCACACCGAATTTGAAAAATACGCGCTGATCGAAGTTTCCGATTTCAATCACATACCCGAAGGGATGGAAGCCTTCACCCTGGAAGCCGGTCTATATGCCGTATTTATACATAGAGGATTAAATTTTCAACCGACCTTTCAACAAATTTTTTACGAGTGGCTACCAGCTTCTGATTTTGTGTTGGATGCACGACCGCATTTTGAATTGCTGGGGGAGAAGTATAAAAATCATTCACCCGATTCAGAGGAGGAGGTTTGGGTGCCCGTCAAAAGCAGACAGAGCGGAGAAACAGTGAGGGAATAAAACAAGTGTATGAAACCATTGTATAGAAAAGCGTTGATCACCATTGCTATTTATGTAGGCTTGATCCTTCTGTCGGCATTACTGGGCACACTCAGCCCTGGTGGGCCTTGCGTACCGGGAGGAGGCCTGTTATTTTTGTTATTTATTTGTCCGATAGTGGTTTTTATACTGTTCTGCAGAGACGCCATATGTGCAGCAGAGGGGAAGAAGGATTTTTATTTGTCTTTAGCAATCAATAGCCTCATGCTTATCTGTATGGTTATTGCTTATAAGATGGCGTAAGGAAAACATAAACAGTGTCTTCCACTGGTGCAAGCGTTTCGTTTGTTCCTACATCTATTTGCAGCCCCGCATGGGGTTCGCATTCCCAAAATGCTTTTTAATAAAAATACTTCGTTCTCAAGCTGTTTCTCCTCTTTGATTTTCGGTCGGCAATATTTTTGCAGCCTATTGTTCATTGTTCAACTTCAAACAAACAACACGATGGCAACACTACAGAAAATAACCTCCAACCTTTGGTTTGACAACGAAGCGGAGGAGGCGGTGAAGTATTACACTTCTATTTTTGCAAGTTCCAGCATAGGAAAAATTACACGATTTGGGAATACGGGTCAGGAAATTCACGGCCGGCCGGCAGGTTCCGTGATGACAATAGAGTTTACACTCAACGGTCACCCGTTTATGGCTTTAAATGGAGGACCCGATTTTAAGTTTAATGAAGCAGTGTCTTTCATCATCAGTTGCCAAACACAGGAAGAGGTGGATTATTACTGGGACAAATTAAAAGAAGGCGGAGATCCCCAAGCACTTCAATGTGGCTGGTTGAAAGATAAATTCGGGCTTTCCTGGCAGGTAGTTCCGGTAATCCTGGATGAAATGTTTATAGATGCGGATCAGCAAAAAGTAGATCGCGTGATGAGTGCTATGCTGCAAATGAAAAAGCTGGATATTGCGGCTTTGCAGAAAGCGTATAAAGGATGAAAAGCAATCGACTAAATCAGAAAATTCAATACATACATAGAACCTGGGATCAAAAGAATAACTGTTTTGATCTCCGCTTTCATTTTTTCTGTTTTAGCAGCTGGTTTTTGCTGCAAATAGGGGAAAGGAATAAATTTTTATGTAATTTTATGACGGGATTAGCTCCTCTTTTTTTGATAATATAAGTGATAAAGAGTCAATATTTAAATCAAACAGCTTTGATCATTATTTAGGACAAAAAATTAATCCGATATTTACTGTAATGAACGAAACGAAAAACCACCCGTTTTCTATCCATTGGCTTGACCAGGTTCCGGCGATCAATAATTTGCTTTTTTTTGATAGAAGAAAAAAAACCATTTCAGATAACCAATCGGCTGATCTGTTAGCGATGGAACAAGAGTTGGCAGAGAAAACGCTGGCTTATCATCATTACATAGAGAAAAAATGCCGCAGAGCATTTGTAGACATCTATACAAGTTTTCAACCTTTCAATGAAGCCTTGCGTGCAGCAATGCCTTTTCTGGCGCGCGCACAGGAAAAGCTAAAAGCGGGTGATAAAATCTTAGTTCTTTGGGATCGCGGAGGTTGGATTACAGAGTTTGTAGCGGGTATGTTCCCGGAACAACAAGTGATCACTACCTGGGAAGGAAACAAAGATGTGTTGGGTTATGCCGGATTCAATTACTGGTTCAAAGACAGTCCACAACACAAGATTGTTTTTTGCGATCACGCAACGGTTTTTCCTATAGAAGACGAAAGCATTTCTTTGATTATTGGCTTGGATTTTCTGCACCGTTACGATCAGATCCTGACCTTGAAAGAAGTGATGCGCATGATCAGGCAGGACGGAGGCATTATATTTCCGCACGTGCACCTGAGCAATTCAGAACCTGTACCTTATTTCGATCGTGGCGGTCATCAGCGTCATGGACTGGATTACCAGAAAGTGTTTGACCAGATCAAACATGAAAAAGGATTTGAAGGTTTTATGTTTTCAGAACCGGCTTTGTTTACCTTCAACGATTTGTCGGCGGAAGGCAGTACCTGGGAATGGAAATCTGTACCGGACACTACGGCTTACAATGCTCTGGCCATCCTGGCGCCTCCTTCCTGGACAGCAGAGCCCATGAAGCCTTACAGGGTGTCTCCTGCTCTGTATGCGACTTGCCGTGTATTGATCAATCCTTTATTGACCATCAAAGACAATCGCATCACACTGGATTATAAAAAAATTGATGGACAGGTTGGTTATTTATTGGATAGACACATTCCCTATATTCCACGTGTAAAACCGGCAGACGGTTTTTTATTAAATGATACGCAGCAAAAAATAGTATACTGGTCCGAAAAATCTTTGTCGCTCGAAGGCATGGCCAAGCGCATGAACAAAGACGTAAAGGAAGTCATTACAGAAAGCTTAACGCTGCAGAAAATCGGATTGATCGATTTGTTCCCGATCAGCGAACAGGCGCACCGCCAGCAAAATTTTCAGGGCTCACAAAAACTATTCATACCTTACGGCGAGCAAAACTTCGCCAAACAATGGGAAGACGCCGTTTCCTGGTTCGCCGAAAAGCCTTTGCTGATCAACGAAGAAGACGAGAGTACGATTACGTTTGCTGAATGCGACGAAATTGTAAAAACCATCGTACAGAAATTATTAGACAGCGGATTAAAAAAGGCGGACAAACTGATGATCGTCAGTCATGCCAACTCAGAAGCCATCTTATTAAGCTGGGCTTGTTTGTATGCAGGTATCGTAGTGGTGCCGGTGAACTACAAAACCGGTCAACAGGATCTGGAATATTTGTTGTCTTCTATTAAACCTTCCTTAATTTTTGCTTCTCAACGTGTCGCTCCGGCGCTGTTTGCTTCACAGCAAACAACCATCATCGGTTTTGACGAAGAAGTAGAAGAAAACAATTATCCTACCTTCTCCGATTGGCTGGATGTGGAAGACTCTTCACATGCAATACCGGCTGTATCATACGAAGAGGACGGCATCATTTTATTTTCTTCCGGCTCCACCGGAAAACCAAAAGGCATACGACTGAGCCAGGGACATGTCCTGCGCAGCGGAAGACTGATGGCACAAACGTACGACTGGCAAACCGAAGACCGTGTGCTGGCGTTGGGCGGATTGGAAACCATGAGCGGGTTCCGAAACACCTGCATCGTGCCGGTGTTGACAGGCGCGGCAGTGGTGGTGCCTTCTTTTGTTACCATACAACACACACTCGCATTAGCAGAATGCATTCAAAAGAATGAAGTGACCATTGTAGCCGGTAATCCTTCACTGTATCATCAGTTCAATAAGCTGCATTCAAAAATCGGTTCTCAACTGGACGGTTTGAAAAAAGCCTTGTGTACCGGCAGCAAGCTGAGTACGACTGTTCGCGAAGAGTTTCAGCAATTGTACAAGAAAACCATTTACAATTATTATGGACTTACAGAAACATCCGGCATCTGTACCGCCGAAATGTTGCACCGTCCATTAAAAGGAGAGCAACTAGATTCGATCGGCTTGCCGGTGGATGCCGTGTTCCAGATTGTGGATGCGGATGGAAAAGTATTGGAAGCCGGAGAAACAGGGGAATTAAGGTTATACAGTGAAAACATTTTCCTGGGCTACCACGAAAGACCTGACCTTACGGAAGCCTGCATGAAAGACGGCTGGTTCTACACCGGCGACATTGCAAAAGTGCTGGAAAGCGGTGACATACAATTGTTGGGAAGAACGAAAGAAATGATCAAGACCAATACGGGGATTGTTGTTTTCCTGGAACCGATCAATGAACTGCTCATGAACCACCCGAAAGTAGAGCAATCTGCCGTGGTGAGTTATGTAGAAG
>Ga0247808_10000162_pt1 | contig 41515 bp, 57 predicted proteins | sample UWRJL089202R1_FD_179914 | JGI IMG/M metagenome (GOLD analysis project Ga0247808, IMG submission 179914) | Plant litter microbial communities from Arlington Agricultural Research Station in Wisconsin, United States - UWRJ-L089-202R-1 | ecosystem: Environmental > Terrestrial > Plant litter >...
AACCGCCCACCGCATTTACAAACCAAAACAACCAAAGAAAGCACCGTCCAATGTCCAAAAGCGAAAATGATTTAGTTATGCACCTGATAACGCTGCGTATATCCAGGATGCCTGATAGCGCAGGAAGCCCAGCTGAATGGCTGGCGATGATGTTCCATGAAAAATACGAGCGCCTGGCGCCGTCGTTCAGTTATAGCACCAGGGAAGCCAGCGCCAAACCTTGGGAAGACGTCCCGGAAAACAATAAAAAACTGATGATTGCCGTTTGCCAGGAGTTTCTTGACGAAACAGAAGAGGACATTAAGCCATGAGCGAAACCATTGACCTTATGACCGCTGAAATGAAGCGACTTTCATACCGCCTGGATTGTGAAGAGCGCCCCGAAGGGGAAGTTTTCTTCGCGGTTGTATCCCTGGGGGAATTTACCAACCAAGCCCAGGCTGAAGCCATCGCTTTTGAAATGCACCAGGTCATCACCCGTGCCTTTCTCAATGCCGGCGCTCAGCAAGTCGTCCCGAATTAGCCATGTTCAATAACGATAAACGCTTTGATATTGACCTGGTGAAAGGCCAAGCCGCCGAAAACACCATGGCCAATATCCTGCTGGCGGAAGCCGGGGGCAAAGTCGAAGTCAAAAGCGAACGCCTGCACTGGAACACGACCGGCAACGTCGCCATAGAATACCGGTACCGGGGGAAACCCAGTGGCATCGCCACGACCGAGGCCGACTTCTGGGCGCTGATGTTCTATGCTGATGACGAAGCCCTGGTGTTCAGCCTGGTTATCGCCGTTGGCGTCCTGAAAACAATCTGCCGGACCTATTACAAAGATTTGGCCCGGCATAAAGCTGGTGGGGATGACCGCCAAAGCATGATGCTGTTAATACCCATAGTCGATTTAGTTAAACAATTACAGAAATGGTGATACATGATTGCAAGCCTTTTAAGAAGCCCCAGAGGGGCAGAGCCAATGCACCCGGCCTTCATAGCTTTTATGCGCGAACAGATGCTACAGCGCGAATACAGGCAGATTGAGGGTATGCCAGATGGATGGTTTGAAGTTGTGTTAAAGTCCATTATAGTCAATTTCCAGGAAAACGCCCTCGCGTGCGTGCGCGTTATACCAATGCAGGAGATACTAAAACCATGAATACAAGAGGTTTCCCCGAATGCTTCACCGGCGGCGATACGGTAAAAAACAAAAACGGGCTGTATCACGCCAGCGTTTTCTGCGATGATATCATCATCTGCACCCTGCAATTTGCGCCGGCTGGTTTTAAAACGGCATACCAGGCTATCGACGCATGCTGCCATAAGGCCTGGGAATGGGTGGACGAGCAACAAAGTGTAGTGGTGTCTGATGTCAAAAGTAATTAAATTACCAAAAGTAACCCCAGGAATGGCCCAGGCCTTGTTAAACATGAAGCAGGGCCTGGACGGCTGGGCGCATCTGCGTGGTGCTTCGCAGTATGGCGGCTACAATTCAACCCGGGGCGCATTGCTGTCCCGTGGCCTGATTGCCCCGGTACGTGGCGAAGGTGACCAGCTGACTGAATTGGGACGCCAGGTTGCCGATGACCTGGACGACTGGCAAAAATAGTATTGACCCAATACCGTTATCCATTACGATGCTGTTTTCACGTATGGAGGATACAATGACCGCAAAATTTACCACACTGGTTATCGAGACTGTTAATTCAGAAGGCACAGAATGGGGCATCAGCTTCAACGGGCCAAACCCATTGCCTACCGAATACTTCAAGATGGCCAGTCAACACGACGCCTTCCGCCTGGACGCATTGCTGAACGGTGGAACGCCGGAACAGTTTGAACCATACCACCCGGAAGCCGGTCCTATTGACCTGCACGACCGCCGCCTAAGTTATTAATCAACCACCAACCAAGGAAAAGACAATGAACGAAGACCCAAAGGATATGCCTGCAGATTTAACCGAGGCCGAATTTGATGCTGGTGTTGCTGCCCAGGCCGCCACAGGTGTCGCAGGTGATGACATCGCCTATGCCACAGAACAGGCAACCCCAGGCGTTGAAGCGCCAAAGGTGACCCGTGACCTTATCGAAAGCAAAATCGTAACAGTCCTTTACACCCGTGCCAGCGAACGCATGACCATCTGTTTGCTGACCCTGGCCAATGGCTTTGAAGTTATGGGCGAATCGTCCTGTGTTTCAGCTGAAAACTACAACCAGGAAATAGGGGAAAAGATTGCTTATGAGAATGCCCTGAACAAAATCTGGGTTCTGGAAGGCTATCTGTTGCGCGAATCGCTGTACGTTGCCCAGTTGATGAATGCTGAAGGCGCCTTTATCGAGGCATTCAACCGCCGCACAGAAGCCGTCAAAGCCCCGACCAATATCCCTGAAGGGGTCGAGGCCATCGAAACCAGCACCATCATCCATGATGAACCGGCGCCAAACCAAACCAACAACTAACCAAGAGGGTAATGATGTCCAATCAAAAACCAACAACACCACAACGAGTAACCGGCAACTATATCAAGGTTGACGAGGTTACCCCCAAGCCAGGTTCACAGCATACTGGCGTGCAGATTGACCTGAATATCAAAGCGCAGCCAAACCACCGGTTGCTGGGCGTTATGATAGGTTCACTGTTAAGCACGGTGCGTAACTCGATATTCAAAGGCAATGACATGGCCTGGTATCTGTTTATGGATGCTGTGATGATGGAAGCCACAGCTGCAGACGTTGAATTTGCCAAGGGTAATGACGTTGTTGTCCCACGCTTCAAACCCACCATTGTACCAATCACGACCAAAAAGGGATAAACCCATGCAAGTTAGAAAAGACCCCAAGCCAATCCCGCCGGCCGAGGCTGCACGCCTTGCCCGTGAATCCGCCCTGGCACGCCAGGAAAGCGTCATCGTCAAACCCGTTGCTGAAGGCGTGGATATGGTCAAGGTGAAAGCCCCGACCATTTTATCCGATGCCGAGAACCAAGCGCTTATCGAGGAAAACCAGGCCAGCCTGATTAATTCGGTTGCCAAGGCGCACGGTATCCCACTGACCCGGCCAGAACCAACCAACCAGTCATCAATCGAAAAGATGCGGGAACGTATGAAAAATGCCGAATACAACCCATCGGGCATTGATGCCGTGGTTGCGGATAAAAAATACAGGCCAGCTACCACCCAGGAAGACCCACGCATGGGTCACAATAGCCGGTTGCCGGCATCGACCCCGTCCAGCGTTGGCGGTGTATCCGGTGAACGCCTTACCCAGCTGATTGAGCGCGTCGAGCGCCTGGAAGAGGACAAGGCCGGACTGGCCGATGACATCCGCGACGTTTATGCTGAAGCCAAAAGCGCCGGCTATGAAACGAAAATCATGCGCCAGCTGGTAAAGCTGCGTAAGATGGACCGCAACAAGCGCCAGGAAATGGAAGAATTGCTGGATTTATATAAATCAGCCATCGGCCTGGAATAATGGATGAACCGATAACCATAGAACATTTGATGATGGCGGCCAGTGCGGTCGCCATCATCAAGAATATCACCGATAAACCAACCCCAACCAAAGGATGAAAATGTCACGTTTAAAATCAAAAGGTATGCTGTCAATGGCGATGGCCTTGGTCGCTTCAGGACTGGCCAATGCCGGTAATGCCATGCCAATCATCGCAGAACGACCACGTATTGCTAGGGTCCAGGGAAACCTGAACGACCGCAGCAAATATATCCCGGCCGGCCCACGTCGCAACGTACCACTGGGGAACAGATAGCCATGGATATGACCGCAAGCCACAGCCTGGCCGTAAAGAAAAAGTATGAAGTCCACCTGCACAATGGTAACATGGTGCCTGTTGAGGCTGAAATTATCGGTTATGATGACCGTGGATGTCTGGTGTTTGGTACCATGGTGCCTAAGATTGCCACGCCAAAGGACCAGACAACCGAAACCATGAAAACGCTGTACACGTTTGCACAGTGGGATTACTTCAAACAACTCTAACCGTGAAGGATAACGGTACCATGAACGCCTGCCAATTAATTTTAAAGCACGGTATCCACGGCGAATACAGCCTGGAAGTCTATGCAAGCCGTACAAATCGCGTTGCCTCAATTCCCCTGGGCAGCGACGAACACGACGCCCGAAACAAGTGCCAGGCCATTATTGCCGCATTCCAGGAAGCCGATGGCATTACCGACCAAACCCGATAACCTGACGGTTGAAGAGCAGCTGTTCTGCCTGGAATACCTCAAAGGGTTCCAGGCAGGCAAGGCTTACAATGCAGCCACCGGCCGGGACGTTAAGCCGGCAACGGCCAATAGTATTGGCTGTCGATGGCTGAAGCTGCCGCATATTCGCGCCCACCTGCAATCATTGACCGACCGCAAGCTGGCCGATGCCGATGCTGAAGTCTCGAAAATGATTGACGAGGTTGCGCGTATTGCCTTTTTCAACCCGGCCGACATTATGACCCTGGACGAATTAACGGGCCAGCCAAAGATTGACCTGAAGGCTGCAATGGCCAATCCGCTGCTGATGCAGTGTTTAAAGGTTGAGTTTTCTATCAATGTCACTAAGGATGGTGATAAGATACCCGTGTATAAAGTCACGGTGCATGATAAGATGGACGCCCTGGACAAGCTATTCAAACTGAAGAAACTGTACACCGGCGAACAGGAAGAAACAAAACGGGTCATCAATATCTATGCTAATTTCCCAGCCCCAGGTTCCCAGCGTAAACAGGCAGTTGAAGACCTTACTGACGTCTACGACCACGACCCCACCCAGAATTGAATTTCCGTATGAACCGCACCCAGGCCAGCGCCTGGTGCATGAAGCATTGGCACAGTACCGATTCGTCACCGTCGTGGCGCACCGGCGCTGGGGAAAGACCGATTGCGCTGTAAGTAACCTGGTCATCGCTGCCCTGGGCGATACCAAACCAGACCCGATGTATGGCTATATTGCCCCGTACCTGAAGCAAGCCAAGCAAATCGCCTGGCGCAAGCTGAAGAAAACAATCACCGGGATGTTTGGCCACCAGTGGAAAGCCCAGGGCATCACGAAAAACGAACAGGAATTGTGGATACAGCTGCCATCCGGGTCGCGCATCCAGCTGTTTGGTGCTGATAATGCCGATGCCATGCGTGGTATTTACCTGGACGGCGTTGTCATTGACGAGATTGCCGATATGAAGGGCGAAGTATGGAATGCCATTATTCGTCCTGCCCTGGCTGACCGTGCCGGCTGGGCGCTGCTGATTGGAACGCCGAAAGGCCTGAACGAATTGTACACGTTCTACCAGCGCGGCCTGAATAACCCAATGTGGAAATCCCTGATGTTCAGCGTCACGCAGTCCAAGCTGCCGTGGTTGCCGCCATCTGAAATCCGCGCTATGCAGGAGGACATGACGGAAGCCATGTTCCGCCAAGAAATGCTTTGTGACTTCCAGGCATCGAGTGACGACGTGATATTTAAGCTAGACCTTCTGCACAAATCGACCATGCAGCAAATGAAAATGGACGACATCCTTGGAACCGCCAAGGTTATGGCGCTGGACGTTGCTGGTCCTGGGGCGGATAGCACCTCCCTGGCCCGACGCCAAGGCCTTATGCACTGGCCGCTTGAGAAGTTCAAAGGCCTCAACACCCCGGAAATCTGCGATATGCTGGCGTCCCGGATGCTGGAATGGAAACCGGATGCGGTCATTGTCGATAACGGCCGTGGCTTCGCTGTTGTCGAGGAAATGCAGCGCCGGGGCTTCAGTAATGTTTATGGCGTCGACTTTGGTGGCTCTGCCATCGCCCCGCATTATGCCGACAAGCGCACAGAAATGTTCTACCGCGCCCTGAAAGCCCTGAAGGCCGGTGCGAAAATTCCAAACGACGCAGAATTGTTTGCCGACCTTTCTGCCCATAATGCGTTCTTGAACCGTCGCGGCAAATTGAAGGTCGTCGAAAAACAAATTGTGAAACAAAAGCTTAAACGGTCACCGGATAAGGGCGACGCCTTTATTATGCTTCATGCCTGGGATGTTATACCCCTTCAAATCAATCCTTTGCAAAACACACAATCTGGTGATAGGCTTGGTGCAATCGTCAACGTGGTGCATCATCAGGTCATCGACGCTGACCCATACGCATAAGCCCAGGAGTAACGCATAATGTGTTCTAAGCCAAAGACCCCAGCACCCCTGCCGCTTCCGCCACCACCACCAGCTGTTGCCACCATCGTCGACCCTCAAGTCGTAGCAACACGAAGCGACGAAGTTAAAGTCGCCCGTGCAGCTTCAGGTCGTTCCGGCACAATCCTGGCCGGTGACCTGTCTGGAACGGAAGACCCAAACACCACTAAAAAGAGCATTCTAGGCTAATGGCAGTCCCTGGTCACATCATCGGTAAAGTTCGATTCGGCTTGTCGCCAGACGAGCAGGAAAAGCTGCTGGACATCGCTATCAAGATGTTTGCCGGCTGCAAGAATGAGCGAACCGATTATGAAGGGGACTTCCGGGTATTGTCTGAAATGTTCATGCCGAATGGCCTGCGCCTGGAAGACAACGCCAAATCGACCCGCAATAAGTGGGGCAAGATTATCAATAACACCGGCCTGCGTGCCGTTCGTACCGTTGGTGCGGGTATGCAATCCGGTATGACCAGCCCAGGCCGTCCCTGGGTAAAGCTGGGCATTGAAGACTTTGAAATGCAGGAAGACGCCGAGGTCAAGGAATGGCTGGAATTTTCCACCCAGCGCCTGCTGACCGTTTTCCGCCGGTCGAATATGTATGGTGGAAGCCATCAGTTTTACAAGAACATTGCCGTGTTTGGTACCGCAGCTGAATTGCAGCTGGAGGACTTTGACAATGTCATGGACTTTACCAACCTTTTAACCGGCAGTTACTGGATTGGAAACAATGCCAGGGGCCGTGTTGACCGCCTGTTCGTTCGTCAAAAATATACCGTTGTCCAGATGGTGGAAAAATTCGGCATCGATAATGTCGACCCATCTGTCAAGCTGATGTACCAGCGCAATGACTTCTTCCAGACTGTTTATGTGAACCTGGGGATTTTCCCCAACCCGTATTCAAAATGGGCGCCAAACGGCGAAGTGCTTATTGCAGCCAACCAGAAGCCGTTCGTTTCCGTGTACTGGGTCGATGGCCAGAACGCCAAACGCCCACTGAAGACATCAGGATTTAATCGTTTCCCTGGCCAGGTTGCCCGTTGGGACCGTGCTGCAGACGAAGCCTATGGCAGCGGTTGTGGAATTGTTGCCCTGGGCGATACCCGAGCGATGCAGCTGAAGGAACGTGAAAAAGCCAAAGGCCTGCAGAAAATGATTAACCCGCCCGTTTCAGCCCCGTCTGAAATGCGCCAGGGGCAATACCCAATTTCAGGCCTGCCAGGCGGCATCACTTACCGACCACCGCAATCGGCACCGGATTCCGTGCGTTCCATGTACGAAGTGAACCTGCCGCTGCAGTACCTTTCCAATGACATCATCCTGGACGAAGAGCGCGTCAATAGCGCGTTCTATGTCGACCTGTTTATGATGATTTCCAATTCCGTTGACCACGACAAAACAGCGTTTGAAGTCGCCCGGATGAACGAAGAAAAGCTGCAGGCACTTGGCCCGGTTACCGATTCGCTTAATAACGAATACCTGGACCCGAAAATTGAGCGTGCCATTGAAATTATGATGGACGCAGACCTGTTGCCACCACCACCACCGCAAATCCAGGGCAAGGCGCTGAAGGTCGAATACATCGGCGTCCTGGCCCAGGCACAGCAGATGGTCGGTATCGGCGGCATTGAGCGTTTCCTGACGTTTACCGGCAACGCTGAAAAAATGTTCCCGGGCATGGGTGCGCTTGACCAGGTCAATATCGGCGCGACAATCCAGGAAGTTGGAACCATGATTGGTGTACCGACCCGATTACTGAATGACGATAACGCCATTAAACAAATCCAGGACGCACGCGCCCAGGAAATGGCACAGCAACAACAAGCCCAGACCGTTATGGCTGGCGCTGATGTCGCACAAAAACTGGGCAGCGTCCCAATGGGTGAAGGTAACCTGTTGGAACGGTTCGCCGGCCAGGCATAAGGAGACAAGACAATGGCAAACGTAGCAGGCGTGTTCAACGCAAACGGTAATTCGACCACAATCATCGTATCCCATGCGAAGTTATCTGTGACTTTGTGGGGCGTGTATAACGCGATGACGATTTTACAAGCGTCCTATAACAAGGGCAGCACCTGGGTCGATGTTCAGCAGGTTCTTGTCGGCCGCACAATTATCGAGGAAGCAGAACGTGGCGTGTATTACCGCCTGAATTGTTCTATGTTTGTATCTGGCCCTGCCAATTACCGTCTAGGAACGAGTGAAGTACAATGACAAAAAAGACCATTACCAATATCGGTGACCCGGACCAGGTAAAGCAGGCAGCCAAGACCGTGAAGGTCCTGGACGAGCGCACCCGCAACGGCATCATCAAGATGGTGAATGACCCTGATTGCCTGTACGTGCTGGAAAGTTTCCTTGCCGATGCCCGTGTGTTTAACGACAATTTCCACCCTGACCCATACGAGAATGCCTTCAATGGCGGGTTCCGTTCCAGCGGTTTATGGTGGCTTTCAAAAGTCATGTTGCACGCCCCGCAGTTTTTGACTACAATGTCCACAGATAACGATAGCCCCATGAAAGCGCAATAATGACCGGAACAGCCACCACAGCGAATACAGCCCCTGCAGCCACCCAAACTTCGGCACCTGCAACCACGGCCAATCCTGCGGCTACCACGGCACCAGCTGGTACTACAGCTGCGACCGCTGACCCTGCGCCGGCAGCTGAAACAGCTGACCCACGCCAAACATTTGCCGATAGCTACAACGCTACGGCAGGTAAACAAGATTCCGCCACTGACGCCGCGCAAGCGCCAGCTGGTAAGGAACCTGGTACGTCCGAGGACGGCCAGGCTTCAGATGGTAAAAAACCCGACGAGCAGGTGAAAGACCCTGCAGCCGAGGGCCAAACCGAAGAGGGTAGTGAACAAAACGCGCAAGCATACGAGCAGTTCACGCTGCCGGAAGGTGTGGAATTGAATGCGGTGGCTTTGGAAAAAGCAACGCCAATTCTTCAGAAATACAATATGCCACAAGAAGACGCGCAAGCGTTGGTCGACATTGCAGCTGAAATGGTATCCAAGGGTACCCAGGACGCTACTGCCGCCCACGAAAAGCTAGTTTCCGAGTGGCATGACCAAACTGTTGAGCAGTACGGTAAAGAAGGTGAAGCCCAGTTTAAGGAAAAAGCTGGCCTAGCTAACTCTGCCCTCAAGAAATTCTTTTCCCCACAGGAAATGGGTTTATTGGATGCTTACGGAATTGGGAACCTTCCCGGCCTCTTTGGTTTAGCCCTCCACGTTGGTACCATGATGAAGGAAGACGGGAACGTACTTTCTGGCAATGGAACAGGCGGGGCAGGTGAAAAAACCCTTGCAGACACCTGGTATCCTGACGAGCCTAAAAAGTAACCCCTCTCTCCTGGAGATTAAAAAATGCCTACTATTGGAACCAATTACTTTACCTTCGCAGACCTTGCGAAGCGTATGGACCCGAATCTAAAAGACGTCGCCGGCGTAGTTGAGGTTTTGTCGCAATCAAACGACATCCTGAAATTCTTGCCGTTTACAGAAGGTAACCTGCCTACAGGTCACCGTACAACATTGCGTGCCGGTTTGCCGACCGTTGGTACTCGTCGTATCAACCAGGGCGTTCTGCCATCCAAATCCAAAACCAAACAAGTCGATGAAGGCACAATGCTGGTCGAAGCTTACTCTGAAGCTGATACCGAATTGCTGCGTTTAGGCGGTAATGAAGGCGCCATCCGTGCGTCTGAAGACGTCGCAACCTTGGAAGCCATGAACCAGTTCTTTGCTTCCATCCTGTTGTACGGTAACCCTGCCCAATACATCGACCGTTTCCTGGGTATTGCCCCACGTTTCAGCAGCAAGTCTGGTGAATATGGCGCACAAATCCTGGATGCCGGTGGTACAGGTTCCGACAACACATCCATCTACCTGGTTGGTTTGGGTGAAAACGGCCTGCACGGTATTTACCCATCCGGTACAAACGCCGGTATCGAGCGCAAAGACATGGGCGAACAGCTTCTGGAAGACGCCGGCGGAACCCGTCGCGTTGCCAAGGTTACTCGCTTTGTATGGCACGCTGGTATCGCGGTTAAAAACTACCGCCACATCGTTCGTATTGCGAACATTGACGTGTCCGACCTGGCCACGTTCGGTTCCGGTTCAGACGTATCTGCCAACCTGTTGCGCCTGTTAATCCAGGCCACCAACATTGTTCCACAGAACAGCGGATATAACCTGAAATACGTTATCCTGATGAACAGCACGACCAAGACCTGGGCCGATATTCAGGTAATGGAAAAGAAAAACGGCGCCTTCACCCTGAAGGAAATCGAAGGTAAAGAGTTTATCTCTTTCCGTGGATGGCCGGTAATTCTGACCGATGCTATCACTAACGCAGAATCTCGCGTGGTGTAACCCAAGTATGTCGACGACATTGATGTCGTCGACATAGCCTAACCCCTTCCACTCTATGGAGTAATTACCATGCTTATCGATGACCAAATCACCTTTTGCACCGCCCAGCAAATCCTGGCAACCGGCTTCTCTGAAGACGTTGTTGACCTGGGTGTCCCTGGCCAAGGTGCGGGTAACGACCTGAACGTCCTGGCATTCATTTCCCAGGCGTACAACAACCTGACGTCCCTGACTATCGCCCTGCAATCGTCTGTCGATGCTGCTTTCACTGCCCCGAAAGCACACCAATCGATTACCGTTTTGCTGGCTGACCTGTACATGGGCAAAAAAATCGACCTGGGTGTTATCCCTGGCGACGCTCTGCGTTATACTCGCTTGGCATTTACCGTAGCCGGCACAGCGCCGACAACCGGTCGTGTTGATGCGACAATCTCGCCGTTCGGCCGCCAGTCCTTCGTCGGACAACCATAATCCTGATGGAATCCGTCATGCGGATTCCATCTTTTCCCGCAATTCTTTGGAGTAAATCCTATGAAACTATTTAAAGTTATCTACGAAGCCGGTGCTTTCATCGACAATTTCCACTACGGCAAAGATGAAATCGTTGCTTACGATGATTCCAATGACGACGAACCACCAATGTGGGGCGTTGAGGTGGATGAAACTGGCGAAGAAGTACGCACTGCGACTTCCCCGTTAAGCGAATCCGCTGATGCTAAAGCTGAACGCAAGGTCCGTGCCGCCCGTGGCGCTGCCCAGGCATTGGCTGATAACGCATTCCGCGACCAGAACACAACCCCGCAAGAATTGGCCAAGCGCATTTCTGCACCAAACCCAGGAACAGCCCAGGCCGTTGCTGCGAATAAAGTGCTGAACGAAGCCGCTGACCAGGTCATGCAACACGACGCAGAAGTGGCCGCAAGCCAGGTTGCTGACGTTGCTGGTATCGAATCCGGTGTTACACCAGAACCTGCGACCATCGCCAACACCCCAGAAGCTGCACGCGCTGCCCAAATCAGCGACGCCCTGGGACTGCTGGACCACGGTAACGATGCTCACTGGACACAATCCGGTCTTCCAAGCCTGGACGTCCTGAAGACTGCCCTGGGTTATGATGTTGCCCGTAAAGAAGTCGATGCCGGCTTCAAGCGCGTGGTTAAAAAATAATCTGCATACCGCAGTTTTATAACTATTGAACCTGGTGTGGTGCCTGGACTAAATTTGTCCTACACTGCACCAGGTTTTTCTTTTTGGGGGCTACATGGCACAAAGCAAACTAGACATTTATAACTTCTCTCTGTTTCAAATTGGCCATACCCGCACGGTAAATTCCCCGACGGAAAACACCATCGAGCGCAAACACTGTGACGCTGTCTATAATCAGCACCGCCGGGCTATCCTGGAATCCAGTAAGTGGGCATTTGCCAAGACTTTCATTAAGCTGTCCCTGACCGGCAACGTAACGCCAGACGGCCGCTTGGAATATCATTACCCAATCGAATGCCTGAAGGCCCTGGAAATTGTCCGGTCGTCGCCACGGGTACCAAAAATTCCTTTTATGACCGGTTCTATCCGGGACATTGAAACCAATGAAGAGCGCCGGGTTATCTGGACGAATGCGCCCGATGCCGTTTTATTGTGCATCCGGGATGTAACCCTGCCATCGATGTTTACCAGCAATTTTACCCAGGCGCTGTCATACCGCATGGGCGTCGACCTGGCCACTGTCCTGGCCAAAAACTCGTCGAAGTCAAACGATATGTTCAAGCTGTACCAATGGGCCATGGACCAGGCTATTTTGTCCGGTGAAGTGGAAGCTGAAGATGAACCAGAACGCGATGCTGAATGGATTGAACAGGCCTATGATACTGAAATGTTCAGCCCCAGCTATTCCAAACTGCGCCAGGGGTATTAATCATGGGGACGAAAAAAACATACCGCGCCTTTTCTGCAGGTGAATTAGCTGAAGATATGTACGGCCGCTATGACGTCGACAAATACGGTACTGGCTGCCGCATTCTGAACAACATGGTTATCAAAGCCCAGGGCGGGGTTTATATGCGCCCAGGGCTGCGCCATGTTTGCGAAGTGGGCGATTCGACCCGTGAACATTTCTTGTTGCCGTTCGAGTATTCGGACATTGATAATTACCAGCTGCTATTCGGCCATAACACAATGCGCGTGTTGCGCCATGGCGGCCTGGTCCTGGAAGCTGAAAAGACAATCACCGCGCTGACCAATAGCGTAACCCCGGTGGTAACCGTAAACGCTCACGGTTTTACCACTGGCCAGGAAGTGTATGTCTATAACGTCCAGGGAATGCGCCAGGTCAATAACCTGCAGGCGAAAATCACCGTTATCAATGCCAATACGTTTTCATTGAACGGCGTAAACACCGACGACTTTGACCTGTTTGTCTCTGGGAAAATTGCACGGGTTTATGAAATCCCGACGCCTTACGCCGATGGCGATGTGCCGGCCATATACTATGCCCAGACGGCCGATGTGATGACCTTGGTGCATCTGGACTATCCGGTAAAGGAATTGAAGCGTACTGGCCATACATCCTGGACCATTGTGGATGCAACCTTTGCCCCGTTGCAGCCGGCACCGGCAGGCGTGACTGCAGCGCCGGCCGTGGGTAGCGGTACCGTCCTGTATTCTTATGTTGTGACGGCCGTGGCCAATGAAAGCCTGGAAGAATCGCTGCCATCAAACGTGGCGACAGCTTTGAACAATTTTGCCGTTGCTGGTAATTCCAACCGGATTATCTGGCCGGCCGTGGCGGGTGCTTCAAAGTACAACGTGTATAAACTGGATAACGGTATTTATGGCTATATCGGTTCCACGGAAACACTGGAATTTATCGATACCTTCCTGAAGCCAATCCTGAACGATACACCGCCAAAGGCCCGTAACCCATTTGTTGGTGCCGGCAATTACCCATCCGTTGTGGCATTCCAGCAGCAACGTCGCGTCTTTGCCCATACCCGCAACAAGTCGGATGGCATCTGGATGTCACGCCCTGGGCAATACGGTAACCTGTCGGTATCGGTACCGTACAAGGATGATGATGGCATCAGCTTCAGCATTGCATCTGGCAAGGTCAACGCCATCAACCACCTTATTTCCTTCCGGGAATTGCTGATGATGACGACGTCTGCAGAATGGAAGCTTGGTTCTGACGGCCCACTGACCCCGACATCTGTAAACCCGGTACCGGAAACGAATTACGGGTCATCGAAGGTTAAGCCGGTTGTCATCGGCAACACCGCCATCTTTAACAGCAAATACGGTAAACGGGTCCGGGATTATTCCTATACCTTTGAAGCCGACGGTTACGATGGGAACGACCTGTCCATCCTGTCCAGTCACTTGCTGAAGAACCGGGAAATTTCCAGCTGGGCCTTTGCCCAGGAACCGGATGCGGTTATCTGGTGCGTGATGTCTGATGGTAAAATGTGCAGCATTACATATATGCGGGAACATAAAGTCTGGGGCTGGGCGCGTCACGAAACTGACGGCTTTGTCGAATCGGTATCGGTTGTTCCTGACCCTGACCTGCGCCGGGATGCTGTTTATTTTGTTGTGCGCCGCACTGTCAATGGCGTGCAGAAGCGTTTTGTTGAAATCCTGGAAGAGTATGTCGACGACCCAATCGAAAACGCATTCTTTATGGATGCCGGCCACCAGCAAAAAACAGCTGAAGCAACTGATACGGTTTATGGCCTATGGCATCTGGAAGGCCGTGAGGTGGCGATATACGCCGATGGTGACGTCCTGGAAAACGAAACGGTTACCGATGGTATGGTTGTGCTTCCCCGTGCATACAAGACCATCCTGGTCGGTTTGCCGTATATGGGTGAAATGCAACCGATGGCGCCGGAAATGGACACCCAGGCCGGGTCAACCCTGGGCGACCCCAAGCGCATCAAGGGCATCATTGTCCAGGTGCTGCGAACCCGTGGTGTTGAAGTTGCCCAGGATAATACCGACGACGTCTTTGGTGATATGCGGCCGATGTTTGAGGATGGCGACCTGTCCAATAAAATCCAGCCACAGTCTGGCCTGATTGATTTGCCGGTGCTGACATTCTGGGATGACCAATACGTTGCACCGTATATCCGCCAGCGTTACCCATTGCCGGCACAAATTCTAACACTGACACCAACCTATGACTGATGAACTGATTGTCATACCGGCAACGGAAGAGGACTGTTATCACATGGCGGGTAAAATGCGCCAGGCTGACGTCGAAGAGATTTACCGTTCCGGGCCATGGCGGCCACTTCATGCGTTACTGGCTTCTGTCCGGGCAAGCGAAAAAAGCTTCTCGGTATTTGACGGGGTTGATTCCCCGGTACCGGTTCTGATGTATGGCGTGGTGAAGCGCAAACGCATTTTTGATACCAGGGCCATTATCTGGATGCTGGGAACTGACAAAGTATTCAGTGTTAAAAAGCGTTTCCTGAAACAATGCGGCAGGGAAATGGACGAACTGTTTTCCGGATTGACTGTTTACAATTATATTGATGCGGATAATAAACAATCTCTTCGCTGGCTAAAATGGCTGGGATTTGATATTCTTCCTGCAGAACCCCGTGGCTGGCTCAAAAAGCCGTTTCATTACATTGAAAGGACATACCCCGATGTGCGAACCGATTAGCGCCACCACCGCCGCCTATATCGCCATCGGTACGACCGTGGCGTCCATTGGCGCCCAGATGTATGGGCAAAAAGTTGCTGGGGATGCAGCTGAAGACCAGGCCAATTATCAGGCATCGGTCGACCGCAACAATCAGATTATTTCCGGGTGGCAGGCTGACGACGCCATTGCGCGTGGTAAAGAGGAAGAGCGCCGCACCCGTTTACGTACCACCCAGGTTATCGGTTCCCAGCGTGCAGGATTTGCTGCCAATAACGTCGACCTGGGCAGCGACAACGTGATTGATACCCAGGCTGATACCGCAATGCTGGGCGAATTGGATGCACTGACTGTGCGTTCAAACGCTGAACGTGAAGCTTACCAGTATAAAGTCCAGGGAATGAATTATGGCGCCAGCGCTGAAGCCAGCACCTTTGCCGGGAAAAATGCCAAGAATGCTGCCAATATCGGAATGGGTACCAGCCTGCTATCCGGCGCGGCATCTGTATCTGACCGCTGGTCAACCTACAAGAAGAAAGGCGTCCTATGACCGTTCGTATCCCCGTTGTAAGAGAACAGCAGGTCCAGCAGCGTGGCATCGGTAATATCACCCAGCAGGTGAATGCGCCGGCTGCGGCATTCGGTTCACAGCAAGCCCAGGCAATTCAGCAGGGCGCCCGGGCCTTGGATAATACCAGTGACCAGCTGAACCGTTCTGTTATCCGTGAAGCCGACGAGACGAATGCCCTGAAGGTTATGGAATTTGATAATGCTGCCCAGCGCGAAGCCATGGATTTTATCTATAATCCTGAAGGTGGATTGCTGACAAATAAGGGTGGCTTTGCCCTGGATGCGCCGGAAAAGGCGAAAGTCAAAATGCAGGAAATCAAAGACCGGTACACAGAACTGGCCAAGGATAACCCGACTGTTGCCGCGATGATGAAGGAAAAGCTGGACGGGTTGACAAACTCAACCCTGGACCTGGCCGACCGTCACCGCCTGCAGGAAATGACGACCTACAAATCAGAAACCCTGACGAGCCGGCAGCAATTAAATACTGAAGCGGCCGCGCTGAACTGGAACGATGACAACCAATTCAAAGGCCGTTTGGAAGCGAACGAGCGCCTGCTGATTGACCAGGGAAAAACGAATGGCTGGGGCGTCGAAACACTGACCCAGAAGCGCCAGGAATTGCGGTCATCGATGTATTCGTCCCGTATCCAGGCCATGGCCAATACCGATACCCCAGGCAATATCGTCAAGGCAAAGCAATTATATGACCAGTCCCTGGCTGCTGGTGACATCGACCTGGCCACAGCCACGCGCCTGGATAACTTCTTTGATGCTGCGGTACCAAAGGCCGCTGCCCAGGTTGGCTACACAGAATTAAAATCGACCGGTTCCCTGGATAATCTGCCGCCGGAAAAGGTTTTCAACGGAATGATTGCCCGTGAATCGAACGGCAAACAATTCGATGCCAACGGCCAGCCATTGAAATCATCGGCCGGCGCTTTGGGTATTGCCCAGGTTATGCCGGCAACGGGACCGGAAGCTGCAGCTGCAGCTGGCCTGGCATGGGACGAAGAGAAATTCAAGAATGATGCCGGCTATAACAAAGCCCTGGGCCAGGCTTATTTCAATAAACAGGTTCAGGCATACGGCAATACAACCCTGGCCGTTATGGCGTATAATGCCGGTGGCGGGGCTGTAAATGATTTTATGAACGGTACCAACCTGACCGGTAAAAACCCGGATGGTAAAAAGCTGGGCGACCCACGCAAGGGCGAAACCACTATTGATAAATTTGTCACACAATTCCCTTATGCTGAAACCCGCAAATACGTTGCGGCCGTGGCCCAGAATGCTGGTGCCGGCGCTGACCCGACCCTGGCACAGGTTCAGGCCAAAGCAGCTGAACTGGAAATCCTGAACCCAGGCGCTGGTACCGCGATGCTGTCACTGTACGAACGCGACATCAAACTGAAGACTGCGGCCAAGAAAGCCAGCGAAACCGACTTCCTGGATAGCGTCATGCCGAAAATCCAATCCGCCAATGGTGACTTTACCGTCCTGTCCCCGGATGAATTGGCAACCGCAAAGCAGCTGGGCGTATATGACCAAATTACCTCCTGGAAGGGCGCCAGTGACCCTGATTTAAAACTGCGTATGCTGACAATGTCTGCAGACGAATTGGCCACTGTGGACCTGTCTGCGCCTGAATACCGCCTAAAATTATCGATGGCGGATACCGAGTTGTTTGCAAAGCAGCAGAAAAAAGCAGCTGAAGCCGGTGGTAGCAGCACACATGACCGCATTCTGAAGTCTGGTTCCCTGATGCTGAAGGCCAGCGGCCTGAACCCCAATCCTAAAGCCGATGACCCGGCCGGCGCTGAAAAGCTGGTTAAATTTCTGGATGTCGCCCGGCAGGATGTTGATGCCTTTGTTGCTGAAAAGAAACGCCAGCCATCTGAAGTTGAACTGAAGAAAATCCTGGACCCATTGCTGCTGGAAGGTACGCTGGCATCGACCAGTCCGACCAGCTGGATTAACTGGGACGGTAAAAAAGAACGCAAGGCCAAAGCTTATGACGCCCTGCCGAATGAAGTGTTTTATGTCGAGCCGCCGGATGATGATACCGTCGAGGCGACCCGCAAGGCGGCTGAAGGCAAACTGGAAATCATCAGACAATCGAACCCGGATTGGCTGGAAGAGGTTGACGGCAAGGTGGCGCTATCCCAGAATGGCGTTATTCGTTATTACACGAAGCTGCGCCAGCGCGGCATGACCGATGACCAAATCACAGCAATGTATGGGCAATAATGAGCGATTTACTAGACCAGGCTATTGATAATGATATTGCAGGAATGCGTAAACAAAAGCTGCAATCATCTATCGCCGCAGGTATTGATGCAAACCCCGACATAGCTGCCAAAGCCATCAATTATTCTGGCGCCCTGAATGTTGCACCAGATACTGTGGAACGAAACCTGGACCAGGTGGAACGCCAGAAGAAAATCGAAACAATCGATTATGACGGCCTGAACGAGCAGGCTCCCAATACCGCTGAATTTCTGGGCGACCCCGACAATGCCCGTGCGGCCCATGATGACATCGATAATCTGCGCGACCTGGAACTGAAATTGTCAACACGCTGGTCGGATGTCGGCCGTGCGGCTGTTGCTGAGGTCCCCAACCTATTCGGATATGCTGCAAAAGGTTTTGGTACCGCCAGCAAACGTATTGGTCAGGGCATGGAAATTCTTGACCTGGTGACGGGTCAAAACAATATCTCTGATGACATCCTGGAAATTTCCGGGGAAGGGCTAACCGCTGCCGGCGAAGGCCTGAAAACCGTTGCCGATTATGTTGGCCCGGATGATAACCGCAGAAACCTGGCCACCGATATTTTTGGCGGCCTTGGCCAGGTCGGCGCCCAGATTGGTACGACCGTGGTGGGTGGACCTTTGGCCGGCATCACACTGATGGCCGGTTCTGGCCTTGGTTATGGCTATGAAGCTGCAGAACGTAACGGTGAAGTGAACAGCCTGAAGGCTGATGCTACAGCTGCGCTTTATGCCGGCATCACCGGTGTCACGGAAAAATACGGGCTTGATGCTTTGATGAAAGGTATCCCTGCCCCAATGAAGGCGGCCGCTGTTCGTGAACTGGGCCAGGTTATCACAAAGCTGGGTTTATCCGCGGATGGCCTCGTTGCTGCAGCTGCGCCAAAGGTTCTGGATACTGCGTATGGCGGGGCATCTGAAGCCCTGCAGGAAGCCACAGAAGGCCTGCTGCAAAACGTGGTGGATAAGTATTTACTGGAAGAGGACAAGTCTGTCCTGGACGGTTTGGGCGGCCAGGCTGCAGCGGGTGGTGGCGTTGGTACGTTGGTGCGTGGTTTTGTCAATTTGATGGTTAAAGGCAAAACCAGCATGACGCTGGAAAATGTCAAAGCCCAGGCGGATACTTCTGCCCAGAACCTTACCGACCTGATTGCTTCAGCCCGTGCGCCGGCTACAGCCACACGCATGACCGGCCGATTTAATGAACTGGTTGCGAAAATTTCCGGTGATGATGAATTTTACTTTGGGCCTGGCGCTGCCGCATTGTATCAGTCGATGCCGGAAAATGAACGTGCGGCCGTATTCGCTGCTGTCCCTGGCCTGGAAGAGAAAGTACAAATTTCCCTGGCTACCGGCTCTGATATTAAAATGCGGAAAGCAGATTTTCTGGCGCACATCGCCCCGCTGCAGACGGCCGACCAATTTGCTGAACACGTCAAAGCCTACCCATCCTTGTATTCAAAGGCTGAATTACTGGATGAAAACCGGGTAAAGGAACTGGAAGAGCAGCTTTCCCGTGACGCTTTCACTGAAGACCTGGACGATATGGCTGCATCACGTCGTACCATTACCGATGAACTGACCCGCCAGATTGAAAAAACAGCCCCTTACGACAAAGCCCAAAGCCGCAAGGTTGCAAGCCTAGCCGCTGAATACTATACCAACATTTTTGGCAATAATGCGGTGACGGCATTCCGTGATGGTTTACGGATTGCAAACGAAACCCGTGCCATCCGCGCCATCCCGAAAACTGACCCGGACCCGTTTATTGACCAGATGCGTGCCATTGCTAAGCGCCAGGCGAAAGCCCCGGCCGCAGAGACTGATATGCTGGGTGGAAAGAAAGCAAAGCGCGAAAAGTCTGGACCGACGCCGTTAATCAAAATGCTGACCGAGCGTGGCGGGATTAAGCGCGGCAGCCCGATTGCTGCGGAACTGACCGCTGCCGGCATTGACCCGAAAAGATACCCACGCCTTTACAAAAAAGATGGCGCCCTTTCTGACATCGATAATATCCCGGCCAGTGAAATTCAGGGATACTTCGATGGCGCTGCCCAGATTACTGAAGACGGAAATGGCTATGCTGACCGCCAGTGGTTCCTGGATGCGTTGCGCGACGAAAGCTTTGGCAACCCCATCCTGACTGCTGAACAGCAGGAAAAGGCCGATGCCGATGCCCAGCTGGGCGAATTGATGACATTGCTGGAACAGCGCGGTGTTGACCTAACTGTTGCCAATAACGTGGAAATTAAAGAAGCCCTAGATGCTATTGCTGACGAATATGCCGGAAATGAGTTGACCGAGCCGGTGGATATGAATGTATCCATGGACATCCCGTTCCAGCAATCTGAAGCCGTGGGCAGCAAAGCGTTTAAAAATTGGTTTGGCGATAGTAAGGTTGTCGATGAAAACGGTGAACCTTTGGTTGTTTATCATGGTACCACCCACGATATTACAGAATTTAATACTGACCGTGCTAATGTTGAAAATGATTTTGGTAAAGGTTTTTACTTTACTAATGAAGCTGCCGACGTTGCCACAAATTATGCCGGCGAAGGCCCAGATTTAACTGGCCGTATTGAACGTCGTGCTGAACAAATTGATGGCGACGAAGACATTGGCATGGATGCTGCGCGTGAACAAGCGCGTGCAGAACTTTCCGGCGGAAGCCCCAACACTTTACCTGTTTATCTGTCTATTAAAAATCCTGTTGAAATTGGTGGCGATAACCCAACATTTTTGACATACGAGGAAAGCTACGACGAAGAAACCGATGAATATGGCGAACCACAGGGTACGCTGGTGGACTTTGTCGAAGGGCTTCATAATATTGCCGGTGATTTTGATGATGTTGATGCAGATAAAGCTGCAGGACATATTTATGAAATGGCTATGGATGGTGGTGGAATTTCTGCCGACGACCTTATCCACCTGTTAAAAGAGCGCGACGCCGGTGTAAATTATGCAATGGACCTGGATAATGGCGACCTTGCTGGCAATGAAATCATCCGACGCGCCTTTGAAGAAGCTGGCTTTGATGGAATTATCGACCATACAGTTTCGCGTAAATTTAAAAACATGAAGGGCATGAACGAAGGCACGACGCATTATATCGCTTTCAACCCAACGCAAATTAAGTCTGTTTTTAACCAGGGTACATTCGACGATAGCAACCCCAATATCCTGATGCAGGGAAACCAGGGCAAATACCGTGGTTATATTTCACCGCTGGAATACGGCCGTTACATGATTGCCCTGGGCAAGGATGCCAACCGGTCGACCATGCTGCATGAGTTTGGCCACCTGTTCCTGTACCAGCTGCGCGATGCCAAAGAAAACGGCTTAATCCGCCCAGAAAAAATCAAGGTTTATGATGATGCGGTGGCCTGGCTCAAAGGCCAATCTGAAGCCATCATCAAAGAAGGCCAGCGCATTGCCAAAGAACAGGGTCGTGGTGACGTTGTTATCACTGAAGATGATGTGCAGCGCGTCCTGGATAACGGCCTACGTGGCGCTTATCCTGGCGAAAACTATGCCGCAATCGGTATGCAGGAATTATTTGCCCGGAACTTTGAAACATACCTGATGGAAGGCAAGGCCCCGTCCCTGGCGTTGCGCCGCGCATTCCAGTCGTTCAAAGCCTGGTTGGTTGGCATTTACCGTACTGTCCAAAATTTATCCAGTAACCTGGATGACGACCTGCGAAACGTATTTGACCGGATGCTGGCATCTGACCAGGACATCGAGGCAGCACGTAGTAAAACAGAATTTAAGCCGCTTACCGCTGAACAGTTTGGCGGCACGGCTGACGATTATACAAAATACCTGCAGCAATATGATGATGCCATCGAGTTTGCCAAGGAAGACGTCCTGCGCCAGTACCTGGACCAGCTGAACAATGAACAGTCGGAAAGCTACCGCAAACACCTGAAAACGGTCGAAGCTGAAGTGCGTGCTGAAATGGACGAACTGCCAGTTTATCAGGCCATGAACGGATTGGCTGAAGGCGTCCTGATGGATGACGGGAAAACCCGTGTAAAAATTTCTAAGAAGCTGTTGCAAAAAGGATACAAGTGGGACGTCCTGGCAGCATTGTCAAAAGAGAAGCTGCAGACAAAGGGCTTTATTTACACGACCACGAAGAACGGTATTTCCCCGGATGCGGCCGCAGAAATGTTTGGCTATGAATCCGGTGACCAGATGTTGCGCGACATCATCGATGCGTCCCCGTATGAACAGGCGATAGAACAGGAAACCCGCAAGCGAACAGAACAGCGCTATGGGAAGCCGTCACCAGACGCCCAGGCGGCCGCTGAAGCCATCAGAAGTGATAAGCACGCCCTGATGTTACAATCTGAATTACAGGCCATTGGGCTGCGATTAGGGCGCCCTGTGGAACAGCAGCGCCAGGTCGAGGCACAGGAAGCAGCCGCCCGGATTATCGGACGCCGGCCATTTAACGATGCTATCTCCCCGGAAACATACCTGGCCGCAGAACGCAAGGCTGCAGCTGCAGCATATTCCCAGTTGCAAAAGGGTAACTCTGAAGCGGCTTTTGACGAGAAGCGCAAACAGATTGCCAATTATTATTTATACAAGGCGGCCGTCCAGGCTGACCTATACCAGGAACAGGCCTTCCGTAAACTGAAATACACCAAGAAGGTCAATAAAAAGCTGAAGGGTATTGATGGCGATTATGCCGACCTGGTGCGTATGATGATGCAGAAAATCGGATTACGTCCTGGCAAGTATGATGCGGCAAAGACTTTCCGCCAGTTGGAACTTATTGACCCGATGGACCGCCAGGAAATGGCGGCAGCAATGGAATTTATCCTGGCTGAAACGCCGGCCGATTACCGGGAAATGCCGTTCCAGGAATTTAAAAATGCTGTCGACGCCATGATGAACGTCGGCAAGATGGGACGCGCCCGTCGGAAAATCACCATCGAGGGTGAAAAGTTTGAATTGCAGTCCTGGCGCTCTGACGTTGCTGATACGTTCCGCAATATCCTGGGCGACAAAGGCAGAATGAATGCCCACGACAAACGCATGAACGGCCGGCGCATGGTAAAATCCCAGTTGCTGCAGGCGTATGCCTGGCTGCGCCGGGTGGAATACTGGGTTACATCGATTGAGGGCGACAACGTCAATGGCCCGTTGCACCGTGCTTTCCGTTCTGTAAAGAACGCCTCGCTGAATTATCGCCAGGCTGAAAAGGAATGGGACCGCAAGTTTGTCAAAATGCTGGACCAGGTCAAGGGGCGATTCGGCGGCGATGCGATTGCTGCCCCGGAATTGGGCGGTTATACGTTTGAAAACCGTGGCGAAGTCATCGGTATGCTGCACCATATTGGCAACCAGTCAAACCTGCAGAAGCTGATTAACGGCCGTGTTGACCCGGATACCAAGGAACCAACCTGGACGTATGAAGGCCTGCAGCTGTTTATCCAGCGCATGGCGCAGGAAGGCGTTCTGGTTAAGGCGGATATGGATTACGTGCAAAGTATCTGGGACGAGTTGGAGGCCATCAAGCCCCAGGCCCAGAAGGTGCATAAAGACCTGTATGGTTATCGCTTTGCTGAAATTACTGCCCAGGCTGTCGACACGCCATGGGGTCAATACCGTGGCGGATATTTCCCTGCCCGTACCGATGCCATGATTGTGGAAGACGCACAGATTAATCAGGACAAAGAAAACCTGCTGAATAACAATGCGTCGTTTATGTTCCCATCGACCGGCAAGGGTTTTTCCAATAGCCGGGTCGATACCTATGCAGCGCCCCTGGATATGAAGGCGTCCATGGTGGTACCTCACGTACGCTCTGTTCTGCGCTTTATCCACCTGCAGCCATCTATCCGCAATGTCGGCCGCCTGTTCAATGACAAGGGCCTGCGTGACACGATTGCTGCCGTTGACCCGCACGTTATCAAGGATACTATTATCCCCTGGTTACAGCGTGCTGCGCTGCAAAGCATGGAAGCGCCAAGTGGTGCCCCCCAGTTATTGCAAAGCTTCAGCCGTTGGGCGCGTCGCCGTGCGTCCGGTGCGGCCATGTTCTTTAACGTGGTCAACACTCTGCAGCAGGTTCTGGGGATTGCCCCCACAGCCCACCGTATTGGCTATGTTAATTTCGGAAAGGGCATCGCCACGTATCTTCGCCACCCGGTAACCATCCACCGTCAAATCCGTTTGCTGTCAAAAGAAATGACCCAGCGTTCCACAGTGTTTGAGAATAACGCCCGTGGCGACGCCCAGGCCATCCTGGAAGGCAAAGTCTTTACTGAAGAAAACGGCTTTATCAAAAATGGTATGGCTGCCCTGGGTAACCTGGGCGCCTTTGGTGACCGCATGACGTATGTAATGCAGTCGGCTTTTCAGGTGCAGCTGGATAATATCTCCTGGATTGCTTCATTCAATGCGGCCGTCGGCAAAGGCATGGATGACAAAGCGGCCAGCGATTATGCCGATAAGGTTGTGCGTGAAACCCAGGTATCCAATGCGCCGGAAGACATTGCCCGTGCAGAACAGCAGACCGCATTCCTGCGTATGTTCACCCTGTTTTCCGGTTGGTTTAACGGGATGATGAACTTGAACAATTCTATCGTTTCCCGCCTGGTGCGCGAACGTGGTACGGCTGCGGCCATGGGTATTGCCTGGGCAGTATTCAATGTGAAAATTGTACCGTATGTCGGTGGCCAGATGATTTACGACTTCTTCAAAGGCGGGTTGCCGGCCGATGATGACGATGACGGCTGGGTCCTGGATGACTGGGCAAGTTATGTTATGTTATCGATGGCGCAGAACACGCTGAACGAAGTGCCTGTTGCTGGCCAGGTCATAAATTATGGTATTACCAAGTATTTCAAAAAGCAGTTTAATACGGGTATTCGTATTTCACCGGTTATCAGTACAGCGGAAAGCGTGGTTAATTCCCTGGGTTCTGTGCCTGAAGCGCTTTTTTATGACGGGGACGAATCGAAAGCCTGGCGCGATGGTTTGAATTTATTCTATGTTGCAACGGGTATTCCGGTAACGGGCCAGGTTACAAAATCTGCTGCATTCCTGGCTGATGTCCATGAAGGCGATGTACGACCACAGGATACCGGGGACTACGTGAAGGGCATACTGGTCGGCAGCCCTGCAAAATAGTTTTGCAGGCGGCTGATTATGAGTTAAGATGACGATAAACCAAGGGTGATAAAATGACTGTACCTGCACTACCGCTACGAATTGCCCATGATGGCGACGACGTCACAAAAAACTTCCAGTATAACTGGCGTATTCTCGATAAGAATTTCCTGCTGGTTACCCAGGTGGAAGAGGCTACCGGCATTGAAACGGAACTGGAAGTCGATACCGATTATGCGGTAACCGGTGTGGGTAACGAAACAGGCGGATATGTTGTTTTCCCAACGGCACCATCCTCGATGTACCGTTTTGTCTTTACCCCTAATGTCCCTTATGAACAGGCTGTTGGATTTACAAACGAACAGTCGGTACCACCGGAACGTGTGGAAGAGCAGGCGGATGCGCTTTCGGTTCAGATTAAGCAGATTGTTGAAAAGCTGAACCGTGCGGTTACCCTGCCGGTCGGTTCCTTGGATACGCCTATCAATTATATTCAGCAGATGAACATTACCCTGGCGGCAACCGTCGACACATATAACGACACGGTCACAGCCAAAGAGGCAATGGAAGCGGAAATAGCGGCCGCTGATACGTTGTTCAATACATACCTGGATGATGCTGACGCCAGCAAAGATGCTGCAGCCCTTAGCGCAGCTGACGCTGCCACGTCGCTATCCACAGTCCAGGCGCTTATCGATGGTGCGGCTTTCCAGGATACGGTTTTCCTGACTGCGGCGAATAGCCCGTTTTCCCCGGTTGTTGCTGACGTTCGTGGTAAAATGTTTTCCATTGATACATCTGGTCTGGCGCCAGGTGTACCGTTCGTTTTTAACCTGCCAGCGATTGGCCCGATGTCGACGACCAAGATGGTCTTAGGTATCAAGAAGGCGACCGGCGATACAAACACAATTAGCGTTCTTCCTGCAGCTGGTGAAAAAATTGACATCACCCAGAACAGTTACGTTATCCAGGCTATCGGTGGTGCAGCGTTTTATCCAGATAAGGACCCGACACCGGATTCATGGACAACCGCATCCTTTGGAGCAAGCCAGGGCGATGTCACCCCGTTCCTGGTTCGTGATGGTGTAGCCTTTACTGCCGGCGTAAGTACGACGTTTAATATCGGTATCACCGGTAAACTGCTGAACCTGGTTATGGACCGGGAAACGCTTGATGCTGATGATTTTGGTTATGACCCGAATACCGGTATCGTTACACTGACGAAGCCAGTACCGTATGGCGTGAAGAGCATTTCCGGTAATGTGGTTTCATTGCTGGCCGTTGGTCAAACTGGTGCCAATACTGTTGGCTGGCTGCAGGTTGCGACCAGTTTAATCGGTTCTGTGGCTGACTTATTCGCCAATGTTGCCAATAAATTTCCGACCGTTCAGGCCGTCGTTTCCTATATTGCCACATTAACAGCAAGCACAAAGGTGTTTGCTACAGCTGGCCAGCTGATTGGTGTTGGTGGTCCTTATTCTATTGCCTTTGCCAATGAGGTTTACGACGATGGCGGCTGGCATGACAATGTAACAAGCAACCAAAATATCACTGTAAATTTCACTGGTCGAGTTAGTATTCTTGGCCATATCGAATTGACATCCAGTGGTGCTTTGAACTTTTCTTTGTACATCTATAAAAACGGTATCTACTTTTCGGCAATGTATTATCCTATTAACGTAGCATCTAGTGGTCTTGGGTATCTGATTGCAGATGAAGTACCGTGTGCGCCTGGCGATACATTTGAACTTCGTGCATCGACGACAACTGGAAACATTACTATCGGCGCTAACTCAACATTTACTGTTCGGAGAATTAAATAATGTCTTCACCATCCTCCGCCACGCTGTCCCGTCTGCCTTATAAAGCCCGTGTTTTGTCCGGCCTTAGTTTGGCGAATGACACAACCGACCAGATGAATGACCTTGTTATCCAGCCAGGCTTTGCTTGTGATGATGAGGGGATTGTTTATTACGTACCCACCCAACTTATTAAGCGTTTAGATGCCAATTTCTCTGCTGGTAATAATGGCGGTATCCTTGGGCTTACATTGAGCAAAGCAGCAAATACCGATTATCATATTTTCGTTATCAGAAATGCCAACAATGTAACTGACATTTATGCTGACACCAGCACCACTGGCGCAAATAAGCCTGCCGGTTGGTTTATTGTTTGCCGTATTGCTTCACTATATACAAATTCAGCGGCACCGCCGAACAGCGCCTGGGTTTTATTCACACAATATAATGACTTTTTTGCCCTTAACGTAGCTTCGCAATTGGTTATTGGAAACAGCACTAGCGCACAATTTCCTGTTGTAGCCGTTCCAAAGGGATTCCGATTTGAAGCGGTGATTGGTGCAAGGCCAATCAATGCCAGCGCAACGGGCTTATGGGGTGCTGCAGTTTTTGAATTTGGTAAATCTGCCCCGCCTATCATTGAGGACATTGCCGGATTCAATAATGGTTCTTATGAATATTTAGCCATTAATGAATTACGTGTATTAACCGATACTCTTGGGCGTATCGTTTATCTTGCATCTGCGACCAACTCGGCTACAGCTCGTTTGACGACAAAAGGATGGTACGACCTAAGAGGGAGAAACGCATAACCATGGCAAAAATTATAGCCGCTATTGCAAATATCATAGGTGGTGCCTACCTCAACCGGTTGCGCGGTTCCGGCCAGAAGTTTCTGCGGTTTATGAATAAGTGGTGGCTTGCCCTGGCTTATGGCCTGGAACAGGGATTCCACGTGGAACATTTTATCTATACCTGGGCGTTTGACCCGTTAAAGGCGCTGCTCTGCTTTGGTGCCATGAAGACTGGGTACCTGGTCGGATGGGATGTAAATGCGTTTTACGGCCAGGCGCCACGGGATAAAAACAATTTCCTGGACTTCTTTACGCCCCGAGCCTTCAGGGCGCATCCTAAAGCCCAGTGTACGTACCGCCTGTCACTACGTGGCCTGTTCTGGGGTGTGTTGCTTTCCCTGCCCATCCTGTCGCCCTGGCCGCTGGTTGCTGGCCTGATGATGGGGCCTGTTTATTTCTTTGGTTGCTATCTGTGCTGTGTTAAGTATAAGCTGACTGACGACGGCCTAAAGGTAGCCGAGCCGTTATTTGGTGCAATCATGGTCTTTTCGGCCTTCGTATAAGGCAAGGGTTTAAACAATGCCAAACACTCCATCCCCGCAGAACGCATCAGTATTATGGCAGACTGCCATGAAAGAACAAATTGATGAAAAGGGGTTGTCGGCATTGGTTCCGTTTTTGGCGGATATTCGTGACGCCCAGCTGCAGACGGTCGAGCGCCTGGACCGGATGGAAAGCAATGAAGCTGCCCGTGATATAAAGATGGACGAAGTATTCAACGCTTTCCCTGGGAAAGATGCCGATGCACACCGTCGATTTCACGAAGCGATTATCGAAAACACTCTGGAAAAGAAGCGCCTCCGGGCAGCCATCATGGAAAAAACAATCTCGGGATTGGTCTGGTCGATTATTGTGGGTGTTGCCATCTGTATCTGGGATTATCTGTTGCATAAATTTTCTGGGAAGTAACTATGTCAAAATTAAAAGACGACGTGATTAACGGCATTATCCAGCGCGAAGGCGGTTACTCGAATTTAAAGAGCGACCGAGGCGGCGCGACGATGTACGGCATCACTGAAGCCGTCGCCCGGGCCAGTGGTTATCAAGGCGATATGCGCCAGCTGCCCCGTGACCTGGCATATGCCATTTATTCCCGGCAATACTGGGACGCACTGAACCTGGACGCCATCGAAAAACTATCCCCATTGATTGCAGCCGAATTGGCCGATACCGGTGTAAACCAGGGCGTTGGTACCGCAGGCAAATACCTGCAGCGCAGTCTGAACGTGCTGAATAAGCGTTCCACAATTTACACGGACATTGCTGTCGATGGTGCCGTGGGTGCAGGGACGCTGGGCGTTCTGAAGAAGTACCTAGCCTTCCGTGGCAAGCCTGGTGAAACGGTATTGCACCGGATGTTGAATTGCCTGCAGGGCGCGACATACGTGGCGCTGGCAGAAAAGAACGTCACCCAGGAAGACTTTGTTTTTGGGTGGATGATGGAACGGGTGGTCTAATGACCTGCAACCGGCTGATTGAAATTATCGAGGATGACAACCAGCGCATTTCCAGCACGAAGGTTTGCGTATTGCTGGGCCAGGTTTCTGCCTGTGCTGTCATTGCTATCACGACCTGGCGCCATGAACTGCAGGAAGGTTTGTTTTCCCTGTTCCTGCTTTATTCTGGCGGCTTATATGGCCTGGGCCGTGTAACACAGTCATCGGAAATTAAGGCCAGGGTCGTTGCTGAAAACCCGGCGCCAGCATTGCCGGCCGTTGTGCCGGTACCAGTGGCCGCGCCACAACCAGTTACCATCAACATGAACGGCAATAGCCCGGCAGGAACAATCCAGGGCGATGCCAATTTGACCGTCGAGGGGGACGCCAATGTCAACAAAGCTGGGTAATTATATTTCTGGTGTTGCCAGCTGGAAGCTGTACCTGGCCGGCGCCATTGCCGCTGCAGCTGTCCTGGCCTATTTGCTGTTTACTGCATACGGTTTTGGGCAGGCCAATATCCAGGGAAAGTGGGACCAGGCCAAGCTTACTGGTCTGCAATCGGCAGTAGTTGAGCATAACAAGGACCAGGCATTTACCGACCTGACTGGTGCCTTAACTGTCGACAAGGAAAAATCCCGGATTGTTTTATCTGATGACGCCATGAAAGGGCTGGAACATGAAATCGAAAATAATGCCACTGATACTGTTTGTATCCTTAGCCCTGGCCGGGTGCGCTCATTCAACGCCATCGTCCGGGCCAATTCCCGATAAGGTGAAAGCGCCGGCCAATCTGATGGCGCGTGCTGATAACCCCCTGCCCCTTCCTGAAGGCGATGTCACAAGCGACCAGGCGCTAACACTGGCCGGCCGCAATGTGATTATTCATGGCCAATGCCTGGGATTATTGGATGGATTGCAGGGATGGGTTAAAGGGATGGGGTACGCCGCGCCTTCGCACGTAACGCTTTCTTCTTCCGTACCTGGTCAACGGTAACCAGGTCTTCTGGCATTACCTGGATGCGCTGGGCAAGTTTTACCGTTATCTGGTAAAAGCCCTGCATCATTTTCACCTTCAGCAAGAATATCTCCTGCAGGTAATTTCCTTTGTAGTCTTCAACGTACAATTCGCCGCGGTATCGATACCGGAAATCCGCATTATACGTGGCAATCAGGAAGTCATAAACACGGAAAGGGTATTTGACCTGGCGTTCCAGGTCGGTGATTGTGCCGACTGCTTCCAGGGACTGCAGGAATAACCACCGGCTGTATTCGCCCTGGCTGTCAAACTTGCCCTGGTCCGTTTTCACCGTTGTCTTCTGGCCATAGCGCCCGGGTTTCTTCTTCGTCGTGGCTGACATCGCCAGGTATTCTGAAGCTGTAATTTTCATTGTCCAACCATTCTGGAAGTAAAACTGTTACGATTGTTTTTCGGCGTCGGTCATAGACGGCCGGGATACGCAGTTCGTTCAGGGTAACCCAATGCAAGGCAACACGGCAGGAAGTATGTCGGATAAATTCTGAAGTACCACGTTTGACCTGGTTGACCAGGCATTGATATTGCTGGTCGGATATTTCCAGGCCGTACCGTTCTTTAATACGGGCCTTAGCATGAAATATCTGATTGCACTTTTTGCCAATCTTTTTGCGTCGCGCCATCCATCACCATAAAATAAAGGGTCGGCTATTTCTAACCGACCCCCTAAGGATAACAATGTCCGGTTCAGATTGTAAACCGTTTTAACAGGCGGTGCAAGGACCCTTGCCATCATCGTCTTCTACAATCTTGCGACCATTGCATACAACGCACGCCAGGGCTGTGTTTTCCGGGGCTGGTTGTTTGTCTTCCGGTTCGTCCTGGCCTTGGGTCACAATTTCAGTTTCTGCTTCTCCTGGGGCATCCTGGGGGCTTTCTTCCTGGTCATCGGCCATGGCCTGGTCAAACTGTTCAGCAACGGAATCCGCAAAGCTGGCTGCGGGTTGTGTATCAACCTGGACCTGTGCGCTTTCTGTAGTGTCTAATTTTTGTACAGTAACGGGTTCCGCTTCAGTCTTTTTACCCATCAGCCCATAATCCACGGCCGGCGCCGGGTCGTTGCCCAGGGCCTTCATGGTAAATTCGTCCTGTTGGCTGGCGACATTAACCGGCTTTGGCTCGTCTGCAGGGATGTCGTGAATTTCTTCAGCGATACCCAGGCCGGCCAATTCCTTGGCAAAGCCTTCACGCGCCGCCCATCCCAATGCACGCCACATCATTTGACGTTCCGGGTACTGGGACCAGGGGCCACGTTTTGCGGTTAAGCCGGCAGCTTTGGCCTGCGCCCAGGTGAATGACGCCTCGATTAAATCATCACGGCCGCGCTTCTTGATGGTGCAGGTCGCTGTCCATTGGTCGGTTTTGGGTGTTCCGGTGAAGGTGTTCTTGTGCCATTCATAGTCGCCGCTGTTCTGCATCAATGCCACGATACCATCCCCGTAAACTGTCGGGATATTGTTGACGATATAGATGGTCGACATTGCCTGGGTCGGGGTCATTCCAATATCCATACCTTTGAGGATACCGATTAAGATACGGCCCTGGGTGGCTTGGTTATTGATTACCTTTTGCATACTGCCATCCGGCATACGGACTTCGTCTTCAACAACGTAGGAACGTGGCGCCATGCCGGCCATTGTATAGGCCTGGGCGATTCGTGCGGCTTCCTCGATTGTCTGCGGTACCAGGGCCATTGGCTTGGCGCCTGTACGCAGCTGCGGCTTTTCGGCTTTTTGTACTGTTGTAACCGGATTTTCAAAACGTAGTTTTGTCGATTGGTCGTTATCAGGATTTTGGCCTGTTTTATTTGCGTTATCATTTTGGGACATTGTTCTGCTTTCTTCTGTTAAATATCGTTGATGTAAGATGGGCATTCGTCTGAACTGAACCGGGTGGGCTTTGTCGTGTCTACCCAGGGCAGGTCACCATACAGGGATGTGTTACGCAGAAACGCACGCTTCGCATCATTGATGGCTTCGATGGCTTGGTTATATGCCCGGTCGTCACGGGGAAACTCAACCCCCCTGGATACGGGCGCATTACCTTTTTGTTGGAAAACCCAGTTGAATACGTGGCTTTCCGGTTCGGTCTGAATAAAGGCCTGGACCCAACGTGGGTCGGGTGTCGGTGTTCCATCCCAAACAAAGATTTCACCGGCGCGCATTAATTCCCTGGCAATATCGACCGACCACAAATAGAACGTGGCCGCGATGTGATATTTGCGGGATGCGATGGCAGCATAAATCGCCTTACCGATTTCCTTTTCCAGGGTATTTTCAAAGGTCTTCAGGTCATTGACGGCGCCAATTTTCAGATAATCATACCGGGCCTTCATCAGGATGCCGGTATCCGGGTCAACAAAAATAACGCTGACTTCAGCATAACCACCGGCAAAATAATACTTCAGGTCATCGTGGCATTCAATCATCTTGGCTGCCAGTTCGATTCGCCGCATTAGTTTTTCGTCCAGGAATGTGACGCCAGGGTTGTCTTCCAGATATTCAGCCAGCATGACATCATAGATTTTTGCGGCCGGGTTATAGGTCAATACCCGTTCGATGGCATCTTCTTTGCCTTTGGTTGTAACTAAAACCGGCAGGCCGGTATCACGCAGCCGGCGCAATTCTTTAGCCAGGTCTTTTTCGGTGTAAAGCACATCCAAATCAGCAACATTGAATTTGTTGGCATAGCTATCAGCAAAGGCAGCCACGCCTTCCAGGATGCGCTTGTGATATGCCTTTCCGATTTTCTTGGCCTCGGATTCCTTTGCGTCGGTTTCCTTGTATTGGTTCATCCAGGATTCCGCCCAGAAGTCCATGGCGCTTACCAGCAATTTCTTCATGCCGGTTGCGGATAAGCATTCCAGGGAATGATACACCTCGTCGGGCATACCGAAGTAAACGCCTGGTTTGGGGTTCCTTACGTCGACTTCCATGGCTAGACGTCCAGGCGGGTAAAGCTGGCGCCCAGGGCGATGGCAACCTGCAGGATTGTGGAGGTCTTATCTGATGGTGACATCATAATATATTTATCAGTGACCGGGGCGAACGGCAGGATAAAGCGTTCTTCATAGACATACTTGCAAAGCATTTCTGCAGCGACGGGCGCTTGGCCATCTGTTGCATATTTTCTTGCCGTGTTAATGTGAACGTCCAGCAATTCAGCCACAGCCAGCAACCCATCTTTTTCAACGAGGGCGCGGATATTGATGGCGTCGACCAGGGTGTTGGTGGAACGGGGGCGTTTTTCAGCCTCAATACCCGAATCGGCAGGCACTAAAATTGCTGCTGCTTTTTTTAATACGCTTCCTGGCTGTATAGCAATACTGCCTTCAGAGGCTGTACTGTTGCTTATTGGTGCGGATAATTCATCCACCAATTCTTGGTTTGTTGGCAGCTTAACAACTGGTGAAGCTGAATATTGCCCAGCGTTTGGGCGTTCAGGGTCGTATTGGTCTTCTGTTGCGTTGTCTGGGAATAGTGAATTGGTCATTGTTTTTTCCTTTGTTAGGGTACCGTTATAATTAACGTCCTTTACATTAGAAAATTACGGTGTTAATGTCAACGTGATTTCTTACATGAAAGGGAAATAAAGTGAAAAAAATAGAACCATACAATAAGGCGCTTTTTAAAGAGCGTATGCAGGGAAAACCCAAGCCTTTTATTGACAAACTGACAACCAGCCAGCGCCAATGTGTTTGCCGATATAGCAATGCGGTAAAGCTTAATGCGGTGATTCGCTGGAAAACCAGGATGGCCAAAGCTTCCATCCGTGGGAAGGAAATGTCTTATGTTCTAAAGGTGCCAGAACAGCGAATCAGTGAATGGCTGAACCTGAAGCATGAGCCGGCCGAATCGACCTTCGACGCATTCGAGAAGATTTTATATAACAAAGGTGTTTAATGGCCCATTGGTACGCACGCTATCCGGGCGACTTCGCTAAGAAGACCGCCCACCTGTCCATGTCGGAGGTCGGTGCATACGACTTGCTGATGGATTGGTATTACAGCAACGAAAAACCACTGCCGGTGGAGTGGGTGCAAATGCACCGGATTTGCAGGGCGGTTGCACCCGAAGAGCAAGCCTCTGTGCAAGCCGTGGTGCAGCAGTTCTTTACCCTGGGCGAAGACGGGTGGCATCTAGCCCGTGCTGACACTGAAATCAAGAAACGTAATGAAATCAGTGAGAAGAGAAGACAAGCGCAGAAAATCAGGGAGGAAAAGCGCCTACTTGCACTTGCAAAACAGGGTGCAAACAAGGGTGCAAATGCACCTGCACTTGCACACACAACCACAACCACAACCATTATTAAGGTAGATAGTAAACTATCTACCCTTACCAGCGCCCAGGGCGTGGAAGCTGAAATGGACTTCCAGCGGGTTTGGGACGCTTACCCTGGGTATGGTGGCGATGGCCAGGTTGGTTACGCATTCAAAGGCGGGAAGCAGGAAGCCCGTAAATCTTTCTTAAAACTTTACACAAACACAAAGGACATCGACCGTGCAGAATTTATCAACCGCCTTATCCAAGGCGCAGGAAAATATAAAGCATTCCTCGAACAATCCGGCCAGCGCGGAAAACACTGCGTCACATGGCTTAACCAGCACGGCTGGGAAGACGATTACACAATCAGTCGCCAAACCGGCAATCAATTATCGCAAGGGACTGGCCGTAGCCAAAGACCAGGCTATAGCGATTCAGTCATTGATGCAGCAGGCCAAGCCCTGGAACACATACGAAACCGTGAAAGTACCTAGTGAAGTTGAAGGCTATGGACCACGGGTTGGTACGGTATCAAAACCGAATTACCCGGAACTGACGCCAGCACAAAGGGCGGAGGTTGAAAACAACCTGCTGCCGTCATCAGCTGAAACGACCATCATGTTGCTTACCAGGATGTCAATGCACAAGCGTATGACGGTGGACCCAAAGCAGCAACACGCAACATTTATAGATTATGCCGACTTCCTGGGAGGGCTGCCTGAATATGCCATAGCCCTGGCTGTTATTGATTACATTGAAAATGAGGAATCAGAGTGGTTCCCAACACTTTCAAAGTTAAAGAAAAAAGCTACCGGTTATGTGGTATCTGGAGTTTATTTTAAAAATAAATAAAAAAGTGCTTGCGAATCGGTACCGTTATCTGTTACGGTACGTTGTCTTAACGAAAAACGCTTTAACAAAGGAACCAGCCATGTTGGCAAAAACAAAACAATTCCTACACCTATATGACTTTAGCCAGGACGGCGATGGTATCGAAACTTTTCAGCTGAACGGTCAACGTGGTGATTATCACTATGTTATTACCGGCCAGCGTGAAGAGGGCGAACAGCCAACCTTTATCAAAATGATTGTTGCCCGTTCCGGCAAAGCATACACCGACTGGAAAAACATTGTTTTCAAGGTTCCGCGCTTTGAAGGCCTGATGGACCTGATAGACGACGCAACCGCCGACATCAACACAGATTATACAGAACTTAACCGGGCCGACGAGGACCATAAGGAAAGACAAGAAAATGCCAGCTTTTGAAAAACCATACGAATTTACGCTCAAGATGCCAGACATGGAACTGACCATCGTTGCCGACCTGGATTTTGATTTTACTGTCCTGGACGTCGAGGCATCCAACTGCATCGATGGGAATATCCTGCAGCTGTTTACAAAAGTGCGCCGCATGGACCGTTCCGGAAAACCCCGTGAACATGACGGCCGCCTGGTGAATAGCAAAATCAACCACGACAATGGCACCATACAGATGACTGTGGAATTTTCTGACCTGTACCTGAAGCTTTGGGATGTAGCCATGGCATCGGCAACCTGGGCAGTAAAGAACCGTTTGATTGTTGTCGACCTGGGCGACGACCAGATACTGGAATACATTATCAGCAACTGCACTTTTTAGGAGAAACCAGAATGAGCGTTTTACAATTTCATAATACCCACGTCGACATCATCAACAAAAAAATCAAAACCATGGGGCAGCTGGTTGCTGACCTGGAAGCTGTTGCCGACCGTACTATGGGCGATGACCGTTACATCATCAAAAAGGCTGTGCGTGTCATCGTGGAAGGTATGGGCGCGGTTCGTGCCGAAGCTGTACGGCATGAACGCTTGGCTGAAGCTGTAAAGGCGGTGGCATAATGGGACTGTTATATACCGAAAAATGGACAAAGGTTCGCTTTATCGACCAGGAAATTGGCAATGATGTTTATTGCGTAAAATGGATTGTCGAACAGGAAGAAACCTGGTTGAACCATTTCCTGGGCGCCATCATGCTGCTTGGGATTATCGTCTGCCTGGTGCTGCTCTTTGTTGGATTCGGGGGGCAATACTGATGCGTATGGAAAATCCAACCATCAAAATAGGAACCACGTTCAATGCCGATACCGGGGAAATTTTCCAGGAAACGGATATGACTGGGCAAATTTATCGAACTGTCATTGCAACCCAGGAGAAACAAATACGCGATGCGCTGATTGCCCTGGGATGGACGCCACCAGGCGGTATGCCGGTGACCCGGCCGGTCAATGCGTATGCCAAGGGCGTTACCCGTGCTTGTGATAATTGCGGGGCGCCTTACCAGGTGCGCCAGTCTGACCTGGACCGTGGATGGGGTAAATGTTGCAGTAAGGCCTGCGCTGCCAGCCATCGTGAAAAGAAAAGCGATACATTGCCGGTGACTTTTCCAAAGCTTGATGCCTGGAAATACCAGACGCCACCGGATAAAGCATACCTGGGCAATCCCGGTCCGGGTGACGATTACGAAGACGACTTTTAAATTTTAACCACAACCAATAAGGAAAATAACAATGTCCCAAAATATCGGCCATAATAACCCACCGGCAGAAATGCCAACCGAAGAGCAGCTGAAGTCCCGCCTGGAAATCGACCATAAGGATGTCCTGGCCCGTGCCAAAAAGCTTATCGAGGCATCCGACCGCTGCACTGAACCGGCAAACGACGAAGAAGCTGGTAAAATCACTGACTATATCGGCCAGATTAACAAGGCCAAAAAAGCCCTGGAAGATGGCCAGAAAAAAGAAAAGGCACCGTTCCTGACCCTGGGTCGTGTTGTCGATGGCCTATTCAAACGTGAAGCTGACAAACTGGACGTTGCCAAAGCGAAACCACAAAAATTCCTGAACGCCTGGCTGCAGAAAAAAGATGACGAAGCCAGGGAAGCTGCACGCATCGAGGCCGAGCGCCTGAAAAAAGAGGCTGACGAACGTGCAGCTGAAGCCGCCAAGCTGGAAGCCGGCGACATGAACAAAGAGGCAGACAAAGCCCTGACCCAGGCCGTCCGGATTGATAACACTGCCCAGCGATATAACAACCTGGCCACCGGCCGCACGTCACTGGGTGTTGCCCGTGGTGCTGAAGGTTCCACGGCTGGCCAGCGCAAAGTCTGGGTTGCTGTTATTGAAGAACCCGCAAAGGTCGATTTAGAGGCCCTGCGCCCTTATTTCACCCTGGAAGCTGTCCAACAAGCTGCCAACGCATTCATGCGTGCTGGCGGCCGGGAATTGGCTGGCGTGACCATCAAAGAAACTGTTAGCGCGGTGGTGCGATAATGGGAACGATTTGTGTATTTATCGGTGGACCAAAGGCCGGCACCGTTATGGAAGTTGAGAACAATGCCCAAGTGGTTGAGTTTGCCGCATCACCTAAGCCTTTCCGCGATTTTTTGAATTGCAACGATATTGCCAATCATACAATGGAAATCATCCGGTATCATCGCCAGCTGATTAATGTCGATGAACACGTTGCTACGGTTTTTGCCCATAAAGGCCTGAACAACCTGGACGCATTCAATGAATTGCTGCGTGGCTATGTCAAGCTGCACGAAAAAAAGGTGAAGCCATGAGAGAAAACGAACCGGCATTACTGCCAGAACCAACGCCCAGCAAAGGCCTGGGCGGGTTACCCCACCATGTTTATATGCAGGCACAACGCGCCGGGTATGGACAATCCAAGGGCATTATCAAAGGGTGGTTCAAAGCTGAAAAGGAACGCCTGAAGGCAGAGGCCAAAGCCAAACGCGAAAAACTTCGTGCTGAAGCCAAAAAGCTGAAGGAACAGGAGAAAGCCGAGAAACTGGCAAAAAAGCTGGCAGCCAAGTCTATTCCGCCCTTATCCAGGAAGCCATCCGCGCCGGATACACCAGGAACAATGAGCCTGGCCGAGCAAAAGAAGCGGCTATCCGATTTGTCTGCGATAGATACGGCAAACGCCAGGGCAAAGCTGTCGGCCGATGACCGCATGAAAGACTGGAGTAAATAACATGGCCACGAAAATTTTACGTGATACCGACGGAAAGCCCCTGTTTTATCAGGAACAGATGCGGAAATGTATGCGCGTCGTGACCTTCTGCCAGGCCGCCCTGGAAAAAATCCCGGCCAGGTCACGCACCGGTGAACAAAAATACGCCCTGGAACAGGCCGTTGCCCTGGATAAAGCCTACCAGAAATACCTGGAAGAAGTGAGGGAAGACGATGCCAAGCGTAAAGTCTGATTACCGTGTTATCGAATTAACCAAGGGCTGCGTTGCCATCATCAGCGCCCAGGATTACCGCAGGGTAAACCGCCATAAATGGTACACGCACCAATCAGCCGGCAGCAAACGTGGCCCAGGGTATCCTTATGCCAGAGCCTGTATCAACGGCAAAAAGGTATATCTACACCGGTTTATCATGGATGCCGGGCCGGATGTTGAAGTCGACCACAAAAATCACCAAACCCTGGATTGCCGGCGCCCGAATTTAGAATGCGTCACGCCATCCGAAAACAAACTGCGAAAACGAGCTAGAAGGAAAACAAAGATATGACCACGGAAAAATTGCCAACCCTGCATAAAATCATTACCGACGCCATCCGCGAACGGGTTCTGTTGCTTGGTGGCCGTATGAAGGCTGCTGAAAGCCTGCAGATGAACATTGCCACCCTCAACAAGAAACTGAAAACGACCGACTTTGTTTTTAGCAGAAGGAATACATAATTATGAACAGGTTTTCAATTTATCACGCCTTCTGCAAAGTCATAAAAGAGCATGATTTTGTAATTGGTACATCGCTTTTGACGATGGAAGACAAAGTAACTGGAACCGAATACTGGATATGGGGACCACTGACCTTTGGAACATGGTCTGAAAACGTAATCAAACGTCACGAGTTTTACTCATTCCCATTCCCTGTAAACATAATGTGCTGGTGGAAGGCCCGGCCGTTAATCAAAAAACTTAAATATGACCACAAATATGGCCGCCTGGTCAAAGACTGCAAAACAATCCTGGAAGGAAAAAACAATGCAAAAAGTGCTTAGTGACATTAAATTCGAGCGTATGCGCCAGATGAACAAAGGATACAAAGCCGACCATGACGACCAATACCAGCACGGGGAATTGCCCAGCGCTGCAATCTCGTACACCCTTTCAGCCGGCGGTAACGATATGGATGCGGAAGTGTCCTGGCCCTGGCCGATAGAACTGTATGACAAGGCATCAGAAAAGCCGATGCGCCAGAAACTGGTCATTGCGGCCGCGCTGTTGGTTGCTGAAATCGAACGCCTGGACCGGGTGCAATAGTGAATTACTATAACGAATTTAACCCAGAAAGCGCCGCGATGTTGCGGCAGATGATGGCCGATGGCCTTATACCAGAAGGATTTATAGATGAACGGTCAATTACAGAGGTTTCAGCAGATGACCTGCGGGGCTACACCCAGTGCCATTTCTTCGCCGGAATTGGTGGTTGGTCATTCGCCCTGCAGTATGCAGGCTGGCCAGAAAACAAACCCGCTTGGACTGGTTCCTGCCCATGTCAGCCTTTCAGTCCTGCCGGACGACAAAAAGGTAAAGCAGATGACCGCCATCTATGGCCAGTCTGGCAGAAACTCATTGCCGAGTGCAAACCTGCAGTCGTATTTGGAGAACAGGTTAAGGACGCAATTACCCACGGGTGGCTTGACGATGTTTATGAAGGGCTGGAAGCGGAAGGCTACGCCGTCGGGGCGGCTATTTTACCAGCTTGCAGTGTTGGCCGGCCGCACAAGCGCGAAAGATTATTCTTTGTGGGCTACGCCGAACACCATGGATTACATGACACAGCGCAGCCAGGAAGCGAAAGACCGCCAATTCAGCACGACCCGCAAGGGCAGGACTGCGCCAGCGAATTTGCGGGAACAGGTCGACCCAGCGATGTGGCCGACGCCAACCTGTTCGGATATGAAGCCGGAATCCATAGCGACACAACGGGCGCGGAACGCCAGGATGATAGCTGCAGGCAAGACCAAGGGTTGCGGCAGTCCGGGATTATCGAGCCTGGTGACTGGGTTCTCTGTCCTGACGGGCGAAGCCGGCCTGTTAAACCCGGCATTCCCTTGCTGGTTGATGGGGTTCCCGACCGCCGCCCTCTCATCCATGGTTTTGGCAATGCAATCGTATTGCAAGCCGCAGCGGCGTTCATCAAAGCGTCAATCTAAGGAAGAGGTGAAACCATGACCCGCTGGGAAGAATTTAAACTGTTGGTTGGTACCGTGATGTTTTGCGTATTTGTTATATGGATGCTGGTACTTATGCCATCCTGCACCATGGAGGTCATCGAGCGATGGAACAAATAAGCTGTCAAAAACAGGCCAATTTATACAGCTTCTTTGTCTTGACACTGTTTGCGGCCGAATACAAAGCCCTGTGCCTGGAGGCTGAACACTTTGAAACCGAAGCCTGGGCGGCAGCTGAAATCCTGAAGCACGAGCAATTCCCCACGTTCCTGGTCGTCGACGCCTGCACCGGCACCGGTATCCTGTCTGAAGCGGCCAGGGCCGTCGGCCACGAAACCGTCGCCATCGATAAAATTGACTGGGGATATGATGATACCTGGGTCCAGGACTGGCTGAAACTGAATGCGTACCAGTTTCAGCTGGACATTGCCCATAAGCGCTTCAGCGTGTTTATGAACCCGCCCTTTACACTGGCTGAAGAATTTGTTGAGCAAGCTCTGGCCCTGGGCGCCGAGAAGGTCATCTGCTTCCAGCGCCTGCCCTGGTATGAAAGCGAAGACCGCCAGGCCTTCTGGGATAGGGTGCCATGCACCAAAATTTATGTCTGCGGCAACCGGGTCACCTGCTGGCGTAACGACATCAGCCCGGAAGAGCGCAAGGCCAGGTCCGGGTCATCGACGGCATACGCCTTTTACGTCTTTGAGCCAGGCACCAGCCAGAAACACCCAACCG
>Ga0247808_10000163_pt1 | contig 41511 bp, 55 predicted proteins | sample UWRJL089202R1_FD_179914 | JGI IMG/M metagenome (GOLD analysis project Ga0247808, IMG submission 179914) | Plant litter microbial communities from Arlington Agricultural Research Station in Wisconsin, United States - UWRJ-L089-202R-1 | ecosystem: Environmental > Terrestrial > Plant litter >...
CTGACGATGCAAAAACACTTAAGACTAAAGAGCAACAGCAACAAGAGTTTTTACAGGCGACAAGTCAGATAAGCCAAGGCGTATTTGATTTATTAGGCTCTCTTTCTAATGCGTTATATCAGTCTCAATTGAATGATATAAATAACATTTCCAAGCAGAACGATAAGAGATATAGCAAAGAAAAAGATTTAATAGAATCCTCCACCCTTAGTGAGTCAGATAAAAAGGCAAAGCTTGCTATATTGGATAAAAAGAAAGCGGCCCAGGACGAGCAACTAGCAGAGAAGAAAAAGCAGGCTGATTTAGCGGCAGCTCGTAGGGATAGAGCCATTAAAGTAGCTCAGATTATAGCCAATACAGCCATTGCCGTGCTTGCTCAGCTCTCTATTCCAGGTGCTGGCTTCGGGTTGGCTGCTGCTGCTGCTGCCGTAGGAGCCTTGCAGTTGGCTACATTGCTGGCTACCCCATTACCGTCATACGAGCACGGGGGGTTGGTGCCCGAATCGGGTCCGGCCCGCGTATCAGAGAAAGGAAGGGAACTTGTATTTGAACCAGACGGTACTGTATGGCAAACTCCTGACCAGGAAAGTATCGTACATTTGAATAAAGGCGCCCGCGTATTACCTCACCCCGCTACTGAGCGCTACATGGCCAACCAAACACTATCATCTCAGGTGCTTGCTAATAGCGGAATGGATGTTAATAAAATAAATGCAAACGCTGATAGAAACGCCGACAAGGTAGTGAAAGCAATGGGGCGTAAGGCTCCTATAGTTACCGAAAGAAACGGTATTAAAATTTATAAAACAGCTAGCTAATTATGCCAGTATTACCGGATCTTAAATTTGAAATTATATACGATGCTGAGCCATATAGTATAAAGTTTGCTCCCATCGGATGGGACAAGCTTAACAAGGCGGGTGAGCTAGATGATTTTTATTTGACTGTATACGAAAAAATAAACAGTGAGCTCCGGTTTGTTTATGACGGGGCTGACTTACTGCGTCGTATTATGTACAGTAAAGGTGCCAACGCAAAGGCGCTGGTGCGTATAAGTAAACGCGATGTAATCACTAATGAATACAAGATAAGGATTAGGCAGAATGTGGATTTTCAGAAATTCTCCGACATCAACGGAGTGGTTACGGTTGGGTTCCTGGAAAAAAGTGTTACCGCGAACATACGAACCTATTCCGATGTGCAGTATTCTATTCCTGTTGGGGATAATGCGATAGCTATGAACATTGGCGGCATTGGGGTTGATGAGCTTGTAAGATGGGTTGGCGGGGGTGTTGAAATGGATGTGGCTGGTACTGGAGATGTATTTGCTCCATCTCTTGACATTATCGAAAACACAACCAGTGACGACATAGTAGAGGTGTTGTCTAATTACAATGAGTACACCGGGCCACTATCGGATTTGGATTATCCGGATGACTTTGCTATTAAAAATGTATCATTAAATCCGATCCTTGCTAGGTTTAAAGGTAGCGCACAGGTTAGATCTGGCGGGGCGTTTCCTCCTTACACAGTAGATTTTTTTATTTATGATACCGATGGCAATAAGTATTATTTAAATGAAAACATTGTACTGGTAGACGATCCGGATTCCGATGTTAAGATTGCATATGGAGAGTTCGACATCAATATAACAATGCAGCCAGGTGTCAAGTATACTTTTGTAGTTAATCCACCTCCTGCGCTAGGATCTCAGTTTTTAGATTCCGTAGATCTATCTATAAGTTACCAAACCTACACCACAGACTATACTGTAAAAGGCTTGCGTGCAATTGACTTATACAAGGCCTTACTGGGTAAAATGAATCCAAATTCAAACCTTACTATCAGCGCTCCGGTGCTTGAAAGCGGATTGGGCAACAGGATTGTAATAGCAGGAGGTGACAATGTCAGAGGTATAGAAGGCGCTGCAATTCAAACCTCTTTCCGTGAGTTCATGGAAACGTTTAAGCCGCAATTGTTTTGCAGCCAGATAATAAATGAAGATGAGTCAATAAAGCTTGATGTATTTGGAGAAATACAGTACAATAAAGATAAGTTTTGCGGTACACTCGGGACTGTTAAAGATGCAAATTACCAGTCAATAACAGAAGATTATGCGGGCGGCATAAAGGTAGGGTATCCCGATAATTCATACGATACCAATAACGGTAAAGACGAAACTAATACAGAGGTATACCGGACCGTGCAGGACTCGCTGGCTGTAAATACCATAGAATTAATATCTACATACAGGGCCGATCCACGTGGAGTTGACCAGTTGCTTATTCAGTACCGTACAGACAAGACTAAGGATAATACAGGCGATAAACAGAATTTCCAATTTGTAATTAATGAAGAGCCAAACGAAGAGGACGGTCTGTACCATCTCACGGGTCCTGAAGCGTTCAAAGAAGTAACCGGTACCAGCGCACTGGGTAGAATATACAATTTGGAATTAGCTCCAATATTTATGTTCTTAAGAAACAGCGCGCGTATAGCTGTTCAGTTTGCTATTGAGAAAATAGGAACTGTAAACTTTCAAAGCTCTAAAAAGAATGCAGAGTTAAGGATGGTTAAATTCGATGACACAGTAATATCTGAAAAAATGTCAGTAAGCTATGACCAAATGAACCCGCCGCTTTACCTGCCGATCAAATGCACATTTACAGCCATAATGACCGATGATAAGTATGATGCGATAATAGGAAGTGTCACATCTAGAGGCGGTTATATTACTTATGTGGATAGAGGATTAACGATTAAGGCGTTTTTAGTGGCTTATTCGTATAATTTAACTCAAAATAACATCAAAGAATTTACGGTATATTTGCACCCCAAAACAGATTTAACTAAATTGTTCAACCTAAAATAAACTTCACTCTTAGTATATGTTTGAAATAAATCCACTTAATCCCCTTAAAATGGTTCCGGTCCTTGAGTGGGATACAGAAATGTACCAGACTATACCATTTGATAAGGGATTGCAGGAGGAGCAAACAAGATTAGAATATTCTGATCCTAAGAAATACTATCAAAAGTTCATATTAAAGGATGACATACGCATACAAATACTTTCTACATATACCGATCTTTACGCAGAGGTAAGAAAGTGCTGCGATGACAGTCCAGGGTGCACGCCTGAAGTCGTACAGGAGCCTGAAGTCGTAGATACAATGTCTGAAATTACAGGTAATAATAGCACGTGTTTTGAACTTGTTATTGACTGTCTGCCGCTTGGTGTTGGCAAATTCGATTTGCACGTTTTTTATACAGATGAAAACGAAGTACTACAGGAGTGGGTTTCTGAACCGTTTCAGACCGCAAATGAGTGGCCTAAAACAAGGTGCATAGAATACACGGACAGCCGTAATGATGGCTTTATTTTTCAGCATAAAATAAACGATACAAATCCATTCGTTGGGTTAATCAGAGTAGAATCTGACATCATAGGATTTAAACCTTCCTCTATTGATGAAATTTATGCCGATCAAGTTCACAATGTAACAGTAGTGAATGGTGTAGCGTTCAGGCAATTTGATTTTGTAGCTGGTGGTGATGGTGAAACTATACCAGATTACCGTCTTGATCAAATAAACAGGATTATGCTCCTTAATCAGGTTAAATACGATGGGGAATATTATACCAAATCAGAAGGCGCTCAGTGGGAGGAAGTTTCCAGGAATCCAGGCGAACGGTTCAGTGTTCAAAAAATATCTATTACAGAGTCTTTTAATAATTTCCAATATCAATTATCTACATCAGGCATAGGTGGGGAAACCATGGCAATACAGGATACACTGAGGTTTATTGATAACAACACAGGCAGCATAGTTGTCAATAACAAATTTAAAAAATACACCCTGCACAGGTACATATCAATTTACAATGCTGCCGGTGCAAGCTTTATAATTACCGCGCAGGCTACGTCAGTTGACGGAATTGGAGACATGCCTTTGCAGAGTTTTACAATAGAAGGAGAGACCATACGTCATTGGCGTTTGGAGTGGCCCTTTGACCGACCTAAAACATATACAATCACATGGCCTGCAGGCATTGTGCTTACTATTTTTGTGGGTTACGAATATCAAGATAAAGTCTTCACTGGCGGAAGTGGCACGGCTGTAACTGGCGGCAGAATTAGATCTGTAGCTGCGTATCACGGCACCCCTGAGGAATTTGAACTTGATTTTGATACCGATACCGGACTGGGTATTGTCGGAGGACCTTATGAAAAATGTGCAGTGTGCGACGGTCAACATGGTACGCCAGATCTAAGGGACAAGATGCTGATCGGTACAGATGGGTTAACTGATCTTGTTGATAAGCCTGTAAACACTACAGGCGGCTCATGGTTCAAACAAATACTGTTGAATAACTTGCCTATATTTTCTTTAAAAATGTTTGGCGCACATCTTTCTGGTACTCCTGCTACGATTCAATCGCCATTTATACCTCTTGCTGCAAATGACGTCACTTCGGTAGATGGTAAAGGATACTCTGCTGACGATCAATATAGGATGGGTAAGGCGGTAGATTCTGAGCCCTCACTTGGTAGAACCAGTAAGATAGGTGGTACAAACGGAGATGGCACCAATGCTCCAGGTGTAGCGCTTGCAAACTTTAACGTTCAAGGCAAGTATTATAGAATTATTTTCTGGAAACAGATCGCATAAAGCCGGTAGTAAAAATAGATAGCACAAAATTATTATGACATTAACCGAACTTGTAATTGAAAAAATAAGAGCACTAAGGAGTGGTGTAGCCATTTTGATTAGTGGTAAATTTCGCTATGACGTTACCAATACTTTCGACAACCCCCGCGACATACCGGACATGGAGACGGTTCAGAATCTTATCGAAGAGAGTGGAGGCGGTGTAGATACAGCCAGACTTGACCCTGTAACGCCAGGCCTTATTGACGGGCAAAGCAGGACAGAAAAATTACTTGACGAAGTTAAGACGTGGGAAAATGACTCCTACGCCAACGGCACAGACATTGCAGATAAAGACTTATTGCTTGCTGGCACCCCTGGCGATTGGGTAGATGGTCATTTTACTGGTAGCACGCTTACCTCGGAGCCTGGGCAATGGTTTCCCGGGAAAGATTTAACTGAAAATGCGTGGTATATGCATTTTTGTGTTACCGAAAATAGCTGGTATCGCAGCCCCCTTACTCAAGGACTGATAGACGCTTATACAAAATCGGAAGCCGATGCAAATTTCTTGCAAGTTGACGGGGGTAACGACATGACCGGCCCTGTCAATGTGAATAACCAGGAGTTAAGAAAGGTTCAAAACATAAAAGACTCCGCACTTGTTTCAGCAATAGAGATCAGCACACTATCCAGGCACTTTAAAGATATTGCCGGGAATGTTGTTGCGTCCATTACAAGTATTATAAACGGGTGGACACTTATAAATACAGACGGTTGGGGCGGAAGCTTTACAGTTAACAGTAATACGGCAAACCGTACTTATCCTATGCAAGATAAGAACTATACGGCTGTTGCTGATACGGCTGATATTGCTGCCGCAATCACTACTTTAAAGGGGGGGGTGCCATCTCCTGGTGACACTCTTAACAAACTTTACAATCTCATTATTGATCAAGGAACTTTCGTAGGAGGTTTCGATGCGAGCTTTGGAGCATTGCCAACAACTGGTAGTGGAACAAGCGGAGCAATAGACAAAGGCGATTACTGGAAAGTAACGGTGGCCGGAACCATCACAGGCTTATCGCCTAATGCCGATTTAAAACCGGGGGATGTGTTGTACGCTGCTATTTCAGGGGCTTCTGTTGCTGCCGACTTTTTCGCTATTCAAGGCAACATAGACCAAGCGACAAGTTCAGTATTGGGTATTGTAAAATTATATTCCAATCTATCAGCAAGCAATACAGACGGCTCTGTAACTCAGGCGGCAATGGTTACAGCCTTGTCAGCTTATGCAACTAAAACAGGTGCTGAAACACTGACCAATAAAACACTAACCTCGCCTATTATAAACGTCGGTAGTGATGCTACAGGTGATATTTACTTCAGAGATTCAGGAGCGCTATTACAAAGGCTTGCGGCGGGGGCCGCAAATACCGTTCTTTCTATTGCTTCTGGACTTCCATCTTGGCAAACCATAGCCTCTTTGTTGGGTTTTACCCCTGCCAAATCAATGACAGTAACAGCTGTCAAAACTGCAAACTACACCGCAGCACCTGAAGAGATAGTAAGAGTTGATTCTACAGCGGGCAATATCACTATTACTTTACCTACGGCACCAGCTGACAAAACAAAAGTAACGATATTGCAAGTAGTTAAAGGCACAGGCTTTTCTGTGACGGCTCAGTGTGCTGGTTCCGATGTATTGAATAGGCCAACAGGTGCAACAAGTACAACGATAACATTATTAGCTGAGGCTAAAACATTTGAATACAAAGCTTCTGATTCTACATGGTCTATTACTTCTTCGAATCACGCATTAAGTCAATTAGATTTGAGATTTGAAGCCCTTGCTAATAAGGCAACCGATTTTACGACAAAAAATAATACATTATATCCAAGCGTTCAAGCTGTAGAAGACAGGTTAAACCAAATAACAAACCCTATATTTTTCGATGATTTCTATAATATTAATTTATGGAGGAATACAGGCATTAATGCTGGAGGACCGATTGGAGCAGTTGAAACTACAGGAGAAAGAGGTGTAACGGCATTAACTACAGGAACTAGTGCATCCGGCTCAGGTTCAATTAGTCGTACTTCTAATACTACTAATACTACTTTATTAGGTCTATATGCTTTGGAATTTGGAGCAAAGGCTAGAATCGATAATCTATCAACATCAACAAATGAATACCTTGTATTTATTGGATTCTGTAGTGTGGCAAATCTTATAACAGGCAATGCTGTTGGATTTTATTACGACAGAGCGACGGATGGTGATTTTTGGACAGTTTATACAAGAAACGGGGGCGTTACTACTAAAACGGTAACATCAATTCCAATAACCATAAACACTCAATACAAATTTAAATGCGTAATTAATGCTGCCGGTACTTCTGTTCAATTCTATATAGCCACTAGCGCAACGGGTGCATATACTCTAGTTGCTACACATACAACCAATATCCCTAATTCTAGCAATTCTATTTCGCCTACAATATTTAATACAAAGACAGTAGGAACAACAGCAAGACTTTTATATCTTGATTACTGGTATGATTTTGCAATAATGGTAAATAGAACAGTATGATAACAACAAGCGAAATATTACACTTGGAATCTGGAAGAGTGTTTGTGTGCAAAGGCTTTGAAATAACGCCGAACACTAAAGAGTTTACAGCTTTTCAAAATTCAACACCCGAAAGAATTATATTGAATAAAAATATAGTTTTTGATCGGATGTACGCCCCTTCTATAGTCATAGAAGAAGGTGAATCCGATATTACAACGTAAACAAAACCAATTTATAACAATGAAAAAGTTTATTTTATTATCACTACTATTATTAAGTTCTGTATTTTGTAACGGACAAACTTTCACAGATTATTGGCTATTGCCTACTAATATAAAGGTTTGCGATTATGATGGTACTACAGCTTCGTATAAATTTATATCGGAGACCTTACATGCTGATACGATGCAAATGGGATACCCGTTTATAGATGGGTATGGCTATTTAACATCAGGCATGAAGTACTTCAATGATCCGACTAGGCCTAATAATGGTATAGTGCCTTACGATTCCTTATTCTATTCTAATACATATAGTACAAATGGGAATGTTGTCTTCCCATTTGTTTATGATAAATCACAAAGCGATGCAAGATATAAACCGTTGTCATATATCCCATCTTGGTCAGAAATAACCGGTAAACCTTCTTTGTTTAGCGGCGCCTATGCTGACCTAACAGGAAAGCCTAGTTTATTTTCTGGCTCTTATTTAGACCTTACTAATAAACCTTCTTTATTTAGTGGGTCATACACTGATTTAACTAATAAGCCAACAATACCAACTAATACGAATCAGTTAACCAACGGATCGGGGTTTTTGACTTCGGAAGTAGACGGTAGCGTTACCAATGAAATAGAACTTCCTTCTCAAACAGGGAATAGTGGCCGCACCCTTCTAACGAATGGCACAAGCGTTAGCTGGGGTAAAAAACAGGAAACATTCTCAGGCACAACTAACGGGTCCGGTAATTATACCGTAACATTCGCTAATGCTTATAGTGTAGCTCCAAACATACAAGCCAATATAGTAGGCGGCACCGCATTACAAAGATCAATCATAACCAGTATCACGACAACTGGATTTACCGTAATCGTTGTTTCTCAAAACACAAACACCCTTCTAGGAATTATAAACCTTGTTTCATCAACAAGTATTGTTACAGGGGCAAATATAGACGTACTCATAACTGAAAAATAAATGACACTACACACTAACTGGATTAGAAGTTCCGGCACTATGCGTTCCTCAAAGAGTGGGAATTTTAGAGGAGGTATTTGGGAGATACAAGCTGCCAATGGTGACGATATTTGGTATCGCGTGCCGTTCTTTCCTAAAAAAGGTAATTTTATAATCATAAAATTAGGTACAACTGTCACACAGCAGGAAGATGACGAAGTATCCGGGGTAGTGATTTATGGTACATTAGATCAAAATGGCTACGAGTTAATTACCGGATTAGATGAGACTGCCGAGAACTACATTACCCGTGCTGGTATTACTGAACCTGATAAAAAGGCGGGTTGGAATAACCTCTCCAAAACTCTAAAGATGCAACCTGTTTTATATGATAAGTTGCATTTAATATATGGTCTTTGCGGGGGGTATTCAGGAGCAAATCAAATATTTAAACGTCTTAATGATGTAAACCCTCAGGCAACATTTCACAACATTGTCTCAGGTGACTACAATGAGGCAAAGGGAATTACTGGTAATGGATCAAATAAATGGATAGATCCAGGTCTAAATTTAACGGGCTTAGGATTGAGCTACCAAAACCTGTCCATGGGCTTCTATAGCAGGTCGCAAGAGGCTGCGGGGATACCTATAGGCATGACAGCTGATTCTATTTATATGGCCTTTGGACTAGGTAATAACAACGTTGTCACCAACGTAGGATCTAGCCAGCCATGGCACACCCTTGTAGATGGGCACAATTCATTGAGATGTAACGCATCAAACCTGCGTACTTATGTAGGAGCATACGTGCGGGATCAGTTAGCGGCTCCTTCGGCTACAGCATTGACTGGGGATGTTAGTATCATGACATACGGAGGGGGTAATTATTATACAGGTGCCTGTTCTTTCTTTTATGTTTCAGACGCTCTAACCGATAGTGAACAAGCGTATTTAGATGCTGCGATTAAAACCTTGCACATTAAATTAGGCAGGAGGGAGCAAGAAAGAAATGTATTCATTGGGACATCTATTACCAAAGGTACAGCTGCTAGTTCACTGGCTCAGCGATGGAGTACACAGGTGAATGCTGCTATAGGTGGTTTCGAAGTAAACGTGGGTATTGTTGCCTCTGTATACCAGCAAACTTCACCTGTCGCAAACAGCGCACAGAACAATGGTCATAAAAGACTTGTAGCTGATATTTTGGGTCAAAATGCAACTCGCGCATTTATAGAATACAATTTAAATGACCTGAGACATAATGATGCACAATTCGATCCTGCTGTTTGGGAGTCTCAAATGACAGATGATATACAAGCGCTACTTGATTATGGCATGCCTCCTGAAAATATCTGGTTATTCTCTCCTGAATATAACGATCCTACAGGGTTCGCTTCAGCTGGCGCACCATTTAATGGCGGGTCTGTACTTAGAGAAGAACAATGGACTGACAGCTCATTTAATGTGGCTCAGGCGATGGGTGTTAATTACGGGGACTTCTATAATGGAATGAAGGACAACGGAGGTAATTCGTTACTAGATCCAGATAAGATACATCCAAATGACACCGGGATGGGTGTGATGAAAGATATAGCTTTGGCAGCAGCCCCAGTATAACACATTTACCCTCTCTAAAACTTTGGAGAGGGTATTTTTATTTCTATCTTACTAAAAAATAGCAGCACATTGGATATGATTAAAATAGCGTTTATTGAAGTATACGACCATGTTTCACGTAAGATCGTTGGTATCTTCAGTACAATAGGAGGATTTATAGGGGCTGTTTTGCCGTCAGCTGATACGCAGGCGCCAGCTACGCCTCACTTACCGACATGGTCTGACTTCATGGGCATGGTGTTGCATGTACTTTGTTCAGAGGACGCTGTAAAGATGTTTGTCGGGGCGTGCATCGGTGCCATCATCGGAGCGGTAACATACGTAATCATGTGGCCGGTAAAGCGCTGGCTGTTTAAAAAATATCCGATCAGTGAAAAGCATTTGATAAACGATTTGAAAGATGAGTAATTACCCCGCCTTTTTCATAGAAGCAATGCCGCATGTGTTTGAACATGAAGGCGGTTATAATGATGTTAAAAATGACTTAGGAGGTGCTACGAATTGGGGCGTTTCGCTAAGGTTCTTAAAGGCCATCAATAAAGACGTTGACGGTGACGGTGACGTTGACTATCTGGATGTAAAAAATCTTTCCAAAGAAAATGCTACTGAAATTTATTTCAATCACTTTTGGAAAAGATACTACGAAAAATTGCCGCGCCGGATCGCCATTAAAATGTTTGATACAGAAATCAATACTGATAAAGCTGAGTTGTTCCTTCAAAGGGCGCTTGTATTACTGGGCTCTAAAATTACAGTGGATAAGATGATAGGTCTTGTCACATTATTGGAAGTGAAAAAATATACAGATCAGGCCGTACTTGATGCTTATACAGCCTCTCAAAAAGCGTATTACGATGCAATCATAAAAGCAAAACCGGATCAAGAAAAATTCCGTAAAGGCTGGTACAATCGGGCAGAATGGCAACCAAAATAAATACCAAATTATGAAAATAACCCGCAAACAATTAGCTGAACGAATCAAGGCCCCTACAACTCCTTTCTGGGAGTCGGTATCACGCAAATGTAAAAGGCTTGCCCTTACTTGCGCGGGTGCTGGTGCGATGATCATAACAGGGTTAAAGACATCATTAGGCCTTGATATTACGATTCCGTATGCTGGTGTAATGTCTATTGTTGCAGGGTATATTGCGGCAGTTGGTATAGCTGCCGGGGTTGCAGGGTATATTATTTCTAACTTAACGGTTGCCGATCCGGAGGAACTAAAACACTCGTAAAATGAGCAGAAACATAGAACTATCATTCAAAACATTCATCCTGCTTGTTGTGGCCTGCGCTGTTACCGGCTTGTTTGTTGGTGGATTAGGACATTATTACGGTGGATCTGAAACAGTGTCCAGCAAAAAAGAAGCTGTGGAGTATGCAAAGACCATTACTTCCGATTCAGTAAGCCGGATTTACCTTGATCAAGTGATTAAGAAAGAAGCGGCAGCGGCTAAATTCCACGCATCCAGGGCCGACAAAGCAGAGGCGCTACTGAGAACTGAGCGGTTGAGTTTTGATAGCTTGCTTAAGGCTTCACGCATCAAATCACGCCCGGTAGTAAACAAGCAGGATTATATCAATGCTGATCAATGGATATTGGATTACAATAAAACGTTAAAACGATGAAAAGATTAGCCTTTCGTTCCCTTTGCGCCTGGCTTATCCTGGCTTTAGTCATTGCATTATCTTGCGTTAAATGCGAGGCTCAGACAGCTGCATGTGACTCTATTTTAAAATACAAAACGCCAACTGGATGTATTCGTATATCCATCAGCCAGGACTTATTTGTAAAACTTTGGGTAGACAGCAAGACTCTTGACACTATACATAATAATCTTGTGGTACTGGAACAGGAAAACGATTCTATCCGGGCCAAAGAAGAGGAAGTAAGGCGGGAATTGAGAGCCGCAAAAGAAGCACAGGCCGAAGCCATGAAAGCTCAAATAAAAAAGGAATCCTTTGTACAACATTCCTTAGATGCCTGCAAGCAATACAACAGCGATATGACTGCTTCAAACGAAAAATTAAGTGTCCAGGTAGGCAAACTTAAACAGCAGCGTAAAGGCGACTTTCTGATTGGCGGTGGAATAGGCGTTGCTGTTGCTACTGCTTTTTTTTATTTGTTGGGGGCGGCTTTGCATTAGCCGACCCCAACGTTGCAGCACTGCATTAGCCACCCTTAAACTGCCTTATTTTAAACTCGTCCGGCATAACAAGCGCTTCCGCTTCTGATCTTGAAAACCCTAATTTCATGATCAGTCTTTTCTTGTTGTGATTGGAGTATTTACATTTCAGTATCCGGTTAGCTTCTTTGCAAGTATCAAATACGCTTATTTGGTGTGATGGGTAATACGCTTCTTCCTCCATTTGGTTCTATTCTCAATTCGTTGCCACTCTCACTTATCCCTCCAATTTCATATCTGGCCCTGGGTTGATATAATACATTCCTTATTTCTATCATTATACTTACCAACTGTGCTGACTTTTCTATTATTTCACAAGTGCTTTTCTTGTGATATTTTGACACAAACAAATCGTGCAAAGCATCATTATATTCATCAGCAAGACTTTTGTAACCCAAGTTTATAAGCCTGCTTACTAACTTATCTTTGCTTTCTTGAGCATCAATAGAAAGGTATACGCCGTCGTAAGTCTTAGTTGTATTTCCCATGGGCTTTTTAAAGTCTGTTTTTATGAAATAAAATTCCAAAAGAAATGTAAACATATAAGATGTAGATATCTACTCCCGTATATTTCTTACATCCTTTTATACTTATTCCTATTTGCCATGGACCTGAGAAAATCCATGCATCAAGATATATACTTTCGTCAATCCTATTGAATAAATAAACAAGTCGATTCATTAAATTTCCCATGGGCTTTTTTCTGGATAAAGTTCCTGTAATACATTTTTCATTTCTTCATTGAGGCCAAAATCTCCGACACTGAAAAATAGACGATCCTTTATTTTGTCCCTGATATGAGGCGCTGACATCGGTTCGTCAATCTTGCAATCTGGCTGGAATACTCCTTCTAAATTCAGTGAGTTTGCGTAAAGGCTTTTGACTACATAACCGTCAGTTGGCTTATTCCAATCGTAACTATCCATTACCTGAATGAATTTGCTTTTATTGTAGATAATAGGGGTATGTGTGTCAAAGTTGTTTTGATGCACTGTGCCTGCTTTAACCAGTGCATTATGGCAGTTCATAAGAGCACGTTTGTACCGATCATCCCTGCGCTTCTTTGCGCTGTTTAAAAGAGTTCCTTTATAGTAGTTAGGTAATGATGGGGCATTCAGCTCTTCAAGCAAGAACATGTCGTCATTCATGAAAAAGAAATTTTCGCTAATGCCTGGTTGCTGGCATGCGAACTTAACTTTTTCCATGATGCGGCGTTCCTTAGTGAGCTCCATGTTATCCTGATGAGGAATGTGAATTAATGGACTGAAGTCTGAGAAGTCCAGGAAATCAGGCTTTGAACCTACGATAATAATTGATCCCACTTCGAATAAATGAGTGGCGACGCTTCGCAGCGAATACTTTAATTCATTATTATGCCACGCTGTTTCGGTGCCGAGTATGTATACTATGTCCATTCGATTAGCTAGTTATAATGTTATGAAAGGGACCTACAAACCAAGAGCCATCCTCAAAAATAGCATCCGGTTTTCCAAACAATTCGTCTACTGCTTTTTTAACTCCGTATTTTCCGCTGTTATCGTAATCGTGCCCTGAAATGATTTTGCATTTTGGAGACCAAAAAAGAATGTCTCTTTTTACTGCTTCATAAGAGTGGTCTGCATCTATGTACACAAGATCGACATCTTTTACCGATGAAAATATTGGATCGTCTGAAGATGCCTTAAATTTGAAAACACGGGGGTTGCTTCCGAGTAGTTCATCAAATCTTTTTTCAGCGTTCTGGATATCATCCGGATGATATTTACTACCCGCCCAAGTATCTACGCAGTTAAGGCTGGCAACATTCAGGATGCTTAAGAACATCATGGCGCTTTCTCCGGCATAGCTACCGAGCTCTACTATGTGCAAGGGGTGACCCTTGGTTTTCTCTCCAATAGCAAGACAAAAGTCGTGGAATCCCTTCACCATTGAAGGCTTATCGAATCGCATAAGTTTTTTTGTGTAGGTCATGAACGTGGTTTATTTAATTTAATTAATTCTTCGTGAATACCGTTAAGTATAAACACTGTTACAATGAACGTATCCATAGGTTTATTTTTTATCAGGTGAATTAGGTAATGGCATCCAGTGGGTGATGTACTTATTATGATCAATCCAGTTATCAATTTTGTAAAAAGTAACAGCCTGATATTTAAATCCAAATTGTTTAACACAAACAAGCATAGCGGCATCATTATCAGGCAAACGATCCTCCACACTTATCCACTTTTTCACCTCCTGCCTGGATTCAAGTTCCTGGATCCGATCTGTTTTTTCTTTTATGTTTTTCTCATATAGTTTAAGAGTATCGTTATGATATTCTACTTCCTTGTAAAGGGATTCGCATTCCTTTCCCTTCTCAGCTACACAGGCAGAAGCGTACATTTTAGCGACTTGATGTACATAGTCTTTGCCCGTGTAATGTTGAAATGTATTAGATGCTGCTTTTCTACACTCCTCTAACGACATCCCCGCCACCTGTTGGGCTTCTATCTTTTGGCACTCAGTCCTGTATGACTCCATGACGTGAAAAAGGTAGTCATCACTTGCTTCTTGACCATCTCCAAAGGCTCCATTACAAACCCTTTTAAATATTTCTCTGTGTGTTTCTGGTTGTTTTCCCATGGTCTAATTAAATAAGTCTATCGTGAATTGAAAATTCTCTGGGTAAAAGTCTGCTTAGTAATCCAAAAAAGCCTTCAAACTCTTTTATCTTTTCATCCTTTACCTTCATCTGTGATTCCATTTGTTGAATATATTCCAGTGCTTTATAGTACTTACTAATTTTGCCGTTTTTAGTAGAGCCTAATAATTGTTTTAAGGCTTCATAATTTGCTTTTTGTTCTTCGGCTTTTCTGCGAGAAAATGTATCGTATACCATTATTACAATTTTACCGGTTTAACAGTTAATACTTCCTTGACCTTTACTTTCACTATCCTCTTTTTAGTGATCTTTTCTTTAAGCTTCAATTCCTGCAAAGGAGGAAAGAATTCAGATAGCTCAACCTTGTAAAGGCAAGCAAGCGTATACAAGTAAGCTAATCTTAATGAGTGTCGCCTTTTTTCTACGTTTATATATGAAGCCCTAGAAAGCCCCAATATTTGAGCCACATACTCCTGCTTAACATTGTTTTTTAATCTAAAATGCTTTGCTCTTTCGTGAACAAATGCCATTATGTAATCTTCGTTATCTTTATCCATTTTGAGGAGGGTTAGGGATGGCTGGGATTAACATCCAGTGAGTAATATTGTCCATTTTATACTGAAATAGTTCATGCTCAAAAGGAATTTCATGCGCTGTAAAGCCAAACCTTCCTTTACTAAAATAGGCTGTCAATACTTGATCTCCATCTGATACATAATATTTGTCTAAGCAAAATTGATCAGCTACATATTCGTATTCCGGCAACCTCTCATCAACTGATATCCACTTATGATTGAGTATACCCACCTCTTGCTCATGGAACATTTTTAAAGACTTATACTTAATTGCTGATACTAAGTCGTTTTGCTCTCCAATTAACTCTATAAGCTCTTTTAATGTCTTTGGAGGGGTATTCATCGAGGACACTTCTTCATCCTCTATTTCTTTGAGTGTCTTTCTTTCCATAATGGGTAGTTATTTAGTTTGAAGATATCTTTCTTGCATTTTGTTATCATCACAGCTTACAACAAAAGCAATGATAAGTATTGCAACCAAGAAACCTAAAAACATCCATTTTATAAGATCAGCTAATGACTCGTTTTCGTTTTTCATACTCGGCACATTCTCGGGGGTGTTAGTTGTTTCGCTCATGGGGGTTAGTTATTTATCTCGTAATAGAATTTTTCTGGACTTGCATTTTGTCCGGTTTCTTGTTCTACCAGATCAGCAACGTATTCGTAAAGATCCTGGGTTGAAATTGTCATGGTTTTTAAAACGCCCGGTTCTTCTTCGGTATAGTACTCTACATATATTGCCATACTACTCTTTGTTTTTACTTTCAGTGATTGATATTTTTACCTCTGCCCACCGGTTGAAATAACCTAATTGAACATGACAAACAAGTGTTTTACCTGTTTCGCATTTTACTTTTACACCATTTCTTGATAAAGAAAATATACCGAGTGATTTATATGTACGTCCGTTTTTCATACATATAAATTCGGTTCCTTCAGGGTATTCTTTTTGAGCTCTTGCCAAAATGGCTTGCGATCTATCCATAACTTTATTTTTTAACCACCGCCCAGCCGATCGACAGGATTTGTTCTACACTGTATTGAGCGAAGGGTACGAGGATGCCGATAGAGCGGAGGTAATCAACCGTATTTGAATGCAGTGTGTTTATATTGTCCGGAAGGAATTCTTTAACAGGAACTCCTAAATTTAAAATATGGAATTCACTCACGTATCCTTCACACCCTATTGCTGTAATTAACTCTTCATCCGTCAGGCTGTCAATACTGCGGAGTTGTAAGCAGTCTATCCAATCCAGACCTCTATATCCAACAGCCTTTACAGATGCATATTTTACATCTATCATGCCTACATCCTGCCCCCAGTACTGTACCGCAAATCTTTCAAAGTCTTGTCTGTTCATTGTATTGCTTGTTTGAATTGATTCATTTCATCCAGAATTATCTTTGCTGCATAATTTTTTTTCGCCCATTCCACAAGTAAACTATATACCTTCTCTCTGTAGGCTTTAGCTTCTTTGAGTTCTTCAGTGAGGCGGGTGATTTCTTCCTGTAAAGTATCGGTATATTTTCTACTCTTTCCAGAAAGCATTCCACCTGAATAAATAGTTTGATGTTCTAAGTTTAAATGCGGATTATCTGAAAGTTTTAAATGTGTTTTTTCTTCTGGTAGTTTCTAAGAATTATAATTTTCAATATCTTCTTCTTGATGCTTTGTATATTCCCTATGCCACTCAGTAAAAGAAGCATCACCAGCAAGTCCGGAAAGCCCAGGCAAAACCGAACCCTTGCCATCTACCTCAAACCGTCTGCCATTAATAAAGCTTTCGTTTTCCACCTTGGTGAAAATATTCACATAAGCCAAGGCTCTCTGATCGGATACACCATCCTGCTCGAGCATTTTTAATAATTCTTGTCTGTGATCCATAACTAATTGAATTTAATGTAAGTGTAAAGCCGGGGCTATTGCAATCAATTGGCGTTAATGTACATGTATGCTGACCCTGCGACTAGAGCCGTTGCAAGCAATGATACGATTATTAATATAGGCCAAGGTAGCGCGTGCTTACTCATCATGCTGATGGCTATTAAAATAACTACCAAGGCTATTCCTATTAGTTGATACTCAAAAAGACTCATAAATAATTCTTGTTAATTGTGAAAAAGTTAACATTAAAATTATAGCACCGCATACAAATCCTATTGCTGCAATGATGTAGTAGAATATCTTCATAATTAAAACCCTTTATAGTAAGCCATACCATTATACTTTACTTCGTTGTCTACTTCAGTAATTTTATCAAATTTAGCAGTGAAGTAAACAAACTTGTTGCCGCTGTAGGTGTAAACCTGAGTAGTGCTGCCAGGAGTCAGGAAAGCGACTATAGAAGCCTCTTTGCCTTGCGGAGCTGTTTCCTGTTTCACATAACCTGAATCACTTGCATGTGATCCTGAGAAAGCATAGGAGCTTACCACTGTGACAGTAGAACCGTAAGCCACTCGTGAAACGCATTTCACATATAGGCTTTTAAATACCGGCGCTGTTGGTTGTGTAGGTGTTGGCGCTTCGTCTTTGGGTTTGCAGCTAATTAAAGAGGCAATAAGTGCGAGTGATAAAATTAAGTTTTTCATGTGATTAGTTTTTTTTTTGGTTAATTAATTTGTTGTGACTGTGACAGGAGTCGAACCTGCATCATACAACTGGTTTAAGGTTGGCGTTCCACCTGTATCGTCATACAAGCCTTGCACACAGTCCACCACTCCCGACAACTGGCGTGAAGCGGAAGTATTACATTACTTTATAATAAGCGTTCCAATAATCATCCATTGTTACAATGGATGCTACTCCTATTAATTCATCTTTTATAGAATCTACTATTTCGCCTGCTTGCCCGCATTCGCTAATCCTTAATACTAGTTTATCGTCATTATTTGCTATTTCCTTAGCATGAGCAAAATTGTCGGCGTATATCTCTACTTCCGAATTAACTACTAATACTTTTTTGCAGATGCTGTTTTTCATTTCGTCAGTTGTTTTGTATCCGCTTAGTTGCTGATGATGTAAATATACGACTACTTTTGATAATAGATACAAAAAGTATTAAATATTTTTCACACTATATTAATCGCATTGCAAATCAGGTGCTTATAAATAGTTATAAAAATATTTAATACTTTTTGTATCTATTTCGAATTTTTACGTATATTTGTTCATGGCTAAGGCGTCCCACGGGAAACGATAACCCATAATGAGGTGGCGCAGTTTGCTACTCACCACCTCAGCAGCAAGAAAGCGCAGAAGGCCTTTCGCTATAAGTTGGAATTTCAAGAGGGTGCCACACACGCTTTGTGATTTTGACTTATAGCAGCGAAATTGAACTACTCCCGCACCTGTTGACAAGACACGGATAGCGTAATACGGATTTATGCTATTGCAGTGAATCCGGCTGTGAAATTCAGCATGCAGAAGGGAGTAGTTCAAGGGAATAAAAATGCGAGAGCGTCCGGCAGGTCCGGCCTCGCAAAACATTAAGCGCTCAACGATCAGCTCTAATCCGGGTTATCTGGCACCGGGTTCGCTTAATCCTCTGCCGTGTATCCTGGTTGCGGCAGAATGGGGGCTTTAGCTCAGTAGGAAGAGCATCGCACTCATAATGCGACGGTGCATGGTTCGAATCCATGAGGGCCCACAAAATTAATTAACTAATACAACAACATGGATAAAGATTTAAAAATACGCTGGAAAGCAATGTGTGACAAGATCAAGGATAGCGGTATGACCAAAACGCACATCCGATCTAAAATAAATGTAGGGCGTAATGCTCTGCCTTTATACACACAGAAGGCAAAGGGGCACCCTAAGTATCCAAATTATGTTACCGAAAATGTAACAAAGAAACTTGAAAAGTTTTTCACCACCCTAAGCAGCGGCAGCGATGAATCCAGCAAAAAATAAGATCAAAGCAAAAGACGCAGCCGCCATGCTGAGTTGGCAAGAGCGATGGGAGCTCAGAGTGGAGTTTGAATCTGACCGGCAAAGTTCCCCATTAAGCTGGAAAAAATGGCTTAATAATACTCACTTAGATATAACAGCAAAGGGAGCCAGGGCCACACTGCTTGAAGGTGCTATACTGTGGGCTCCATCTAAAAAAGGCCATGATTACTGGCAAAAGAAATTCGACAAATATTTAAACATTCACTTAAACGAACTAAGAACTGATGAACTCAGCCACCCTAATAACTTCTAACGAAATGCCTGCCTGGGTGACATCCCGAAGAACCGCTTTTTATCTTACCCTTTCAGCTATCATCGTGCTATTCCCTAATTTCTTTTACATGATGTATAAGATCGGTGGAGATATGCCTATACATGGTCTCAGACTCACTCAGGCGCTTATAGCCGGAGTGTACGTGTCTGGCAGTATTGCCTACTTTACTTTAAGAGGTGAGACTCGCATAGCTTATGCATTTGCGATATTTGAAATGTTCATCAGCTTTTTCTATTACTGGAACAGGTTAATGTTTGACGACGCCGGCAATTGGCACATGAACTGGTACATTATACCGGCTTGCTTAATTGCCATGTTTTTGCCATGGTCTGTTAAAAATTATGCGAGTGTAGTGAGGAAGCCGTCAACAGTTGAAACCGAAGCCCCTACCCTTCATAAAGATAATAAAAGTGTTATTGATAATATAGTAAGCGAAAAAGCTTTTGATCAGTTGAATCAGTTGGTGTCTATGCTTAAGGAGGGTGAAAAAATAAATGATAATATCTCACAAGGATTTAATAATAGGAACTATACACGTAGTCCTGAAGACATCAATATCATTGATAAGCTCTATACAGAAAAAGAAGAGCTACGAGAGCAACATGAAAACCTTAAGGAAAATTATAATATACTTTACGACAAGGTTAACTTACTGGAAAAAGAAAAAAATGGAGATGTTGTAATTATAGATTCTAAACTTGTAAAAGCAGAGCAAGAAATACAGCGATTGGAGTCAGAAAAAGAATGGTATCGTAGCATCATTGAAGAGTACAACATCGGTAAAGGTAAAGAGAAGGTAAGTCCGATATTCAAAGACACTACCGCCGAAGAAAAAGAAATGTATACCATAGATCCCACTAAAGAAGTATAGCCATGACCCACGACCAAGCCCTTGAATTAATACAGCAGCTTAAGCCCGAAAAGTTACTTAAACTCATCAACAGTCAGGAGAACCCGAAGCCGATTGTTTTCTTTGATCTGGAAACGGGTGCTGAAAAACCGGATGATTGCGTGGATCCTACCAAAGCAAAAATTTGCTCCATCTCTGTAATAAAACTACACCTTGACGGGAAGCTTGAGCTAAAGCACAAAATCGTAAACCCCGGCATTGTTATGTGCGATGAAGTGATTGAGATTCACGGCATCACAAATGAAATAGCCAAAGCCGAACCTACATTTGATAAGTACGCCAAAGGGTTTGCCGCTTTCATTTCTGATTGTGATTTTGCAGGATTCAGCAGTAACAAGTTCGATAAGCCTATACTTGCCCGTGAGTTACATGCTGCCGGAGTGGATTACGAATCCATCTTTAACAGCGCAAGGTTTATTGACGTTAGAAATATCTATCATCACTTTAACCGTCGCCGCCTGCAAGATGCCGCTATGCGATACCTGCAAAAGACCATGAGCGACGCGCATACATCGGCTTACGATTCACTCATTACACTCGAAGTGATGGAAGCCATGCTGTGGGAACATGAAACGGAGATACCTAAAGATTTGGCCGACATTGAAATTATTTTGGTAGATAATCCTCCTGTTGATTTATTCGGCAAGGTAGTTTTAAATAAAGACAGAGAGCCATGTTTCAGCTTCGGCAAACACAAAGGCAAAACAGTTGAATCTGTAATAGGTCCAGGTGGTGAAGACGTAGGATATTATGCATGGATGTGCAAAAGTGATTTCCACCCCTTCACCCTGAAAGTAGTTAGCGATTTGAATAATTCATTTAGAAGGCCGAAGACGCCATCAGAGGAGGCTAAATCTGATGCGTGATATAACAAAAGCTCACTGGAATGAGCACGGAAATATAAAAAAATCAGCATACAAAGATCTTGATGGACACGATCAAATATATGCATGGTTACGCAACTTTGATAAATCAAACGCCTATAAACCCTGTCTGACGTTGGGAGCGCCTAGGGCACGACTTATAACTAATTACCTGACAAAAGTTTTAGGGGTTGATGTAAAAGGAATAAAAATGCCTGAACAAACAGCAATAGTATATCAGGATTTTAATTTATTTAAAACGTATGTTAACCACATATGGAAAGAAGGCATACTGAATAGAATGAGTTAAGGTAACCGGCAACCTGCAAAAGCGGAATAAGCACCTGAAGGCATGAGAACCGGATGGAATAATAAAAAAAGAAAAATGGAAAGAGGAACAACAAGTGCAGACAATTTTCAAGGCGTAACGTATCTGAAATTTGCAAAAGGAAAGTTTTCTGAAACAGCAACAGCCGAAACGGAGGGCGCAGTATCAAGAGTGATCGAAAAAGGAGACAACAAAGGGAAAACCGTTTGGGAGCTTTTTCACGGATCGGTAACAGGTCGATTACTTGCTATCAACACAAGCGTTGGCAAGTACGGTAGAGTATGGACATTTAAAATTGACGTGTCCACGCCAAACAAACCAAAGACTTATCTTTTCCAAACTCAAGCGTCGTACGGAATCGGAAGAGAAATTTTAAGCCGTCTTAAGAATGCTGATTTATCCATGGACATGAAATTCCAAGGATACTACATCGAAAAAGACAACAAAGAAGGGGTAACTATTTACCAGCCGTCGGCATCAAAAGCCAAGGGAACACCGGCAGGTAACGACCTCACCAAGGTAGGACAATTCTACAAAAAAGATGGTGAGCAATTGCCAAAATGGAAAGAAGTTCCTTTTGAAGGAAAAACCCTTTACGACAAAACAGAGGAAACAAACTTTTTAATCGCAATGATTGACAAGGATTTGAAACCTCATTTACAGGATCAAGGATCTACTGTAAGAGACGCGGCACCGGCTCAAGGTTCTACAGCAGACGCAGGAACAACAGCAGCGCCTACTACGTTCGCAGCATCCTCCGACAACGCAACAGCAGACGACCTGCCCTTCTAAAACAATAACCCCCGACAATTAAGCCGGGGGTTATTTTTCACTCACTTAATAGCCGCACGGCTTCATATCATGAGAATCGAAACACTAACTATAAAAAATTTCAAAAACATAGACCATAAGGATATCAATCTGAAAGGTCGAACTATGTGGCTTATCGGTCCGAATAACATCGGCAAAAGCTCCATCATACAGGCAGCACTCGGCATCATGCCAGAGGAACCTTTGAAAGAAGGTGAAAGCAAAGGTGATGTTGTAATCGTTCTGAGTGATAAGTCCGGCATTGCTTACACCTGCACTTTTAAATTCAGCAAGAAGTCGCAAAAGCCAACGCTTACTATTGCCGACTCGACAGGTGCGGTACAGAAGGCCCCGGTAACGCTGTTTAATGAACTGTTTAACGTTACCGACTTTGATATTGACGGTTGGCTTAAGTTGAGCGGAACAAAGCAGGTAGAAGCCATTAAGAACCTTATTGGCGTGGATTGGGAGGAGGTTGATGAGGAGTACGCTAAAAAGTTTAAGGAAAGGACTGATAAGAACAGGGATCTTGAAAAAGTTTTAGGCAAACTCACCGACACCGTATACAAAAAAGATTTGCCTGTTAAACCTGAAGATATTAGCATTATACAGGCTAAATTCTCTGAAGTTTCAAAACACAATGAAACTGTTTTGAGGGGTGAGACTACAAAAGAGTCACATCTATCAGAAATAAAGGAAAGAGAGGCTAATATATCTGAATTTGAAAGACAAATAAAAAACTTTCAAGACTCAATAGAAACGTCTAAAAAGCTAATTTCAGATGCTGAGGCCAAGGTGATAGCGATTGACCAATGGCTTAAACTAAATCCTAAAAAACAAATAGAAGATGTTCAGGCGGAATACGATGCAGCAGTAGAAAGGAATCTAGACATTGAGAGAAACAACGGCGTAAAAGCTTTGAAAGACGAAGCCGACGGCATCAGCCTTGAACTAAACGACATCGAAAAACGCCTAAGCGACATCAAGGATCTTAAGGTTAATCAATTCAGAGAAGCACAGGACAAGGGATTGATACCTGTTAAAGGCTTGAGCCTTGACTACGAAGAAAACATTTTAAGACTTGACGGCTTACCGTTAAATTCCGAACAGATCAACACCGCACGACGTATCACTGTAGGCCTTGAAATACAAGCGGCGTTAATGTCAGCAGGCCAGGTCCGCATCGCTAAATTCGACGCTTCTTTAGTTGATTCTAAGAATACAGCTGAGATCATTGCATGGGCCAAAGAAAAGGACATTCAATTGTTTATTGAATGTGTGGCAAGGGATCACACTAGCCTTACTATTGAAGTTGTGGAGGAGGAGTAATTATGTGGCATTTATTATTATTGATACCCATCTTTTCATATTTGATTTTGTTTTTTATAGCTAGATTTTACTTTAAAAAATGGAATCAAAAGGCTTGCGAACATCACCATGAAGGCAAAAGCCCTCAATGCACGTGGTGTGGTAAACAGTCAGAATATTGGGATAAAAGAGATAAAGAGTACAGGGGATGGTAGATAATAAATTCTTCAATAGCGTGGTAAAATGGATAGTCGCAAACTGCGGCTATTCATTTCTCACCGCTCCATCTAACGAACTGATCTATTACAAAGATGAGCACGGAGTAAAAAGAGCAATGACTTATCATGGTGCGCCTAATGATGTCACCTTTATGGATGCCGTCAAAAAATACGTTAATTGGCGGATTACACAGGTAGAAAATTATCCTGAAGTAACGTTTAGTAAAGATTTCAAGAGATTTAAAATAAACTTAATTGAGAGTAGTTATGAAAGAGTTTAAAGAAGGAGATACAATAAAAATTATTGGTGACAGTAACAACCACTGTATACCAATCGGTTCAGAATTAGTTCTTGATTGTAAAAGCGGAGTCAATTCCTTTTTTATTAAAAATGAATTAGGAAATTTTAGAATTGTATTAAATTGGGATTTTATACACATTGAAAGTATACTAACAGACGAAGCCGACATCAACGCAGAAATCCAAGCCGTCCTTGATCCAAATAGACACCAATCATTAACGGAATTTAATCGTGTGAGTTCTTATGGGGGTGGTGGATATTTGAATGCTCAATTCAGTAAGCCATCGCAACAGATTGACTTAAATACTAAAGACTTGGATTAATGTTCACCCTATTCCCAGATCAAATAGAAATTGAAAACCTCGTGCTTAGTTATTTTGCACAAAGTTTGAGGCGTGTGCTGATGGTGAGCCCTACCGGCAGCGGAAAGACGGTGACATTTTGTGATATTGTAAGTAAAGCTATTGCTAAAGGTAAGCGCGTGCTGGTGCTTTGCCATAGGGATGAACTTATAACTAGCGCAAAAGAAAAACTAAATGAGTTCGGCATTTTCCCGCATCTGATCATTGCAAAAAGCATAGACAATCCGGCAGCGCTTTGCAGTGTGGCATCTGTGAGCACATTGCGCAAACGTAATTTACTTACTTACGACCTAGTTGTAATTGACGAAGCGCACAGGTGTGATTTTGATAAAATAATAGATCAATTGGTCTCGCTGTGTAATCCATACATACTTGGTGTTACCGCTTCACCGGTCAGAACAGGTGCACAGCGTTGCTTGTCCACTATTTATGAAGCCATGGCAGAGGTAGCTACCATCAAACAACTGATAAGCAACAAACGCCTTACACGCGCGCGCCACTTCTCACCTAAAAAAGATTTCTCTAAAATTAAGATTACCGGTAATGATTACGATTTGCATGCGATCAGTGACGCTTTCAATAAAGCTGAAATGTACGACGGCATGATTGATAAATATCGTGAGTTCGCAGAAGGAACCAAAACTATTATATTTAACAGCAATGTAGAGAATTCATTGATCACCCGTGATAAATTCAGAGAGGAAGGCTACGAATGTGAACACATTGATGGGAACACACCCGGATGGAAGCGCAGGGATATACTTAAGGACCTTAAGCATAAACCTAATTTCATCGTAACCAATTGTGACATTTTAACAACCGGATTTGATGAAAAAACTTTAACCACTGTACTTGTGAATAGAGCTACATTAAGCCTTGCGCTGTGGCTTCAGATGTGCGGCAGAGGCGCAAGAGCATTGGAGGGCAAGGAACATTTCAACATTGTTGACATGGGGGCTAATGCATGGAGGCATTTGCCGTGGCACTTTGACCGCAAATGGAGCCTTAAGAAGAAGCCAAAAGGTAAAAGCGATGGTGTGACAGGTTTAAAGGTTTGCAAGGCTTGTCAGGCCTTAAATTCATCGTCAGCGCGTAAATGCTGTGAGTGCGGGACCGAACTCACCAACCCTGTGGAAAAAATGCTTAAGAATGGCGAGTTCATGGAAATCACATCCGAAATGGAGCGCGGTGTAGAAGCGTATTTCGACAAAAGCAAGGCTAGCTTTAAAGAGCTGCATAAGTACGCCAAACAAAAGGGATATTCACCTGGTTGGGCCAAAGTTCAGTATGATTTGCAGCAAAAGGCGAAGGAGGCTGAACCATTCAGCAGGGGCGCCAAGTAGGGCAACCCAATAATAACCACCACTTAAATTAATTCTGATGCCAGACGTTATAATAGCCGATTTAGTTGTACAAACCAACTGCGATAAATACGAAGAAAACCAAAAGTGGCTTAATTCGCTTACCACCCGATATAAGGCACAGGCAAAGCAGGAAGGTAAAATTTTAAAGCGTGATACTGTGCTACTTGAATCCATGTGCATTATTTCTATGGATTTAGAAGTGCTTAATCCTTATATTGAATCTCGCATCCTATCCCAACTGGGATACAAAAAAGGCGCCTACAAGACCGCAAAACTCACGCACTCCGTACAAGTCATTGAGATATTAAATGTCCGATCTACAAGATCGGCTTTTGAAGAAATAATACTACGCAAATTATATTATGGCACTCACCCCACAAGAGCAAATAAAAGTAGATAGCGGACTTTGCAAAATAAGATATTGCAGAAAATCGCACCTTAAAAAGCAAGTATTTTGCAGCAAGCACAAGCATGAGCGATTTAAAGAAGTAAATCCAATTGCTTACCATTACAATTTCACCAAGTCAAATGCCAAAAGAAGGAAAAGACCATTTACATTGACGATGGAGTATTTTAAGCAATGGTGCATAGACAACAACTACATAGAGCTGAAAGGCCGGTATAAAGACTCCATGACAATCGATTGCGATAAGGAGGAACTTGGATATGCTGATGGCAATATACAAATAATGTCAAACAGCAGTAACCTAAAAAAGCGATGGGTGAAGTGGAGACAGCAGCAGGATATAGAAGTACCAGACGACTACGTTCCACCACCGCCAGAGCCAGAGCAGCATCAGAAACAAGAAATAGAAGAGGAATTACCATTTTAACGTGGCCACGCCCACACACGACACATGAGCGAAATATCATTCTTTAGAAACATTTACCACAACGATGAAGGCGACCTCACTACTATACAAGAGTTCCTTGATAAGATCAAATACGGAGTATGGAAAGCAGAGGCGGCAAAGATAGCGGCTACTGAAGACATTGACGAGCGGTCAGAACTTAAAAAGCACACGTTGCCTTACGTCACTATATCGGGCAGGTTCGGCAGGAGAAAAAAGGATGATTTAATAAAACACTCCGGATTCATCTGCATTGACTTTGATAAGCTTGAAAACGTGGAAGCCAGTTTCAATAAGCTTAAAAACGATCCTTATACTTTTGCCATCTTCCGATCGGTCAGCGGCAAGGGCCTTGCCTTGATCGTTAAAATAGACGGCAGGAAGCATTTGGATGCTTACCTGGGCCTTGAAACGTATTACGCCAACAAGTACCAGGAGATAACTGATCGCAGCTGTAAAGACACTACTAGGCCTAGATTTGTCAGCTACGACCCTGCACTACATCATGAGCCAAATAGTGAGAAATTCACCGCCTACTTACCCAAAACAGAAACACAAAAGAAATTACCCAGCGTTATTACCGGGCGTAATGACATGGAATTCCTCCTTTCTCAAATCAAGGATAATGGCATAGACTTAACCGGCGGTATTTACTTCAGGTACTTGGAAATAGGATTTGCCCTGGCTCATGAATACAGGGAGTCAGGCCGGGAGTATTTCCATTTCATTGCCTCCTACAGTAATAAATACAATACAGAGGTATGTGACAAACAGTATGACAAGTGTTTGAAGGCAGGAGGCGACGGGGTAACCATTGCAACGCTTCTTTACCATGCAAAAAATGCCGGGCTGCAAATCATGTCCCCAGAAACAAAGGAAATCAACACCATTGCCTTGATGGGCCGGAATGCCGGTAGAAGCCTTCAGGATACTATAGACCTGCTGAAGGAAATTCACGACATCAGCCCGGAGCGATCGACCGAATTAGTGGGTAAGGTATACAGCTCTGACAAGATCAATGCAGAAAGTAAATTATCCACTATTGAAGCCCTTGAGATATTCATACGGGACAACTACACCATCAAACGTAATGAGATTACCCGCTTCATTCAAAACGATGGAATTGACATTGATACCGTATTCATGAACTCGGTATATTTCAGGGCCAGAAAAGAAATTGACGACAAAATCAGGTTTGAGGAAATAGAAAGACTCGTTTATAGTGATCACACAAAGGATTTCAACCCGATCAAAGAATATTTCCAGGCTATTCCGGAAGATAACCGGACCATAAGCGAAATCATATCAAGTGGTTTTATTAAGCAACTAGCTGACTCTATTGAAGTTGACACAGGAGAGGCACACACAGGAAACATTTCATACAAGTACCATTTTATTACTAAATGGATGGTGGGAATAATAGCATCAGTATATGGTGAGCACTCGGTGCTTACCCTGGTACTGACCGGAGGGATAGGGACAGGTAAAACTGAATTCTTCCGGAGGCTCCTACCACCTGGTTTAAAACCATACTATGCGGAAAGTAAACTTGAAGCCGGGAAAGATGATGAAATACTTATGACTCAGAAACTTATCATTATGGATGATGAGTTTGGGGGTAAAAACAAGCTGGAATCAAAACGTTTTAAGGAATTAACCTCTAAGGAGGCCTTTACGCTGCGTGAACCGTACGGACGTAAGAATATTACCCTAAAGAGGCTTTGTGTGCTCTGTGGCACCTCAAACGTTGAAATGATCCTTTCTGATCCATCAGGTAACAGGCGTATTATCCCAATGAATATTATTTCTATTGATCACGAAAAATACAATGCCGTTTCAAAGGTGGATCTATTCAATGAAGCGTTCAGGCTGTACCAGTTGGGGTATAACTTCAGGCTTTCCCGTGAGGACATCAACAGCCTCAACGAGCAAACGGGGCAATTCGAGCAAAGCAGGAGTGAAAAGGAGCTTTTGGAGTATTACTGCAAGGTTCCAAAGGGATCAGGGTATGAGAATACTGAATTTATACCGCTGGCTGTGCTTGTGGCCCGGATCAACAAAGTATCTGGATCTAATATTTACGTTCAAAAGATGGGTGAGGAAATGAAGCATGCTGGGTTTAAAAGGGTCAGAAGGCGTGAAGGAGGGAAACAAGTGTGGGGGTATGATGTCATTTGGTCAACGGAGGCAAAACAGGACGAAACCGATAGATTGGGTCCCTCGTTGTTCTCTCAGGGGTGAGACCACTGAGACCAGACTGAGACCAGCAAGCGATTTTGCTGGTCTCACCTAAAAATCCAAAATCAAAAACAATAAAGCGTTAACTACTAATAATATATATATTAAAGAATATATATATTATTATATAATAGAGAGGGTGAGACCACTGAGACCAGCAGATTGATACAATTTAGTTTAGATTTCAATATTGTTTACACAAAAATAAATTTTAACAGTACCTTAAAAATAGAAATAAGTTGAGGCCAAAACTCACTTTGCTGGTCTCACCCTTACTCAGTTGAAAATCAATAAATTAACCTTAAAACGCTGAGACCAGCAACCTATGAAAACAAAATACCCTCTTCGTTGGGACCTTTCCGAGTCCACCTCAACCACCTCTTGCAAATCTGAGCTTCATCTTCAGTCGATGCTCGTCCAATGGTTTTACACTTCATACCCTGAGTTTAGGATTTGTACTATTACGGGAATAAGGACATCAGCACAGCAAAAGAAACAAGATGAGCAAAAGACAGAACCACTCAGAACGTTGTTATTCCATAACCTGAATAATCCCAAAAGCGTAGTAGAGGGAGCCAAGCTATCCAGTTGTGGGGTAGTGAAGGGTCGGCAGGACATGACGCTATACGTTCCACGGGGGCAATACCACGGCCTATGCATTGAGTTGAAGGATTTAGGTGAGAGGCTTAAGCCCGAACAGATAGAGGTTGCTGAAATGCTCATTAAGCAAGGTTATTGCTATGAGTGGGTTGACAACCTAAATGATGCAAAACAATTAATAATTGATTATCTTGCCTTATAAGGGCTATAAAAGTCGTAAATAGTCGTTAATGCAACAGAGTTGCAAAAATAAAAGTTATGCCAGGAGGAAAAGGAAATATTAAGCCGTCAGACAATCCTAAGCCATTTAAAAAGGGTGAGAACGGCGGGGGTTACCCAAAGGGAGTGCCGAACACACGTACAAGGCTTAAGCGTCTGCTTGCCATGGTTCAAGAGAATCAGCATCCTATCACAGGCGAAGTTGAGGATATGAGCCTTGCTGAACAAATGGATGCAGCCATGGTATTGAAGGCGTTGAGCGGTGATGTAAAAGCTTATGAACAGATAATCAGCAGGATAGAGGGCAAAATGAAAGACTCCATTGAGTTCAAGAACAATACGCCTAATAAACCTGTAGATTTAAGTGGTTTATCAGAGGAAGAACTGAGGACCATGCAGGAAATCCAAAAGAAAATTAAAGGTGATTGATATTTATAGTGCCGAACTTGCACGCAGAAACTTGCTAGACTTCACTATAAGTACTATGCCTGCCTTTCATGCCGGTTGGTTCCATAAGAAGTACTACGAAAAGCTGAATGATTTTGCTAATGGCAAGATTAAAAAGCTTATGGTGTTTGTGCCGCCTCAGCATGGAAAGTCTGAAGGAAGCACCAGGCGATTGCCTGCGTTCTTAATTGGAAAGAATCCAAATAAGCGTATTGCTATTACTAGTTACTCAGCAAGCAAGGCAAGAAAGTTCAACCGGGAGATACAAAGAATTATAGATGATGAGCCATACAAGGCCATATTTCCTAAAATACAGCTGTCTAATGGATCGGATGGGTATGCCAGGACCTTCGATGAGTTTGAGATAGTTGGGGGCGTTGGCAGTGTTAAGACGGTAGGTGTAGGGGGTCCTTTGACAGGTGAGCCTGTAGATATTCTCATCATGGATGATATTTACAAGGATTGGAGTGAAGCCCAATCTGATGTGATCAGGGCGAGTAAACAGGACTGGTACGATTCAGTAGCTGATACTCGGTTGCATAATGGGAGTCAGCAGCTGCTTGTTTTCACTCGTTGGCATGAGTATGATTTAGCAGGATACCTCCTAAGCAAGGAACCGGAAGAATGGGAGGTAATATTATACCAAGCACTCAAAGTGGGTGACCCGACAGAGGACGATCCGCGTGAACATGGCGAGGCTTTGTATCCTGAAAAACACAGTGCGGAAAAGCTTGAGGCTACACGTAAACGTAATGAGCATAATTTTGAGGGTCTTTATCAGCAGAACCCGAAACCTAAAGCAGGTTTATTGTTTCCTATTGATGAACTCGGTTATTTTGATCCAAAGACAAATAAGGCGCTTGAGGATCCAGACTATACGTTTGTGTGTGCTGATCCTGCAAACGAGGGCGGCGATGATTTCGCAGGTGGTGTATTTAAGTTAATTGGAGATAAGATATACCTAACTGATGTCATTTACAATACAGAGGGTGCCGATCACAACGAGAAAGCGCTTGCAGACATGGTACTCAGTTGCAATGCCAAAACTGTTGCTGTAGAGTCTACATTTGGGTGGAAAGAGACAGCTAACAGGGTAAGAGATGAAGTGTGGCGTAGAGGGTACAAGGGTGACTTCAGGCAGTTAAAGCCAAGACAGAGCAAGCATTCAAGGATTTTAAACCGCTCATCCTTCATAAGAAATAACTTTGTATTCAGATCAGACTGGCAGGAACACCCACAATACGCTAAATTTATGCGAAACCTGACATCTTACCTCAAGATCCAAGAGAATGGCAGAGGAAATAAGCATGATGACGCACCAGACTTGTGCGAAATGGCCGGTAGTTATTATGAGAAAAATTTCTCACATTTGTGGGGATTTACAGATAAATAATTGATATTTAGCTTATGAGATGGCTGTCAAAGATACCACCGAAAGAAAAGGATGTTAGGACATTGGTTAAGTTCGCCTGGTTACCGGTGGTAATAGGAGATGTGACTATATGGTTTGAGCGTTACCATGTATTGCAGTCATATGAGTTTAAAGAGGTAACCGTATACTTAGGAGGCAACTCAGTGCCGCCTGTAAAATGCAAAACATATAAATGGGTTTCAGTTTCTAAACGATTGATTGATGCAGAAATTTAATACCAAAGGATGGACCGGAATGAGTGAGGTGCCTGAAAAGGTATTTATAGAAGCTGTAGGCGACAAGCCATTTAATTATGAGTATTCAGAAGTAGAGCCAGCGCACTCAAGGTTGTCCGATATTTTGGAGGGCGCACACAGTAGACAAAACTTCATTAATCTTTTTTATTGTCTGCCTGAGATTTTTGCACCGGTAAATGAGATCGCATGGAGAGTAGCTGATGCTACATTTGTTTTAAAGAGGACCTTAGACGATGCAACAGACTGGAAAGATAAAGATTTTAACAGGTTATTCACGAAGCCTAATCCATTCATGGATATTAAACAATTTGTTTATCAGTCTGTATGTTATGAATACCTAACTGGTTTATCGCTTCAGTTCTTCAATAAGCCGTCTACTCTAGCAAACGATTACAAAAACATATTGTCATGGAGCAACCTACCATCTCAAAAAATAACAATAGACAAAGATTCGGCTGTTGACGTTTATACAGCTACCGAGTTGAGCGATGTAATAAAAGGGTATAGATTAGGATCAAGAAAATTTGAAACACAAAATGTACTGCCGTTGATACAAATGGATTTATCATACGGCATGGAGGTTGACAAATACAAGTCACCGCTTCATGGTGCATCAATGGCAATAGGTAATTTAATACCAGTATATGAGGCAAGAGGAGTAATATATATTAAGCGTGGTGCGCTTGGATTTATAGTATCTAAAAAGAAAGATGATAGCGGTACAGCTCCATTATCTCCTGAAGAAAAAGAGGAAATACAAAGAGAGACTCAGCGTACATACGGATTAAGTAAAGGTAAAAATCAAATGGGTTATACATCTGTACCAGTTGATTTTATTAAGACATCCATGAGTATCGATGAGCTTAAACCGTTTGACGAAACGCTTGCCGATGCTGTGGCTATATATGCGGCCTTAAGAGTTCCAAGGCACTTGGTGCCTTCAAAAGATTCAAGTACATTCTCTAATGCTGACGCTGATTTGAAATCATTTTATAACAGTGTAGTGATACCGTTAGCTAAGCGTTATGCGTTGGCGTGGAGTAACTACATGAATATACCTAATCGCTATATAGATGCCGATTTTTCTCACGTACCTATACTACAAGAGAACTTAAAGGAAAAGGCTGACACATTGGCAATAAATACAACTACCGCTATGACTCAGTACTCAAGTGGTATGATTACGAAGAATGAAAGAAACACGCTTGCTGGTGCTAGTCCTCTTCCTGATGGTGGAACTTACGTAAATGATGGAACAGGTAAGGAGCCCTTAGCAATTAAAATAGGCGTGGGTGGTGTCCAGTCCATAGAGGCGATACTTGCAAATAGTCTTATTGATCCATTAGCTAAGATAAATTCATTAGTTATCATATTTGGAATAGACGAACAGGACGCCAAAAAAATGGTAGATCCTAGCGGAAAACTTCAAAAACAAACAGAGCAAAATGCAAACCCAGGCACCACACCCCAAAGTACAGGAGCTGCGCAAGAAAGCCCAGCTAATCAATTATAGACAGACCGACGAGCTGTCAATTGATACCACCAATGAGCGAGTGCTTAAGGGGTATCTTGCTGTATTTAACAATAAGGATTATTCCGGAGAAAAGTTTATTAAGGGAACTTTCGCTAAATCAATAAAGGAAAGAGGTCCCGATTCCCTTGCCAAAGCCAAAATATTATTCCTGAATCAGCACAAGCAAAGCCAGCCGTTGGCTCAATTTGCTATTCTAAAGGAGGATGATTACGGTTTATATTTTGAGAGCAAACCGTTAGATAATGTGGATTGGGCCAATGACGTACTTACTCAGGTAAAGTCTGGTACGCTTAATCAATTGAGCGTTGGTTTCTTGCCGGTGTGGGATAAAGCTTATTACGATGAGACAGATGACTCTATTGTATTTGCTGAGTCAATGCTTTTTGAGGGATCAGTAGTAACATTTGGGGATAATCCGGAAACTCATTTTGTAAAAAGTTTGGCAGAAGATGCAACTTTGTTGCAAGAAACAGAAAATTTCGTAAATTCGTTACCACAATCAACACAGATAGAGGCACGTAAACTGTTTCAAATCTATAAGACACTTGGTGACCATGAGCCGTTTAAAGCCTGTCTCGATGAGATTAAGGCAGCACTCAAGGAGGCAAAGCCGTCAGAAGTGAAGCAAAAAGGTATTGACTATCAATATTTATTAACTCATTTATAACCACTAATCCCCATTATCATGGACGAAAAAGAAGAATTGCTATTGAAGATTAAAGCAGTAGCAAAAGAAGAGGCCACAAAACATGGCTTCATGAATGAAGAGGCAGTCACTAAAGCATTCGATAAAAGAATGGAAGGACTCGACCTTGAGAAATTGAAATCTTTTGACGGTGAAGCGACAGCCTTAACCATCAAAAATATCGCTGCCGAATTGGAGAAATTGAAAAACAGAAAAACAGAGATGCCATCTAGGATTGACGCAAACGTTTTGAAAGAAATGTTTCAAAAGTCGATGGAGGCTACTCCTGAATTATCTAGCTTTTTGAGTGCAAAAAGAAAAGACTCTGAGATTGAAATCTTCAGCACAAAGGCTGCTGCTATCATGACCACTCAAAACACTATTAACGAAAACAATTATCCTCTTGAGATGATTGAAAGCGTTAATATGATTGACGAAGTAGTTAAGAAGCGTAGAGGTTACGATTTCATCTTTGATGTTGCCGACCGTGTTGTCCTTTCTGAGATAGAAAAATACACAACCTGGGAGGAAGAGGGTTCTGAGCAAGGCGCTTTTGCGGTTGTTGCCGAAGGTGGTTTAAAACCCTTGGTGTCTACTGCCTTGGTAAGAAACTATGCAACAGCTAAAAAAGTGGCTGGCAAAATGGTAATTACTGAAGAGTTTGCAAAGTGGAGAAAAAAAGCGTGGGCTGTTATTCAGCAATTGCTGAATGATAAATTAATGAGAGACTACAAGGCATTAGCTTTGGCCGACCTTATTACCGCTGCTGCTTCCTACACTGGTACATCTTTGGATGATACTATCGTAGCACCTAACGACATTGATGCAATCGGTGCAGTGGCTGCTCAAATCCAAGCGCTTGACTTTACGCCAGACGTTTTGATTATCAACCCTGCCGACCTTTGGAGAATTAAATTATCTAAAGAAACAACAGGAGGTTATTTGTACCTAGACATCCAGGGCCGTACAGGCGAGTCTTTGTTAGGTTACAACGTTGTTGTAAGCACTCGCCAACCTGTTGGTACAGCCATCTTAGGTGAGTCTAAGCTGTTTAAAATTGAAGAAGAAAACGTAACAGTTCGTCTAGGTTATGGTATCGAGTATACTACTTCCGGAGGAAACGTAACGTCAGTATCTTCTGATTTTGACACAAACCGTTTGCGCTTGATTATGGAGCTTTTCTACAAAGCTTATATCCCAACCGCTTACACTGGATCGTTTGTAAGCTTCGACTTTACAACAGTAAAGGCTGCATTGCTTAAGCCATAATTTAAATCGGAGTCTTGCTAATGGTGAGACTCCGATAATTAAAGTAAGGCTAAAAAGAAAATAAACTTATCATTATAAAAAAATACAATCGTGCAAGAAACAACTAAAGAAACAATTGGAAAGCTAGACGAGGGGCTAGTTAGACCAAACGACGACGTAACAGTGTATACTACTAAGGTTCTTAAATCACTTTATAAAGTAGGTACACCTGTCGTTCTTCATAGCTTTCAGGCTAAGAAGTGGATCGAATCAGGTAAAGCAGTAGCTGAAGAAAAAGACGCAGCAAAAGAACCAATCATTGACTTAGGGTCTGACTAGTCATGCCTTTACCACTGATAGACCATACATATTTTAGCTCGGAGTTGGCAGTTGGTTCGCTATCTCAGGAGGAAATTTTTGCTAATTTTAACGCCTTTATATTGAAGTACGAACGGAAGTTTTTGTACAAAATACTAGGTCAAACATTGGCAGATGAGTTCCTTGTTGAGATGGCAAAGCCAGAGGTTGACATCATTCAGAAGTGGAAAGATTTGCGGGCAAAGCTCGTTAATCCTATTGCTAAAGAATCCCCGATAGCCAATTATGTATGGTTTTATTATGTGAGGGATTTAATCACTCAGCAAACAGGTACAGGTAACGCATCACCTACCAATGAGAATTCTATCTTAGTGAACCCTATAGATAAAACCACACGTGCATGGAATGAAATGGTTTCACTGAACTATAGTTTTTATGATTGGATTTCAGGAACTGATGGTGTATATGGTGAATTGCCATACACTTTTGGAAGGTGCCATATGGGCCGCAGGAATGAATTATATGTCAGGTTAAATACTCTAAATGTTTAGTATGGACAATGTTGTGGATGAGTTTCGTAAGATAGTGGCGGCTGTGAGTGCAGAGATGTTACCGCAGTTACAAGCTTACGATCCATTAATATCGGCAGTCCATTACGAACATGGTCACCCTATTGAAGTTATAAACAAGATGGGTGCAAAGGATAAACTACCAACAGAGCGTTTTAATAAATACCCATTGATCGCTTTGTTTGAAGATTTTCCAGAAAAAGATGGTGTAGTTAGTTTGCATTTAATCATAGCCAGGGCCACTAAGCCCACTTATGATGCCCCGAAGAGGTATGAATTAAATTTTAATCCTGTGCTTACGCCTGTATTTGACAGTCTCATGAAGCAAATATCTTACAGTACCTTTTTTAAGGAATACAGTGAGAGAACGATTGAAAGGCAAAAGATAAACCGTGTATCATGGGGTAAAGAGGGTCTTTTTGGTAGTCAAGGCAATATATTTAACGACTACATAGATTGTATAGAGGTAAGGGATCTCTCATTGAGGCTGGCAGAGCCTACTTGTACATTAAGCAAAAAACTTAAATTTTAAACCAACATTAAAAATATGAAAATAGGAGCTATTAACTGCGGTACAAACGCAAAAAATACAGGCTGGGGAAAATGTGCCTTTGATCTGGGATATGCAAGAAAGTTCTTCAAACTAACGGATGAAGATCAAGTGTTCACTCAGGCCGATTATGACGACTGGGAAAATGTGTTAAGGGATTTAATTCTTGCCGGTAAGGCTCAAAGAATGTATCCTTATCCAAACTGGGAGGCCATCACTGACAACTCAGGAGAACGTTCATTCAATACACTGGGCTACGGTCGTTTGACGCCAGGTGCTAAGACGTTCAACGATTGGACATTCGATTACTTGGATGGCGCGCACTGTGCTTACGAAGCATTAGCTTCTCATGACGGTCCAGGTTCATTCCTTGTGATAGACTCCAATGGCAGAACATGGGCACAGAAGGTTGACGGTGGATTCAAAGGAATTCCTATGGATCAAATTACTCTTGATCTTAAACTTGCTGACGGTACAGCAAATACAAAGTATGCTGTCAGATTCATTGTTGATCCGATGGTATTGAGAGATTCATTACTTGTACTTGAGAAAATTGACGGTTTCAATCCGTTGACTTTGCAAGGTTTGCAAGATGTGGATATAGAAGTAGCTGCCGGTGGTACAACTACAGCGCCTAAAGTTACTGTGACTACTGGTTGCGGTAACACAGATATGGGCGTGTTGTTCCCTGCTGCAATGCTTGTATTGGGCAACTGGAAAGGCGTATTGATCTCAAACGGGACTACAGTTTCAGCTACTTCAGTGACATACAATGCCACTACAGGAGTATTTACAGTAACTTTCTCAGGTCCTGTGGCATCTGTATCTCTTGCGCCTGCTGCAACGCTTGCGGCTGCCGGAATTGATGGTTTTGAGTCCAATGTGCTTAAACCAGTTGTTGCTGGTTCTTAATCAGAATTGGTACTTGATAGTAAAAAGCCCTCCTATCAATGGGAGGGCTTTTTAATTTACATGTATAACTATGCCCACCATTGACGACGTACTCAAGAATTTCCAAAGCCTTAATTTAGAGGCTGAGGTGCCTCGTATTGTGGAAAAATTAAGCGCTGAATTGGTAGATTATAACCTTCATCAGTTGGAAATGGGTATTACAAGCGATGGAGTAACGATTTCCCCACGTTATAAAAACGCAAAATATGCGGCTTTTAAGCAGGAACTAGACCCGAGGGCGGGGTATGGAGTGCCGAATTTGAAGCTTTCAGGGGATTTTTATGCCGGTTTCTTTGTTCAATTACAAGGAATAGTTTTTACTTTTGGCTCAAGAGATAGCAAAAGCTCCCTATTAGAGGGAATTTATTCCAAAAATGGGGGTATATTTGGGCTTACTGCTGACAATAAAGCAAAGTTTTCCATAGATAATTTTAGGCCCGAATTATTCAGTTACATAAATTCAAAAACAGGGTTACCCAAAATATGACAGAAGAAACTCGGTTATTAACATTACTTCCGGCTCCGATCGCTACTAATTGTAGGGAGCTAAGCATAAGCGATTTTATAGATATAATCTGTGAAGAGCGTGAAACTCCTGAGAAGTGGACCGAAATTTTTGACGAATATTTGTTTCTTACCAGGGGCAATGCAAACAATGCTTTATTAGAATTGAAGAAACAGGCGGTAATGTTTCAGAATATGTTTAATTTAATAAACATAATGATAGAAATGGTTGCTCTTGATCAGTCATTACCTGGGTATATAGAGCTTAATGATTCACTTCGTAAGTTCACACGCATAATAGCAAAAGGTAAAATAGATCAGGACGAATTGCAAAGGCATATGAATGTTCGCACATCTTACGCTGAAAAATTACGTGAGAAGATGGCTGAAATTACAGCGCTCGAAACCGATGGCAGTACTAAAGAAAGTACTCGCAAAGATTGGAGTAAACAAATTTCAATGCTTGCAAAGTATCAAGGGTATAGAATGGATAATGTGAGTGTGAGTGATTACTGCGCGGCTCTCAATAATTTCAAAGAAGATAATAAGCCTAAAAAGGGTTTCAAATATAACAACTAAACCATGGCAAACAAAGGCACCATAGACGAGATCGTTGACCCTAAGGCGTTCGCTCAGTTAGAGAAGCTTAACGGTGCCTTTATTGATGTGCGCGGTCAGCTCATAGGATTGATAAAGGATGCAAAGGGTTTCAGCGATGCTATAGGGGATTCAAAGTCTATAAAAGAGTTTGAGAATAACATCAAAAAATCAAATGCCGCTATTGATCAAATGGCGGTTGCTGCTGAGCGTACCAAAAAAACGGCAGTAGATGCAGAGACGCAAAAGCAAAAGGCTATAGAGGCAACGCTAAAGAAATTTGAAAAAGAATCTAAAGCCATTATAGAAGTTGAGCAAGCAGAAATAAACAGAGCTAAAACTGAAAAAGCAGTACAGGAGCTACAGAAAAAGGGGATCACTCAAAGCGCTGAAGTAGTAAAGGGATTAGTTGAGCAAAAACTCAAGCTAAGTGAATTGAGTGCGCAGGAAAAGCAATTAAACAAAGATTTTGCTGCCGGTATAATCAATAATCAGCAATACACCACTAGCATGACGGCCTTGAACTTAGAGGCTGGTAAGATAAAGGCTACAATGCAGGCCGAGGCCTCTGCCGTTAATCAATTGACTAAAGCAGAGAACGCTCAGGGCGGTAGCGTGAACCAACTCAGTGCTCAGCTAAACACGCTGAGGGCGTCATATAATTCACTCACTAAGGCAGAACGTGAAAACTCTCAAATAGGTGGAGTAATTATAAAAGATATTCAGAAGCTTGATAAAGAACTTAAGGCTGTTGATGCTACGCAAGGTGTATTCACCCGTAACGTGGGTAATTACTCCTCTGCGCTCAGTGGATTGCCTGGACCTATAGGAGGAGCTGTAAGTAGTATACAAAATTTCAGCGCTGCTTTATTCGCCAACCCTATCGCTATTGTAGTAGGGGCTCTATACGGATTATACGAGGCATTTAAATTAAATGATGATGCGAGCAATAGAATTGCTGGTACTTTCAGGGGCCTTAAAAATGTAGTAGGTAATCTTTCCAATGAAATAGTTGACTTATTTAGCGGTCTTAACGAGGGTTTGTCTACCAGTAATGACGAAGTTGAAAAGTCAGGGGGAATATTCTCAAGCGTATTTGGTAGTATCAAAGATACAGTAGGCGGCGTACTCGGTCAATTTGTAGATACCAATAAAACAGTAGCAAGGACTATTTTGGATATAATACCAGGTGGAGAAAAAATAAAATCAATATACAAAGATGCTAAGGAATCTATACTAGGCGTAAAGGATGCTGTGATTGAAACGGTTGATGCTGGTGTAGCTTATGAGGTGATGCTTGACGACATAGAGCAGCGTCAAAAGACATTCGATGTTGTTGTGTCCGATTTAAATTTAAATATTCAGAGACAAGCTACTATTGTAGCCGACGCCACCAAAGAATTTAAAGTAAGATTAACGGCTTTAGATGAAGAAAGCGCTTTACAAGCAAAAATAACAGGCGGCAAACTGGCCCTTATTGATTCAGAAATTAAAGCAAATAAAAAACTAGCTCAGACTCTTGCCGCAGGTGGCACTCAGCGAGAGGAAATAGATTTTAAAATATTAGAATTACAGGCTAAAAGAAACGCAGCCTTACAAGAACAGGAGGCCCTTGAAACTACCAACGCTAAAAAGAGAGCTAAGTTTATTAAGGGTGAGGAGGCTGAAAGAGCAGCGGCAAACAAAAAAATCATTGACGATGAATACAATTTGCAACGCCAGCGTATCGAAATACAACGCGATGGATTTAAAGCGGTAGCTGATAACTCAGCCCTCTCTCTTGAGGTTCGTCTTGCTGCTGAACAGTCGTACTATGACCGTCAGGCCTCTCTATTGAGTTTGTCACTTGCTCACGACCTTAAAGAGGTTGACTTAAGCAACACTAAGCGTATACAACTGAATGAAAAATTCAAAGCTGATACTGAAAAGAATGAAGCCGAGAGGGTAAAAAATATAAACAAAATCGCACTTGACTCTTACCGTCAGGCAGAGGATGAGTTTAGTAAATCATTAAGTCGTAAAGAAAAATTAAGACTTGAGGGATTGCGTAATGATTTATTCGACATCGAAGCAGCACGAGACAGAGAACTTGCTGCTGTTGTAGGAAATTCTCAAGCTGCAAAAGATGAGCGTATAGCTATCGAAAGAAGATATACGCTTCTTTACATCGATGAACAAATAAAGCAAGCTGAGGCTGCAATAAAAGCTAGTGAAGCGGCAGGCCTAAAGGTTAATGAACAAGAGGCCCAACTGCAAGCGCTGCGAAGAAAAAGAAACGAAGCGGGCCTTGCTGACGATGCAAAAACACTTAAGACTAAAGAGCAACAGCAACAAGAGTTTTTACAGGCGACAAGTCAGATAAGCCAAGGCGTATTTGATTTATTAGGCTCTCTTTCTAATGCGTTATATCAGTCTCA
>Ga0247808_10000164_pt1 | contig 41423 bp, 41 predicted proteins | sample UWRJL089202R1_FD_179914 | JGI IMG/M metagenome (GOLD analysis project Ga0247808, IMG submission 179914) | Plant litter microbial communities from Arlington Agricultural Research Station in Wisconsin, United States - UWRJ-L089-202R-1 | ecosystem: Environmental > Terrestrial > Plant litter >...
CGGCGCCCCGCACGCGAAGCGGCGCCTGACCCGCGCACCACCCCGGCCCGCGCCGACATCCCGAGCTACGCGGGCACCGCGCCGCTCCGCCCGTGGCACGCCACCCGCGAACCGGCGCCCCACCCGCGCGTCGGCATCCACCCCACCCGTGCGTCGGCATCCGCGACCACACCGAGCGGATGCTGCCGAGCGATTGCACAGGCCCCTGCCGGTCGCACCAACCACCGAGGCCGCCCGGCCGTTACCTACCGGCCGGCCGTTGCCCGCCAGCCGGGCTCTCCTCCCGCGAAACGGCGCCTGACCCGCGCACCAGCCCGGCCCGCGCCCAGATCCCGAGCTGCGCGGGCACCGCGCCGCTCCGCCCGTGGCACGCCACCCGCGAACCGGCGCCCCACCCGCGCAACACGCACTGCCGCCGGCGCGAGGACTCCTCTGCATCGGGGGTAACGACGGAAGCACCCCCGCGCAGGCGAGGGTGCTTCCGGAACGACTACGGGAGCGGCGGTGCGCCTACTCCCATTCGATGGTCCCCGGCGGCTTCGACGTGACGTCGAGCACCACGCGGTTGACTCCGTCGACCTCGTTGGTGATGCGGTTGGAGATCTTCGCGAGCAGGTCGTACGGCAGGCGGGTCCAGTCGGCCGTCATGGCGTCCTCGCTGGACACCGGACGCAGCACGATCGGGTGACCGTAGGTGCGGCCGTCGCCCTGCACACCCACCGAGCGCACATCGGCGAGCAGCACCACGGGGCACTGCCAGATCTCCCGGTCCAGGCCCGCGGCGGTCAGCTCGAACCGCACGATCGCATCCGCCTGGCGCAGCAGGTCCAGACGCTCCTGGGTGACCTCGCCGACGATGCGGATGCCCAAGCCGGGTCCGGGGAACGGCTGGCGTTGCACGATCTCGGCCGGCAGGCCCAGCTCGGCGCCGATCGCGCGGACCTCGTCCTTGAACAGGGCGCGCAGCGGCTCGACGAGCTCGAACTGCAGGTCCTCCGGCAGGCCGCCCACGTTGTGGTGGCTCTTGATGTTGGCGGTGCCGCTGCCGCCGCCGGACTCGACGACGTCGGGGTACAGGGTGCCCTGCACGAGGAAGCGGATCGGGTCGCCGTCGATCTCGGCGGACTCCTTGATGAGCTCGGCCTGGGCCTGCTCGAAGGTGCGGATGAACTCGCGGCCGATGATCTTGCGCTTGGTCTCCGGGTCGCTGACCCCGGCGAGGGCGTTGATGAACTGCTCACGCACATCCACCGTGACCAGGCGGATGCCGGTGGCCTTGACGTAGTCCTCTTCGACCTGGCGGCGCTCGTCCTCGCGCAGCAGGCCGTGGTCGACGAACACGCAGACGAGCTGGTCGCCGATGGCCTTGTGCACGAGGGCTGCCGCGACGGCGGAGTCGACTCCACCGGAGAGGCCGCAGATGACCTTGCCCGTGCCCACCTGGGCCTGGATCAGGGCGACCTGCTCGGCGATGACGTTGCCGCTGTTCCAGTCGGCGGGGATGCCGGCGGCGCGGTGCAGGAAGTTCTCCAGCACGTGCTGGCCGTGCGCGGAGTGCTTGACCTCGGGGTGCCACTGCACGCCGTAGAGCCGGCGCTCGTCGTTGGCGAACGCGGCGACCGGGGTCGACACCGTGGAGGCCAGAACGGTGAAACCGTCGGGGGCCTTGGAGACGGAGTCGCCGTGGCTCATCCACACGGTCTGCTCCGCCGGCTGGTCGGCGAGCAGAGCGTTGCTGCTGTCGGCGACGACCACCGGGGTGGAGCCGTACTCGCGCTGGCCGGTGTGCGAGACCTCGCCGCCGAGAGCGGTGGCCATCACCTGGAAGCCGTAGCAGATGCCCAGCACCGGGATGCCGAGGTCGAAGATCGCCGGGTCGAAGGTGGGGGCGCCCTCGGCGTAGACGCTGGACGGCCCGCCGGAGAGCACGATGCCGATGGGGTTCTTGGCTGCGACCTCGGCGGCGGTGATCGAGTGCGCCACGATCTCCGAGTACACGGATGCCTCACGCACGCGGCGGGCGATCAGCTGCGCGTACTGCGCGCCGAAGTCGACCACGAGCACGGGGCGGCTGATGCCGGAGGCCGTGGGCGCGGTGCCCTCCTCTGTGGCGAGCTGGTTCTCGAGGCCCTCGGCGCCCTCGGCGCCGTCGGCGCCCACGACATCCATCGGGTTCACGGCGCTCATGCGTTTGCTCCGGCCGGTACGGCGGGAGTCGGGTGGGCGGCGAGGTAGGCCTTGACCCGCTGGCCGACCTTCACCTCCAGGAAGAAGGACAGGAACGGGATGATGCCTCCCAGGGCGATCAGCAGGAACATGGGGAACGGCCAGCGCATGAGGCTCCAGAGGCGGAAGTCGGCGAACAGGTAGAGAACGTAGAACCAGCCGTGCACGATCAGCAGCCCGGTGCTCAGGTTCGCGGCCGTCACGGTGCCCTCGGGCACGAGGGCCAGGAAACCGTTGGGGCCGCCGCCCTCGAGCTCGGTGCCGAAGAAGTACTTGGCCACCACCTCGGCGCAGAGCAGCAGCAGGAAGACACCGGTGATGATCGATGAGACCTGGTACAGCTTGAGCGCCCCCGGGATTCTGGGCAGGTCGGCAGGCTTGGGTGCAAGTGGCATGGGCTAATTCTACGGGGCCTTCGCGTGGCTCCGGTCGGGACCGCCGTGCGGGGCGGATGCGTCGGGCCCGTCGCCGGCTGAGCCGCCGGCGTCGGTGCCGCCGCCGTTGGCGGCGAGCTCGGCTTCCTCGACTTCGCGCTCCCACGCATCCCGCACCAGGCGGTACCAGAGGAACACGGCGAACCCGGCGAACACGGCCCACTCGAGGGCGTAGAAGATGTTCAGCCAGTTCAGCGGCACCTCGACGACCGGCTCGGGCGAGTCGATCACGGCGAGGCCGTCGGCCGCGGCACTGTCGACGATGTACCCCTGGTAGACCGACTGGTCGTCCCAGTTGGCCCAGAGGTTGATCAGCGCGGCCGTGGACACCGTGGTCATTGTGTGCGGGTCGACGCCCTCTGCGGGCACCTGCGGCGCCTCATCGGGCACGAACCGGCCGGTGAGCGGCTGCAGCGACGCGATGCTCATCTCGGTGGCGAGCCGGTCACGCACCGTGGCCGCCTGGTCCGCGTCGGCGGTCCAGCCGCGGGCGACGGGGATGCTGATGCCGTCGTCGGTGACGAAGTGGCTGACCACCCAATAGCCGGTTTCGCCGCCGTTGTGCCGGCCGCTGATGATCTGGTCATCCCCGGGAACGAAGGAGCCGCTGGTCTCGACCCGCTGGCCCTCCGCGATCTGCGGCGGCGGGCCATCCGGTGACACAGTGTCGCGCAGCGGCTGCACGATCTCGGTGCTGCGCTCCACGACCTGGCCCGAGCTGATGGCGCGGTCCAGCTGCCATTGTCCCAGCAACGCGAACGCCGCGGCGATCGCCAGGGCCAACAGCAGCGCGGCGATCCAGCGCGGGCGCAGCATCATGCCGATCATGAGTAGTCCCCCGCCCCGTCGTCCTTACCGGACTGGCCGGCCTTGTCGGGCTTCTTGTCGGGGGTCGGGTATGTCTCGGAAATGAAGTCCACCATCGGGTCGCCGGATTTCTGGTCGTGGGTGGCCGCCTCGACCAGCGCGATCTCCTCGGCGCGCATGGCGTCACGCTCGGGGGTGCGGGTGGGCGGCTGGGGGGTGCGGGAGCGGCGGCCGAGGGCGGCGCCGATCTTCTCGGAGTTGGCGGTGAACAGCGGGCCGAGGATCGCCATGGAGAGCACGTAGAGACCGGCGAAAGGCTGCAGCCGTTGGTCGAGTCCGGCGCCCACCGAGAGGGTCGCCAGGATCAGGGTGAACTCCCCGCGGTTGACGAAGATCGCCGCGGTGTTGAGGCCTTCCCGCATGCCCATTTGGTGCATCCGCGCCAGCAGCATGCCCGAACCCAGGCTGAGCACGAAGGTCATCAGGATGGCGATGGCCACCAGCGAGATGACCGAACCGAACTCGGCCACGTTGAGGGCCAACCCGAAGTTGAGGAAGAAGAACGCGCCGAACACGTCACGGAGCGGCACGGCGACCCGTTCGATGCGGCCGCGGTAGGTGCTGGCGCCCAGCACCACGCCGATGAGGAACGCGCCGATCGCGTCGGTGACGCCGATGATCTCGCCGATGCCGGCGAAGAGCACGGCGAGGCCGAAGAAGAGGATGGTGAACAGCTCGTCGTCCTTGGTGCGCATCAGCCGCGACACCACCCGGCCGCCCCACCGGGCAACGGAGAACATCACCACGAGGAACAGGAACGCGATGAACAGTTGCAGCACGATGGGCCAGATCTCGGTCTTGCCGCTGAGCACGACGGACACGATGGCCAGGTACACGGCGATGAAGATGTCGCCCACCACGGTCACCCCGAGGATCATCGGGGTTTCCTTGTTCGCCAGCCGGCGCAGTTCGATGAGCAGTTTCGTGATGATGGCGCTCGAGGAGGTGCCGGTCATGCCCGCGATCACAAGGGCCTCGCGGGTGCCCCAGCCGGTCATCAGGCCGAACGCGAAACCGGCGCCCATGTTGATCAGGATGTAGGAGCCGCCGGAGATCAACAGTTTTCCGGCGTCGCCGAAGAACGCCTCCTGGTCGAACTCCAGGCCCAGGCTGAACAGGAGCAGGATCAACCCGAAGACGGCGATGAGTTCGATGTCGGCGGAGTGGAAGTCGAGGGGGAACCATCCGCTGTACGGGCTCGCCAAGAGACCCACGATCATGTAGATCGGAATCGACGGCAGGCCGATCAGCTTGCCCAGGCGGCCCAGGACGTAGGCAACCACGAGGAGGATGCCCAGGGTGAGTAGATCTTCACCGAGGTTCATCGGCTAGCCTCCGGGCGGCGAGTCGACGGGCTTCGCCTTGATCTCGCCGGTGCGGAAGAACGCGAACGCCTTCGCCACCTTTTCTGGCGAGCCGGCCACGACCAAGGTGTCGCCGGGAAAGACCTTGAAGTCGGCCGCGGGGGCCGGGTTGGCGGATTCGCCGCGCACCACGGCCACGACGGTGAGCCCGGCGATGCCGCGCTCGGCGGGGTTGCCCAGGGGCTGCCCGGCGATATGGTCTTCGTAGTCCACGGTGAACCAGTCGATGCTGAGGCCGGGGATCTGGTCGAGCGCGGTGAGCGACTCGGTGATCTGGGTGCCGCCGAGGAGTTCGGCGAGGGTGTGCGCCTCGTCCTCGCTGAGCCGGAGGGACACCTTGCTGGCGTCGGGTCCGCCCTCGTCATCGGCGAAGGTGATGAGGTCGCTGTGCCCTGACCGGTGGGCGATCACGCCGACCTTGCCGCCGTCATCGGTGATGAAGGTGTGCAGCACACCCACACCGGGGAGCTTGACCCGTCGAACGTCAACCATGGTGCGACTCCTGAGGCTTGTGGGCGGTGTAGTCATTCTACCGGAGGCTTTCGGCCGGTTGGCCGGGCCGCGGCCCGGGCGCATCCGCTCGACCGGGGCGCGCTCGTGACTCCTCGCCGCCGGTGTTCGGTGCGCCCCGTGTGGCCCCGTGCGCCAGCTATGCCTGGCGCACCACGCCATACGGGGCGCACTCAAGCGGATGGTTGGATCGGGAGTGCACAGATGTCGCCGGCTCCCGCCACTAGACCTCGCACTCTGCTTGCCTGTCGGCATGGGAATCTCGTCATCGACCACCCTCGGCATGCTCGCCGCGCTGTCCAGCCGCGACGGACTGATCCTCGCGACCGATGCCGGGCGCGTCGGCCTCCAACGGGAGCTTCGCCTAGAGTTCGAACGACAGACTGTCATTCGTCTGCGTCGAGGGGTCTACGTGCTCACCGCAGAGTGGGCTGCCCTGGGAGCGGACGACCGCTACCTCCGTCGGATCCGAGCCCATGCCGCTGTCGCCGAGGGGCCCGCCGTCTACTCGCACTTCTCCGCAGCTGCACTGTGGGGGCTGCCGGTTGTGGGGGCATGGCCGTCGGAGATTCACCTCACCTCCTCGGCGGCAGCGGGCGGACGATCCCGGCCCGGTGTTGTGCGTCATTCGCAGGAGCACTGCCTCGACGTCGTGGAGCACGACGGGCTTCGGGTCACATCCGTCGCGGCCACCGCGGTGGCCATGGCCCGGATGCTCCCATTCGGTCGGGCGGTGGCGGTGATGGACAAGGCCCTGCACGAGCCACGCGATGGCGCCCCGCTGACCACTCGGACCGAACTCGAGCGGGCCCTGGCGGAGCTCGGCCATGTCCCCGGCCGAGCGGCGGCCGGGCGGGTGTTGGAGTTCGCGACGCCGCTATCAGGCTCCGCCGGAGAGTCGATCAGCCGGGCCGGCATCTTCCTGCTGGGATTTCTCGCTCCCGATTTGCAGGTCCCGCACTGGGATCAGGCCGGGCTGATCGGGTATACCGACTTCTTCTGGCCGGGCATCCGCACCGTCGGTGAGTTCGACGGCGACGGCAAGTATCTGCGTGACGAGTTCACCCACGGACGCGCCGCCGCCGACATCGTCATCGCAGAGAAGGTCAGGGAGGACCGGTTGCGCGCGCTGGGCCTGGGCGTGTTCCGGTGGGGCTGGCCAGTCGCCACCTCGCTCCCGGCACTGGGCGAGCTTCTCGCTCGCAAAGGCGTCCCTCGAGCCCGCTAGCCGGCGCACCGCAGCGGACCCCATGCGTGTGTCCCGAACCGTCGCTGCACCCCTGGTGGCCCGATGCGCCAGCTATAGCTGGCGCACCGCGCCACACGAGGCGCACCGGGCGGAGCAGCGTGTACCCGCCGCCCCGCACCAGCAGGGTCAGGTCGTGACGATGTCGGGGGCCTCCAGGCGCACCCGGTCTGCGGACTCGTCGTCGGGCTGGGTTTGCGAGGCCCGTTCGGCGGCGACCCGCTTGAGGTAGATCGACACCTCGCGCTCCTCACGTTCGGTATCCCAGCCAAGAACCCCGGCGAGCAGCCGCGCGGCGACCGGCGCCGCCGACACCCCGCGGTCCCAGGCCTCGATGGAGATGCGGGTACGGCGGGCGAGCACGTCCTCGAGGTGCAGGGCGCCCATGTGGGTGGCGGCGTAGACCACCTCGGCCTGGATGTAGTCGTCCGCGCCGGGCAACGGCTCGGCCAGCTCCGGATGTTCCTTGATCAGGTCAAGGAGCTCATCGGTGAGGGTGCCGTAGCGGTTGAGCAGGTGCTCCACCCGCACCGTGTGCAGGTTGAACGCGTGGGCGATCTTGGCTCGCTTGTTCCACGCGGCCCGGTACCCCTCGGCGCCGAGCAACGGGATCTCCTTGGTCGTGGACGGCGGCACCAGGTCGTCCAGCGCATCCACGGCCGCGTCGATGGCGTCCTTGGCCATCACCCGGTAGGTGGTCCACTTGCCGCCGGCGATCACGACCAGGCCGGGCACCGAATGCCCCACCAGGTGCTCGCGGGAGAGCTTCGAGGTCTGCTCGCTCTCCCCCGCCAGCAGGGGCCGCAGGCCCGCGTAGACCCCCTCCACGTCTTCTCGGGTGAGCGCAACCTGCAGCACGGCGTTGACGTGCTCGAGCAGGTAGTCGATGTCGGCGGCGGTGGCCGCGGGGTGCGCCTTGTCGAGGTGCCAGTCGGTGTCGGTGGTGCCGATCAGCCAGTGGCGGCCCCACGGGATCACGAAGAGCACGCTCTTCTCGGTGCGCAGCAGCAGCCCCATCGCGGACTGGAACCTGTCGCGCGGCACAACCAGGTGGATGCCCTTGGACGCGCGCACCTTGAACGTGCCGCGCTCCCCCACCATCCGTTGGGTGTCGTCGGTCCAGACGCCGGTGGCGTTGACCACCTGCTTGGCGCGCACGTCGAAGCGCTCCCCGGTCTGCAGGTCGTGCGCGTGCACGCCGACGACCCGTTCGCCCACCTTGATGAACCCCTCCACGCGCACCCGGCTGGCCACGTGGGCGCCGTAGGCTGAGGCGGTGCGGGCCAGCGATGCGACGTAGAGCGCGTCGTCGACCTGGGCGTCGTAGTAGGTGATCCCGCCGACGAGTGCGTTGTGGTTGAGGCTGGGCACCAGCTTGGCGACCTGGCCGCGGGTGAGGTGGCGGTGGTGCGGCACACCAGGTCGCCCGCCGAGGTAGGAGAGCACGTCGTAGAGCAGCATGCCCGCGCCCACATACGCGCGTTCGACCACCCGCTTCTTGAGCGGGTAGAGGAAACGCACGGGCTTCACCAGGTGCGGGGCGATGCGCTTGAGCAGCAGTCCGCGTTCGGTCAGGGCCTCCCGCACCAGGCGGAAGTCGAGCTGTTCGAGGTAGCGGATGCCGCCGTGCACCAGCTTCGACGACCGGCTGGAGGTGCCCGACGCCCAGTCCCTGGCCTCGAGCATGCCCACGCTCAGGCCGCGGGTCACCGCGTCCAGCGCGCAGCCGGTGCCCACGATGCCCCCGCCGACGACGAGGATGTCGAGCTCCTTGCCCTTGAGGCGTTCGATCGCGGCCGCGCGTTCCTCTGGTCCGAGCTTTGTGGACCTGGTCACCGAATTATCGTGCGTCATCTGCAAACTCCCATCGCCATCGGTGGTGCTTGCTTCGACGCTAGTTCACTCAGTACGGCGCGACAACTACCTCAACCCGCTGAAATTCTTTGATTCCGCTGTATCCGGTGGTGGCCATCGAGCGGCGCAGCGCGCCGACCAGGTTGGCGGTGCCGTCAGCCACTGTGGACGGTCCATACAGGATCGCCTCGAGCGGGGCGACGGAACCCACCTCGACGCGCTTGCCGCGCGGCAGCTGAGAGTGGTGCGCCTCGGCGCCCCAGTGGAAACCGCCGCCCGGCGCGTCGGTGGCGCGCGCGAGGGCGGTGCCGAGCATCACGGCATCCGCACCGCAGGCGATGGCCTTGACGATGTCGCCGGAGGTGCTGAGTCCGCCGTCGGCGATGACGTGCACGTACCGGCCGCCGGATTCGTCCATGTAGTCCCGGCGGGCACCGGCGACGTCGGCCACGGCCGTGGCCATGGGGGCGTGGATGCCGAGGCTGGTGCGGGTGGTGGATGCCGCGCCGCCGCCGAAGCCGACGAGCACGCCGGCCGCGCCGGTGCGCATCAGGTGCAGGGCCGCGGTGTAGGTGGCGGCGCCGCCGACGATGACGGGCACGTCGAGGTCGTAGATGAACTTCTTGAGGTTCAGCGGCTCCTGGTTGCGGGAGACGTGCTCGGCCGAGACCGTGGTGCCGCGGATGACGAAGAGGTCGACGCCGGCCGCGACGACGGTTTCGTAGAGTTCCTGCGTGCGCTGCGGTGACAGGGCGCCGGCGACGGTGACGCCGGCGGCGCGGATCTCGGCGAGGCGCTCGGTGACGAGGGCCGGCTTGATCGGCTCGGCGTAGATCTCCTGCATGCGGGCCGTGGCCTTGTCAGCAGGCAGTTCGCGAATCTCGGCGAGCAGCGGCTCGGGGTTCTCGTAGCGGGTCCAGAGGCCCTCGAGGTCGAGCACGCCCAGTCCGCCGAGCTGGCCCATCATGATCGCGGTCGTCGGGGAGACGACGGAGTCCATCGGGGCGGCCAGGAAGGGGATGTCGAACTGGTACGCGTCGATGGACCAGCCGACGGACACATCCTCGGGGTCACGGGTGCGCCGCGAGGGCACCACCGCGATGTCGTCGAAGGCGTACACACGCCGAGCGCGCTTGGACCGGCCGATCTCAATTTCCATACTCACCCGCCCAGTTTAGTCGCAGGCCATACTCAGCCAGTCCATACCTCCGGCCGCCGACCTGCGCCGCCGTGTGAGAAGAGCCCCGAAAACTTTTGGGTTTCGGGGCTCTGCTCACAGTTCGCGTATGGTCAGCGGCGGTAGTTGGGCGCCTCCACCATGATCTGCACGTCGTGGGGGTGACTCTCCTTCAGGCCGGCTGCCGTGATGCGCACGAACTTGCCCTTCTGCTTGAGTTCCTCGATAGTGCGCGCGCCCACGTAGAACATCGACTGGCGCAGGCCGCCGATGAGCTGGTACGCCACGTTCGACACCGGGCCGCGGTAGGGCACCTGGCCCTCGATGCCCTCGGGGATGAGCTTGTCGTCGCTGGGCACATCCGACTGGAAGTAGCGGTCCTTGGAGTAGGACGTCTTCGAGCCGCGGGTCTGCAGCGCGCCGAGCGAACCCATGCCGCGGTAGGTCTTGAACTGCTTGCCGTTGGTGAAGACCAGCTCGCCCGGGCTCTCGTCACAGCCGGCGAGAAGGGAACCGAGCATCACGGTGTCGGCGCCGGCGACGAGCGCCTTGGCGATGTCGCCGGAGTACTGCAGCCCGCCGTCGGCGATGACCGGCACGCCGGTTTCCCGAGCGGCCAGCGAGGCCTGGTAGACCGCGGTGATCTGGGGAACGCCCACACCGGCGACGATGCGGGTGGTGCAGATCGAGCCGGGGCCCACGCCCACCTTGATGGCATCCGCGCCCGCGTCGATGAGCGCCTGAGCGCCCGAGCGGGTGGCGACATTGCCGCCGATCACGTCGACGTCGGCGAAGGCCTTGTCACTCTTGAGCCGGCGGATGATCTCCAGCACCCCGGCGCTGTCGCCGTTGGCGGTGTCGACGACAAGAACGTCCACGCCGGCGTCGAGCAGGCTGGTGGCGCGCTGCCAGGCGTCACCGAAGAAGCCGATGGCCGCGCCCACGCGCAGACGCCCCGCGTCGTCCTTCGTCGCGTTGGGGTATTCCTCGCTCTTGTCGAAGTCCTTGACGGTGATGAGGCCGGTGAGCCGGCCGGCGTCGTCGACGAGCGGCAGCTTCTCGATCTTGTGGGTGGCGAAGATGGCCACGGCGTCCATGGGCGCCATGCCGACCTTGCCCGTGATGAGCGGGGACGTGGTCATGACCTCGCGCACCTTGGTGGTGTGCTTCTTCACGTTGGAGACGAAACGCATGTCGCGGTTGGTGATGATGCCCACGAGCACGCCGTCGTTGTCGACGACCGGCAGGCCGCTGATGCGGAACTGGCCGCACAGCGCATCAACCTCGGCGACGGTGGCATCGGGCGAAGTCGTTACCGGATTGGTAATCATGCCGGATTCGCTGCGCTTGACGAGGTCGACCTGCTCGGACTGGTCGGCGATCGACAGGTTGCGGTGCAGGATTCCCAGGCCGCCTTCACGTGCCATGGCGATGGCCATGCGCGTCTCGGTGACGGTGTCCATGGCGCTCGAGAGAAGCGGCGTCGCGACGCTGATTCTGCGGGTTAGCCGGGACTTTGTCTCGGCCTCACTCGGTATTACGTCGGTGTGTCCCGGCAGGAGAAGGACGTCGTCGTAGGTGAGCCCGGTGAAACCGAACGGATCTGGCTGATCCATGAAACCCCTTTTGCATTCGCGGATATGGAAAAAAGTCCGGAAATCTCGAGGGATGCAACCGGTAATCAATGTTAAGCGACGTTGCGCCCCAGGCATTCCGCGAACCAGAATCGAAACCACTAAATTCTGCGTACGAAACATATGCGACATAATCGGCACGTACTGTCAGCAACGTCGCTGGCAGGCAAGTCCGTGCCGGCTCGAATCCGCACCGACGGTGCCGCCCTGGAGGTGCAGTGAGTAATACACACGCAGTTCGCAAATTCACACCCCGGAGGGTGGTGCTGTTACTCGGCCTACTCCTCACCGCCCTGACCTTTTCCACGCTTGGCGCGGGAGCTGCTCAGGCGGACGAGATCAATACGGACCAGTACGACTACGTCATCGCCGGCAACGTGCAATTCGACGGCGAACCCATCGAAGACGTGCTCATCTCCGTCGAGGGCTCCGGCTACAAGGCCGAGGTCGTCACCGACGCCGACGGCAAGTGGCGCATCGGTGTCCCAGAGAAGGAGACCTATACGGTCAGCCTCGACGAAGACACCCTGCCCAAGGGCGTCGTCGTGGCCAAGGGTGGGTCGACCATCGATGCCGAGTTCGGCCTCACAAAGGTGAAGTCAGTGAACTTCTTCCTCGGTGAGGGAGAACGCACCACCGTCAGTTTCTTCGACCAGTTCGTGAACCGGTTCGTCAACGGGCTGAACTTCGGGCTGTTGCTGGCGCTGGCCGCCATCGGGATGTCGCTGATCTTCGGCACCACCGGGCTGAGCAACTTCGCCCACGCCGAGATGATCACCTTCGGCGCCCTGGCCACCCTCACCCTGTCCGTCACCTTTGGCGTGCCGATCTGGCTGGCGATCATCGTCGCCATCGCGCTCAGCGGTGTCCTCGGCTTCGGTTTGGACGCGGCGATCTGGAAACCCTTGCGGAAGAAGGGCGTCGGGTTGATCCCGCTGATGATCGTCAGCATCGGCCTGTCGCTCGCACTGCGGTACACCTTCCAGCTGTTCTACGGCGGCGGCACCAGCCAGCTGCCCGGCTCTGGAATGACCGACCTCAAGTTCGGGCCGATCTCCCTCTCGCCGATCGACTTGGCCAGCATGGGCATCAGCATCGTCGTGCTCCTGGCGGTGTCCTACTTCCTGCTGCGTACCCGCATCGGCAAGGCCACCCGCGCCGTCTCGGACAACCCGAGCCTGGCGTCCGCGAGCGGCATCGACGTCGACGGCGTCATCCGCATCGTCTGGATCGTCGGCGGGTCGCTGGCCGGCCTGTCCGGTGTCCTCTGGGCGTATTTCCGTCCCGGGGTCAGCTGGGACATGGGCTTCCAGATCCTGCTGCTGGTCTTCGCCGCCACCACCCTGGGTGGTCTCGGTACCGCGTTCGGCGCCCTGGTGGGCTCGATCATCGTGGGCCTGTTCGTCGAGCTGTCGACGCTCTGGATTCCGTCCGACCTGAAGTACGTCGGTGCACTTGTCGTTTTGATCCTGGTGCTGCTGCTTCGGCCGCAAGGCATCTTGGGTCGCAAAGAGAGAATTGGCTAGGGGCTGACGATGATCGACTGGGGAGCAATCTTTAGCAACGCGGCCGTCGAGCTGATCAGCCCGACTACCGCCGCCTACGCCCTCGCGGCGCTGGGCCTGGCCGTGCACTTCGGCTACACCGGCCTGCTCAACTTCGGCCAGGCGGGCTTCATGGCCCTCGGCGCCTACGGGTACGCGATCTCGACCCTGACCTTCGGGTTCCCGGTCTGGGCATCGGTACTCGTCGGCATCGGCGCATCCGTGGTCTTCGCGCTGGTCCTGGGCATCCCGACTCTGCGCTTGCGGGCGGACTATCTGGCCATCGTGACGATCGCGGCCGCGGAAATCGTTCGGTTGCTGTTCACGACGAACACCTTCGAACCCGTCACGGGTTCGGCCAACGGGCTCAGCGGCTACAAGGGCGGCTTCGCCGACCTCAACCCGATCCCCGACGGCACCTACGGGTTCGGTCCGTTCGAGTACAACGCCTACGACTGGTGGCTACGCATCGTGGCCTGGACCATCGTGATCCTGGCCTGCCTGTTCACCTGGCAGATCATGCGGAGCCCCTGGGGCCGCGTGATCAAGGGCATCCGTGAAGACGAGGATGCCGTGCGTGCGCTCGGTAAGAACGTCTACGCCTACAAGATGCAGTCGCTCATCCTCGGTGGCGTGTTCGGCACGATCGCCGGAATGATCTTCGTGCTGCCCCGGGCCGTGGTGCCGTCCAACTACCAGACGTCGCTCACCTTCTTCGTCTACGCCATCCTGCTGCTCGGTGGCGCCGCGACGATCCTGGGCCCCGTCATCGGTTCGATGATCTTCTGGGTGCTCCTGTCGTTCTTCTCCGGTTTCATCGCCCGTGCGGTGGAAGCCGGTTGGCTGCCGTTCATGTCGAGCATCCAGGCCGGGCAGCTGCGCTTCATCCTCGTGGGTGTGGCGATCATGCTCATAGTCATCTACAGACCGCAGGGCATCTTCGGAAACAAGAAGGAGCTGGCTTTTGTCAAATAACACCGTTCCCACCGCCAAGCCCGTCAAGACCGTCGACATGCACATCGGCGAGGCCGTTCCCGGGTGCAAGAAGAAGGACCCGATCCTCGTGGTCGACGGCGTCAGCCGCACCTTCGGCGGCCTCAAGGCCGTGGATGTCGAGCACCTGGAGATTCCGCGCGGGGCGATCACCGCCCTGATCGGCCCCAACGGCGCCGGCAAGACCACCCTGTTCAACCTGCTCACCGGGTTCGACAAGCCCGACACCGGCTCGTGGACGTTCGAGGGCACCCCGATCGGTGGGGTCCCCGCGTTCAAGGTGGCGCGGATGGGCCAGGTGCGCACCTTCCAGCTCACCAAGGCCCTGGGCCTGCTCACCGTGATGGACAACATGCTGCTCGGCGCCAAGGCTCAGATCGGCGAGAATCTGTTCCGCGCCATCCTGCCGTTCCTGTGGCGTCAGCAGGAGGCGGCCAACAAGGTCAAGGCCCTCGACCTGCTCGCCAAGTTCAAGCTCGACGCCAAGAAGGACGACTACGCCGCCAGCCTCTCCGGCGGGCAGCGCAAGCTCCTCGAGATGGCGCGGGCGCTCATGAGCGACCCGTCGCTGGTGATGCTCGACGAACCCATGGCCGGTGTCAACCCGGCGCTGACCCAATCCCTGCTCGACCACATCCTCAACCTGAAGGCGGAGGGCATGAGCGTGCTGTTCGTCGAGCACGACATGCACATGGTGCGCCACATCGCCGACTGGGTGATCGTGATGGCCGAGGGCAAGGTCGTGGCAGAGGGCGACCCGCACGAGGTCATGCGCAACCAGGCCGTCATCGACGCCTACCTGGGGCAGCACCACGATGAAGACCTCGGCGAAGATCCTGACGCCGAGAAGGAACATGTCGGAGCCATTAAGGAGCTGCTCGATGACGAACTCTAGCCCGCTGATCGACGCGACACCGCCGCCGGTGCGCTCTGCCGTCGTCGAGGTCAAGAACGTGACCGCCGGGTATGTGCCCGGGGTCAACATCCTCAACGAGTGCTCACTGACCGCCTATGACGGCGAACTGATCGGCATCATCGGCCCGAACGGCGCCGGCAAGTCCACGCTGCTCAAGTCGATCTTCGGCCTGGTCAAGGTGCGCGAGGGCGAGATCCGGCTTCGCGGTGACAACATCACCAACCTCAAGGCCAACAAGCTGGTCTCCAAGGGCGTCGGGTTCGTGCCGCAGACGAACAATGTGTTCCCCACGCTCACGATCCAGGAGAACCTGGAGATGGGCATGTACCAGAAGCCCAAGGGCCTGGCCGAACGGCTCGAGTTCGTCACCGAGATCTTCCCGGAGCTGCGCAAGCGCCTCGGCCAGCGGGCCGGGTCGCTCTCGGGCGGCGAACGCCAGATGGTGGCCATGTCGCGGGCGCTCATGATGGGCCCGCACGTGCTGCTGCTCGACGAGCCGAGCGCCGGGCTCTCCCCCGTGCGTCAGGACGAGGCGTTCCTGCGCGTGAAGGAGATCAACAAGGCCGGCGTGACCACGATCATGGTGGAGCAGAACGCCCGCCGCTGCCTGCAGATCTGCGACCGCGGCTACGTGCTCGACCAGGGTCGGGATGCCTACACCGGCACCGGCCGTGAACTGCTGAATGACCCCAAGGTGATCGGCCTCTATCTCGGCACCCTGGGCCAGGACGACTAGTCCCGGCCGCATCACCCCGTAACACCTTCGTGCCCCGGCGCGGACGTGCTGCCCGTTCCCACGGAGCAGCCGGTCCGCCCGGGGCACGCGGTGTTTAACCGCGCGGCCGCTGCGGCCCTCTGGAGACGCAGATCTCGCCGGGCGCCCTTCCGGGCGCATCGCTCGCCCCAGGCCTCCCAGCGGCCTCCTGTGCGCCGTCGCTGACCCGCCCGCGGAGGCTTCGATGCGCCTCGAGTGCGTGACTCCTGCAGTTTCTCCCGGCGACGGATGCACGGTCACGGGCGGGAACAAGCGGGCACGGGGTTCGACTGGCAGGGCACAGCGGGCACGGGCACGGCGAACAGGGCACGAAGGACAGGGCACAGCAGGCACGAAGGACAGGGCACAGCAGGCACGAATGCAGCGGACGCGAGTGCAGTGACCACGAGGGCGGCGGACACGAAGGGCGGACACGGGTATGCGGGCACGCAGAAGGGCCCCGGCCGAAGCCGGGGCCCTTCTGGTGCTGTGCGGTACGTCTGCTGTGGGTGTACCGGGTCAGCGGTGATGACTAGTTGATGCGGGTGTACTTGTTCTCTGCATCGAACTGGTAGATACCGATGGTCGCGTCCGTCGGGTCGCCGTTCTCGTCGAACGTGATCGGGCCGGAGTAGCCGTCGTAGTCGATCTGGTCACCCTTGGCGAGCGCCTCGGCGCCCGACTTGAAGTCGGTGACCTTGGTGCCCTCGCCGGTACCGCCCGAGACCTGCTGCAGGTACTTGGCGATGGACTCACCCGACACGTCGTTGCCCGCGTAAGCGGCCAGGGCGATCAGGATGACGGCGTCGTACGACTCAGCTGCGTAGCTGAAGTCGGTCAGGGTCGGGTCGACCTCGAGCAGACGGTCGGTGAAGTCGCCCAGGGTGGCGGTGTCGAGGCCGGGCAGCGTGCCCTTGGAGCCCTCGATCAGCCCGGGAGCGAAGTCCTTGCTGTAGTCGGCGAGGTTGCCGTCGACGAAGTAGAGCTTGTCTCCGGGGAAGCCGCTGGCGACCAGGTCCGGGGTGATGACCTTGGCCTGGTCGAACGTGATCAGAGCGATCGCGTCGGGGTTGGCCGCGGTGACCTCAGCGATCTGCGCCGAGAAGTTCGCGTCGCCTTCGTTGAAGCTCGCGCTGGCGACGACCTCTCCGCCGGCCGCTTCGAACGCCTCGGTGGTGTACTGGGCCAGGCCGGTTCCGTAGGAGTCGTTGAGCACGATCAGGCCCAGGGTGCTGTTGCCGTCTTCGGCGATCAGGTTGCCGAGGACTTCACCCTGCAGGATGTCGGACGGGGCCGTGCGCCAGAAGAGGCCGTTGTCCTCGTACTTCGTGAAGTCCGCCGAGGTGTTGGCCGGGGAGAACTGCACGACGCCGGCACCGGTGATCTGGTCGATCACGGTCTTGGAGACACCCGAGGATGCCGCACCGATGATCGCGGAGACCTTCTGCGAGAGCAGGTCGGTCACGGAGACCGTGGCGGTGTCGGTCGTGGTGTCGCCGGAGTCGCGGAGGATGGCTTCGATGTCGATGCCGAGACCGGCAGCGTTGACCTCTTCGATGGCCAGGTTGACGCCGGCCTCTTCGGGCGGGCCGAGGAAGGCGAGTCCACCACTCTGCGGGAGGATCGTTCCGACCTTGAGGGCCAGATCGCGGTCGCCGGCCTCAACGGGGCTGACATCGCTGCTGGTCGCGGCGGGCTCTTCAGATGCTGCGGGCGTGCTCTCCGCCGTGCTGCATCCGGTGAGCAGAAGTGCGCTGACGCCGAAGATGGCGACGCCGGTGACTACGGCGCGGGCCGAGCGGGAGGCCGAGGCCTTCGCGAATACGCTCATGTTGCTCCTAGGGTAAGGGGAATCGAGAGGTCGAGCACGGCAAACGATCGTTGCCGTGTTGCAAAGGTATTCATCGGAACGACATCAAACAAGGCGGTCGTGTTACAGGCGTGTAACGCGACCAAATCGTTACGAAACGGGCTTCTGATCAGGATGCCTTCAGCAGTCGTTCAGCGGGCGCTAACGATTTCCCCCCGAACAGGGGCCATGGCGCGGGCGTAAGAAACGGTAACGCGACCGGGCTCCGGAGGCCGTGGGCCGGCCAGGTCAGACGAGATCGGTCAACAACCGGCGCTGCGAGCGTCCGGCGACGATCATGTCGACGGTGAGCACGATCAGCGCCAGCCAGACCAGGCCGAAGCCGAGCCAGCGTTCGGGCGGCATCGGCTCCTGCAGCACCACCACGCCAACGATCAGCTGCAGCACCGGCGCAACGTACTGCACCAGGCCGAGAGTGGACAGCGGCAGGCGGCGGGAGGCGGCGGCAAAGAACAGCAGCGGCACCGCGGTGAGCACCCCGGATCCGACCAGCGCGATGGTGTGCAGCGGTGAGACCGAGCCGAAGGTCAGCCCGGTGAGCAGCGACACCACCACGAGTTGCACGATCGCGATGGGCGCGAGCCACATAGTCTCCAGAGTCAGGCCGGTGAGGGCGTCGAGACGCCCGCCCACCCGCTTCTTGATCAGCCCGTAGAGGCCGAAGGAGAACGCCAGGATCAGCGATATCCACGGCACGGTGCCATAGCCGACGCTGAGCACAATCACGGCGATGAAACTGATCACCACGGCGGCCCACTGGGCGGCGCGTAACCGTTCATGCAGCACGAGCACCCCGAGCAGCACCGTGATGATCGGGTTGATGAAGTACCCCAACGCCGTCTCGACGACGTGCCCGCTCAGGGCGGCGAGGATGAAGGTCTGCCAGTTGATGAAGATCAGCACGCCGGCCAGCCCCATCGTCCACACCACCCTCGGGGTGCGCAGGGCCGCCACGAAGGGGCGCCAGGCCCGAGTCGCGACAATCAGCACGGCACAGAACACCAGGGAGAACAGAACCCGCCAGGCCACGATCTCGAAGGCGCCGGTGGGCGCCAGGAGCAGAAAGTAGAGCGGCAGGAAGCCCCAGATGCCGTAGGAGCAGATCGCGTAGATCAGGCCGGTGCTGGCGGCACTGCGCGCCGCAGGCTTACGTCGTGTGGGGCCCTGCGTCATGTGCCGGTGATCCTGTCTGGGGAGCGGTCTCGTTCCGCGAGCGCGGACACGAAAAATCCCGGATGGCCGAGGCCATCCGGGATTCAACGATATGGGGTGTTACTAGCGAACGACGACCGCGAGAACGTCGCGGGCCGACAGAACGAGGAGGTCCTCGCCACCGAACTTGACTTCGGTTCCACCGTACTTGGAGTAGATCACCTTGTCGCCGACGGCGACGTCGAGCGGGATGCGGTTGCCGTTGTCGTCAATGCGGCCGGGGCCGACGGCGACAACTTCGCCTTCCTGGGGCTTCTCTTTGGCGGTGTCCGGGATCACAAGTCCGGAAGCGGTGGTCTGTTCTGCATCCACCTGCTTGATGACGATGCGATCTTCGAGCGGCTTGATGGAGACCGACACGGTTGACCTCTTTCTTAGCTAAGACGTAGTTAGCAGACTCACAGCGAGAGTGCTAAGTCGAGTTTAGGGCGCAACTGGCACTCACGCAACGTGAGTGCCAGAGCGCTCGAGACTCACGCCGGTTTCGGTTGATAGGTTTGCGGGATGGATCGCGCCGAGCTCGTTGAACTGCTCTCACCCGAAGGCCTGCGCCTGCTGGACTCCCTGCCGCCCTACGAGGCCGGCGGCGACGTGGTGCGCACGGTCAGCGCGCTGCGGAAGGCCGGGCACTCCCCCGCCCTCGTGAACGCGGTGCTGTACCAGTCCCGGTTGCGCGCCAAGGCTACGGCTAAGTTCGGTGATTTCGCCAGCCGGATGCTGTTCACCGAGGCAGGCCTGGAGCAGGCCACCCGCCTGCGGGTCGCCGCCCTGCACGCCGGCCGTTTCGTCGAAGCCAAACTCGCCCGGGTCGCCGACGTGGGCTGCGGCATCGGCGGCGACGCCATGGCCATGGCCGCGATGGAGCTCACCGTGACCGCCATCGATATCGACGAGGTCACCGCTACCGTCGCCAGCTTCAACCTCGCCCCGTTCCCCACGGCCTCTGTGCTCTGCGCCGATGCCGCCGACGTCGACCCGTCCGAGTACGACGCGCTCTGGTTCGACCCGGCCCGCCGCACCGCCGGGCACGGCAACACCAGTCGGCTCACCCGTTCTGAGGACTACTCTCCCCACCTCGATGACGTGTACGCCCTGGCCGAACGGATGCCCGTGGGCGTCAAACTCGGCCCAGGCCACGACCGGGACCAGATCCCGGAGACCGCCGAGGCGCAGTGGGTGTCGGTGGACGGCAAGCTGGTGGAAATGGGACTGTGGTTCGGCCCGCTCGCCCGCCCGGGCATCCGCCGTGCTGCGCTGCTCCTGACCAAGGACGGCGCGGCCGAGCTGACCGCTCCCGCCGACAGCGAGGACGTACCTGTCGGCGAGCTCGGCGAGTACCTCTACGAACCCGATGGTGCCATCATCCGTGCCCGGCTGATCGGCGACCTGGCCCGGTCAATGGATGCGCTCATGCTCAGCGAGGGGCTGGCGTACCTGACCAGCGCCACGCTCACCGAGACCCCGTTCGCGACCGCGTTCCGGGTGGTCGACGTGCTGCCCGCCGACGAGAAGAAGCTGCGGATCGCCCTGGCCGAACGGCGTATCGGCACTCTGGAGATCAAGAAGCGCGGGGTGGATGTGGACCCCGCCACGCTGCGCACGCGGTTGAAGCTCAAGGGTCCGGAGTCGGGCACCCTGGTGCTGACCCGCGCGGCCGGGCACAAGGTAGCGTTGCTCGTCGAACGCGCCTGACCCACGATCGCTCAGCCGTAGTACGGCGGCAGCACCTGCGTGATCACGACGAACCAGACCACGCCGAGCAGGATGCCGGCGAGCCCGGTGACCAGGCCGAGGATCCAGAGTCCGCCGCTGCGGCGTTCGACGACCCGGGCCACCAGCGCGAGCACAACCGCGGCGACCGCAAGCGGCACCGCCCACACCACGAAGATGCCGGCCAGGACGCTCAGCGAGCCGCACACGACGGCGGCCACACTCAGGCCGCGACGGGCCGCATGGGTCTGGATCTCGGCGGTGGTGTAGACGTAGGGCACCCACTCGGTGGGCGCGGTGATGGTGGACTCGTAGGCGAGCTCGCCTGCGACAGGGGGCCGGGTGAGGCCGGGCGGGGCTGTGGCCGGGTCGGTGGCGGCCTCTGCCTGCGCGGCTTGCCTGGCCCGCGCTTCAGCGCGCGTTTGGGCCTGGCCGGCGGAGCCCTGCCCGAGGGGGGTCTGCGCTCCGGCCGTCTCCTGCGACTCTGCCCGAGTGTCGGGCTGCCCGGACTGCGCCATGGGTGGGACTCGTTTCTCAAGTCGGCCGACGTGGGTGAGCCGATGCGGCTACCGGCCGCGGGGGTGATCCGGTATCAGTAGTAGTAGTTGTTGGGCATGCTCGCGAAGATCAGTGCCCACAGCAGAATACTCAATAGCGCCAGGGCGACGCCCACGAACCCGGTGATGATGCCGGTGAGCCAGAAGCCCCTGCCGCTGGGTTCCCGGTTGCGGGCGATGAAGCCGAGCACCACGCCGGCAGCCGGCAGGATGAGCGCCAGGATGCCGCCGAAGATCGGGAAGAAGGCGACGGGAGAGCCGAGGATGCCGATCACGCCGGCCACCATCGACAGGATGCTCAGGATCGGCTGCTTCGTGGGCGTGTACGAGGGCGGCGGGCCGTAGCCGGTGGCCGGGGCACCCGGTGTGGGCGGGCCGTATCCGGGCGGCGGCGGTCCGTAGCCGGGCTGCGGGGCGCCGTAGGGCGGCGGGGCGGGCGGTCCCTGCTCGGGCGGCGGGCCGGCGGGTGTGCCCGCGGCGGACGGCTCGGAGGCCGACGGGTTCCCCGCGGCGGTGTCCTGGGGGAAATCCGGGACCTGGGGCACGTCGGGCACCTGCGGAACGTCGGGTACCTGGGGAACCTCGGGGTGCGGAGTGTTCGGATCAGTCATGACTGGTTCCTTTCCTGTGCTGCCGGAGCTGCCTGCGGAGCCGAGACCGGCATTCGTGGCCCGCGCCGACGCCGGTGGTCGACCGACCCGGCCAGTGTGCCGAGCCGGTGCAGCCGGGGCTAGTAGGTGCTGTACGAGCCGTTGTTGATGCCCGCGACCGTGACGACGATCACGACGACGACGAAGATGATGAAGCCGATCAGGCCTACGTAGCCGAGGACCAGGCCGGCGATCGCGAGGCCGCGGCCCTTCTCGCCGGTCTTCTTGATCTGGCTGAGGGCGATGTGCCCGCAGATCACCGCGGCGAGCGAGACGAAGAAGGCGCTGACCAGCGAAATGATCGCGAGAACGTTCCACTTGTCTGCGGCGTTCGGCTGGCCGTAGCCCTGCGGCGAGTAGGCCTGAGCTGCGGGCCCCGAGCCGTAGGCGGGGGCAGCGGGCGCGGAGCCGTAGGCGGGCGGGGCCGGCGGGGTGTACGCGGGCGGCGGGGTGGGCTCGTTGGATGCGGGAGTCTGGTTCGGATCGGTCATTGTGAGGGCTCCTTCACATGGGTGCAGCGTAGGCAGGCAGACGGCGCTGGGTGCGGCGGTGCCATAGTGGCACCCACGCCATGGGGGTGTCAACGTGCTTGCTTTGCGGTGAACCCCCACGGCCAGAGTACCGCGTCCACCGCTGAAACGCTGGATGAACTGCGGTTTCAGGCCTGGATGACGGGCACCGGAAGGGTCGAGTCCGCACCGAAGTCGAGGGTGGAGGGAGCGTGCCCGGCCATGATGAGCTGGGCGCCGAGGGCCGCGATCATGGCGCCGTTGTCGGTGCACAGCGACAGCGGCGGGATGCGCAGGGCGATGCCCGCCGCATCCGCGCGTTCCTGCGCCACCTGGCGCAGCCTGGCGTTGGCGATCACGCCGCCGCCGAGTAGGAGCCTAGGCACCCCGAGGTCGGTGCACGCCGCGACGGCCTTGGTGAGCAGCACGTCGACGACGGCTTCGCGGAAGCTCGCCGCGACGTCGTCGATCGGCACCGGCTCTCCGGCGTCCTGCTTCTGCTCCACCCAGCGGGCCACCGAGGTCTTCAGGCCGGAGAACGAGAAGTCGTAGCGGTGCTGGGCCATGTCCTTCTGGTGGCTGAGGCCGCGCGGAAAACGGATGGCGGTGGGGTCGCCGGTCGCGGCGACCCGGTCGATCTGCGGGCCACCGGGGTAGGGCAGGCCGAGCACCCTGGCCACCTTGTCGAAGGCCTCGCCGGCGGCGTCGTCGATGGTTTCGCCGAGCAGTTCCACATCGGAGACAAGGTCGCGCACGAGCAGCAGCGAGGTGTGGCCGCCGGAGACCAGCAGGGCGATGGTGGGGTATTCGAGCGGCGCATCCGTCGTGACACCCTCACCGCGGAGCAGGTCGGCGCCGACGTGGCCGACGAGGTGGTTGACGGCGTAGATGGGCACGTCCAGCGCCAGCGCCAGCGACTTGGCGGCGCCCACACCCACCATGAGCGCGCCGGCGAGGCCGGGGCCGCTGGTGACGGCGATGGCGTCGATCTCGTCGAGCTGGATCTCGGCCTCGGCGAGCGCGGCGCGGATGGCGGGCACCATCTCCTCGAGGTGGGCGCGGGCGGCGACCTCGGGCACGACGCCGCCGTAGCGGGCGTGTTCGTCCATGGAGGAGGCGATGGTGTTGGAGAGCAGGGTGGTGCCGCGCACGATGCCGATGCCGGTCTCGTCGCAGGAAGTCTCGATGCCGAGCACGAGCGGGTCGGTGCGGTTGAATGGGCGGTGCCGGGGGTCGGATGCGGGTGCGGGTTCGGCGGGGGCAGCTGTGGCGGCGACAGGTTCGGCGGCTGAATCGGCGGCGAGAGCCGAGTCGGCGGCGGCGGCATCCACGGTGAACTGCATTTCGGCGGGAGGAATGGGCAGGCGCATGACGATCGCATCCACGTTGTCTGGTTGGTAGTAACCCCGGCGCACGCCGAGGTCCTCGAAGCCGAGCGAGCGGTAGAGGTGCTGGGCGCCGGGGTTGTCGGCGCGCACCTCGAGGAAGGTCTCGCGGGCGCCACGCTTGCGGGCCTCGGTGATCAGGCTGAGCATGAGCACCCGGCCGAGGCCCCGGCCGCGGGCCTCCTCGGCCACGGCGATGGTCTGGATATCGCTCTCGGGCGACCGCTGGGCGGCCTGCAGGCCGGCGTAGGCGACGATGTGGTCTGGCGCGTCGGGCGGGAACGCCACCAGGTAGTAGCAGCCGGGGTCGGCCACGTCGCGGGCCATCATCTCGGTGGACCAGGCGTCGTTCTCGAAGATCGAGGTCTCCAAGGCCATGATCTTGTCGACGTCCTCGGCGGTGGCGCGGCGCAGCTGCCAGGTCATCAGCTCACCCGCTTGGGGCCGTTTTTGGACACCGTGACGTCGGGCGAGCGCAGGTAGAGCGCGTCGTCGGCAGCGAACGGGCGGCCGGCGGCGAAGGTCAGTTCGGCAACCATGCCGAGGTCACCGGCGGAGATGGTGGTGGCGTCCAGGCGGGGCATACCAGCGTGGGCGAAGTCGTCCTCGAGCAGCTCGGCGGGTTTGGCGAGGGCGGGCGGACCGATGCGCACGGGCAGGGTTGCCGCATCCGCCCCGCTGTAGGCGGACCAGTAGACCTCACGGCGGCGGGCGTCGGTGACCACGAGCAGCGGGCCGGTGTGGCCGGTGCGGTAGTGGCCGTAGGCGATGGCATCGTGGCTGATCACGGGCACGAGGGGCCGCCCGATGCCGAGCGCGAAGACCCGGGCGGCGGCGATGCCGACGCGGAGGCCTGTGAACGGGCCGGGGCCCATGCCGCCGACCACGCCGGAAAGCGCCGTGACGGGGATGCCGGCCTCGGTGAGGCATTCCTGGATGAGGCGGCCGACCACCTCGGCGTGGCGCATGGTGTCGGGGATGCCGCGTTCGGCGATCACACCCTGGGTCAGGTCGACGACGGCGACGCTGGTGCCGGCGGAGGTATCGATGGCGAGGAGCACCCGTCCAGCCTATGCGGCCCCGGCACATCCGCTCGCCCGGGCCCACGGGGAACAGCAGGGCGAGCCCGCGAGACGGGGTGGGGTCAGGGGCGCGGAGTGCGGAGGGCCTTGACGGTGAGCTGGGCGGCGGCGAGGACCAGCAGCACGGCGAAGAGGATGCTCGACAGACGCGGCGGGATGAGCAGCGCGAGCGCCACCCCTGGCACCGCGGCCACGGTGGCGGCGACGCCGACCACGAGGCCGGCGCGCAGGTCCACGAGCTTGGCCCGCAGGTTGGCGATGGTGCCGACGATGCTCGTGGGCACCAGCACCAGAAGGGAGGTGCCCTTGGCGATGAGGTCGCTCACACCGAAGACCGCCACCAGCGCCGGCACCGCGATGACGCCGCCGCCGATGCCGAACAGGCCGGACGCGATGCCCATGGCCAGGCCGAGGGCAAGGTAGCCGAGCACCACGAGCACGCTGAGCTCGAGCGCGGCGCCCCGCTCGGGCTCGACGACCACCATGCGCGCGGCGACGACCACGAGGAGCGCGATGAACAGCCAGCGCAGCCAGAACAGCGGAATGCGTTGCAACATGTTGCTGCCGATGATCGACCCCACCACGGCGCCGCCGGCGATGATCACACCCGCGACCAGGTCGATGTGCCCGTTGGCCAGGTAGGTGATCGAGCCCACGATGGAGGTGGGCACGATCGCCGCGAGCGAGGTGGTGGCGGCCTGGCGCTGGTTCATGTGCACGAGGGAGATGAGCAGGGGCACCATCACGATGCCGCCACCCACGCCGAAGACGCCCGAGAGCAGGCCGCCGATCAGGCCGGTGAGGACGAGGGCGAGCCAGTACCGGGCGCCGGTGGGGCTCGCGGGAACGGCCGGAGTGGCGCTCATTCGCCTGCCCTCCCGTCGGGGCGGACCGCGGCGTCATCGGAGCCGACGGAGGTCGCCGGTTGGTCGGGGGCGACGGCGGACGTGGATCCGGCCGCGTGGCCGTCGGTGCCGGCCGAGGGGGCCAGACCGAGCCCGGCCTCCCAGCGGGGACCGAAGCCGGTGACCGTCACCGTGCGCGGCTCGGCCCGGTCGAGGTCGGCATCCGTGTCTGCATCGGAATCAGAGCCCGCGCCGGCCACGGCCTCGGAGGCGCCAAGCGGCCGCACGATCTCCACGTCGAGCCAGGACTCGGTGATCCCCTCGAGCAGCCCCCGGCCCCACTCCACCACCACGATCGAGCGGGCGAAGTCGATGTCGAGGTCGTCGAGTTCCATGGCGCTGTTCAGCCGGTAGGCATCCACGTGCACGAGCGAAGGGCCGCCGACGGTGCTCGGATGCGTGCGCGCGAGCACGAAGGTGGGGCTGGTGACCGGGCCACGCACCTGCAACCCCTCGCCGAGGCCGCGGGTGAAGGTGGTCTTGCCGGCACCGAGCGGGCCCGTGAGCACCATGAGGTCCCCGGCGCGGAGCACTCCGGCCAGCTCTACGCCCAGCGCGTGCATGGCGTCGGGGTCGTCGATGATGCGGCGCATCGGCGGTTACTCCCCCACGCTCTCGGCGTCAGTGCTCTCAGCGCTGCCCGGCGCGCCGGCTGCAGGTGACGAGGCCGCCGCATCCGGTGCCGCGCCGTCGGCGGGCGCGCCCACATAGCGCCGGGGCACCCGGGCACCCACCCGCGTGACGATGTCGTAGTTGATGGTGCCCGCCGCCGCGCCCCACTCTGCGGCGCTGGGGGCTCCGGTGGCGGGGTCGCCGAAGAGCACCACATCGTCGCCGACGGCGACCGGCGCAGCGCCCACGTCGACCAGGAACTGGTCCATGGCGATGCGGCCCACCACGGGATGCTGCACCCCGCCGATCGCCACGAAGGCGGCGTTCATGGCCTGCCGCGGTACCCCGTCGGCGTAGCCGAGCGGGATGAGAGCCAGCGTGGTGTCGGCGGCGGCCCGCCAGAGGTAGTCGTAGGAGACGCCCGCGCCGGCCGCGACCTGGCGCACCGCGGCGACGCGGCCGCGCAGGGTCATCGCGGGGATCAACCCGAGCGCGGCGGAGTCGGCGTCGTCGAACGGGGACTGCCCGTAGATGCCGATGCCCAGACGCACCATCGAGTGACGGGCAGCGGGCAACCGCAACGCGGCCGCGGTGGAGGCCAGGTGCGCCAGGTCGACCGTGAGGCCGGCGGCCGCGGCGGCGGCCAGACCCCGGTCGAAGCTCAGCAGCGCGGCCTCATCGTCGGCCGGCGAGGTGTTGGCGAGGTGGCTGAACACGCCGCGCACGCGCAGCCGGCCCACACGCTCGAACGCCGCGGCGAGGCGGAACACCTCAGCCCAGTCCGCTTCGTCCACCCCGTTGCGGTTGAGGCCGGTCTCGATCTTGATCTGCACGGATGCGGTGCGGCCCACGCTCAGCGCCGCATCCGCCGCCTGGCGCACCTGCACGGCCGACGACAGGCCGAGGTCGATGTCCGCGGAGATGCCCGCGGTGAAGTCGCTGTCCGGGCCGTGCAACCAGGCGAGCAGCGGTGCATCGATGCCGGCGGCCCGGAGGGCCAGGGCCTCGTCGAGGTCGGCGACACCGAGCCAGTCCGCTCCCCCGGCCAGGGCCGCACGAGCCACCGGGACGGCGCCGTGGCCGTAGCCGTTGGCCTTGACCACGGCCATGGTGTGCCGCGTGCCAATGAGGCTGCGCAGGTGCGCCACGTTGGCCTGCACGGCGGCGAGGTCGATGAGCGCCTCGCGGAATGCAGCGCTCATTTGTCGCCCTCCAGCACCACGAACGCGCAGGCGACGCCGGCATCGTGAGTGAGGCTGAGGTGTACGCCGGTGATGCGGCGCGCAGCCAGGGCCGCCGCGGCCACCCCGGTGAGCGCGAAGGACGGGTTGCCGTCGGGGTCTGAGACCACTTCCATCTCCTGCCAGCTTGCACCCACGCTACCGCCGAGCGCCTTGATCAGCGCTTCCTTGGCCGCGAACCGGGCCGCCAGCGAGTGCGGCGGCAGGGCGCGTTCGGCGGGTGCGAACAACCTGGGGATCAGCCCCGGGGTGCGGGCGACCTGCCGGTCGAAGCGTGCCAGGTCGACGATGTCGACCCCGATGCCCTTGATCAACGTGTCCTCATCCCGTGGGTGGCGGCGGAATGCCCAGGGTGCGCGCCGCACCGCTGAGCGATGAGGCGGCACGCCCTGGGCATCCGTGTCTTATCCGACCGGCCTATTCGACCGTGACGGACTTGGCCAGGTTGCGCGGCTGGTCCACGTCGAGGCCCTTGGCGGTGGCCAGTTCGATGGCGAACAGCTGCAGCGGCACGACAGCGAGCAGCGGTTCGAACAGCGGTGCGGCCAGCGGGATGTGGAACACGGTGTCGGCGAACGGGAGCACCGCGGCATCGCCCTGTTCGGCGATCGCGATGATCCGGGCGCCGCGGGCGCGGATCTCCTGGATGTTGGACACCACCTTGGGGTGCAGGTGCGCGGAGCCGCGGGGGCTCGGCACCACGACGAAGACGGGCTGGCCGGGTTCGATCAACGCGATCGGGCCGTGCTTGAGCTCGCCGGCCGCGAAACCCTCGGCGTGGATGTAGGCGAGCTCCTTGAGCTTGAGCGCGCCCTCGAGCGCAATCGGGAATCCGACGTGGCGGCCGAGGAACAGCACAGCGCGGGAGTCGGTCATCCACACGGCGAGCTGGCGCACGGCGTCGCCCTGCAGCAGGGTGGTGGCGATCTTCTCCGGAATGGCCTGCAGTTCGACGACCTGCTCGGCCAGTTCGGCCAGGGGCAGCGTGTTGCGCACCCGGGCCAGGTGCAGGGCGAACAGGTACAGCGCGGCGATCTGGCCGGTGAACCCCTTCGTGGACGCGACCGCGACCTCTGGCCCGGCGTGCGTGTAGATCACGGCGTCGGACTCGCGGGGGATGGTGGCCCCCTGGGTGTTGCAGATCGAGATCGCCTTGGCGCCGGACTCGCGGGCGTACTTGACGGCCATGAGCGTGTCCATCGTCTCGCCGGACTGGCTGATCGAGATCACCAGGGTGTGCTCGTCGAGCACCGGGTCGCGGTAACGGAACTCGTGGCTGAGTTCGACATCGACCGGCACCTTCGCCCACTTCTCGATGGCGTACTTCGCGGTCTGGCCCGCGTAGGCGGCCGTGCCGCAGGCCACGATCACGATGCGGCGGATGCTCGCGAGCACGTCATCGCCGAAGGCGACGAGCTCGGGGACGACCGCCTGACCGTCCTGGATCCGGCCGCGCAGGGTGTTGGTGACGGCATCCGGCTGCTCGGAGATCTCCTTGGCCATGAAGCTGGACCAGCCGCCCTTTTCGCTGGCGGAGGCATCCCAGGCGATGTCGAATTCTTCGACTTCGACGGGGTTGCCGAAGAAGTCGGTGACGGTGACGAGGTCAGGAGTGATGGTCACGATCTGATCCTGGCCGATAGCGACGGCACGACGGGTGTATTCCACGAAAGCGGCGACGTCGGAGCCGAGGAAGTTCTCCCCGTCGCCCAGGCCGATCACGAGCGGCGAGTTGCGACGGGCGCCGACGACGACGCCGGGCTGGTCCTGGTGTACCGCGAGAAGGGTGAAGGCGCCGTCGAGGCGGGCCACGACGGTGCGGAACGCCTCGCCCAGGTCGCCCAGGCGCTGGTATTCCCGTCCCAGCAGCACCGCGGCCACCTCGGTGTCTGTCTCGCTGAGGAACGTGTAGCCCTCGGCCAGAAGCTCAGCCTTGAGGGGAGAGAAGTTCTCGATGATTCCGTTGTGGATGAGGGCGAGCTTGCCGTTGTCTCCCAGGTGCGGATGCGCATTCTGATCGGTCGGTCCGCCGTGGGTGGCCCAACGGGTGTGGCCGATGCCGGTTCGCCCGTTGTTGATCGGGGTCTCGGCCAGCGCCGCCGCGAGTACCGCGAGCTTGCCGGCACGCTTGGCCGTACTGAGCTGACCGGCATCGTCGATCACCGCGATTCCCGCGGAGTCGTAGCCCCGGTACTCGAGTCGGCGCAACCCGCCCATGAGGACTTCGACGCTCTTGTTGTCTCCTACATATCCCACAATTCCGCACATGGCCCTGATTTTAGTCGCACTATGCTTGGTCTCGATGTCCGAGCCGCTGGTGAGCCAAGGTAATACCGGTCACAGCACCCCCTTTGTGGAGCTCGATCGTGCTGTGTGGGCATCCCTCGCGCCCTCAACCCCGCTGCCGTTGCGCGAGACAGAGGTCGTGCAGCTGCGCGGCCTGGGCGAGCCGCTCGACATCAATGAGGTGTCGGATGTCTACCTACCGCTCAGCCGACTGCTCAACCTCTACGCCGCCGGGGCCCGCAAACTGCATCGCGACACGAGCGATTTCCTCGGTGAGCGCGCACAGGCCACTCCGTTCGTGATCGGTGTGGCCGGGTCGGTGGCGGTGGGCAAATCCACCATTGCGCGGCTGCTGCGCGAACTGCTGGCCCGGTGGGAGGACACGCCCCGGGTGGAGCTGGTCACCACCGACGGGTTCCTCTTCCCCAATGCCGAGCTGGCCCGGCGCGGGCTCATGGAGCGCAAAGGCTTCCCCGAGTCCTACGACCGGCGGGCGCTGCTGCGTTTCGTCAGCGCCATCAAGAGCGGCGCCGCGGAAGTGCGCGCCCCGTTCTACTCGCACCTCAACTACGACATCGTCCCGGACGCTCAGGTGGTCGTGCGTCAGCCTGACATCCTGATCGTCGAGGGCCTCAATGTGCTGCAGCCGCCAGCGCCGGGCCACGGGCTCGCGGTGAGCGACCTGTTCGACTTCACAATCTACGTGGACGCGCGCACGTCGGACATCTCGCGCTGGTACGAGGAGCGTTTCCTGGGGCTGCAGCGCGGGGCTTTCACCAACCCCAAGTCGTTCTTCCACCGGTTCGCGTCTCTCAGCGAAGACGAGGCCAGGGCGCGGGCACGCACTATCTGGGGCACGATCAACGAGCCGAACCTGCTGCAGAACATCCGCCCCACCCGGTCCCGCGCGACCCTCGTGCTGCGCAAGGCTTCCGACCACACTGTGGACAAGGTGCTGCTCCGCAAAGTCTGAGCGTCGGCCGAGACGGCCCGGCCAGACCGCCGGTACCCGCGTACCTCCTATTGGGGGTGCTGCACATATTGTCACCACGCAACGCTCGGCCCTGGAGGCGGCCGTTACGGTGGAGGAATGGACTTCCAGCGCCGCACCGACCGGCTCCTGCTGCGGCGTTGGCTCGACACGGACCGTGAGCCGTTCGCGCGGCTGAACGCGGATGCCGAGGTGATGCGCTTCTTCCCCGCTCCTCTGAGCCGGTTCGACAGTGACGCCCTCGCCGCCCGGGCAGACGCCCTCTTCGACCAGCACGGATTCGGGCTGTGGGCGCTGGAACGGTTGGACACGGGTGCGTTCATCGGCTTCACGGGTCTGGCGCCAATGCCGGAGGGCGTCCCTGGGTCCGGTGGTGTCGAGGTCGGGTGGCGGCTGGCGATGTCGGCGTGGGGCCACGGCTTCGCCACCGAGGCAGCCACGGCCGCCCTACGGTTCGGCTTCGATGCCCTGGGTCTGGCCGAGGTGAACTCGATCACAGCGCTGGTGAACTCACCTTCACGGCGAGTGATGGAACGGCTTGGCATGCGGCCGTCCGTCGAATTCGACCACCCGCGATTGCCTCCCGGCTCGCCCCTCCGGCGCCACGTTCGCTACGTCCTCACCGCAACGGGCACGGTCCCCAACGCCGCTCCCTGAACCGACTGACCGCCGTAACCGGGCCGTAAGGATTCGCGCAGGGAGCACCCAGACCGACGGTTTTAGGCTTATTTGTCGTGTCCGCCGCTCTTCTCGGCGGCGGCATGCCGACGACCGATGAAAGGTACAACATTGTCCTCCGACCAGTACACCTTCGAAGACCCGTCCAAGAAGTACGCCGACATCGACACCACCGCTCAATCGCAGAAGGGGCCAGGGCTGGATGCCACGTTGAACGAGACTGCCGACCGCGGAGAGACCTCCTACCGCGGCACCGGACGCCTCTCCGGACGTAAGGCACTCGTCACCGGCGGCGACTCCGGCATCGGAGCCGCCGTCGCCATCGCGTTCGCCCGCGAGGGGGCGGATGTGGCCATCTCCTATCTCCCCGAGGAGGAGGAAGACGCCCAGAAGATCGTCACACTCATCGAGGAAGCCGGCCGCACCGCCGTCGCCCTGCCCGGCGACCTGACCGACTCGGCTTTCTGTCGCGAGATCGTCAGCAGCGCGGTCGACGGACTCGGCGGCCTGGACATCCTGGTGAACAATGCCGGCAAGCAACAGCACGTGGAGGACCTCCTCGAACTCAGCGACGAACAGTTCGACGAGACTTTCAAGACCAACGTGTACGCGATGTTCTGGCTCACCAAAGCGGCTCTTCCCCACCTCACGCCGGGCTCGAGCATCATCAATACCACCTCGATCCAGGCCTACTCCCCCTCCGAGAACCTTGTCGACTACGCATCCACGAAGGCCACCATCAACGCGTTCACGAAGGCGCTCGGCCAGCAGCTGGCGCCCAAGGGCATCCGGGTCAACGCCGTGGCGCCCGGACCGATCTGGACACCGCTGCAGACCGCGGGCGGCCAACCCACCGAGGAACTCCCCGAGTTCGGCGAGCAGACCCCGCTGGGTCGTCCGGGTCAGCCGGCCGAACTGGCTCCGGCCTACGTCTTCCTGGCGTCGGGCGAATCCAGCTACGTCATCGGCGAGACCCTGAACGTGAACGGCGGCATGCCCACGCCGTAACCCACGACGGCGCTCGCGAGTGAGCAACTGTCGCCACAGCGGACGATTGCGCCCGGTACGCCGGGCGCAATCGTCCGCACCGGGAACAGTTGGCAGGGCACGCCGGCCGGACGGGCGCGTTAGCTGGGCTGCAGGGCCAGACGGGACTGCACGACGTCGGCGAGGGCGTGCGCCAGCCGGTCGGCGGTGGGCTGGTCGGCGGCTTCCACCATGACCCGCACCATCGGCTCGGTGCCGGAGGGGCGCAACAGTACGCGGCCGGTGTCGCCGAGTTCGAGCTCTGCGTCGCGCACGGCCTGGGCGATGACCTCGTCGCCGGCGAGAGCGTGGTGGTCCACGCCGCGCACGTTCACCAGGATCTGCGGGAACACCGTCATGACGCTGGCCAGCTCGGCCAGGGTCTTGCCGGTGCGGGCCATCTCGGCCACGAGGTGCAGGCCGGTGAGGATGCCGTCGCCGGTGGTGGCGAACTTCGTCATGATGACGTGGCCGCTCTGTTCGCCGCCGAGCGACAGACCGTGCGCGTCGAGTTCCTCGAGCACGTAGCGGTCGCCCACCTTGGACTCGATCATCGAAATGCCGTTGGCCGCCATGGCCTTCTTCAGGCCCAGGTTGCTCATCACCGTCGCCACCAGCGTCCGGTCCGTCAGCACGCCGCGTTCGGCCATCGAGACGGCCAGGATCGCCATGATCTGGTCACCGTCGATGATGTTGCCGTCGCGGTCCACTGCGAGGCAGCGGTCAGCGTCGCCGTCATGGGCGATTCCCACGTCGGCGCCGTGCTCGAGCACTGCACGGGCGAGGTTGTCGAGGTGCGTGGAGCCCACGCCGTCATTGATGTTGAGGCCGTCAGGGTCAGCGCCGATCACGGTGACGCGGGCGCCGGCATCCGTGAAGACCTGCGGGGAGACACCGGCGGCCGCACCGTGGGCACAGTCGAGAACCACGTGGATGCCGTCGAGCCGGTGAGGCAGGGTTCCGAGCAGGTGAACGACGTAGCGGTCCTCGGCGTCGGCGAAGCGGCGGATGCGGCCCACATCACCGGCGATCGGGGTGAGGAGCTGGTCGCCGGCGGCGAGGACAGCCTCGATGCGGTCCTCGACGTCGTCGGGAAGCTTGGTGCCACCGAAGGCGAAGAACTTGATGCCGTTGTCCGGGGCAGGGTTGTGCGAGGCGGAGATCATCACGCCGAAATCTGCGCCGATGTCGGCGATGAGGAACGCGGCGGCGGGCGTCGGGATGACGCCGGCATCCAACACGTCCACGCCGGAGCTGGCCAAGCCTGCTGCAACGGCGGAGGTGATGAATTCACCGGAAATGCGGGGGTCGCGAGCGACCACGGCGACAGGGCGGCGGCCCTCTGCGCGGCGGAGTTCCGCGCGGCGGCCCGAGGTGAGCACCACGGCGCTCGCCTGGGCGAGGCCCAGGGCCAGGCCAGCCGTGAGATCACGGTTAGCCAGGCCCCGGACGCCGTCCGTGCCGAATAGTCGAGCCATATGAGTGTGTACTCGACTAACGGGTTAGCGCTTCGAGAACTGCGGCGCCTTGCGGGCCTTCTTGAGTCCGGCCTTCTTGCGCTCCTTGACGCGAGCGTCACGGTTGAGGAAGCCGGCCTTCTTCAGGATGGCGCGGTTGTTCTCTTCATCGATCTGGTTCAGCGAGCGGGCGATGCCGAGGCGCAGCGCGCCGGCCTGGCCGGACGGGCCACCACCGGTGATGCGTGCGATGACGTCGTAGCTGCCGAGCAGGTCGAGGACCTTGAACGGGTCGTTGATGAGCTGCTGGTGGAGCTTGTTCGGGAAGTAGTCGTCGAGCTCGCGCCCGTTGACGACGATCTTGCCGGCGCCGGGGACGATGCGCACGCGGGCGATGGCCTGCTTGCGACGGCCCACGGCTGCGCCGGGAACGTTGAGGACGGCGCGGGGCGCCTTGGTTGCTGCTTCAGCGGGAGTCTCGGTGGAGTAACTCTCGGGAGCTGCGTCAATCTGGTCTGCGATCTTCGCCACGATGGTGTGAATCCTTTTTTCTTAGATATCGAGAAGTCTGGGGGCCGACGCTACTGAGCGACCTGGCTGAGGGTGTACGGCTTGGGCTGCTGCGCAGCGTGCGGGTGCGTCGGGCCTTCGTAGACCTTGAGCTTCAGCAGCTGTGCACGGCCGAGCGAGTTCTTCGGCAGCATGCCGCGAATCGCCTTCTCAACCGCACGGGTGGGGTGCTTCTCGAGCATCTCCGCGTAGGTGGTAGCCGTCAGGCCGCCCGGGTAACCGGAGTGGCGGTAGGCCTTCTTCTGCTCGAGCTTGGCGCCGGTGAGGGCGATCTTCTCGGCGTTGATGATGATGACGAAGTCGCCACCGTCCATGTGGGGGGAGAAGGTCGCCTTGTGCTTGCCGCGAAGGAGAATCGCGGCGTGGCTGGCGAGCCGACCCAGAATGATGTCGGTGGCATCGATAACGACCCAGTCGTGCTGGAGTTCGCTTGCCTTGGGGGTATAAGTGCGCGTCACTGTTGTGCTGCTTTCTTGTTCGAACGGAGGTGTTCGTGAATCCCGCTCCGGGTGTGTTCTCGAGGAGAACACGATCGATGGAGGGCTCACGTTCGCGGGCCTGGCTGCAACGCTCAGACACCAAAGGTCAACACTAGTTCACGGGACGGCTAAGGCACAACTCCGCAGGGCAGATCCGTGCGCACTCACTCGTCTTCGGGCAGTTCGCGGCGCGCGCGCGTCTGAGCGGCACGGATGGCCATTCCGGCGTCCTCGGGGTAGCCCACCTCCATGAGGGTGAGTCCGTGCGCCTGCATCACCTTGAACTCGCTGGTGCGGGCGCGCTCGATCCGCAGGTCCACCAGACGGGTGCCCACCAATTTGCCCTCCCCCACCGAGACGCAGGCGCCCACGAGCGCGCGCACCATCGAGTGGCAGAACGCGTCGGCCTGCACGGTGGCCACGAGCACCCCGTCGGGGTCCCGCCGCCAGTCGAAGGACTGCAGGGTGCGAATGGTCGTGGCCCCTGGCCGCGGCTTGCAGTAGGTGGCGAAGTCGTGCAGCCCGATCAGGGTGGCCGCGGCCTCTTGCATGGCTTCCAGGTCGAGGGCGAAGCCGTGCCACGTGGTACGCAGCCGCTGCAGCGGATCGTGCAGCGCCAGGGGGTCGGCGATGCGGTATTCGTAGCGACGCCAGAGGGCGGAGAAGCGCGCGTCGAACCCGGCGGGTGCGACGGTGGCGCTGCGGATCACGATCTCGGGCTGGGTGACCAGGATGCCGCCGAGCCGGCGCTCCACCATCGAGGCCAGCTCGTTGGGGTACTTGGGGGCGCCCCGGCCCCTCTTGACGCGCACGAGGCTGTCGACCTGGTCGGCGTTGAGGTCGAAGTGCGCCACCTGGCCCAGGGCGTGCACACCGGAGTCGGTGCGGCCGGCGACCACGAGATCCGGGGTGGGCTGGTGCCGTTTCAGGATGGCGCCCAGGCCCTCCTCGATCTGGCCCTGGATGGTCTTGTAGCCGGGCTGACGGGCCCAGCCGAAGTAACCGGTGCCGTCGTACGCCACGTCCAGGCGGATGCGGGTGGAGCCGGGTTCGGGCATCGCGTCGGACGGCTCCGCGAGCGCGCCATCCGGGTTGAGGTCCGTCAGCACCGGCAGCGGAAGGCCGTCTACGGGCTCGGGAAAACTCACAGAGGTCAGTGTAGAGGCCCGACCGGGTTATCGTTGGACGGGCCTTCGACGGCCCCTTCGCTATGACCAGTACTTTCCGCACCGATCCCCGCTCCCCCGCCACAGCCCTCTCCGCGGCCGGGTCGAGCACGCCGGCCGGGGCATCCGGTGCCGGCAGCGCCGCCGGGGTCGCCGGCCTGACCGGGCCTGGCCGCCGCCGTCTGAGCGGCCTCGACGGGTTGAGGGGGCTCGCCGTGGCTCTCGTCGTGATCTACCACCTGTTCCCGCCGGCGCTTCGGGGCGGTTTCATCGGCGTGGACATCTTCTTCGTCATCAGCGGCTTCCTCATCACCGGGCTGATCGTGGCCGAACAGGACAGCACCGGCAGGTTCTCGCCCCGTCGGTTCTGGCTGCACCGGGTCCGACGGTTGATCCCCGCCCTGGTGCCCCTGGTGCTCGTGGCGTGCACGACGGCCTGGCTGATCGGCGGCGACGTGCTCGTGGGCCTCGGCTGGAAGCTTCTCGGCACCGCCACGTTCAGCTACAACTGGGTGTCGCTGACCGCGCACACCAGCTATTTCGACTCCGGCCAGCCCGAGCTCTTCCGCAACCTCTGGTCGCTCGCGGTGGAGGAACAGTTCTACCTGCTCTGGCCGCTCCTCCTGTTGCTGCTGCTCCGCCTCCGCCGCCCGGGCCTCCGCCTGGCCCTCGTAGCGGCTCTCGCGCTCGCCTCGGCGGCCTGGATGGGCATCGGCTTCCACCCCGGCAGCGACCCCACCCGGGTCTACTACGGCTCCGACACGCACAGCTTCGGCCTGCTCATCGGCGCCTGCCTGGCCCTGCTGCTCCGCCCGCGGCCGGTCGCGCGGGGAACGCAACACCCTGAAGCGAGCCAGAACGCAAAGATCGCTCCGCAGACTCGTTCGGGCCCGGCCGGCGTCGACCCCGAGCGCGCGCCGATCCGTCGATCCATCGCCGCCGCCCGCCCGTGGTGGGGCGCGGGCGCCGTGGCGGGCCTCCTCGCCGCCGCGATCTGGCTGCCCGACAACTCCGCCGTCACTTACCGGGGCGGGCTGCTGCTGGTCTCGCTGTTCAGCGCCGTGGTCATCTGGGCGGCCATCGCCGACGGCCGGTTCGGGCGCATACTCGACACCGCTCCCCTGCGCTACCTCGGCGAGCGGTCGTACGGCCTCTACCTCTGGCACTGGCCGCTGCTGGTGCTCGTGCAGCTCTGGGATCCCGTCGGCACCGGCCCCTGGAGCATCGTGGGCACCGGACTCACCACCCTGGTTCTCGCCCTCAGCGCCGCCGCACTCTCGCACCGCTGGCTGGAGACCCCGATCCGCCGGTTCGGCCTGCGCGGCGCGCTCCGCCGTCTACGCGGTTGGGCCGCCGGATCATCGAGCGCGCCCGGCGCCCCTCGACACCCGCGACCGCGGTATGTCCTCGCCATTGTCGCCGTGGCGACGGTGCTGCTGCTGGCCGGCACCGCCGCATCCGTTCTCACGGCGCCGTCGATGACCTCGGCGCAGGCCGAGGTGCTGCGCGGCCAGCAGGCGCTCGACCGGGCGGCCGAGGCCGCGGAGGCTCAGGCCGCTGCCGTCGCCGCAGCGCAGGCCGCCGGGGTGGCCGCTGAAGCCACCCGCGGCTCCACCATCACCGCGGTCGGCGACTCGGTCATGTTGGCCTCCGCGGCGGAACTGCAGGCGGAGTTCCCCGGCATCGCGATCGACGCGCAGGTCTCCCGCGGCATGGACGCCGCCCCGGAGATCCTCGCCGCGCAGCGCGACGCCGGCACCCTGCGCCCGGTCGTGGTCGTAGGACTGGGCACCAACGGCCCGATCACTCCGGCCGAGCTCGCCGCCATCATGCGATCCATCGGGCCGAGCCGCGAACTTATCGTGGTCAACGCTTTCGCTGACCGGGACTGGACCGCCGGCGTCAACGCCGAGCTGGCGGACTTCTCGGCGCACCGCGCCCGCGTCGCCCTGGCCGACTGGAGCGGCGCGATCGCCCCGCACGTGGACGTGCTCGCCGACGACGGCATCCACCCCGGCCCCACCGGCGGTGCGATCTACGCCGACGCCGTGGCGACCGCACTCGACAGCCTGGCGGATGCGCCGCTGGCCCCGGTGCCCGGCGCCGACACCCTCCAGGCCTTCCGCCCGCAGCCCCGCTAGCCGCTCGCCACGGCGCCCAAGCCCGACAGCCGCCGTGCCGGAGGCTCCTGGGCCTTCGCTGCACCGCCTGGCAGGCGACCGCGCCCGCAACAGCGGGCGCGGTCACCCACCAGAGGTGCGGTCGACGCATCCGGGCACACAAAAAGGGCCCGACCGAAGTCGGGCCCTTTCAGGTACTACAGGTTCAGCAGGTGACGCTGATGCTACTTGGCTTCCTCAGCGGATGCCTCGGTAGCGTCGGCCTCGACGGCGTCGGCTTCGACAACCTCAGCCTCGACGGCCTCGGGTGCTTCGGTCTCAACGACGGTCTCCTCTGCGACCGGCGCGGACGCCTTCGCGGAGGCCTTGTTCGACTTCACCTTGGGCGAAACGGGCTCGAGAACGAGCTCCATCTGCACCATGGAGGCGTTGTCGCCCTTACGGAAGCCGAGCTTCGTGATGCGGGTGTAGCCACCATCGCGCAGCGCAACCTGGGGCGCGATCTCGGTGAAGAGCTCGTGCACGACGGTCTTGTCGCCGATCGTCGCGAGAACGCGACGACGAGCGTGCAGGTCGCCACGCTTGGCGAAAGTCACCAGGCGCTCGGCGACCGGACGCAGGCGCTTGGCGCGCGTCTCGGTCGTCTTGATGGACTTGTGGGTGAACAGGCTGGCGGCCAGGTTCGCGAGCATGAGGCGCTCGTGCGCCGGTCCGCCACCGAGACGGGCTCCCTTAGTGGGCTTAGGCATTATCGGTAATCTCCAGTATCAAAGTCGAAAGGCGTCGAGGAACGACGAGCCTTAGATGGTTTCTTCGTCGTAGCCGCTGTAGAAGTGCGCACCGTCAAAGCCGGGCACAGAATCCTTGAGCGACAGGCCAAGCTCGACGAGCTTGTCCTTGACCTCATCCACCGACTTCTGACCGAAGTTGCGGATGTTCATCAGCTGGGTCTCCGAGAGGGCGACCAGTTCGCTGACGTTGTTGATGCCTTCGCGCTTGAGGCAGTTGTACGAGCGCACGGACAGATCGAGGTCTTCGATCGGCACGGACAGCTCGGTCGAGAGAACGGCGTCGACCGGCGCGGGGCCGATCTCAATGCCCTCAGCGGCCGTGTTGAGCTCGCGGGCCAGACCGAACAGCTCGGTCAGCGTACGACCGGCGGATGCGATGGCGTCGCGAGGCGAGATAGCCGACTTGGTCTCCACGTCAACGACGAGGCGGTCGAAGTCGGTGCGCTCACCGGCACGAGTTGCCTCGACACGGTAGGTCACCTTGAGAACCGGCGAGTAGATCGAGTCGACCGGAATCTGGCCGGCCTCGGAGTACTCGTTGCGGTTCTGGGTAGCCGACACGTAACCACGGCCACGCTCGATGGTCAGTTCAAGTTCGAACTTGGCCTTGTCGTTCAGGGTCGCGATGACGAGCTCGGGGTTGTGAACCTCCACGCCGGCCGGAGCCGAGATGTCGGCAGCGGTGACCTGGCCGGAGCCCTGCTTGCGCAAGTACGCGGTGATCGGCTCGTCGTGCTCGCTCGAGATGACGAGTCCCTTGATGTTCAGGATGATCTCGGTGACATCTTCCTTGACCCCGGGAACGGTGCTGAATTCGTGAAGCACTCCATCGATACGGATGCTGGTGACAGCAGCGCCGGGAATCGAGGAAAGCAGGGTGCGGCGCATCGAGTTACCGAGGGTGTAGCCGAAGCCGGGCTCGAGCGGTTCGATGACGAACCGGGACCGGAACTCCGAGATGTTCTCTTCGGTGAGCGTGGGGCGCTGTGCGATAAGCACTATTGATTCCTTTCGGCGAAGTGTCCGCTATATGACACTTAGTGGCGAGTTGTTAAGTTGTGAGACTCGACGGGGTGGCTGGCCACCCTGTCGCGGTGAACGGCGAGTGAGCCTGCCCGGATCTTTCGACCCAGACAAGCCCAATCGCCAGTCACTGAAAGGAATTAAACGCGGCGGCGCTTCGGGGGACGGCAACCGTTGTGAGCCTGGGGCGTCACGTCGTTGATCGAACCAACTTCGAGGCCGGCAGCCTGCAGCGAACGGATAGCCGTTTCGCGGCCGGAGCCCGGTCCCTTGACGAAGACGTCAACCTTCTTCATGCCGTGCTCCTGCGCCTGGCGGGCAGCCGACTCGGCGGCCAGCTGAGCGGCGAACGGGGTCGACTTGCGCGAACCCTTGAAGCCGACTCCACCTGAGGACGCCCAGCTGATGACTGCACCGGTGGTGTCAGTGATCGAGACGATGGTGTTGTTGAACGTGGACTTGATGTGAGCCTGGCCCACAACAATGTTCTTCTTTTCTTTCTTACGCGGCTTCCGTACGGCCGACTTGGGTGCTGCCATGATTTCTCCTGAATCCTAGAGGCGAGACGGGCTAGGCGAGGCCTAGCGCGCCTTCTTCTTGCCGGCTACGGTGCGCTTCGGGCCCTTACGGGTGCGAGCGTTGGTCTTGGTGCGCTGGCCGCGAACGGGCAGGCCCTTGCGGTGACGAATACCTTCGTAGCTACCGATCTCGACCTTGCGGCGGATGTCAGCGGCGATCTCGCGTCGAAGGTCACCCTCGATCTTGAAGGTTCCTTCGATGTAGTCGCGGAGCTGGACGAGCTGCTCGTCAGTCAGGTCCTTGACGCGAATGTTTCCATCGATCTCGACGTCGGCGAGGGTCTTGAGGGCCCTCGTACGGCCAACACCGAAAATGTAAGTAAGTGCAACTTCCACGCGCTTATCGCGCGGAATGTCTACGCCGGCTAGACGTGCCATTGTGGCTTCTCCTGTGGGATGAGTGGAGGTCTGTAACAGTGCCTGTGCATCGGCCTCCAACCGATGGTGTCACCCCGAGGGGTTCCCGGCACTGCTAAGTATTTAGTTGTTAAGCTGCTGACCGCGGTGAGATCGGCCTGCGGGTCTCGACAAGCTCGACCAGCCCTGAGGCTGCTGAGCTTGCCAGGTGACTAGCCCTGACGCTGCTTGTGACGCGGGTTCTCGCAGATGACCATCACGTTGCCGTTACGGCGGATGACCTTGCACTTGTCACAGATCTTCTTGACGCTGGGCTTGACCTTCATGGGTGTGTCCTTGTAATCGCTGTCTTCGTACCCTCGGGATGCCGTGGGCCGTTACTTACAGCAACGCTTTACTTGTAGCGGTAAACGATCCGACCGCGGGTCAGGTCGTAAGGGCTCAGCTCCACGATCACGCGGTCCTCAGGGAGGATGCGGATGTAGTGCTGACGCATCTTGCCCGAAATGTGGGCAAGAACTTTGTGGCCGTTGGTCAACTCAACGCGAAACATCGCATTGGGAAGAGCTTCGACTACTGCGCCCTCGATCTCGATGACACCGTCTTTTTTGGCCATAACTCACTATCGCTAAAGTATTGGTTGCTGGTC
>Ga0247808_10000165_pt1 | contig 41084 bp, 27 predicted proteins | sample UWRJL089202R1_FD_179914 | JGI IMG/M metagenome (GOLD analysis project Ga0247808, IMG submission 179914) | Plant litter microbial communities from Arlington Agricultural Research Station in Wisconsin, United States - UWRJ-L089-202R-1 | ecosystem: Environmental > Terrestrial > Plant litter >...
TCTTTATTGCTACCCGTTTACCGTTCCCAGGACCGCACAGAGAACTCATAACGTATCTGCGAAACAATTTCCCAATGCAATTTATCAATATCCTTATTTTGCCTGTCTTTCATTTTTTCTAATTCAAGCAAACTCAATATATCTAATAGGGCATTGTGTGCTTTTAGTTTTTCTATTTTACATTCCAGACTAGTGCAAGATTGTAGTTCCTGCAATATAGAAAGACGTTTTGCTTTATCTTTGGGATGAAGTTCCACGTGGCCAAAATTGATTACATTGATTCCAGCGCGCATGTTTCGTTGATCTTCGGTTCTTATCTTTACAAAAACAACGTCTTTCTGAGCTTCTATAGAATCAGGGAAAATAATTATTCCACAGCTGTTTTCAGTAGAAAGAGAATAAAACTCTTCATCAAACATATCTGATACCGTAATCTTATACCGTGTATCACGGTCATTGATGTTCCATCGTATGACTTGTACGTTGTTGATGTACTGGTATCGCTGGTCATCAGCAAGCCAGGAATACACCTCTCTGTCCTCTCCAAAGGATTGATAAGAGGTTGCGTTGTATGGCCTTCCGGCGGTGTACGGCGGTTGAAACGGACCGAGACGTTGTACCGTTTCAAAATCCAGAAATTGATCCACGCCCCAGGTATAACAGGATAAAGGAGCAAAGGCCTTGACTTGCGCAGAAGCTTGATAAAAAGTAAAACCAATGAAGAGAAAAGTAAAAAAGGATTTCATGGAAAGGGAGCGTTTAAAAATGAAAGATAAGAGTTGGTTTAGACAGGGAAGCTCAACAACAGTTTAATGCATGATCGGATTGAAACAACAAAAGTTAGTGGATACCTTTACAGGAGCCATTTACATTCGTTTTTCATATCTTTCAATATTACGATAAAGACTATGGATGTTCAGGATGAGCTTGTACTTCTATAGCCCAGCTGTCTTCTCCATATGACGCTGTTTTAAGGATGCTGGTATCTTTATCCAGGTATTTGTAACGTTCAAAGATGGACACTTGTTTTCTTGAATTGACCTCCCCGTATCCTGAATAATACAGTTTTTTATTTTCAGGAATATCCGCTACTGTACTATCGTATTCCGCTAATACGCGGAGATTTTTATAACGGGAAGATAACAGGTTCCGATAAGGAGCTTCTAACAAGTCAGGAAGAAAAACAGCCTGGTATTCCGCATCGGTTGTATTTCCGCAGTCTGGTCCTGAGTACCGGTATACCAATACTTCTATGCTGTCATTGACCATAGGAATTACAATGCTTTGCGCATAAGCTGCATGAAGGCCTTCCAGGTCTTTGACATCTGTTTCTCTGGAATGTTGTTTTCGGAAAACAAAATAAGCCATGAGCGCAATAAGAAGAACTAAAGGAAGCCAGATGAGTTTTTTCATAGAGAGTTTGTTCTATTCATTGTGATTTTTTAAAAGCACTTCCAATTCCTGTATAAAATCTTGCTGAGCCGGATTTATTTTTTCAAGCGCTTCATGTACCTCAAACCATGCCCCTCTGTCAATTTCCGGAAAATCGTGGAAGCGTCCTGACTTTGGCGGCCATTCGAGCGAGAAGGTGTTGCTTCGGATCGTAGCGGCATCGATGTCTTGTTCGCAGGCCCAGGCATAAACTGTTTTACCTGATTTTAGACGAACCGGTTTTAATTCGATGAAGTGTTTTGCTGTTATGGCTTGGCCTGTCTCTTCTTCAAACTCACGCAAGGCAGCATCTATAGCCTTTTCAGCCGAAAGGAATTCTCCCTTTGGAATAGACCAGCTTCCCAGGTCTTTGTTTTTCCAAAGTGGACCGCCAGGATGCACAAGAAAGACGAAAAGCTTTTTCTTGAGGTGTTTGTATAAAAGCAAACCGGCGCTTTGTTTCATAAAGAGCGAACGTTTTTTATGGGTGTGAAGTGGAAAGAGCAAATCTCAACACCTCATGTGTAGATTAATCCTTGATATGATGCGACAACTTATGGATCGTAAAATTAAGCTTGTCAAATTCTATATACGTCGTATCGTGCTTATCGGGTTGATCGTGTTCTTTGTAATACATGCTTTTCACAATGAGCAATCCATTGTTCACGCCATTGGAGTCTTCCGGAAATACAGGATCAAAACCTACAGCGGCGTAGTCTCCCGAGGCTGTACTGTACTCTGCAATGAAACGTACCTGGTCATTGTCTGCAATGTAATAGAACCTGGACACATTCGTATAATCACAAGCCTGCGTCCCGTAGTCGATCGTAAAAATTAATTTGTTGCCCGACAGTTTATGCTGGCCCATAGAAACGGCAAACAATTCATCATAGCCTTTGATCGAGTCACTAAAAATCAGTTTGTCCTTTTTATATATTTCCAGAATGCCTGGATTCTTCCAACCGTAAATGTCCTCGTCGTATTTTACATAACCATATACTAAAGTATAAGCTCCGATGACCGTTGATTTTGGTTTCAACAGATTTCCTTCGTATTCCCTTTTTCTCTGGAGTTCTTCTACATCCACAGGCCTACCTTCTTGTAAGGTATCCGTTGCTACGGTCGACAATGTATCTTCCGAAAGGGAAAGATCTTTTTTATCCGATGCCGGTTCGCTGCAGCTAAATAGGGCGAAGAGGAGTAGGGAGAGAAGAAGGGTGAGTTGTTTCATGATTATGGAATCAGCTTTAGTGCTTGAGATTGTTTTGTTGTCACATAAGTTGTTAAATCTTTGCCTTGTAGTTTGGTTGTGATTTGGTAGGGATATTTAACTTTACGTTTCGGATCGGCGGTCTTAATGAGGTTTTAAAGCGTACATTTTTTGTAGATAGGGTTGTTGCAGTGATGGATTGCTTTGGCTTGTTTCCAATAAAAATAAAGTATTGAAATCTTTAGGATTGAGCTCATGTGCCTTCATAAGGTAGCGCATGGCGATGTCGTAATCTTTTGATTCCGGCCAGAGGAAATCATATAGAACAAAATGATAGGCCAATGCAAAATTCATTTCCCAACGGTTACCGAATTTTTGCTCGCAACGTTTTATGAATTCCTGTTCTCCTGTTTTATCCTCGGCATATTTATAAATGGCAAGCCTCTCTGTGTAGGCTTGTAAATTGTCCGGATATTTTTTTAAGGATTGTTCAATCAGGGTCAATTGTTTTTCTTTTGCCATGGAAGACAATACAGAATCCCCGCTGTAACTGAATATACCACTCATTTGTGCATATGCGCGGGCCGCGATCAGCAAAGTATCCTGATCAGTTTCGGCAAGTTTTTTTAAGTATGTAATTACTTTTTGATCCTCACCGCTTTTGTAAGCTTCATTGATACGAGTTTCCAGCTGTTTTCGAACGCTGGACAAACTATCGTAATTGACTGTCTGCGCCATGAGCTGGCTGCTTAGTAACGCTAAAAATAATAGAAGTGTTTTGTTCATTAGAATGGCTTTATTCGTTAATTTTTTAATGTTCTGATCTTTCCCATGATTTGTAAGAAAACTAATGCTGGCGCCAGCAGGGGAAATATTATTTACCAAGCCTGTATTGAAGACTCGTATTTAGAGAGAGAGAGATTGAAACCGAAGGTCATCGGGGGAATTGTTTGTTTTGGATGCGTAAAAATCATAACTGTATCGAGGACTTACGAGTAGAAACAAACGCGGAGAGATGTTGTAAAGCAATCCTATGCTCGCAGTGGCCGTCGCGCTGAAGGAATTATTAATAGCGTTATCACTGAATGCAGGCTCCAGATCTTTTGACTTTAATTTTTCATAAAGGAGCACATTTAACACAATACCTCCTGAAGCGATAATAGAAAGTTTATGGTCTGCCAAATCAAAGAAGGAATACCCGACTTCTAAGGGAAGACTCAGGTAACTGTAAGAGTATTTCATGGAATAATACCGGATGCCACCACCTGAGAAGATGTAGCGGGTATCAGGTATGCCTGTTAGCGTAAAACTTTTTTTAGTGAAAGATAATCCTGCACTGGCAAACCAGTGCGGTGTAAAAAAATGCATGGTACTCAAACCCGCCTGATAACCTAATCCGGGATCGAAGTTGTCGTATTTGTCTTTTTGTAAAATGTTATAAGACGCACCAACGGCAGGCCCTATAGACCATTTGCTTTGTGCATGACCAGGATGAATGAGGACAAAAGAGAAAAACAAAAGGGAGTAAAAAAATATTTTGTGAAAAGTCATAACAATGAAATTTAAGATGAACAATATGAATGTGCTTTTGTAATGATGCTCGCGTTAGCAGCGGCAAGTTGAAAATCTAAAATGGAATTTTATTATAAATAAAGTTATTCGTCAGGTCGTTGTAATAAATGTGATAAGCATTCTTATCGTCTTTTATCACGGCATTGGTATGATTGTCCAGTGTTGCTATTTCTCCTTCCGGCAATCCATCGATTGTTACAAAGTAAATTCTATTATAAAGAATATGTACTTGAGGCGAGTCTGCAAAATATTCAGTTCGCAGCATGTCCAACATTCTTTTTAAAGCGTCAAATTGAGAAGGGGCGTAGGGCATGTTTGTAATAGATTTAATAGCGAAGATTCATCTACTACCAATCTTTGTTACCTACTGACTGTTTAATATATGTTTTCAAATTTGATAAAGAAGATTTAATATTTTCTTCCGTTGTTTGAATAACTTTTTTCTTACTGATCATGCTCCCTTCAAAAGCCATTCTACCTGAACCTACACTAGAATAAAAAAAGTCCGTATAGGTATATCGTATCTTGCCATCTTTGAATTCAAGAAGAAAAGTATATTCAATCCAACCCTCTTTCATAAACATATTTGTTTTGAAACTTCCTTTACCAATAATTTTTCCTGTTTCTTTATCTGCAAGTTGAATGACATCATTAGATGATTTGAAATTTAAAGCTATCCATTCATTTGTTCTAGAATAGATTTCACCTTTAGAAAGTAAACTGTCAATCTTCTTGATACCTTGAGATTGATATTTTCCAGTAAGACTATCTTGAGTTATTGTTTGACTGAATCCTGTTAGAGTAATGAATGGAATAATAAAAAATATCAGTATTGCCTTTTTCATAGTTTAATTTTTTTTTATGAATTCAATATTTCTCTACTCACATTAACAAGAAGAAATAAGTTTTCTTTGCTAGCGCTGAATATTTCCTATCTGTTCAAATAATTAATAAATGCAGATGGCATGAGGTTAAACCATTCTATCTGACGACTAAAGTGTCAATAGTTTGTATTTCGTGTATTTCAGCTATATTTTCTAGAGAACCAATGGAAAAACTAATAGGTTCTATTTCGTCTTTTTCAACATAAAATCTAAATTCTTTTTGATATTCAAATTCAAGTGGTTTTTGAAATAAATGAACAGTACCGTTTATTTTATCTTTATCATAATACTCTACGAAATTGTAGTTGTATTTGAGATTTAAGGATTTGAGTTTGTTTTCAACTCGATTCAAGAATTCTTGCTTATCCTTAATGAATAGTACATGCGACCCGAAAAGTTTAACTTTCTCATCAACTTTTATGTCTTCGGGATTGTTGAAACCATAAGAGGATATGCAATAAAGACAAAATACATTTCCTGTTATTTTCTCTCTAGATCCACGCAGATGCAAACTATGATATTTGCCTTTGAAATTTAAGCTTGGTATTTCAATATCGCCAGCAGGTATATTAAGAATCGAAGATACACCTTCATATGAATCGCCCCTTAATTCTTCATCTTCAAGTTCTCTGAATTTTTGTAATGGATTCATGTAGATAGTCCCATTATTGAACAAATCTTCTATGTTTTCCTTGCTACCAAACTTCATAAAAAGTAAGACAGTGTGTTTTTCTTGCATTTCAGAGAGTTTTATAATAGAACTATAGTTAACTAGAAATAAAGAATTACAGGTTATATTAAAACAAAGGTAGCTTGCCTAATAGGGTTATATAAGATTAAGGTATATGTGAAACCACATTAATTCTTGGTCTTAGGTCATCTTGTTTTCCAAGTTCTTGGGCCATAAATTCCAAGCTTTGTGGTTTTGAATTTTTATCCATCCAACGACAAGTAATTTCGTTTAATTGTTCATTGATATGAATTGCTACCATTCTAAGACTAGGATTGCTTAGATGATATACACTATCACCTATTTTAAAGTCTTTAATTGTGTATTTTCCCATGTCAATATTTAATTAAAAATCATTTTTAGTTCTCTAGATAAAGCTCCAAATGTAGCTTCTAAGTAATTTTTAGGAAATGGAATATAAACAAGTCCGTGAATGTTACTTGGAATGTTAACATCTTCTTCGTGAAGCAATACAACATTTTTCAAACCGTATTTACCTTGAAAAAAACCGACTTCATGTAAAACATTTTCTCTCGCTCTAATTTCCTGACCAAAAATGTCATCTCCAGTCATTACAATTACAGCATAACAACATTTACTTGATTCTTCATTCAGTTTTTGTAAAATGGTTCTTCCTAAGTTAGCTTCTTGAGCAAGTTCAAGTGTCAATAGGTGCATATCCTTTTCAATATAGGATTGAACTTTAAACCATTCTTTACTTAATCCATGGCTAATGAAAATTCTTTTAGGTTTATCTTTCTCTTCAAGATTCTCTCCAATTCTAAAGCTAGTCCTTACTTCAAGAATATAGTCGATGTTTTGTATAATAGGATCAATTTGACTTATGCCATAAAAGGTATCTCCTTTCATTCCTATTCCCATGGAATCAGGTATTTTTACTAGAGGTAAGTCGGAATATAACTCTGGTATAGTTTTTATAAGTTCTTTTCTACAATTATCGAATTGCAATAACAAGTGCTCCACAATTGAGCCTGATGTTCTAAATCCAGAATCCCAAGGAATCGAATCAAAGTTCTTTTTAAGTCCAGCAAATTTTGCAAACAATACAGCTGTTTTATCCATTGTTTTCACTATTATTTTATCTCCAACCCCAAATTCCCCGCCATCAAACTCTCATCCGTCAGCGGAGTAGAACCAGCATCCGTCAGGCGTTTCTCCAATTCATCATCAGAAGGCATTCCTGTGGTGATCGTTTCTTCTTCCGCACTGAACTTGCCGTCAGAGGTGGCGATGGCTGAGTTGGCCGCTAATGCAGCGGAGCCGTACATGCGTGCACGCTTCGAGAAGTAAACCGCTTCCTGGTAATTGCCTGCTTCGTATAATTTCTTCGCGTGACGTTCGTAACGCACCATCTGTCCCAAATCTCCGGTGAATTTTTTGGTATTGAAAACCGCACGGTGAGTATGTCCCGTAAAACGGTTGGTCTTCAATAAAAAGTTTTTAGTACGCGCCTGGTCGGCAACAACAGCGGTTGCGGCAGGCTTGTCACCTTGTTTTTTCTTTTGAGCGAAGGAAGCGGTACTTAGCGTTAGAGCGAGGAATAGAAGAATGAAGTGTTTCATAGGTTAGAAGGTTTAGTTGTCAGTGGTCAGTTGTCAGTGATCAGTAGTTTAAATAGTTTATTAGTTGGTCTAAGTAATATAAAGTCCCCTTCAGGGGATTAGGGGCAAGAATGTAAGTGTAAGTAATCGGCATTCCATTCGCGAAGCACTGATCACTGTCTACTGACAACTGACCACTACACCGCAAAACAGATATAAAAAAAGCTGCCCCTAAAATAAGAGCAGCTTCCTTGTAAATCTATCAGTCCTTAAGACCCGCAAGCCTCACAGTTTTCCGGATTGTCCAGTGAACAAGCCATGTCGCTGATCTTTTGCTGGGCGTCCACTGCAGCAGCAGCTGAGGCGGCAGAGTTGCCGGCAGTACCATCTGTTGCCTGTTCTTTGTCGATCGTAAATTTAATCGCATCAGCGGCAGATTTAGAACGCAAGTAGTACATACCTGTTTTCAAACCTTTCTTCCAGGCGTAGAAGTGCATCGACGTCAACTTACCGAAGTTCGGCTGATCAACGAATACGTTCAAGCTTTGGCTTTGGCAGATGTATGCCCCACGATCGGCTGCCATGTCGATCAATGTTTTTTGCTTCAGTTCCCATACAGTTTTGTAAAGGTCCTTGATGTTTTGAGGAATCTCGTTGATGTTTTGTACCGAACCGTTTTGTTCGATCAAACGCTGCTTCATCTTATCGTTCCACAAGCCCAGCTTGATCAGGTCTTTCAACAAGTGTTTGTTCACGATAGCGAACTCACCTGACAATACGCGACGGCTGTAGATGTTAGAAGTATAGGGTTCGAAGCATTCGTTGTTACCCAGGATTTGAGAAGTAGAAGCCGTCGGCATTGGAGCTACCAATAGAGAGTTTCTCACACCGTGTTTCTTCACTTCTTTTTTCAAGGCTTCCCAGTTGTATCGGCCAGACTCTGGAGTTACACCCCACATGTCGAATTGGAAAATACCTTTAGATACCGGAGAACCTTTGAAGGTTTCGTAAGGGCCCAGTTTCTTCGCCAAATCCATAGAAGCCGTCATGGCTGCGTAGTAAATGGTTTCGAAGATGTCTTTGTTCATGCCCGCTGCTTCCGGAGAATCGAAAGGCATGCGCATCATGATGAAAGCATCCGCCAATCCTTGTACACCCAAACCGATCGGACGGTGACGTTTGTTAGAACGTTCCGCTTCGATGACCGGGTAGTAATTGATGTCGATGATTTTGTTCAGGTTTTTCGTTGCTACATAAGTAACATCGTATAATTTTTGGTGATCGAATACACCGTTGATCACAAATTTAGGCAAAGCCAAAGAAGCCAGGTTACATACCGCTACTTCATCCGGAGAAGTAAACTCCAGGATTTCCGTACACAAGTTCGAAGACTTGATGGTACCTAAGTTCTTCTGGTTAGACTTGCGGTTGCAATGGTCTTTGTACAACATGTACGGGTTACCTGTTTCTACTTGCGCCTCAAGGATAGCGAACCAAAGTTCTTGCGCTTTGATCGTCTTGCGTGCTTTTCCTTCGCGTTCGTATTTCTCGAACAGGTTTTCAAAATCTTTACCGTATGTATCGGCAAGACCCGGTGCTTCGTGCGGACAGAACAATGACCAGTCGCCGTTGTCTTCTACACGCTTCATGAACAAGTCATTTACCCATAGGGCATAGAACAAGTCACGCGCACGCATTTCTTCTTTCCCGTGGTTCTTTTTCAAGTCCAGGAATTCGAAGATGTCGGCATGCCATGCTTCCAGGTAAATAGCGAAAGCACCTTTACGCTTTCCACCGCCTTGGTCTACATAGCGCGCTGTGTCGTTGAATACACGCAACATCGGGATGATACCGTTAGACGTACCGTTGGTACCTTTGATATAAGAACCTGTTGCGCGAATGTTGTGTATGCTCAAACCAATACCGCCGGCAGATTGAGAGATCTTGGCGCATTGTTGTAATGTTTCGTAGATACCGCTGATGCTGTCTTCTTTCATTGTCAACAGGAAGCAAGATGACAATTGAGGTTTAGGCGTACCAGCGTTGAATAGAGTAGGAGTAGCATGCGTGAACCATTTTTCAGAGAGCAAATGGTACGTTTCTACAGCTGCTTCGATGTCGTCGGAGTGAATACCGCAAGCCACACGCATCAACATGTGCTGAGGTCTTTCAGCGATCTTGCCGTCCAGTTTCAACAGGTAAGATTTCTCCAGGGTTTTGAAACCGAAGTAATCGTAACCGTAGTCACGGTCGTAGATGATCGTAGAGTCCAGTTGAGCCGCGTGGTTACGGATAAACTCGTACGTATCTTTAGACAACAACGGAGCATTTTCTCCTGTTTTAGGATCTATATAAGTGTAAAGTCTTTTCATCGTATTGGAGAAAGACTTACTGGTTTTCTTGTGAAGGTTAGACACCGCGATGCGCGCCGCAAGGATGGCATAGTCCGGGTGTTTGGTGGTGAACGATGCCGCCGTTTCCGCTGCCAAATGGTCCAGCTCTTCGGTGGTCACGCCGTCATACAAACCGTCGATCACGCGTTGCGCCACGATGATCGGGTTGATGAAGTTCAGATCCAAGCCATAGCAAAGCCTCTCAATGCGTGCTGTGATCTTGTCGAATTTTACAGATTCGCGTCTGCCGTCTCGTTTAAGTACTAACATAATTTCTGCTCCCTTTTTTTTAATGTATTCAAAGTAATTTTTTCCCTTATTAATAGACGATCTCTAAAAATCTTCGTCTAGACTAAACTTGTTTGAAGCCTTGTCGGTCATGACACCGGCCTTTTGGTATTCCGAAACTCTTTTTTCAAAGAAATTCGTTTTGCCTTGCAGTGAAATCATTTCCATGAAATCAAATGGGTTGGTGGCATTGTAATGCTTAGGGCAACCCAGCGCTAACAGTAGGCGGTCGGCAACAAACTCAATGTATTGAGACATTAACTTTGAGTTCATACCGATCAAGTCAACAGGCAATGCGTCAACAACGAACTCTTGTTCGATCTTCACGGCATCAGCAATGATTTCCAGTACTTTTTCCTGAGGCAATTTATTGTCGATGTATTGAGTATACAGTAAGCAAGCGAAGTCGCAGTGCAATCCTTCGTCTCTTGAGATCAATTCGTTGGAGAAGCTCAAGCCAGGCATCAGGCCTCTTTTCTTCAACCAGAAGATCGAGCAGAAACTACCGGAGAAGAAAATTCCTTCGATGGCAGCGAAAGCGATCAAACGTTCGATGAAGTTACCGTTGGTGATCCAACGCATGGCCCAGTCTGCTTTGGTCTTTACGCAAGGCACTGTTTCCAGGGCGTTGAACAAATGGTCTTTTTCAGCCGGGTCTTTGATGTACGTGTCGATGAGCAGGGAATAGGTTTCAGAGTGGATGTTTTCCATCATGATCTGAAAACCGTAGAAGCATTTTGCTTCCGGGTATTGTACTTCTTCCAAAAAGCCTGTAGCCAGGTTTTCGTTCACGATACCATCGCTGGCAGCGAAGAAAGCCAATACGTGACTTACAAAGTGTTTTTCGCCGTCGTTAAGTTTCGCCCAATCCGTTAAATCCTGGGAAAGGTCGATTTCCTCTGCCGTCCAGAAGCTCGCTTCTGCCTGCTTGTACATCTGCCAAATATCAGAATATTTGATAGGGAACAGTACAAACCGGTTTTTGTTTTCGGCTAGTAAAGGCTCGTTAAGATGGTCGTTTTTTGCACTCATTTTATGAATAATAATATCGTTTTTTATTTCTGGAATTCCTATTCAGAGGCAACAATTAATGCCCTTCAAAAGTTTGAGCTTAGCTGGTGAATAGAAAAGGGTTTTCAGGGGTCTCTCGGCCTGAATACAAATATGATAAAATCGCCCCCGTTTGTCAATGTAAGAAATCGAATCAAAAAGCATCTGTATGGATTTGTTTAATTCGCTTTAAAGAGCCTATTTTACAGAAAGATAGACACACCTTTTTTAAGTAAAGCTTGTGCGAATTTGGTTGAATTTCGAGGATTGCGAAATCTCTGAAACTTTTCCACAGGACTTATTTCCCCACGACTGGAGATATTCTCAGGAATTACTTGCTTTATTAGAAATTGTGTGATATGTTTGCAGTCCTTTTCCGAAAAAAATTAACAGGAATAATACCATGTACGCAATTGTAGATATCGCCGGTAAACAACACAAAGTGGAAGCTGGCAAATTCATTTATACCAACAGACTTGAGGGCGCAGAAGGTGCTGCCATCAGTTTTGACCAGGTTCTTTTGGTAAGTAACGGAGGTTCAGTAGTAGTTGGCGCTCCTGTAGTAGCTGGTGCTTCAGTTTCTGGCAAAATCGTAAATCACCTGAAAGACGATAAAGTTCTTATCTTCAAAAAGAAAAGAAGAAAAGGATACAGAAAATTCCAAGGACACAGACAGTCTTTAAGTAAGGTTTTAATCGAAACTATTGTAAATTAATTATACTATGGCTCACAAAAAAGGTGCGGGTAGTTCCAAAAACGGTCGCGAATCACATAGCAAACGCCTGGGCGTTAAAGTATACGGTGGTCAAGCTGCGCAAGCAGGTAACATCATTGTAAGACAAAGAGGTACAAAACATCATCCTGGTAAAGGAGTAGGTATCGGAAGAGACCATACTTTGTTTGCTTTGGTAGATGGTAAAGTAGTCTTCAAAAAAGGCCAAAAAGACCGTTCATTCGTGTCTATCGAGCCTTTGGAAGCTTAGTCTTTCCAAAATTTTATTAAAAGGTCCTGAAAATGATTTTTCGGGACCTTTTTATTTTTTAGACGTAATAGGGATTAAGCTTATTGCGGCTTTTTTGCTTTAGATGCTCAAGCTCTTATGAAAGTAAGCTTAACTCTTTCTAATCGGTTATTTTCACCATCAGTCTACCTAAGTATGAGATTCCTATTGATTTTATTAATAGTGTCAGGAGGTTTTTACTCTTCTTTCGCTCAGGCCCCTTGTACGTTGGATAGTACATACTTTACTTTCGGAGGATTTCCTGGCTATACTGTAAGTGATGTTGGTGTCCAAACGGATGGGAAAATCATTGTTGTTGGTGGTTTTAGAAGATATGGTTTAGATTCCATTGCCGGCATCGCTCGTTTAAATTCGGATGGTACATTAGATAAAACGTTCAACGTCGGTGGAAAGGGATCTTCGTCTATAGATAAGGTAGCCATCCTAAGTGATGGTAGAATGATGATTATAGGTTCGTTTATGACCTCCTATAATGGAGTGATTTGCGGTGGGATAGCGCGATTGAATGCAGATGGTTCTTTAGATCCTACTTTTAATCAAGGAACTGGGTTTACCAATACAGGCCCTCATGCAATGACTATTCAATCAGATGGGAAAATAATTGTAGCAGGCCAATCGGGTTTTTATAAAAGTACAGCGATTACAGCTGTGAGTAGGATAAACACTGATGGCACATTAGACAATACTTTTAATTGTACTATGAGCTCTATAATCCTCCCTAATGCTGTAGTGGTGCAATCAGATGGGAAAGTCGTTGTAGGGGGCAGTTTTACAACTTATAATAGTACACAGACATTAAAGTATATTTTTAGACTCAATGCCGATGGTTCTAGGGATAATAGTTATGTGCCTGTGTTCAATTCCACTGTCGAGGATATGTTGCTACAGGAGGATGGAAAGATAATTGTTGGCGGTGGATTCAATAATACCAATCACGTGAGCATTGCACGCTTAAATAGTGATGGATCTTTTGACAATACATTTCAGGCTGGCACAAATATCAACGGTGGTGTGAAAGCTTTACTAAAGCAAACAGACGGAAAGATTGTTGCTGCAGGAACGTTTAGAAATTTTCAAGGAGTAGATGCAGATCGTATTGTCCGTTTGACTTCAGATGGTGCGGTTGACAATTCCTTTGTAAGTGGAAAAAGTTTTTCTATCGATTGGATAGGATCAATAGCGTTCCAAACCGATGGGTCTATAATAGCGGTGGGGAATCTTTTTGATTATCAGAATATAAGTGCTAAAGCTATTGTACGCATCAAAACTAATGGGTCTATCGATTATTCTTTCAATAAGGGAGCGACAGTACCTCTTAAAATTATTTTAGATAACCAGGGTAAAGCATTGATAAATTGTTCTTACTATTCTGATGGAGAAGTTGTGAAACAATTACTTCGCTTGAATACTGATGGATCAGTTGACCGAACATTTTCAGTAACGTTAAGTGATTATTCAATCTTTATCTATGCTACTACGATCACTAGTATGATTGTTCAGCCAGATGATAAAATTATTATCGCAGGGCAATTTACTTCTGTTAATGGCACAGCGGTTCAACGTATATGCCGGCTCAATCCCGATGGATCATTAGACCCTACTTTTCAAGCACAAATTTTGCTAAACGAGTATGTCAATAGCATGGCATTACAAACAGACGGTAAGATCATTGTAGGAGGACATTTTTCTTCTATAAATGGAATTGCTATTGGCTCTTTGGCTCGCTTGAATAGTGACGGCTCCCTGGATATAGCATTTTCCACAAAGCCTGGTGCATCTTTTATTAATAAAGTTTTTATTTTACCCAATGGTAAAATATTAGTTGGTGGCGGTTTTGATGTACCTGATTTCACTTATTCCATATACATAGGACGTTTTAATTCAGATGGTTCATTTGATAACTCTTTTGTACCTGATAATTTCCATTTAGGATCAGACGTAAATGATTTTGCCGTACAGAAAGATGGTAAAATTGTTTTGGTTACATCATATGGAAATTTCGGAAAAGTGAAACGATTAAATATAGATGGTACTAATGATTATACTTTTAGAATAGGATCAGGTGCAAACAGTCGCATATCGACATGTTTGATTCAAGAAGATGGTAAGATCATTATAGGAGGAGACTTTACCGTATTCAACGGACAAGCAGCTGCTCGATTAGCTCGTCTAAACACAGATGGTTCATTAGATGCTTCTTTCTATCCCTCCGGTTACAGAGCTACACCAGATGCGATAGTAAATGATTTAGTGATACAGAAGGATGGTAAAATTATTGTGGTAGGAGCATTTGACTATGTTTATAACAGTGTTCCGGTGAATCATATTTATAGAATAAATGGGGATCCTATACATTATAATTCAATAAAAGGGAATGTCTATACAGATTCCAATGCAGATTGTATCCTACAATCGCATGAGACACGCCTGCCTTCAATGATTATACAAGCGCAAAGTAATGATGCCGTATTTTATGGAGGCTCTGATGCGTATGGTAAATATGAAATAAGAGTAGATAGCGGTACCGTGGCCTATTCGCTTTCTCAGCAAAAGAATAGCGGAGTAGGAGCTTTTGTTATCGACCAATGTGCAACATCAAGCATTGTCAATTTAACAGGTGCAGCCAAAGAAATTTGCTGTTATGATTTTGCTGATACGATCACAAATTGCTCTCTTCTTTCTGTTGAAATTACAACATCCAGATTAAGAAGATGCAGTAGGAATAGTGCGATTGCTACGTACTCTAATTTTGGGAGTAAGTCTGCTGACGGGGTTGTTGTAAAGGTTGTATTTCCTGCCTATGTTGTTCCAATCAAAACAATTCCAACATGGTCGGATAGATCTGGAGACACTTTAATTTATAATATAGGTCATCTTGCTGCTGGACAAAGTGAAACAATTGTAATCATCGATTCTGTGGTTTGTGGCTTGGAAAAGATCAGAGGACTGACGCAATGTTTTCAGGCATTCATTTCTCCTGCTTCATCTTGCTTTATTGAAAATCCTCTGTGGGATAAATCCTCTGTACAGGTGCAGGGCGTTTGTATAAACAGTAAAGCTCATTTTGAAATAAATAATAGCGGTATTGCTGCTATGACAGAAGATTCTGAGTTTAGAGTTTTTGAAAATGACACACTCATTTATAAATCAAACTTTAAACTGGCGCTTGGTGAAAAATTAATGGTTGATTATCCTGCATTGGGTTCTACCATTAGATTAGAAGCGGATCAAAGCGTTCATCACCCAGGTATGAGTATTCCTCGCGCTGCAGTAGAGGCTTGTGGTGCTACAAATTTTAATGCTGTCAAAGGATTGATCACTACACACCAGCAAGACGATTTGGATGAAGGAAAATCAATCGATTGTCAAACCATCGTGGACAGCTTTGATCCGAACGATAAAACCCCAATGCCTTTAGGTGTCGGTTTAGATCATATGATCGAAGCTGGTCAAAGAATAAAATACAGCATTCGTTTTCAAAATACAGGAACAGATACAGCTTATACTGTAAGAGTCATTGATACCTTGGATACTAATGTAGATATTTCCTCTTTTAGCGAATCTGCTTCCAGCCATCCTTACCGATTGGAGATAAGTGGCAAGGACAAAGCCGTGCTTACCTTCAATTTCGATTATATTAAATTGGTAGATAGTACAAGGAATGAAGCGGCAAGCCATGGTTTTGTGTCCTTCTACTTGAATACTAAAGCTGGACTTGCAAATGGAACGGGTGTAAAGAACAAGGCGGGTATTTATTTTGATTACAACAGTCCGGTTATTACAAACACCACATCACATATCATTGGTACATACACAGCAAGCGATTTGACGAAGGGCAATGAAGTACAAGTGACAAATGGCACCTTGCTTTCTGTTGAACATCCAAGCAGTAACCAAGCAGTTGTGGTTTTCCCTAATCCTGCTTCGGATGTTGTACAAGTAAAGCTTACTCAAGAATTAAACGATGCAAAGATTATCCTTTTGGACCTTTCGGGTCATGAAGTATATTCAGGTGCATTGAAAGGCGAGATCACTTCTGTTTCTCTTGCAGGTTTGTCATCTGGTATGTACCTCTACAAGGTGCAGAGTAATGGAGAGTTTATCGGAGTAGGAAAATTAGTGGTGAAATAATTGATAAAAGCTCAAAAAAAATCCCAGCCGTATTCATACGGCTGGGATTTTTTTGTTTAAGAATCTAAACAGGAAGTCTCCAGCTTAATAACTTTTCAAAGAAAGGCAATAGTTTATAAGGATCCACAAGCATCACATAGACGATCCCAACTACTGCTCCGTAGAAGTGGGCGCTGTGGTTGATGTTGTCTCCGGAGTTGCCTCTGCCTTGGTAATAAGAAAAAATTAAGAAAATGCCCCCGAAGATAAACGCAGGGATGGGAATAGTAAACACGTATAAATCACGGATAGGCTCCAGCATGATAAACGCAAACATCACAGCAGATACTCCTCCCGATGCACCTAAAGAGCGGTAGCCTGAAAAGTTACGGTATTTTGCAAAGGTTGGAATGTCACAGATGATCATGCCCAGTAGTAAAATAGCCACTAAATGGAAAGGGCCGAGACCATTGATGCCATGCTCAATGTAGGAGGCCGAGAAATAAAACGTAAGCACATTGAAAAACCAATGCGGCAAGTTTGCATGGATAAATCCTGAAGTCAGGAAGCGGTAGTATTCTTTGTATTTATCGATACGGTAAGGACTAAATATCCAGGCGTCGTAAAATTTACGATTGTTCAAGGCAATGAAACTTGCTACAGATATAATACCTATCAGGATATAGGTCATGGAAATAGGTAGCATAAGATTAGCTTTCGCGCTCGATTAACTGTGAGATAAATTGTTTCAACTGTCCGCGTCTGAAAATAGAGCCTTTCACTTTGGTCAAGCTTTCCAATCCGCTGTCGAAGTATTGTTGGATCTGTACGTTGGCTTCATCAGCTACACCAAGCTTGCTGTATAAATCCGTAACCCCTTTGATTTTTTGCGGAGAATCTTTTTCGGTCAATAGTTTAGTCAGCTCTTGTGCATCTTTTCCTTTAGCCAATTCAGCGGCACGAATCAACAGAAATGTTTTTTTATTGCTGCTGATGTCACCGCCTACTTTTTTGCCAAACTTTGCCGGATCACCGAAGGTGTCAAGCAAATCATCTTTCAATTGAAATCCTATACCGATGTCTACTCCTGCCTTGTACAAATAGTCCGCATCTTTTTTAGAGGCACCGGCTATGATTCCTCCCAACTGCATGCTGAATCCTAATAGCACCGCTGTCTTGAGGCGGATCATCTCCAGGTATTCTTCTACGGTGACATCGTTGCGTTTTTCAAACAACATGTCGAGCTGTTGTCCTTCGCATACCTGCGTGGCACATTGATTGAATAAAGTTACGACTTGTTTTAAAATTTCAGGTTCTAGGTCCAGCAGCAAATCATACGCTTTTACCAACATCACATCTCCTGAAAGTATAGCGGTGTTAGGATTCCATTTTTCATGCACTGTAGCTTGTCCCCGGCGCAACGGCGCCTGGTCCATGATGTCGTCGTGCATCAACGTGAAGTTGTGAAACACTTCCAGGGATAAAGAAGGCTTGATGGCCTGTTCGTAATCTTCTTTGAAGATGAGGTAGCTGAGCACCGACACCAATGGCCTCATGCGTTTGCCTCCCAAAGCCAGCATGTAATCGATGGGCTCGTACAACTCTTTCGGCTTATCACCGAAAGAAGTTTTACTCAAGGTTAGATTGATTTTTTTGACGATATTCTCTGTATTGGCAAGCATAGTTTATTGCAGCGTAGCTAATTCTAAGTCTATGGTTCTTTTTTCTAAATCTGTTTTCTTCACTTTCACCATCACTTTGTCTCCCAGGGTATAGAATTTCTTTTTCCCTTTGCCGACTAAACGATAGTTATCCGGATCAAACACGTAGTAGTCATCGGTCATGTCGGCGATGCGTACCATGCCTTCGCACTTGTTACTGATAATTTCCACAAAGATACCAAAGTCTGTGACACCGGAAATCATTCCTTCAAAAGTATCTCCTTCTTTGGCCAGGATAGACATGTATTCTACCTGTTTGTATTTGATGGAAGCACGTTCAGCTTCCGATGCTTTTTTCTCCATGTCAGAAGAGTGCTGGCATTGTTCTTCCAGCATTTTCTTGTCGACCGGTTTGCCCTGGTCCAGGTAATGCTGCAGCAAGCGATGCACCATCATGTCAGGGTAACGACGAATCGGTGAAGTAAAATGTGTATAGTGTTTAAAAGCCAGACCAAAGTGAGGTTCCGCTTCTGTTGTATAAATGGCTTTGGCCATGGTACGGATCGCCAGGCTTTGCAACACGTTTTGTTCCGGTTTACCTTCTACGTCTACCGAAAGTTTATTTAACGAAGTAGAGATTTTTCCTTCGTCTTCCAAACGCACTTCGTATCCGAATTTTTTAGCGAAGACGGCCAATGCGGCGAGCTTCTCTGAATTCGGATTATCATGCACCCGGTACACCATGGTGTTTTTTTCTGCGGGGCCTTTTCTTTGTTTGTAGACGAACTCCGCTACCTTTTTATTGGCCAGCAACATGAAATCTTCAATTAATTTATGTGCGTCTTTGCGGACTTTGTTCACCACTTCCAGCGGCACGCCTTTTTCATCGAGCTTGAATTTGACTTCCACGCTTTCAAAACTGATCGATCCTTTTCTGAAACGTTCTTCACGCAGTTTGTAAGCGATCTTGTTCATCAACAAGATTTCTTTGTCGTAATCGCCTTTGCCGTTTTCAATGACCTCTTGTACTTCTTCATACGTAAAGCGTCGGTCGGAATGGATAATGGTTCTGCCAAACCATTCGTCATGGATCTTTCCTTCTTCGTCCATGTTGAACACAGCGGAGAACGTCAGCTTGTCTTCGTTGGGACGAAGCGAACATAATCCGTTCGATAATTTTTCCGGAAGCATAGGTACCACACGGTCTACGAGGTAGACAGAAGTAGCGCGTTGACTGGCTTCTTTTTCCAATACCGAATTCATTTTGACATAATGCGTGACATCGGCAATATGAACACCGATTTCCCATAAGCCATTTTCCAATGGACGGATGGAAAGCGCATCGTCAAAATCTTTGGCATCGAAAGGATCGATGGTAAAGGTGGTGGTATTTCTAAAATCTCTTCTGCGTTTGATTTCTTCCGGAGAAATTTTTTCCGAAATATTTTCTGCATCGCGTATGACTGATTCTGCAAATTCATACGGTAAGCCATACTCTTCTAAAATCGAGTGGATCTCTGCGTCGTTAGTGCCAGCTTTACCTAAGTTTTTGATCACTTTACCGACAGGGCTTTTCGCTCTGCCTGGCCATTCGATGATTTTAACAACGACTTTATCTCCTGTCTCTGCTTTATTCACGAGCTCTGCCGGAATAAAGATATCGACATACATTTTTCTGCTGTCTGCCCGAACGAAAGAAAAGCGGTTAGAGATTTCTATTTTACCGACAAATTCGTCGCGCTTGCGTTCGATGATTTTTGTGATTTCACCTTCTGGTCCTTTGTGTGGATTGTTGACAGAGTTTTCATACACCATCACTTCCACGATATCGCCGTCCAATGCATTCTGCATTTTCATGCCTGATACCCAAATATCTTTTGTGTCGCCCTCTACAATGACGTAGGCATAGCGCGCATTGACAAAATCTACGCGGCCCTGCTTGATGTCACCGCGCATTTTTTGACCGGCGACTTTCAACTGGCCTGTTTTACCTTTAATGATTTTTCCTGTTTTAATCATCAGGAACACCATGTCTTTGAAGGCTTCCTGGTCTTGATTTTTTCGGATGTTAAATTCTCGTATCAGATCCGAAATTTTCGGTTTGTGTTCCGATTTCTTTTCTATGAACTTCAGAACCTGTTCTGGTTCGGGGATGTTAGCGTTTGGCTTTGAGCTAGAGGGGGAGTCTTTGGTGGGTCTTTTAGTTTCTTTTTTTCTCATTGGAATAATTCTCCTTTGTTAGATGACGTCCGCTTTTTTCTTAATACATCAAAATCGATCTGCGGTATAGATGATATGAGGGTTTTGGTATAATCGCTCTGCGGATGATTGTAGACGTCCTCGCCGTCTCCTTCTTCCACGATTTTCCCTTTGTTCATAACAATGATCCTGTCAGAAATAAATTTAACAACAGACAGGTCATGTGAAATAAAAATATTGGTGAATTTAAATTCTTCTTTCAATTCATTAAGAAGGTTCAACACTTGCGCCTGCACGGAAACATCCAGGGCTGAAACCGATTCATCACAAACGATGAACTTTGGTGAAAGTGCTAAAGCGCGTGCGATACAAATACGCTGGCGTTGTCCTCCGGAAAATTCGTGTGGGTAACGATTGAAATGATTGCCGTGCAGGTTTACACGTTCCAGCAATTCCCTGGCTTTCTTTACCCGTTGGTAATCGCTTTCTAAAATATCATTGACACGCATGGGTTCGATGATCGCTTCTCCGATGGTCATTCTTGGATTCAGAGAAGAATAAGGATCCTGGAAAATGATCTGCATGTCTTTGCGCAATTCACGCAAACGTTCATGCTTGATGTGTGTGATGTCTTCTCCTTCGAATATGATTTGTCCTGCAGTAGGTTCTACCAGTCGCAGGATACTTCTTCCTAAGGTCGTTTTGCCGCATCCTGATTCTCCTACGAGTCCGATGGTTTCTCCGGGATACACTTCAAAGGATACATCGTCTACTGCTTTGATAAAGTCTAAGGGTTTGCCTAAGAAGCTTCTTTTATTGGTGAAATAGGTTTTAAGATTTTTGATCACCAACTGAGGTTGCGTATTGACTCTTTTCAACCTGTTTTTTTCTCTCAGTTCTTCATCGATCTGAATGTTGTCGATCAAAGCGTCGACTACGGAAATATTTTTATTGCGTTCTGATATGATGCCGTTCTCATCCACTTTCATGAAATCAGAAACAACAGGTAATACTTTCAGTTTGATGTCCAATCGTGGTCTGCAAGCCAGCAAGCCCTTGGTATAAGGATGTTGTGGATTGGAGAAGATATCGAAGATAGGACCTTGTTCAACAATTTTACCACGGTACATGACAATGATGTAATCTGCGATTTCCGCTACAACGCCCAGGTCATGTGTGATGAATAACATAGACATGTTGTTTTCATCGCGCAGGTTGCGCATGAGATTCAGGATGCGTGCCTGTACGGTAACGTCCAGTGCGGTGGTAGGCTCATCTGCTATCATCAACGATGGATTGCAGCACATGGCCATGGCAATCATGACACGTTGTTTCTGGCCGCCGGAAATTTGATGCGGATAAGAAGTGTAAATATCTTTTGGTCTTGGAAGTTGTACTTTTTCAAACAACTCCAAGGTAAGTTCGTGTGCTTGCTGCCTGGAAACTTTGCGGTGCGCCAATATTGTTTCTCTGATCTGATCACCACAGGTAAATACCGGATTGAGCGAAGTCATCGGTTCCTGAAAGATCATAGAAATTTCATTGCCTCTTTCGTGTTGAAATTCCTTTGGTGATAGATGTGTAAGATCAATGATGCCTTTAGAGGGAGAATTGAAAAAGATGTTTCCTTGCATGGGCAGGCTGTGCTTGCGGTTGATGAGACCCATGATGGATAATGCGGTAACAGATTTACCGGAACCGGATTCACCGACAATGCCCACCGTCTCACCGCGTCTGAGCGTGAAGCTCACGTCGTCCACCGCTTTCACGATGCCTTGCTCGCTAGGGAAGTATGTTTTTAAATCCCTGACGTCTAGTAAAAAGTTTTCTTCAGTGAGCTGTTTTCGAGACATGCTGTTAATCTATTCCCCTAATGTGTTCTTATAATCTGTTCGCTCGAAAGCAAAGGTTCATTTCTCAATTTAAGAAATACTTGAGCCAATAATACTACATCGTCCAAACAATAATCAAGGAGTTCGCGGCTGATGCCATAACTTCTGTAAGCTTCATGTACCATTGATCCGTTGAAACTACTTTTAGCAGAAGGAATTCCCAGTGTGTAGGCCATTAATTCCAGTGAAGTATAATGTTTGCGGTCACCAAACTTCCACAGTTCCAAGGTATCCAGGTGTAAGACTTCCCAAGGTTTTTTGCCTGCCAGATCTAATATTGGCGGGATATTTAATCCGTTCACCAGCATTCTTCGGCAGAGAAAGGGGAAATCAAATTCTTTTCCATTGTGGGCACAGAGTACCCTGAAACTCTTACGTTTGCTTTGATCTATAAGTTGTATGAAGCCTTCTAATAATTCCTTTTCATTTTCCCCGTGAAAAGTTTTGGCTCTGAAAATGAGTTGATTGTCTGCCTTATGGAAAAAGCCGCAGCCCGTGATGAGCACTTTGGAAAATTCAGCATGAATACCGGCTTTTTGTTCGTAGGCTTCTTCCGAATCCATGTCCGGGTAGCGTTGCTGAGCCTTTTTGATCCAAAGCGGTTGTCCTGCATGGTCTAATTGCTGAAAGGAGGAATGTAACGGCACCGTTTCGATGTCGATAAAAAGTATTTCCTCCAGGGAGAGTGTTTTTAATCTCATGGAAATAGGGGATTGAAAAGTTTAAAAAATCAACTGTGAAGTATGCCTTCTTTGTCCAATATAGGAATATAAGTCATGTTTTTTTTGATAATGCTTTCCGGTAAAAAAATAAATTTTTTGTCGTATAGCTGGCTGCCCACAAAGTAGCTTACCCAGAACTCGTTATTGATGTTGAATACCGCGGGATCGATCAGTTCCACGACTTGATAACTTTGAGGTTCTACCGTAGGAAAAAAATGACGGAGTACAGAAGTTTCCACTTCTTTATCTTCCAGCAAGCCATATCCTCTGGAGCTGATGGTAACCGTCTCGAGGGCAAAGTTATTTTCATTGATGAGAATTACCTGCCAAAGGGCGGCTTCTTCTGAGTGTTGCTCTCCATGAGCGATCGCGATGTAAACCCCCTTTACGACAGGGAATGTAATGTCTTTTTTCATGCGTACTATTTTTTGTCCAGCGTCATGTTAAAAAGAGAGGCTAAGTGTCCCACTAATATGACTTTTACGTCATCGAAGGCAAGGTGTTGCGTTGTTTCCAGGTGCATAGAAGTAACGGCTTTATCGGCGATTCCGCAAGGTACAATCATTTTAAAATGATCCAGGGAAGCTTCGATATTAAATGCCAGTCCGTGCATGCTTACCCAGCGGCTTGTTTTTACACCCATAGCCGCTATTTTACGGGCTTTGGCGGGATTTTCACCGTCAAACCAAACCCCTGTTTGTCCTGCTGAACGGCCTGCATGAATACCATAATCGTTCAGTGTTAAAATAACACTTTCTTCGAGCATGCGCATGTATTTATGAATATCGGTAAAGAAATTTTCAAGATCAAGTATAGGGTATACGACCAATTGACCGGGCCCGTGATAAGTAATATCGCCTCCACGGTTATTTTCATAAAACCCGATGTTGTTTTTTTCTAATTCATCGTTGCTCACCAAGAGGTGGTCGCGGCTTCCACTTTTGCCTAATGTGAACACATGAGGATGCTGACACGTAATGAGGTAGTTGGGAGTAGGGATTTGCTGGTCTTCCGGCAGGGTGCGGTTTTGTAATTTCAATTGCACAATCTGATCAAACAGAGTCGCCTGGTAGTCCCACGCTTCTTTGTAATCGATCATGCCGAGGTCAATGAGTTGTGTATGAGTGTTTTTTATGTGGTTCAAAATGATCTTGTTCGTTCTACAAATATACAAATAGAATGGTGTATTGGTTCGTTTAGATAGACGGATCTTGGATTGAGATTGGAATTTTATGATGAAGAAAAATTGATGTAAATAAGAATGTCTGGTACCTAAAGGCATAAATTTAGTAGGTATGTCCCTGCTGGAAGCTGTTGTGTTTGGAGAAAGCTTGGTACGGCAGGGTCGGGCTTTCGCCACTCGCTTTCCCGCTGAAAAAGCGGGAAGAGCTCAAACAATGGCTCAATCCCTCATGCAAAAGGAGAAACAGTGAATAGAGTTGCTCTTGCTCCATACTCTTGCTGTTTCGCGTTAGGGATCGAGCGGAAACCCGAAGTGCGTGGCATTGAGGGTGGGCGGACTTGGAGGGAGAGCCCGGCCCCGCAGTTGAGAAGATGGATTAAGTATGTTCTTTCCAGCGGTGAAACGCCGTACATCCTTTCCTTGTTGCATAAATATATTTTATAAAAACAACCTAACTATTTCCTCTTTTAAAACCATTTCTTACCTTCCATCACTAAAATTTTTTCAACTTAAATCTCTCTCCATGACTTTTTCGAAAGTGGCCATCGGCAAGGAAGCCGAACTTAAGGCCTCACATTTTTTACAACAAAAAGGTTACGTACTGCAGGCTGCTAATTTCAGGTATGGCAAAGGCGAAATCGATCTTATTTTCAGAGATGGAGAAATACTTGTATTTGTTGAGGTGAAAGCCAGAAAGAACGATAAGTATGGTTATCCGGAACAATGGGTGAGCCGGAAAAAAATGGACATGATTTATCAAACGGCAGAGGGATATATGCTGCGTTGCAACTGGCATGGACGCATACGCTTTGATATTCTTTCCGTATCCGGTGAGTCAGGATGCTATCATCTCATGGATGTATCTTAGTTTCTATTCAAAGTGAGTGGGTATATTTTGCTCAAACTTATCGCTTACAACTTACCACTCTTTAAGTTGGTGGATGAAAAAAAAATGTTCAAATTCGGGTATAGATCATGTCCTTATGAGTTTGAATTATCCATTGCGTTTCAAGACCATTTTCAAAGAGAAAATCTGGGGCGGGAAAAAAATAAAAGAAGTATTAGGTAAAGACTTTTCTCCTTTGGCTAATTGCGGCGAAACATGGGAGTTGTCAGCTGTGTCAGGCAATGTATCTGAAGTGGTAAATGGTGCTTTGAAAGGGAAAGATCTGCAAAATTTATGCAATGAATTCAAAGGTAAGTTATTGGGTGAAAAAGTAAGTAAAGAGTTTGGGACAGAGTTTCCTTTGCTCATTAAATACATTGATGCAAATGATGACTTGTCGGTGCAAGTACATCCTGACGATAAGCTGGCTAAAGAGAAACACGACTGCAAAGGTAAAACAGAAATGTGGTACATCATGCAGGCCGATGAAAACGCTACACTTAACAGTGGATTTGCAAAAGAGACCACTAAGGAAGAGTATGCTAAGGCCATTGCTCAGGGCCAGTCCCTTGATTTCCTGAATTTCGAAAAAGTGAAATCCGGTGATGTGTTTTTTATGCCTGCGGGTAGAATTCACTATATCGGTAAAGGTATCATGTTAGCGGAAATTCAGCAAACATCAGACATTACGTATCGTATTTATGATTTTGATCGCAAAGACGATCAAGGTAATAAGCGCGAACTGCATGTGAAGGATGGCGTGGAAGCATTGGATTTTACTGTACATCCCGAGTATAAGACAAAATACTTGATTAAGAGTAATGGTTCTGCCGAAGTAGTAAGAAGTGAATTCTTTAACACAAATATCATCGACTTAAAAGGAGCACATCATTACGGTCTGCCTGTTGGCAAACGTGATTCGTTTACCATTTTGATCTGTGTAGAAGGAGAAGGAAAAGTAGAAGGAGATTTTTCCGCAGAGTCAGTAAAAGCAGGCGATGTACTGCTTGTGCCTGCCGTATTGAAGCATGCAGTAATCACCACAAAAGCAGCGATCAAAGTATTAGAAGTATATTTGTAATATTTTTCATCAAATAACATTTTTGTAATCTTACAGGAGATAATTTTCGTCGAAGGAATAGTAGGTTTTGTCTATTCCTTACGATTCTTTCATCTGCAAGCGTAAGTTCTACGTATCTTTGCAGGCCCTACACCTACAATAGTAATATGATGAAATTTAACTGCTTGATTTCCAATGTAAAATTTTGGTTTACATTAGCTGTTTCTCTCTTTTTTACATCTTCCTTTCTTTTCGCTCAATGTAATTTTACGGTCACTCCAAACACTTCCTCTTATGGTTGCTATACAACCTTAGAAGACGTGGTATGGTCAGCTGCTGTGAATGCTGCAGTGGTCGGAAACGATTTAAATAAAACTGGGACAGCCGGTTGGACAGCAGGTGGCTTTTCTACTGCACCCGTTTACAACAACGGTTATGTAGAAACAGTAGTTCTTGAAGTAAACACCGCAAGAACAATTGGGTTAAGTACCGCCAATCCTGATGCAGCTCAGGCTTCTATTCAATTTGGTATTTATTTGCGTACAGATGGAAGCTTCGAAGTGTTTGAATCCAATACTTCCCGTGGAAACTACGGATCTTATGCATCAGGTGATACGCTTCGTATAAAGATCGAGCGTGGCAGAGTTAAGTATTATAAAAACAGTGTACAGGTTTACAGCAGTAATGTGATTCCTGCAAGTTTGCCGATGTATGTGGATGCTTCTTTGAATACAGTAGCGGCTACATTAAAGAAAGTTGTCATCAGTAATTTATCAAACGGTTCTTTCAAAGCAACCAATTCTGGATCTGTAGGCACGGGCGCTTCTTATCAATGGAAATTGAATGGAACGAATGTAGGAACCGGTTCTACTTATTCGAATACAACACTGGCACTGAATGATGTGGTGACTTGCGTGTTGACACCTGGTACATCGGGCTGCGCGGTTTCCGCTCAGACATCTAATAATGTTAAAATAAGATTCAGAACGTCTTATAACTTTGGTGATTTTTACATTACCTCGTCACCTGTCGCATCAGGTTGTAGTGAAGCTGTCGCTCAGGTAGTGTGGGATTCCACAGCGACTAACCTGAACATAGCAGGAAATAGCTTAAGCCGGTCATCTACAGCTAGCGCGTGGGATGGCGGAGCCGCTTCATTGAATACAGTATCCAATAACGGTTACTTTCAGTTTACTGCATTGGAAACTACAAGACATAGAGTGGCTGGATTGAGCAGTACAAGCGCTACTCCAAGTCCTACTAATGCTACGGTGCAGTATGCTTTTTACCTTAATAATACGGGTGCATTGCAAATTCAGGAATCAGGAGCAAACAGAGGACCTGGTGGTCTTACCTATTCTTTTGGTGATGTATTAAAAGTAGCTGTTGAAGCAGGAGTGGTAAAATATTATCAAAACGGGACGCTGCTTTATACCAGTGCTGTGGCGCCAACCTTACCTTTATTGGTCGACGTTTCCATTAACACTAGCTTAGGTACAATCAGTAATGCTTTGATCTCTAATTATACAGCAGGCGCTTTCAATGCGGTAGCTACCAGTGCCGGAACTTCTCCAACGTATCAATGGCTGTTGAATGGCGGAAATGCAGGAACCGGTTCTACTTATCTGAATGCAGCATTAGCTCCCAACGATGTCGTAACTTGTGTGTTGACACCTGACTTAAACGGTTGCATCACTTCTTCTTATCCCTCCAATACCATTACTTATAAAACCAATGTGCCTTCAGCGAATATAGAATTTTATATTCAGGGCACAGCTGCAGTAAGTGCTTGTGCTGCAATCGAAGAACAAGTAAAATGGAAAGTGTCAGACTTATTGAACGTCACGGCTTCTTCCAATAACTTAACGAAAGTCCAATCCGGCGGAAACTGGGACGGCGGCGCTGCTTCCTATAATACAGTAAGCAATAATGGTTATTTCCAATTCACCGCTACAGAAACAAATACATCCAGAGTGGTGGGTTTAAGTACAAGCAATTCCAACGCATCTAATGCCACTGTGCAATACGGATTTTACCTGCTCAATACCGGTGTATTGCAAATTATAGAATCTAATAATGGGAGAGGTTCATTTGGAAGTTATGCGAGTAATGATGTATTCAAAATAGCAGTTGAATCTAACGTAGTCAAATATTATAAGAATGGAGCATTGCTTTACATCAGTGCTGTTGCTCCAATTATGCCAATGCTTGTTGACGTTTCAATCAATACCTTAACAGGAACGGTAACGAATGCTTTGGTAGGAAATTACAACACAGGTACTTTTACTGCTTCCGCATTGAATGCAGGAGTTTCTCCGATTTATCAATGGAGATTGAATGGTGCGCCTACGGGAACTAACAGTTCTACTTACACGAATGCTGCCTTGGCTGCAAACGATGTAGTCACTTGTTTACTTACTCCTGATCTTGCCGGTTGTGCAGGTGTTGCGTACACCTCCAATAGTTTGACCAATAAAACGATCTCTACACCGGGCAACGTAGAATTTTACATTCAAGGAACAGCCGCTAGCAGCGCTTGTTTTAGCGGTGAAGAGCAGGTGAGATGGAAAAATTCTGATTTGACCAGCAATGTTTTGGCAAGCGGTAATAACTTGAGTAAAGTGTTCACCAGTGCTTGGGATGGAGGAGCTGCTTCCTGGAATACAGTAGCGAATAACGGTTATTTCCAATTTACTGCAACGGAAACGAATACCCTTCGTGCTGCTGGTTTGAGTACGACAAATGCGAACAGCAACGTTACTTCTATACAGTATGCATTCTATCTGACGGCTACCGGTAGCGTGCAGATATATGAGACAAACATCAACAGAGGTACTTTTGGTACATACATCAGTGGTGACGTATTTAAAGTGGCAGTAGAATCTACTGTTGTGAAATATTATCAAAATGGAAATTTACTTTACATCAGTGCTGTAGCTCCTACGCTTCCTCTTCTTGTGGATGTATCTATCAATACCATTGGCGGAACAATCACCAATGCGTTAGTAGGTAATTTTAGTTCTGGTACTTATACCGCAACAGCTATTAATGCAGGCGTTTCACCTACGTATCAATGGCAGGTCAATAGCAGCAATGTTGCTGGAGTAGGTGCTACATATACCAACACTTCTTTGTTGCCAGGAGATGTGGTGAGTTGTATTCTTAAGCCAAGTATCAGTGGTTGTGCTACAACTACTCTTAATTCTAATACCATTGTCAATAAAACGGTAACAGTTCCTACCAGCATTGAGTTATATATTCAAGGACTTGTAGCGACGAGCGCATGTAACAGTCCGGAAGAACAAGTACGTTGGAAAAATGCAGACTTGAGTTTTGTACAGGCCAATAGCAATAACCTTGTAAAGGTACAAGCTGATGGCTGGGACGGAGGAGCCGCTTCCTGGAATACTGTATCCAATTATGGATACTTACAGTTTACTGCTGCCGAAGTGAACAAAGCACGCGTTATTGGTTTGAGTACAACCAATGCAAGTTCGCATTATAATACTATTCAGTACGGTATTTATTTGATGAACACCGGCAGTGTGAAAATTTACGAATCAAATAATGATAGAGGTACATTTAATACTTACACAACGAATGATGTGTTTAAAATTTTAGTAGATAACAACATTGTTAAGTATTATCAAAACGGAAATCTATTGTATATAAGTAGTGTTGCGCCAACACTTCCTTTATTAGTAGATGTGTCTATACATGGCTCAGGCGGTACGGTTACAAATGCAGTAGTCAGTAATTATAATGTGGGTTCTTTCGCTGCGGCAGTTACCAATGCCGGAGCTACTCCTACCTACCAGTGGCAGGTAAATGGAGTTCCTGTAGGAACGAACAATGCGACCTATACCAATGTTTCCTTAATCAATAATGATGTAGTGACTTGTATCGTGACGCCTTCATTAGCTGGTTGCGGTACTACATCTTACGCATCTAACACGATTACCAATAAAACCGTCAGTGCTCCGGCTACTATTGATTTTTTCATTCAGGGTACTGTAGCTACTGCAGCTTGTAACACAGCAGAAGAACAAGTAAAATGGAAAACTTCTGATTTTAATTATGTAGTCGTTACAACTGGTAACAACTTAAATAAAGTTCAGTCTGGCAATAACTGGGATGGCGGAGCTGCATCATGGAGTACAGTTGGTGATAACGGTTACTTTCAGTTTACGGCTACTGAAATAACAACTTTCAGAGCAGCTGGTTTGAGTACGGCAAATACCAATACCAACTATACTACTATTCAATATGCTTTTTATCTGACAAACGCTGGTACTGTACAAATTACAGAATCAGGAACCAACAGAGGTACCTTTGGAACATATAGTGCGAATGATGTTTTTGCCATAAGAGTAGAATCTAGTGTTGTTAAATATTATCAAAATGGAACACTATTATATATAAGTAATATAGTACCCACTTTACCATTGCTGGTTGATGTATCTCTATATACTATAAATTCAACCATCACTAATGCTGTAGTCGGTAATTATAACATTGGAAAGTTTACAGCCACAGCTATTAATGCAGGAGCTGCACCAACATACCAGTGGAAAATAAACGGTGTAAATGCTGGAACAGGCAGTACATTAACTAGTACAACTCTAGCGGTGAATGATGTCATTACCTGTTTACTTACTGCTAATCTTGGAGGGTGTGCAGCTACACAGTACAATTCGAATGCTATAGTTAATAAAGCACTTACTGGATCTAGCAACATTGAATTTTATATTCAAGGAACAGTTGCCACTACTGCTTGTAATACAACGGATGAAGATGTAGTATGGAAAACTTCTGACCTTACCAATGTGCAAGCATCTGGAAATGATTTGGCAAAAGTACAATCCGATGGCAACTGGGACGGTGGTGCAGCATCATGGAACAATGTAGCCAACAACGGTTATTTGCAGTTTACAGCCGCTGAAACCAATAAGGCAAGGATGATTGGATTAAGTACTTCCAATGCGAGTTCAAGTTATACTACCATTCAATATGCTTTCTATTTGCAGAGTAATGGAACGGTTAACATTTATGAAAACAGCAACAACAAACTAGGTGTCGGTATTTATAGCACGGGAGATATTTTTAGAATACTTGTCGACAACAATGTCATTAAGTATTACCAAAATGGCAACTTGTTATATACAAGTACGGTTCCTCCTACATTGCCTTTACTTGTAGATGTGTCTATTAAAGAAACGGGTGGAACAATTCTGGATGCATTAGTATCCAATTATAACGGAGGTGTTTTTACAGCGATAGCTACAAATGTAGGTGTTACTCCAACGTATCAATGGAAATTGAATGGCCTGAATGTTGCCACAACTGCTACCTATACAAATACGACTCTTGCTAATAATGATGTGGTAACCTGTATCGTAACACCCAATATAGTAGGTTGTACAGGTGTTCAGTATACTTCTAACAGTATTGTCAATAAATCCATTACGGCTCCTACTAATCTTGAATTTTATATCCAAGGTACCGTTGCCACATCCGCATGTAATGTTGGAGAAGAGCAGGTAAGATGGAGGAATTCAGATTATACATTTGTAACAGGTAGTAACAATAACTTAATTAAAGTACAATCTGATGGTAACTGGGATGGCGGTGCTGCTTCTTGGAATACGGTATCGAACAATGGTTATTTTCAATTTACAGCCACGGAAACCAGTCAATCCAGAATGGCTGGTTTGAGCACTACAAATACAAATAATAGTTATACTACAATACAATACGCCTTTTACCTTGTTAGTACTGGAAGTTTAAAGATATATGAGTCCGGCACAGATAGAGGTACTTATGGGACTTATTCCACGAATGATGTATTTAGAATTGCTGTGGAATCTGGAGTAGTGAAGTATTATCAAAACGGAAATCTTTTATACATCAGTATTGTTGCACCAACCTTGCCCATGTTAGTTGACGTTTCAATTAGAGATGTTTCGGGAACAATTACCAATGCTGTAATAGCTAACTATAATGCGGGTTCCTTTACAGCAACATCAATAAACGCCGGCGCTGCTCCTACCTATCAATGGAGAATCAATGGTACACCTACAGGTACGAATAGCGCTACTTATACAAATGCATCACTGAGTGTAAACGATGTGGTGAGTTGCGACATGACGCCTAATATTCCTGGATGTGGGGGTACAACTTATAATTCTAACACCATCACAAGTAAATCTATTTCTACCTCCAGCAGCATTGAATTTTACATTCAGGGAACACCAAGCACAAGTGCATGTTTGGCTGCTGAAGAACAAATCAGATGGAAAGTTTCAGAATTAAACAATGTACAAGCTGCGGGTAATAATCTAAGCAAAGTACAATCCAATGGAAACTGGGACGGTGGTGCTGCTTCATGGAATACTATTTCAAATAATGGCTACTTCAGATTTATAGCGAGTGAAACAACAACTGCAAGAATGGCAGGTATCAGTAGCACGAATACGGATGCAAATTATACGAGTATTCAGTATGCCTATTACCTTACTAATTCAGGCAGTCTTCGAATTTATGAAATGGGCAATAGCCAAGGTACATTTGGTGTATACAATTCAGGCGATACACTTCAGATTTCAGTAGAAGCCAATGTGGTGAAGTATTATCAAAATAGTACTTTACTTTATATCAGTAGTGTTGCTCCAACATTGCCTATGCTGGCAGATGTTTCTCTTAACGCTATAGGATCAACGATCACCAATGCTGTAGTTGGTAATTATAATACTGGTTCATTCACAGCTTTAGCAACGAATGCAGGAACTTTGCCTTCCTACCAATGGAAATTGAATGGTGTTAATACCGGTTCAAATAGTTCGTCTTATAACAATGCTGGATTGAGTGTCAACGATGTTGTTACTTGTGTGCTTACTCCGAATCTTTCAGGTTGTGCGGCCAGTACATACACATCAAATAGTATTACCCATAAGTTTGTTAAATCTCCTATAAGTATAGATTTTTATATACAAGGAACACCCGCAGTAAGCGCATGTAATACAGCCGATGAACAAGTACGCTGGAAAACTTCAGACTTGAGCAATTTACAGGTTGCAGGCAATAGTCTGAGCAAGTTACAGTCCAACGGAAACTGGGACGGTGGGGCCGCTTCTTTTAATACGGTTGCGAACAACGGATACTTTCAGTTTACCGCTACAGAAACGAATACTTATCGAATAGTTGGGTTGAGCACAACGAACGTTAATTCTCATTACAGTACCATACAGTATGCTTTCTATCTTACGAATACGGGAAGCTTACAAATCATGGAAAACGGTAACAATCGTGGTTCATTTGGTACTTATTTGACCAACGACTTATTGAAGATAGCAGTTGAGTCTAATGTAGTAAAGTATTATCAAAACGGAAATTTATTGTACATCAGTTCAATTGCACCCGTGTTACCGATGTTAGTGGATGTTTCCATTAACTCTACAGGTGGTACCATTACCAATGCAATTGTCTCTAATTTTAATACCGGTGTCTTTACAGCTGTTGCAACTAATGCTGGCGTTTCCCCGGTCTATCAATGGAAATTGAATGGCGGCAACACAGGAACGAATAGCGCTACTTACACCAATGCCTCTTTGCTTGCAAGTGATATTGTTACCTGCGTCATGACTCCTAATCTTGGTGGATGCTTGGGCAAGACGTATACTTCCAATAGTATTACAAACAGAACCGTTTCATCTCCTTCGAGCATAGATTTCTATGTGAAGGCCAATGCTCTTACTACTGCTTGTAATATAATAGAGGAACAGGTGAAGTGGAAAACATCTGATCTATTGAATGTTGTTTCTTCTACCAACAATCTTACGAAGTTGCAATCCAATAGCAATTGGGATGGCGGCGCAGCATCATGGAACACCGTAAGTAATAATGGTTATTTGCAGTTTAACATTGGTGAATCCAATAATCACAAAGCAATAGGCTTGAGTAATACGAATGCCGATGCTAACTATACTTCTATTCAGTATGGGTATTACCTTACTAATACTGGTACGCTGCAAATAATAGAGTCAGGTACAAACAGAGGAAACTTCTCTTCTTATACCGCAACAGATACGCTAAAAATAGCTGTTGAAAACTCTGTAGTTAAATATTATCAAAACGGTATTTTATTATATGTAAGTAGTGTCACTCCAACTTTACCTTTGTTGGTAGATGTTTCTGTTTACAGTATCAATGCTACAATTAAGAATGTTGTAGTAGGAAATTACAGTTCTGGTACATTCACGGCCACTGCAACCAATGCCGGAGCTTCTCCAGTATACCAGTGGAAGCTGAACGGTGCAAACACAGGAACAAATAGCGCAACCTATACGAATGCAGGCTTAGCAAATAATGATATCGTAACATGTGTACTATCACCTAATATCAGTGGATGTACAGGAATTACTTATACATCCAATATAACAACCGTAAAAACTGCTCCGATACCTAACAATGTTGACTTTTACATACGCGCCACTGTTGGAGCTTCGGCTTGTAATAGTATTGCTGAAGAGCAGGTGAAATGGAAAATAACAGATGTGTCGAGCAATTTGGTGGTCTCTACGAATAACTTGAATAAGATCCAATCGAATGGCAACTGGGACGGTGGTGCCGCTTCGTGGAATACAGTAAGTAACAATGGCTATTTCCAATTTACAGCTACGGAAGTTACGACAGCAAGAATGGCAGGTTTAAGCTCAGCCAATACAGATGCTAACTTTACTACTATTCAATATGCCATTTATGCCACCAACACTGGTGCGATACAAATTTACGAATCAGGTAATGGAAGAGGAACATTCGGTACATATGCTGCGAATGATATTTTGAAAATAGCGGTTGAATCAAATGTTGTAAAATACTATAAAAACAACGTATTGCTTTATGTGAGTGGAGTGGTGCCTACATTGCCTTTACTGGTAGATGTATCTATCAATAGTACCAGCGGAACGATCAGCAATGCGGTAGTCGGTAATTTTACTACCAATACATTTACTGCAGCAGCAACTAATGCGGGAGGCTCGCCTGCTTACCAATGGAAGTTGAATGGTACAAACGTCGCAACAGGCGCTACTTATTCCAATACTGCTTTAGTGGCGAATGATGTTGTTACTTGTGTTTTATCAACCAATGTAGCAGGCTGCGGTACGCTGACTTATTCTTCTAATAGCATCACGGAGAAATTAGGACCTGTTCCTACTAACCTTGATTTCTTTATCCAGGGTACACCGGTACTTACCTCTTGTAATTTGTCTGAAGAACAGGTGAAATGGAAAGTGTCCGATGTAACGAGCAACATGCTTGCTACATCGAACAATTTATATAAGGGTTCTGGTACAAATGTTTTTGATGGAGGTGCGGCATCATGGAACACCGTGAGCAATGGAGGCTTTTTGCAATTTACAACCAATGAAAGCAACAGAGCCAAAGTTGTCGGTTTAAGCACAACGAATACGAATGCTACGAATTTAACTATTCAGTATGGTTTGTCTCTTTCTAATGGCGGAGCACTGCAAGTTTCAGAGTCAGGAACACTTAAAGGTACTGCGGGTACTTATGCTGCAAATGATGTATTGAAGATCTCGGTAGAAACAGGTATTGTAAAATACTATAAGAACGGAACGTTGTTTTATACTAGTTTAATCTCACCAACTTTACCATTGCTAGTAGACGTTTCTATTAATACGGTAGGAGGAACAGTTGTCAATGCTTTAGTTTCTAATTATAACAACGGTGCGTTTACAGCTACAGCTATCAATGCAGGAGCAACCCCTACCTATCAATGGCAGCTTAATGGTACTAATGTGGGCACAGGATCTACTTATACCAATGGATCACTTGCTATCAATGATGTTATAAGTTGTATCCTCACGCCTAATCTTGCAGGTTGTACATTGCCTGTTGTAAATTCTAATATTATCACCAATAAATCTACAGCAGCTCCTGCAGCAGTTGAGTTTTATATTCAAGGTACAGCTACTGCTTCTGCCTGTGCGGTAGGAGAAGAGCAAGTAAGATGGAAAGCGTCTGATCTTGTGAATGTAGTGGCGACAGGAAATAGCTTGAACAAAACAACATCTAACGGCAACTGGAATGGCGGTGCCGCTTCATGGAATCTGGTATCTAATAATGGATACTTGCAATTTTCAGCCGTCGAAACCAACAAAGCAAGAATGGTTGGTTTGAGCACGACGAACGTTGATGCGAACTACAATACGATACAGTATGCCTTCTATATTACTTCTATCAGTAGTGTTAAAATTTATGAATCAGGAGTAGATCGTGGTACTTTCACTAACTATGTTGGCGGAGATGTATTTAGAATAGCTGTAGAATCTTCTGTGGTGAAGTATTATAAAAATGGTGCTTTACTTTATATCAGTAGTATTGCTCCTACTTTACCTATGCTGGTTGATGCTTCCATCAATAGTACAGGTGGAACAATATCCAATGCAGTAGTTGGCAATCTCAATGCGGGAAGTTTTACAGCTATCGCTATAAATGCCGGTATCAATCCTCTTTACCAATGGAAATTGAATGGTGTCAATGTGGCTACAAGTAACTCATACACCAATACCGCATTGACTAATAACGATATTGTAACTTGTGTGCTTACTCCTGATTTGGGTGTATGCGGTATAGGAACTTACACTTCTAACACGATTACCAACAAAACAACTACAACGCCGGGAGGTATTGATTTTTATATTCAAGGAACAGCATCAGTTTCTGCATGTAATACAACAGATGAACAGGTTGTTTGGAAAAATGCAGATTTGAGTAATGTTCAAGCTATAGGAAATAGTCTGAACAAGATCCAATCAGGTGGAAACTGGGATGGTGGTGCTGCTTCTTGGAATACAGTGAAAGACAATGGTTATTTCCAATTCACTGCAACAGAGACCAACAAGTCCAGAATGGCTGGCTTAAGCACGACTAATGCCAATTCTGATTATGCAACTATTCAGTATGCAATTTATTTACTTTCTAATAGTACTTATCAGATTTATGAATCTGGAAACTCACGTGGAACTTTTGGTACGTATAGTGCAGGAGATGTCTTTAAAGTTTCTTCAGAAGCATCTGTTATCAAGTACTATCAAAATGGAACATTGATCTACATGAGTAGTGTTGCGCCGACTCTACCTATGCTGGTGGATGTATCGATTCAAAGTAATGGGGGAACAATTACTAATGCGATAGTTTCTAATTACAATGTGGGTACGTTTACAGCTGTTGCAACGAATGCTGGCGCATCTCCAACTTATCAATGGAAACTTAATGGAAGTAATGTTGGTGGTGGCACGAATACATATACTAATGCTGCTTTAAATAACGGTGACGTTGTAACCTGTGTATTGAAACCAAATATTGCCGGTTGTACAGTGGCAGCTTATACGTCTAATACCATTACTAATAGAACGGTCACTGCTCCTTTAAGTATAGACTTTTACATCAAAGGTCTTGTTGCAGTGTCTGCATGTAACACAGCCGAAGAACAAGTACGCTGGAAAGTGGCTGATCTTAGTAATGTTCAGGCTACTGGAAATAATTTGAATAAAATTCAATCCAACAGTAACTGGGATGGAGGAGCGGCCTCGTGGAATACTGTGAGTAACAATGGTTATTTCCAATTTACAGCTACAGAAATAAATAGATATAGAGCAGCTGGTTTGAGTTCAGCAAATGCAAACTCTAATTATACAAGCATACAATATGCATTCTACTTGGCGAGTAATGGTACCATCCAAATTCAGGAATCAGGCAATTACCGTGGTACTTTTGGAACCTATGCCAGCAATGATGTATTTAAAGTATCAGTAGAAGCAGGTGTTGTAAAGTATTATAAGAATGATGCTTTATTATACATTAGTACTATTGCTCCTACGTTACCAATGTTGGTTGATGTTTCAATTTATAATTCAGGAGGAACAATTACCAACGCAGTCGTTTCCAACTACAATGCCGGTAGCTTTACCGCTGTAGCTTCTAATGTGGGAGCTGCTCCATCTTATCAATGGAAGGTAAATGGATCGAATGTAGGTACAGGTATTAATTATACCAATACAACTTTGAATCCGAACGATGTAGTCACTTGTGTATTGACTCCTAATGTCAATGGGTGTAGTACTGCAAATTATACGTCCAATAGTATCACAACTAAAGTTATCACAAATCCAACCAATCTTGATTTCTATATTCAAGGAGCTGTAGCTTCATCAGCTTGTAATACGGTAGACGAACAAGTGAAATGGAAAATTTCGGATTTAACTAATGTTGAACAAACAGGCAATAACTTGACGAAAATACAGTCAGGTGGAAACTGGGATGGGGGAGCTGCCTCATGGAATACGGTTAGCAATAACGGTTACCTTCAGTTTGTCGCTACTGAAACCAATGCAGCAAGGATGGTAGGATTAAGCAGTACGAATGTAAATTCAGATTATGCTACCATTCAATTTGCTATTTATCTTTTGAACAATAGTACGGTGCAGATCTATGAATCTGGTACAGGTCGAGGAACGATGAGTACATATGTTTCTGGTGATGTATTTAAGATAGCAGTAGAAGCAGGAGTTGTGAAGTATTATCAAAATAGTAATCTTCTTTATATAAGTGCTGTTGTTCCAACATTGCCGATGTTGGTCGATGTATCTCTTAATGGTACAAGTGCAACGGTTACCAATGCATTGGTATCTAATTACAATACAGGAGCATTTTTTGCAACTTCTATAAATGCAGGTGCTTCCCCGTCCTACCAGTGGAAATTAAATGGATTGAATGTTGGCACCGGTGCTACTTATTCTAATACGGCATTGAATCCAAACGATGTTGTTACTTGTGTATTGACACCGAACCTTACAGGTTGTAATGCCACTACGTATACTTCTAATAGCATCACCAATAAACCGGTGGCTGCTCCGTTTAATCTTGATTTTTATATCCAGGGTACAGTGGCGGCTTCAGCATGTAAAACAGCGGATGAAGAAGTGAAATGGAAAGTTTCAGATTTGAATTATGTGGTAACAAATGGCAACAGTATTACCAAAGTTCAATCCAATGGAAACTGGAATGGCGGTGCTGCATCTTGGAACACCGTAAGTAATAATGGTTATTTCCAGTTTACCATTTCGGAAACCAATACGGAGAAAGTAGTTGGATTAAGTACTACAAATCTTAATTCAAGCAATACCTCTATACAATTCGGATTTTATCTTACCAGTGCGAGTGCAATAAATATTTTAGAGTCAAATAATAATCGCGGTAGTTATGGCAATTATTCTAATGGCGATATTTTGAAAGTGGCAGTAGAAGCAAATGTTGTGAAATATTATAAGAACAATACACTCTTATACATATCCTCTGTTACTCCTGTCTTACCGATGTTGGTAGATGTTTCCCTTAAGAATGTGGGAGGAAGTGTAACGAATGCGATAGTTTCTAATTACAATACGGGCGGTTTTACAGCGGTAGCTGTTAATGCAGGTGCTACACCTATATATCAATGGAAGTTAAACGGCACAAATACCGGAACGAATTCCAGTACTTACAACAATCCAACGCTTGGTAATAATGATGTGGTTACATGTGTACTTACTCCATCTCTGGGTGGATGTAGTAACAGTAATTATACCTCCAATAGTATTACAAATTTTGGACTAGATGCTCCTATAGCAATGGATTTTTATATTTTGGGTACGGTTGTAAATCCTTCTTGTGTGAATGTTGATGAACAAGTAAAATGGAAAACTTCAGATTTGCAGAATGTGAAAGCAAATGGGAATAACCTTACAAAAGTTCAATCGAATGGAAACTGGGATGGGGGAGCCGCTTCTCTCAATGCGGTCTATAATGATGGATACTTCCAATTTACTGCAAGTGAAGTCACGAGTCTTAAGATGATAGGATTGAGTTCAGTAAATTTGAATTCAAATTATACAACTATTCAGTACGCCATTTATTTGGTTAATAATATTGTTCAGATTAGAGAATCCGCAGCTGCTCGTGGAAGTTTTGGAACATATGTTACCAATGACATTTTTAAAATTGGCGTACAAGCTGGAGTAGTAAAATACTATAAAAATGGTGTTGTGTTTTATACAAGTGCTATAGCACCTACCTTGCCTTTAATAGTAGACGTGTCAATTTCCAGCATTGGAGGAACAGTTAAAAATGCCATTGTCTCAAACTTGAATTCAGGAGGATTTTCAGCCATTGCTACAAATGCTGGTACAAATCCTGCCTATCAATGGAAAGTAAATGGAACAAATGTAGGAACAGGTACGACCTATACCAATCCATCATTGACGAACAATGATATTGTATCGTGTGTATTGACTCCTGACTTACCAGGTTGTAGCAATGCTGCTTATGTTTCTAATACAGCAACCTATAGAACAACCACCATTACTACTCAGCCTTTGAGTCAATCTATTTGTACAGGTGGTTCTACAACATTAACGGTTGTTGCCTCAGGTAATAGTTTGAATTATCAATGGAGAAAAAATGGTGTGAGTATAGCAGGTGCTACTACTTCCTCTTATGCTATTACAGGTGCTACAGCAGCCTCTTCCGGTAACTATGATGTCATAGTAAATACAGGCGGATGTACAAGTAATGCGGCGGCGATCACGGTATCTACATTGAATCAATGGTCAGGTGTAACAAGTACTTCCTGGATCAATGCTACCAACTGGGGTTGCGGTATTGTGCCGAATGCGGCTACTGATGTTATTATCCCTTCAGCTGCTTTGAATATGCCGGTAATCAGTACCAATGTCAGTGTTAATACACTGACGTTAAATACGTCAAGTACTTTGGCCAATTCCGGTGTACTCAACCTTTATGGAAGTCTAACAAACAGTGGAACATACATCGACAACGGTACAACTATATTTACAGGTTCATCCGCACAAAGCATTACAGGAGCTACTGACTTTAAAAATCTAACGCTTAATAATGCAGCTGGATTGACACTGAATAATACAAGTACCGTAAAAGGAGTATTGACACTTACCAATGGTACCTTCACTACCAACAATAACCTGAACGTGGATCTATACAATGGATCTGTGGCTGGTACAGGTACAGGTACGACGACGGGTAATATCCGCTTCTTTAAATTGATCTGGAGTAATCGTTACCACTATATTTCTTCTCCAATTCCAGGAAGAACCGCAGCAGATTGGAACGATAACGTAACGATCAATTTTGG